>WNFD01002860.1_pt1 | contig 24081 bp, 20 predicted proteins | sample 5400491 | NCBI WGS metagenome assembly WNFD01 (sample SAMN13153343, study PRJNA577476) | soil metagenome | isolation source: 120 cm saprolite under Douglas fir tree site 2 hole 2 replicate 2 | place: USA:California | collected 2015-04-18
CGGTGCCGGTACCGACCCCGGCCGCTGACATCGCCGCGGCCCCTGTTCCGGCGAGCCCGCCGGAAGATGGCCCGAGCGCACCCTTGTTGGGCAGCCCCCCCGAGCCGCCGGAGCCGGGGGCGGCGGCGCCGACGCTCGCTCAAGCGAGTCCGGTGGCCCCTGTGGCGAGGCTCTCGACCACCCGGCCATCGACGTCGGCCGGTCCCTCCTTGCCTCCCGGCCCGAAGGAGCCGGCAGCGAAAGTCCCGGTCCCGGTGAGCCCGCCGGCCCCGGCCCTCAGCGGGACGCCGGTCCAGCGGGCTGCCCACGCGGCGCCTGCGGAGGTACCGAACCTTGCCCGCACGCCGGAGCCTCACCGGCTGGGGCTGGGGGAGCCGCTGCCCAGCCGCCCCGAACCTCCGCCGGTCCTCCCCGAACCTTCGCCGTTCCTTTCACGAGAGGCTCCGCCGGTCCCACGAGAGGCTCCGCCGGTCATTGCTGCCCGGACGCCGTTGCAGCGCCTGACGATGGCGCCGCCGCACCGCGGCGTCGCTGTGCCTCCGGCGGGGTTTGTCGGGGCGGCGCCGAAGTTAGGAGAAAATGTCAGTCATAGCAGCACTTTTTCTCCTCACTTCCCTGGGCCCCCTGCTGAGACGCCGGCAGTCGGGCCGCAATTGGCCCCGCTCCTGGGGGACGTTCCCGTGCAGAGGGTCGGCGAGGCGGGGAGCGTCCATGCGCCGGCGGGCGGGACGCCGCAGATGCCCGTTGGCCCGCTGCCGGCGCTGCCCCGTGCCCCCGACCGGCCGAGCGCGCCCGCCAGCGACGCACCACCCAGCTTCCTGCCGGACGCCCTTCTGCCGGTCGCAGCTCAGCCGACTCTCTCGACCGCCGAACGCTCGACACCCGACCCGGTTCCAAGCCCTCCTGCCAGCCTGCCCGACGCTCCGCGGCCGGTCGACCCGGCCGCCACGCCCCAGAGTGAGGACGCAACCGCCGGCCTCCTCGGCGATCTGCCGCTTCCTGGCTTCCTCGCTGGCCCGCCACTGGAGGAGCCGGTTGCCGCCCTCCAGGGGACACCGCCTGAGGCTCAGAGCGAGACCGCCCCCACCGGGGGCCCTGTGTTCCGCCTACCGTCCGTTCCCGGCCCCCAGCCCTCCGAGCAGGGGCAGGAGGAGCCAACCCTCCATTCGGCGCTGCCGCGAGCCCCGGGAGTCCAACCCGTCGCTCAAGGAGCCTTGGGGATGCGGCCGGTCATCCAACGAGCCCCGGGGCCTCAACCCACTCTCCCGCTACTTGGCACCCTGCCCGTGCATCGGAGTGGCCCCGCCGGAGGTCCGACCGCCCCGGCCCTCCAGCCGCCGAAAGCGCACATCGGGACCCGGGAGATCCCAGCGCCACTCTCACCCTTGTCTTCGGCCGTCGGCCCTGGCGTGCCGCCCATCCTGGTGGGCGCGACGCTCCCCGGCATTCCGTCGGCCTCCCTCCTCAGCTCGGACCCGCGAGTCCCTGCCCAGGAGACGACCCCGCCAACCCTCGGACCGATGACGAGCTTCCCGGCGGCCTCGCCCGACAGCCCGCTGACGGACGTCCCGCTCCTGGTCGCCCGGGCTCCGGTCGCACTGGCTCCGGTCGCACTGGCTCCGGCTGCGCTGGCCGGGCCGAGGTTCGGAATACATCACGCGTATACGCGTGAAAATCTCCGGACCTCGGCCGCTCCGCCAACGACCGCCCAACGTGCAACCCCGCCGATCCCCGAACAGACCCCCGAACAGACCCCCGGACAGACCCCCGAACGGCCGTCCACAACCGTCCTCCGCTTCGCCGAGGCGTCCGCCGAGGCCCCGACCGCAGAGGACACTGCGGGCCCCCAGTCCCAGGTCATCTGGCAGCTGCCCATCGCCCAGCAGGCGTCGGGCTTCAGCGTGCAGCGGGCCGAATCCGGCGAGGCCACCGTGGCAGCGACCGAACCGGTCAGCCATGAGGCCGGCCCTAGCAGCCGGCCCACCGATGATCTCGACGACCTCGCCCGGCGCCTGTACCCGAAGATCCGGCCCTACCTGAAGCGGGAGCTGTGGCTCGACCGCGAGCGGGCCGGGATGCTCGTCGACCTATGAGCGACTCCAGGAGAGGGAGGACATGACGACACCAGACGCAGCAGTCGGCCTGTATTTCAACGTCCAGATCGAGGGCGTCGACCTCGGCGCCTTCACGAGCTGTGACGGCCTGTCGATGGATATCGAGACCGAGGACCGGATCGAGGGCGGCAACAACGCCTTCGTCTGGAAGCTGCCCGTCCGGATCAAGTACGCGAACGTGAAGTTCACCCGTCCCGTCGGCCAGGACAGCATGAAGGTGGCCTCCTGGCTGGCGAAGCTGGCGACCGGCGTCAAGCGGACGACGGCCGAGATCGTCGCCTTGACGCCGGAGGGCAACCCGCTCGTGTCGTGGAAGCTGCTCGGGGTGATCCCCGTGAAGTGGCAGGGGCCATCCTTTTCCGCCGAGTCCCCAAAGGTCGCTCAGGAGACGCTGGAGATCGCACACAACGGCTTCACGTTCGAGGTCGCCTGATGGGCATCGGCCCCCCGCCGCCGTCTGGCCTCACGATGGCCTACCTGAAGCTGTCGGAGATGAAGAGCTCCGCCAGCGGGGAGGTGAGCGCCGGCGCCGAGACGGGCACCATCGAGTTCCAGTTTAACCCCAAGGAATTCCAGGTCGAGAAGAGCGCCAAGTGGCAGTCCCACAACACCGCGGGGAGCAAGAACGCCGGCCCCGCCCAGTACATCGGGGCCAACCCGGCGGCGATGACCCTGGAGATGTTTCTCGACGCATCGGAGGCATCGGGCGGCGATGTCTCCAAGGACGTCCAGAAGCTGATCGACGCCTGCACGCCGACCGAGGCCTCGCAGGGTAAGGACAAGCCGGTTCCCCCGGCGGTGTCCTTCGGGTGGGACAAGGTGTACTTCGTCGGCTACATCGAGAAGGTCACCGCCAAGTACACGCTGTTCCAGTCGAACGGCAAGCCCATCCGGGCGGTCTGCACGATCAGCCTCAAGGAACTCCCGAAGAAGGAGCCGGCCCAGAACCCGACCTCGGGCGCCCTCAGCGCCTTTGCCACCCGCCAGTTCCTCGAGGGTGACAGCCTTGCCGGGATCGCTTACCAGGAGTACGGGGACCCCACCCTCTGGCGGAGCATCGCCGAGGTGAACGGCATCGACGACCCGATGTCCATCCCCCCGGGGCGGCACCTGATGGTCCCCTCGGCCACCGAGGCCGCCGGCGGCGCTCTATGAACCCGACGAACACCTTCACCGTGACGGTCAACGGCTCGCCGCTGCCGCGCGACCTCGAAGGCCTGGTGGTGTCGGTCTACGTCGACGACAGCCTCAACCTCCCGGACATGTTCGCCGTGACGTTCCGCGACCCCAACCGGATCGTCTTCGACCCCCGGTACGGGATCGAGGTAGGGGCAAAGGTCACGATCTCCGTCGTGTCCGACGCCGCCCCCGGGGGCCAGAAGCTGATATCCGATGCGGAGATCACGGCGATGGAGGCCGAGCACGACCCGCTCGGCACCCTGTCGGTGATCCGGGGCCTCGACCAGTCCCACCGGCTGTTCCGGGGCAACGCAACCGAGGCCTACCACAACATGAGCTACTCCGATGTGGCAGGCAAGGTCGCGCAGCGCAACGGCCTGTCCCCGGGTCAGATCGACCCCACGACGGCGATCCACGATCTGGTGTCCCAAATCAACGTCAGCGATTGGCAGTTCCTCAGCGGCCTCGCCCGAGAGGTCGGCTACGAGGTCCTCGCCTCGGAGGGCAAGTTGGACTTCCGCAAGCCGGAGGCTGCCTCAGGAGCGCCGGCGTCGGGGACGCTCGCGTCGAGTGACCCGCTCCAACTCGTGCTCGGCGAGAACCTCCTGCAGTTCCGCTGCTCGGTGACATCGTCCCAGCAGGTCGGGGAAGTCAAGGTGCGAAGCTGGGACCCCACGCAGAAGCGTGAGATCGTTGCGAGCGCACCGGCGCATGCGTCCGGGGCGGGGCTGGCCGTGACGCCGTCCACGATGGCTGCGAAGTTCGGCACGCCGGTCCACATCTCCTCGTCCACCCCCTACGCCACCCAGCCGGAATGCGAGGCCGCTGCGAAAGCCATGGCCGAGGACATCGCCGGCTCGTTCGTCACCCTCGACGGCGTCGCCCTCGGCAACATCAAGCTCAAGGCGGGATGTGCGGTGAGCCTGGGCCTCGTGGGCAAGCCGTTCGACGGTCGGTACAAGCTGTCCACCACCCGGCACCAGTACGACCCGGACGAGGGCTACACCACCCGGTTCACCGTCAGCGGCCGGCAGGACTCGACATTGCTCAGCCTTGCCTCCAGCGGCAACGGGACCGGGGGCTTCGCCTCGGGCAAGACCATGGCCGGCGTCGTCCAAGGCATCGTCACCAACGTCAAGGACCCTCAGAAGCTGTGCCGTGTCAAGGTCAAGTTCCCCTGGCTCTCCGACAGCTACGAGAGCGATTGGGTGCGGACGTTGCAGGTGTCGGCCGGGAACGGGTACGGGTCTGTGGTGCTGCCCGAGGTCGGCGACGAGGTGCTCGTGGCCTTCGAGCAGGGGGACCTCCGCCGCCCGTACCTTCTCGGCGGGCTCTACAACGGAGTGGACAAGCCCCCGGACGGATCGGTGCCGATCGTCGACGAGTCGTCCGGGAAGGTCAATCGCCGGGACCTCGTCTCCCGCACCGGCCACCGGCTCTCGTTCACGGAGAAGACCGGCGGCAGCGACGGCATCCTCCTCAAGACCGGAGACGACAAGTACGTCCTCGAGATGTCCAAGACCAACACGAAGCTCACGATCAACGCCGATGGGACCATCGAGATCGAGGCCAAGGGCGCACCGGGCGACCTCAAGATCACCGCTGTCGGGAACCTGGACCTCAAGGCCCGCAAGATCACCATGAAGGCCGACACCGGGGTGCAGGTCGACGGTGGTGGCGGTGCCGTCGATCTCAAGGGCGTGCAGTTCAACGCCGAGGGTACGGCGGCCGTGGCGGTCAAGGGCGCAACGATCAGCGTCAACGCAAACGCGACGGCGGAGCTCAAGGCGGGGGCCATGATCACCGTCCAAGGCGCCCTCGTGAAGATCAACTGAGGGAGGACGCGAGCCAATGGGTGAGGACTTCGTCGGGGCCGGGTGGGCGTTCCCGGTGCGAACCGGCGCAACGGGAGGCGTCGCGCTCGTGCGGCGGGACCAGGAGATCGCGGAGGCCATCCGGCTCATCCTCGGGACCGCCTACGGAGAGCGCCCCATGCGGCCCGAGTTCGGCTGCGCCATCCACGATTACGTCTTCGCATCCGTGACGGGCAGCACCGCCGGGCGCATCGCCTACGAGGTGCAGCGGTCGCTGGACCGGTGGGAACCGAGGATCAACGTCGGCGGCATCGATGTGACCTTCGACCCCGCCGACGCCTCGACGATCTACATCGACATCAGCTACGTCATCCGGGGCACCAACGATCCTCGCAACCTCGTGTTCCCCTTCTACGTGATCCCGGCGGAGGCCTGACGGTGCTGCCCGCTCCCAACCTCGACGACCGGCGGTTCCAGGACCTCGTGGACGATGCCAAGCGCATCGTGCAGCGGCGATGCCCCGAGTGGACCGACCACAACGTGTCCGACCCCGGTGTGACCCTGATCGAGACCTTCGCCTTCATGGTCGATCAGCTCATCTACCGGTTGAACCGTGTCCCCGACCGCCTCTACGTCAAGTTCCTCGACCTGATGGGGGTGCGGCTGTTCCCTCCGACCGCCGCCAAGGTCGATGCGACCTTCTGGCTGTCGGCGGTCCAGCCTGCCACGGTCGAGGTCCCGGCCGGCACCGAGGTGGCGACCTTGCGGACCGAGGACAGGGAGGCCATTTCCTTCACCGTCCTCGAAGCGCTCGCCATCGTGCCGTGCACGCGCTCGCGGGTCGCCTCGAGCATCGCCCCGCCCAAGGTCGAGGACCACACCGAGCGCCTGGAACTCGGGGAGGGGTTCCATTGTTTCGACGCAACCCCCAAGCCCGGCGACGCCCTGCTGATCGGGCTGTCGAACCCGGTCCCGTCCTGTGCGGTGCTGCTGGAGCTGGAGTGCCAGATCGAAGGCGTTGGTGTCGACCCCCGGCACCCGCCCATCGTGTGGGAGGCCTGGGACGGCCGTGGCTGGACGGCCTGCGAGCTCGACCGGGACGAGACCGGCGGCCTCAACAAAGACGGCGAGGTCGTCGTCCACGTCCCGAAGACCCACGTGGCCTCGCAGCTCGGGGGCCAACGGGCGGGTTGGCTGCGGTGCCGCGTGGTGGAGGCCGAGAAGGACCAGCCCGTCTACAGCGCCTCCCCGCTGATCGAGCGCGTCGATGCCTCCACGATTGGCGGCACGACGGTTGCGGTCAACGCCGAGATCGTTGATGGCGAGGTGCTCGGGACCTCCCAGGGCGTGCCGGGGCAGCGGTTCCGCCTCCTGCGTTCCCCCGTCGTACCCGCAGAGGAGCCGATCGTGCTCGACGTGACCTCGGGCGAGGGGTGGCAGGAGTGGAGCCCGGTGACCAGCTTCGCCCACAGCACGACCCGGGACCGCCATTTCCAGCTCGATCCCGCCAGCGGCGAGATCGTCTTCGGGCCCGCGGTCCGGGAACCCGACGGCACGCTCCGAAGCTACGGGGCAGTGCCCCCCAACGGTGCAGTCCTGCGGGTGCGCTCCTACCGGACGGGAGGTGGTCGCAAGGGGAACGTCGCCCGGGGGGCGATCCGGGTGCTCCGCACCTCGATCCCGTTCATCGGTCGGGTGGACAACCGGCGACCGGGCGGGGGTGGGGTCGACGGGGAGGATCTCGAGGCGGCGAAGATCCGGGGGCCGATGACGTTGCGGACCCGGGACCGCGCCGTCACCGCCGAGGACTACGAGCAGATCGGTCTCGAGGCGGCCCCGGAGGTCGCCCGGGTGCGGTGCGCCCGGGCCGGCGAGGGGGCCGAAGCCGGGGCCGTCCGTGTCCTGGTGGTGCCCTCTGCCGTGGAGGACGAGCCCGGCAGGCTGCGCTTCGAGCAGCTCGTTCCCTCCGACGAGACCCTCGCGCGCATCGCTGCCTATCTGGACGAGCGCCGGGTGATCGGTGCCCGGGTCGTGGTCGAGCCCCCGTCCTACCAGGGGATCACCGTCGTCGCCCGGCTTCGGTCCCGGCCCCGCACCGCACCCGACCGCCTCCAGGCGCAGGCCCTCGAAGCGCTCTACCAGTACTTCCACCCGATCACGGGTGGCCCCGACGGCGACGGTTGGCCGTTCGGCCGCCCCATCCATGCCGGCGAGGTGTACGCAGTCCTGCAGCGGCTGCACGGCACGGAGCTTGTCGAGGAGGCACGGCTGTTCCCTGCCGATCCGATCACCGGCAGGAGGGGCGAGGCCGTGCAGCGCCTCGAGATCGACCGCCACGCCCTCGTTTTTTCCTACAACCACCAGGTGCTGGTCGAGGCGCTGTGAGAGGAACGATTGGGGGTCTCAGTAGCCCTCACCCGCTGGGCTTCACGTTGCCCCCGATCTACTTCGAGGACAGCATGGCCCAGCGCATGACCGCCGGGCTGGACGAGGTGTTGGCTCCCGTCTTCAACGTCCTCGACAACCTCGAGGCCTACCTCGACCCGGCGGTTGCCCCCCAGGATTTCTTCGAGTGGCTGGCGGGGTGGGTCGGGGTGGTCCTCGACGAGACCTGGCCGCCTGAGCGCCAACGGGCGCTTATCGGGCGGGCAGCCGAGCTGTACGGCCTCCGGGGCACGGCCCGAGGTCTTGCGGCGCACATCGGGCTCTACGTCGACGGCGACATCGACGTCCAGGAGACGGGTGCTGCGACGTGGTCGGCGGTCCCCAGCGGGGGGATCCCCGGCGACCCGGTGCCCCATCTGAAGGTCCGGGTGCGGGTGGCCGATCCTGCGCTTGTGGATGTCCGGCGCCTCGAGGCGGTAGTTTCAGCATCGAAGCCCGCCGACGTGCCGCACGAGATCGAGGTGGTGTCCCGCTGATCATCTGCAGCCAGTGCGGCAACCAGAACGACGATGGGGACGAGTTCTGCGGCTCGTGCGGCTCGTTCCTCGAGTGGACGGGTGAGAAGCAGGCCGCTGCGCCCCCTGCGCCGGCTCCGCCACCTGCGCCGCCCGAGCCGGAGGCTGCGGCCCGCCCGGGCATCGTGGAGCGAGTCAAGTCCGCCGTCGGGATGGAGCCCGGCCATGCGGGCGCCGATGCTCAGGCGGCCGCTGCCGAGGAGCAGGCCCGCGCCGAGGCAGCGCAGCGGGAGGCCGAGGCCGCTGCCGAGGAGGCCCGCCGTCGAGCCGAGGCTGCCCGGCAGGCACAGGAGGAGGCCCAGCGTAAGGCTGCGGAGGAAGCGGCACGGCGGGCGGCCGCCGAGGCGGCGCGGGAGGCCGCCGAGCAGGAGAGGCTCCGGGCCGAGGCCGCCCGGCAGGCCCGGGAGGAGGCCGAGGCAGCTCGACGGGCGCAGGAGGAGGCCGTAGCCCGCAGAGCGCAAGAGGAAGCCGTAGCCCGCAGAGCGCAAGAGGCTGCGGCCCGTAAGGCGGAGGACGAGGCCGAGGCGGTGCGCAGGGTGCAGGCTGAGGCCGAGGCAGTTCGCCGGGCTGCCGAAGAGTCGGATGCCCGCCGGGCTGCAGAGGAGGCGGCCGCGGTGGCCGACCAGCTCGCGGGCGCCGCCGAGCTTGCGGGGCCCGACCGGCTGGTCGGGACGGAGCCGGCCAGTCCTGAGCCAGACGCCGTCCCGCCCGATGCCGGCGCGCCTGCCGAGGGCCCCCCACCCAGGCGGCGGATGCCCAGCGTGCTCGGGACGCGACCGGCGCCCTCGATGCCGCCGCCCGCCGCAGACGACGCGGTTGCCAAGGCCCACGCGGAAGAAGAGGCCCGGGTCGCCGCAGAGGACGCCGCAGCCAAGGCCCGCGCCGAAGAGGCGGCCCGCATCGCACAGGAGGAGGCGGTTGCCAAGGCCCACGCGGAAGAAGAGGCCCGGGTCGCCGCAGAGGACGTCGCAGCCAAGGCCCGCGCCGAAGAGGCGGCCCGCATCGCACAGGAGGAGGCGGTTGCCAAGGCCCAGGCCGAGGGAGAGGCCCGCAAAGCCGCGGAAGAGGCTGCAGCCAAAGCCCACGCGGAGGAGGCCGCTGCCAAAGCTCGCGCCGATGAGGCAGCCCGGATCGCGGCCGAGGAGGCCGCGGCCAAGGCCCGTGCCGAGGAAGAGGCACGCGTCGCTGCAGACCAGGTCAGGGTTGCCGAGGAGGAAGCCGCCCGGGCCGCCGAGCAGGCTCGTCGAGCCCAGGAGGCAGCGCGGCGAGCCGCCGCGCTGGTCGCCAAGCCCCCGCCGCCGCCTCCCGCGCCCGCGCCGCCACCAGCGGCCCCGCCCCCTCCCCCGAGCGTGCCCGCAACGGCCGCCCGACCCGCGGCGACGGCACCCGCCGCTCCGGCCGCCCTGCGTCCTCAGGCGCCGCAGCCGGAGGCGGTCAAGCCCGCGGCCGAGCGGCCACGGCCCGCACCGACCGCACCGGCCCAGGCACCACGGAGCATCGAGCCGGGCGACCTCATCTGCGGGCAGTGCGGCGAGGGCAACACTCCCTCCCGGAAGTTCTGCCGACGTTGCGGCACGTCGCTCGTCTCGGCTGCCGTCGCACCCCCACTCCCGTGGTGGAAGCGGATCTTCCACCGGAAGAAGAAGGTGGTCGTTGCCGGCGAGCGGCCCATGCGCAAGGGTGGGAGCCGCAGCATGGGCCGTGGTCCCTCCGTGGTCGGGCGCATCTTCAAGTGGCTGATCGTGCTCCTGGTCGCAGCGGTGGTGGTGGGCGCCGTCGGCCCCTGGCGCGCCACCCTCCAGAAGAAGGGCAAGAGCCTCTTCGACAGCCTGCGCGGCAAGGTGGCGCCCCATTACAACCTGGTCACACCCATGGGCGCTACCGCGACGTCATCCCTGCTAGGGCACGACCCCGGCCTGGCAATCGACGAGGCGCCCAACACCTACTGGGCGGCAGGCCTCACCACCAACGACGGGGTCGGGCAGGTGCTGACCATCACGTTCGACAAGAAGGAGAACCTAGACCAGATCAACTTCTTCTCGGGCGTGGCGGATGCCTTTGTTTCCGAGCCCCGCCCGTCGGAGGTCCTGTTCACCTACAGCACCGGTCAGACCGACGACCTCACGCTCAAGAACCAGCCGGGCGCCCAGGCCCTGACCCTGAAGAACGGCCACGGCGTCACCAACGTCAAGGTCACCATCGAGGGGACCTATCCGTCCTCGTCCGGGAACCACCACGTCGCCATCGGCGAGATCGAGTTCTACACCAAGCAGTAGGAGGGCCAGCCATGCCGCCAGCAGCTCGAGTTGGAGACCTGCACGTCTGCCCGATGGTGACGCCCGGCACGCCTCCGATCCCGCACGTCGGCGGCCCCATCATCGGTCCCCCCGGGGCGCCTCCGGTGCTCATCGGCGGTCAGCCGGCAGCCACGATGGGGATGATGTGCACCTGCGTCGGCCCTCCGGCCACGATCATCATCGGTTGCCCGACGGTGCTCATCAACGGCAAGCCAGCCGCGCGAGTGGGTGACCAGACGGCCCACGGGGGCGCCATCACCGTCGGCTTCCCAACGGTGATGATCGGGGGGTAGGGCGCGGTCAGTAGACGGATACCCATTTCGCCGAACAACCTTTCTCCCAGCACAGCAGCAGCCACGCGTGGTTGTAGAACTTGTACCCAGAGTCCAATTTGCCGCCCGCCGAACCGGAGGCGTCCAGGCTGGTCTCCTTGACGTTGGCCTCCGATACCGGGCTCGTCTTGAAGACGTGGAAAAGGCCCGGCGGCCGTTCGACGATGGCAACGCCATTCCCGATCCCGCTTGTCCCGCCCAAGGTTTGGGCATCGCTGAACGAGTACGCGCGTCCGACCATGTCCCAGGCGTAGATCTTGCTCTCCCGCGTCGTCCAGCCGGCATCGACCGCGCCAAGGAAGTCTCCCGGCTTCATGACGATGTCTCGTGCCGCTTTTTGTACGCCCGATCGGTCACCGAGGAGTTGCACGCCGTGCCAGCCACCGACGACAAACTGCGTGGGCAGGCCCCCGACATGGAGGGGCGAGGCGCCGGTGGAGGCGGCGACATGGATCGCGCTCTTCAGGCTGGCGAGATCCGGGGCCTCCAACTCGGTTGGAGGACGGGCGCCCTGATCCGACAGGAACCACGTCCCACGCTGGAACCGCCCAACGAGAAAGGCGTGTTCATTCAAGGGCACGTTGCCCTGATCGTCCGGCGGTCCGGTCCGTGCCCACCAAAGAGCCTGGGCGACCTGGCCGGGCTGCAACCCGGTGAGGACTGCAGTGGTGAACAGGTCGTCGAAGCTCTGGACGGCCTCGGACTTTCCCGAATCGAGACCCAGGTCAGCCAGCAACGACGTGATCTCGCCCTTGGAGAGACCACCCCCGGCGGATGACTTGTGCATGGCGTAGAAGGCAACGCCGAGGGTCTGGTAGTCGGCCTCCGCGAGCTGAGCCCCGGGCGCTCGAGCGGCGTCTCGAGTGGCGGTGAGGCCGTCCATCACCAACGTGTACAGCTTCTCGGGGTCCGGCGTCACCTTCTTCCAGCCTGCCTTGATCGCCGTGCGATAGCTATCCATGCGAACGATGAGGGCATTGCAGGCCGTGACGACCAGGTCATTGGGCGCTGCCGGATCCTTGCGTTCCCGGTCCCAGATCATGAGTGCCGTGACGATCGACGCAGCACCGCAGGTGTTGTAGTCGCCCTGGGAGAAGCCGGGAAACTCGGCAGCCTTCAGGCGTTGCAGCGAGGAATGCTCGGCAGCCTTCAGACGTTGCAGGCCGGGCGGCCGTAGCATCACCGTCACTGCCCGGTTCCCGGCGGCGCGCTGCAGGCTGAGGAGGGCGCTGGCCGTGACGTGGCCCGGTCTGGGAACCCCGCTGCGCGGCTCGGCCCCCGGCCTCGACCTCTGGGCCTCATCCCCCGGCTTGATCGTCTCTTGCCTCGCCCCTTCCCTTGCGAGCACGGGCGGTGGGCCTCCTCGGGAGCAACAACGAAGCAGACTCAGGTACCGCACTCATCCTGACCCCGCCCGCCTGGCGACGAAAGGTGCCGAGGAACAGCCGAAGGGGCAGGTTTGCGTGCCCGAAAGGGGGCTGAGCGATCCATCCTGCAAGCCGTGCCTTCGCCCGACCGACGGGGTGCCCGGCCGATAGGCCGCGGAGCCCACCTCGTCGGCAGTTTCCGTCAGAAAGCCTGCCCGGCGATCCTCTTGACGGAATCTGACCTGGCCCATGGCCCTCAGTGCCCTATGGTGCGTGGCCGGATACCTGCTCTGGTCCTATCCCCAACTCGGCCAGGACCTGCTCGTAGCGACGGCGGGTTCCCTCGGCGGCGGCGTAGTTGCCGGCCGCGGCGTGGGCCCGCTGGAGGGCCCGCCAGAGGTCGTCCCGGTGGCGGTCGATGTCGAGGCCCCGCTCGCACGCCCGCGTCGCCCCAATCGGGTCCCCCTCCGCCAGGAGGAGCTCGGCCAGCACCCGGGCCGCCTCGACCGCGCCGGCACGGAAACTCTCCCGGTCCCTCACGACCCAGTCGTCGGGGCCGTCTTCGGGGAGCAGATCGCCCGCATGCAGCGCCAGCGCCTGCGTGAGGGCGGCGATGGCGTCGTCGACCTCGCCGGTCGCCTGCAGGCGACGCCCCTGCTCGAGTAGGGCGCTGAACTCGACGACGTCGATCTCGGCCCCTGCCGCTGGGACAAGCCGGTAGTCGTCCCCCTCCCGGGCGATGTGCAGCGCGTCGCAGCAGGGATCCGACTGGAGGAACTGCCGGAGGGACGAGAGGGCGACGTGCAGGTTCCGGGCGCCGACTTCGGGCTCCGCCTCGGGCCACAGGGCCTCGATCAGCACCTCCTTGTGGATGGGCCGGTCCACATTGAGCGCCATGAGGTGCAGCAGCTTCCGCGCCCGCGGCTTGATGCCCAGCGGGTCGACGGCGTCCGGGCCGACGGTCATCCGGAAGCCGCCGAAGCACCGGACCCTCAGCCCCGGAGGCACCTCGCCGTCCGCGGCTCGGCCGTCCGCCCCGGCAGTCGCCGGCAGGGCCAGGCCGCAGTCGCGGGCAAGCTGGTGGGCCCATGCCTCGATCTCGGGGCGCCGGGTGGGGTCGGTCTTGGCGAGCGCCAGGTACGCCAGCGCCCAGGGCGCCTGCACCCCGGCAATGCGGGCCCGGCGCTCGGCGACCTCGGCCACGGTCCTCGCCCCGGGGTCGTTGCCGTTGGCGAGGATGCCGGCCCGCACGCAGAGGCACCAGGTCTCAAGCGTGGGGGCCCCGAGCCGGGCGAAGCCCGCAGCCGCCTCGTCGAGCGAGCCGGTCCGGTTCCCACCGGCCAGGAGCTCGCCAAGGCCCTCCAGCAGCCCGGCGAGGCACGCACCCCACACGTCCCCCTGGCTGGTGCAGAAGAGTTTGACGGCGGCGGCTTCGGACCGGCCGTCCGGGCGGTCGGTCAGGGCGAGCACCGCCTGGCCGAGGCGTCCGAGCCAGGGCAGCCCGAGGGCCTCTGCCTGTTTGGATGCGAGCTCCGCCTCGGCCTTGCCGGCCGGGTCGCCCGCCAGGGCCGCCGCAACGGCGCCGGCGAGCAGCGCTCCGGTCAAGAGCGCCTGGCTTGCGTCCTCGCTGCGGGCCGCCGCGGCCAGCGCCGCCCTCGCCTGGCTGATCTCGCCCCCCAGCAGGCTCGCCAACCCCGCGCCGAGCTGGCTGTGCGCTCCCGGCATGCTGGCAGCCCGGGCCGCCGCGACCAGGGGGTGGGAGGCAGCGGCGGCACGGATGGTTCCCCACCAGTCGGTGGACGGCGGTCCCGGCTCCAGCCACGACGCCAGGGCCAGGCGCTCGCTGGCAGCGCTCTCGACACCGGACTGGGCGCCGAAGCCGTCTTCCGCGGCCCGGTACGCTTGAAGGGCTTCCTTCCACCGGCCGCAGGCCCGGTGCCGCCGGGCGGTGGCCAGGAGCACCCACGGGTCGTGGGCGCTGAGGCTCGGGGGCAGCAGGTGGATCCAGTCGCTGGAGCCGACGGCGAGGCTCTCGCCCTCCCGGCCGAGTAGCCGGCCCACCGAACCCCAGTCCTCGGCGCGGCAGTACGCCTGGAGTGCATCCGTGGAGGCGCCGCTCGCCTCCAGCAGCTGCGCGGCACGGCGATATCGCTGGCGCGCGGTCTCAGGCCCCACCTCTTCGAGCAGGACGCCCTCGAGGTGCGCCCGGAGCGCCTCGTGGTAGCGGTACCCACCGGCATCAAGGGCGTAGGTGAAGACGTGGCGGCGCTCCAGGTCGGCGAGGTTCGCCTCGCTCCCGCTGACCCCGAGCAGCTGGTCACACAGTGACCCTGACAGCCAGCCGAGTACGCAGGTCGCCAGCAGGAACGTCCGCAGGTGCACCGGCAGGTCCTCCAGGACGTTGCGGGCGAGGTATTCCCGGGCCAGCTTCGATCGCACCCCGAGTGCCGCGAGGGTGCGCCGGCGCTCGGTAGGCGTTTTGCCCGTGGTGCCGAGGTGGAACATCTGGAGGCCGGCGGCCCAACCCTCGGTCCGCCGGGCCAGCTCCCCGGCTTCCTCGGGGGGCAGCGGCCGACCGTAGTGCTCCGAGAACAGCCGCTCCACCTCCCAGCTCCGGAACCGGAGGTCCTCGGCCGCCAGCTCCAGCAGCTCGCCTGCCAGCCGGAGGCGGGAGAGCAGCTTGAAGTCCGGGGTGGTTCGCGAGGCCGCGAGGATGGCGAGCGAGGGTGGCCGGTACGACAGCAGCCGCTCGAACATGGCCTCCGCCGGGGTGCCGCGCAGGAGGTGGAGGTCGTCGACGACGAGCAGTGCCCTCGTCTCCGGGCAGCGCTCGAGTGCCGCGGCGGCGTCTTCAACGCACGCCCACCCGCCGCGGAGCCGGGGCAGGACCCTGGTCAGGGTCGCCTCCAGGTAGCGGATGAGCACGCCGGCGTCCCCATCGGAGCCTTCTGCCCGGTACCAGGCGGACGGAGCCCCGAGGGCGGCGTCGAACTGTGCCAGCAGGGTCGTCTTCCCGGCTCCGGCCGGGGCGACGATGACCCCCATGCGCCGCTCCCAGAGGCCGGCCTCAAGGGCCTCCTCCAAGCGGCGCCTCCGCAGGCCGCTCGCCCGGGGGGGCCGGATCTTGGCGGGGACGATCTGGAACGGGGGCGGCATCTGGGGGAGGCCCGCAGATGCAGGTGCCTCCCCGGCCAGGGCGGGGACGAAGGCCAAGGAAACCAGTTCGGATTCGTTCGTCCCGTGCTCCACGCTGGCCTCCGGGCGGGCCCTTGGAAAACGCTGGTTTCGCCTGATCCTCGCCGATCCTCCTTACGAGTTACGAGGCACGTCAAGGTGAAGAAATACGTAGTGCCTGTATCCGGATCAGATCCGTCCCCCGGACGCCCCGCCGATGCCAGAGCGACGAGGTGTTGACGCGCCGGTGACAGGCGGGGCCTACCCGGCGGGGTAACCCCCCCTGGCGTTCGGGCGGATTTGCCCACCGACAGTGGCCTGACGTCCTTCGGAGATGGCGGACCAGGCGTGGCATGCAAGGTATGGTAAAAAAGGGCTGCTATACGTACCAAATCTTCCACACCTTTTCAGCATGGGTCCCACGAACGTGGTCGAGGTGCTCGCAACTGTGCAGCCGGGACTTGGATCCGCCACCCTCCGTGGGAGCCGTGGCGAAAGACGGCGCCCTACACCTTGGCATCGGCGGCTGCGGCCATCGCCACCAGGTCCTCGGCCCCGGTGATGGTGATGGCCCCGGCCCGGTAGCGGCGGCGCTGCCGGACCTCGAGGTGGCGGGCCACCCGGCTGAGGGTCATGTTGACGGCGAGGTACACGACGGCGACGGCGATGTACGCCTGCAGTTGGTTCTTGCCGAACTCCCCGGCGATCTGGCCCCGGCGGAGGAGCTCCTCGTAGGTGATGGTGTAGCCCAGCGACGTGTCCTTCAGCAGGGTGACCGACTGGCTCACGATCGTGGGGATCATCCGCCGGTAGGCCTGGGGGAGGATGACGAGCCGCATCCCCTGCCACTGGCGCAGCCCGATCGACTGTGCAGCCTCGGCCTGCCCGCGGTCGAGCGACAGGATGCCGGCGCGGAAGATCTCGCCGAAGACCGCAGCGTTGTAGATGCTCAGGCCCGCCACCAGCGCCAGGTACGGCGACAGGTCCACCCCGAGCTTCGGAAGGCCGAAGTACATGAAGATGATGAGGATCAGCAGGGGGAGCGACCGGAAGAACTGGACGTAGGCCCCGGCGGCGAGCCGCACCGCCAGGTTGCCGGACAGGCGTCCCAGGGCCATGACCGTCCCGACCGCCACCGCGACCACCAGCGCGATCGCGGCTGCCCGCAGGGTGTTGACCAGGCCCGTCAGCAGGAACCGCAGGACGAGCGGCTTCGCGAGCAGCGACCACTTGGCGGCATCCAGTTGACCCTTCGCCGACAACCGCTGGAGCGCCAGCACCACCGCCGCGAGGAGGACAGCGGAGGCCACGACCGACGCGACCAACGCCCGCCGCTTGCCGCGGGGGCCGAGGGCGTCGCCGAGCACCATGCTCACCGTTTGATCGCCACCCGGTGCTCGATCACGCTGAAGAGCCACCCGGCACTCAGGGCGAGCACCAGGTAGCAGACGGCGGTGCCCAGGGCAACCGGCACGGGCTGGGCCGTCGCGGTGATGAGGAGCTGGTATTCGAACCCGAGCTCCATGACCGTGATGGTGGAGGCGAGCGCCGTGTTCTTGATGAGGGCGACGAAGATGTTGCCGATCGGGGCGACCACGGCGCGCAGGGCTTGCGGCAGCACGACGAGGCGCATCGACTGCGTGAACGTGAGCCCGATGGCTCTGGCCGCCTCCGCTTGGCCCTGCGCCACGGTGTTGACGCCGGAACGGACGGCCTCGGCCACAAACGCTCCGGTATAGGCCGAGAGCACGATCACCGCGGAGGTGAACCCTCGGTACTGGATGCCGATTTTGGGGAACCCGAAGTAGAAGAGGAACAGCAGGACCAGCAACGGGATGTTGCGGACGATCTCGACGTAGGCGGTCCCGGCGGCGCGCAGGGGCGCCACCGGGCTCACCCGCATCGATGCGATGACGATGCCGATGGCCAGCGCCCCGGCGAAGCTCGCCAGGGTGAGGGCCAGCGTCGTACGCAACCCGACGCCGAAGGCGCCGAGATTGTGGACCAGGACGCTCACGCTACTTCGAGGTTGGGGTCACGGTCGAGGGGGGGGTGGCGGTCACGGTCGAGGTGGGGGTGGCGGTCACGGTCGAGGTGGGGGTGGCGGGGTGGTGAAGGGGTTGCCCACGAGCTTGAAGATGTCCTTGTTGTCCTTCACCAGGCCGAGGAGGATGCCGGCGTCCGTGGTCTCGGCCTGCACCCGGCCGTCCTTCAGGGCCTCGGCACACTTCGAGTACAGGTCGAAGGTGATCGACAGGTCCGCCTGGGGGGCCTTCGCCTTGACGTTGGTCAGCGAGGTCGAGCCCTGGACCGAGCAGACCTTCTTGCCGTTGAGGTCGGTCACGCTCTTGATGGAATTGTCGTCCTTTTTCACCATGATGTCCTGGCCGGAGACGTAGTACGGACCGGCGAAGTCAACGACCTGCTTGCGGGTGGCGTTGATGGTGTACGTGGCCGCCACCATGTCGACCTTGCCTTCCTGGATGGAGATCTCCCGCACGTTGGAGGGCGTCTCGACGAACTCGATGTGCCTGGCGGCGTCGTCGAGGGTCCCGCCGAAGATGCCCTGGGCGACGATCTTTGCCATCTCGACGTCGAAGCCCTCGATCGAGCCGGTCAGCGGGTTCTTCAGGCCGAACAGATTCTGGTCGAACTTGGTGCCCACCTTCATCTTGCCGGCCGCCTGGAGGCGGGCCATCGTCGTGCCTGCGGCGAAGCTCGGGGCTGAGGTTGGGCTGGAGGTGGTCGTTGACTTCTTGGAACAGCCGGCTGCAGCGACCAGCAGGATGGCAAGCATCGGGACGGCCAGGAGCCGGAATCTGGTTGCGCGCATCGTGTCTCTCCTCCTTGTGGAGCGTGGGTTGGAGCCGCTTCTAGTGGGCCAGGATCTTGGAAAGGAAGTCCCGGGCGCGCTCGGTGGCCGGCGATGAGAAGAAGGTGGTGGGGTCCGCCGTCTCGACGATCCTCCCGCCGTCCATGAACACCACCCGTCGCGCAGCGGAGCGGGCAAAGCCCATCTCGTGGGTCACCACGATCATGGTGGTGCCGTCGTTCGCCAGTTCCACCATGACATCGAGGACCTCCTTGATCATCTCGGGATCGAGCGCGGACGTCGGTTCGTCGAAGAGCATGAGTTTGGGCTCCATGGCGAGCGCCCGGGCGATGGCGGCCCGCTGCTGCTGCCCACCGGAGAGTTCCGCAGGGTACCGGTCGGCCTTGCTCGCGATGCCGACCCGCTCCAGCAGGGCCATGCCCCGCTCGGCGGCCTCCACCTTGGGAACGTCCCGCACCTTGATCGGGCCCAGGGTGACGTTCTGGAGTACGGTCTTGTGGGCGAAGAGGTTGAAGGACTGGAACACCATGCCGATGTCGGCCCGGAGCTTGGCGAGCGCCTTCCCCTCCTGCGGCACGGCGACGCCGTCGATGAGGATGGTCCCGGCGTCGATGGTCTCCAGGCGGTTGATGCACCGGCAGAGGGTGGACTTGCCGGAGCCCGAGGGCCCGATGAGGACGACGGTCTCGCCCGCATCCACGGTGAGGTCGATGTCCTGCAGGGCCTGGACGTCCCCGAAGGACTTCCGCACCCCTTGCAGGATCACCAGGGAGTCGGCTCCGGGGCGGCTGTCCTGTGCAGGCGCGTTCACGCCGGCCACCCACCGCCGGAGAACTCCTGCCCCGCCCTCGTCATGTCGCCCACACCCATGCCAACCTTATCCCTGCGGGCTCGCATTTGTTCCCAATCGAACCAACCAAGTTGCCCCACCGGCGACCGACGGGGACCTGATGGGAAACCGGAACCTTTCGGGGACCTTCTGGATATAGCCTCATCGAGAAGGGTCACAACGAAGGGAAACCGTTGGCTTCTACCACGTCCCAAGGGCAATCTGCCGACGGATCCGCGACGTACTTCAGGAACGGAAGCTTCCAGTGAACGGTTCCTTCGAGGAGACATAAGGAGAACAATCGGATGCGACTTTCCAAGCCTTCGTCATTGGCGGCGGTTGGCCTGCTCAGCATCGCAGCGCTATTGCTGCCGGCGCTCGCCGGCACAATCGGGGCCGGCGCCTTCGTTCCCATCTGCGACACCGACTGCACACCTGCGCCCGGGGGCGGGGGTGGCGGCGGGACCCCACCTCCACCTCCGCCGTCGTGCAGCTCGGGCCAGAACAACGCCCAGACGGCGAACTTCAACAGTCTGCCCGCCGTCGTCGGGGCCAACGACGTCGCCACCGGCGTCAACGGATCCGTCTGGTACGTCACCAGCGGCGGCACATTCAACGTGCTCGGCGGGTCGATCGCCAAAGGCGGCAAGCGCCTCACCGTCGACCCGTCCCGCAACCCGTGGATCGTTGACTTCAACGGAAACATCTGGCGGTCCACCGGCGGCGGCCAGGTCACGCTGTTGCCCGGGCTCGCCCGCGACATCGGGATCGGCGCCAACGGCGCGGTCTGGGTGATCGGCACCAACTCACTCAACGACAGCTTCCAGGTCTGGTCATGGAACGGATCCAGCTGAGTCGCCGACCCCGGCTCCGGCGAGGAGATCGACGTCGACGCCGCCGGCCGCCCGATCGTCGATGGGGTGGACGGCAAGATCTGGATCAAAGATGGTGGCGCCAACCAGGGTTGGACTCAGATGACCGGCTTCGCCGACGACATGGGTGTGGGTCCCCTGGCCTGTGCCACCGGTGAGCCCGGCACCCCGGGAGGCCCGGCCTTCTGGATCGTGGGGCATCTCGGCGGCGGCGGGAGCGTTTGGAACCTGTTCAACGGAACGTGGGTGCAATCCACCAACGTCGTCTCTGGCGTCCAGCAGATCGCCGTGGACGCCCATGGCACGCCTGGGCGGTCGACTCGGTGGGCGAACTCCTGGAGGGAAGCATCAACCGTTGATCAGGGGCATCCAGCGACACGGAGGCCCCGCCAGTGCCGGGGGGCTTCCGTGTCGCGGATGACGATCCCCCCGGGGGTCTGTCGCCTGGGCGCAGTCCCCTGGATCTCCTCCGGCTGCCCTAGGCCGGACGCCAATCTCACCTTCAGGTCTCACGTTCCGGGGTCCCCGGCGTCGCGTGCGGTTGTCTCCTGCGTGACCCGGTGCTATAAGGGCAATGGCTGGCTTAAGCCGATTCGACGAGATGGGGCTCTTGCCCTGCAGGTGCCCTAGAAAGGGGGATCGAAAATTGGACTCGGAACGGACGGCGACCGAAGCACAGCTCGAACGGGCGGTTCCACCTGAGGATCCCGACGTGGCCGCGAGGCCGCCGCTGTGGCAGGAGCCCGCGTTCGAGGTGATCGAGGCCTCGGCAGAGGTCACCGCCTATGCCTACCGGCGATGATGCTCGGCGGGCGGGAAGGCCCTGACCGTGTTGCTCAAGGTGCTCGGCACCGCTGCGGGCGGCGGTTTCCCGCAGTGGAACTGTGCATGCGAGCTCTGCAGCCGTGCTCGTTCGGGGGTCGCGAGCTGCCTTCCCCGGCTGCAGGACAGTGTGGCGGTCTCCGGTGACGGGACGGCCTGGTATCTGTTGAATGCCTCCCCCGATGTCGGGGCGCAGGTCGAATCGTTCGCGCCCCTGCAGCCGGGGCCGGGTCCGCGTGACACGCCGATCCGGGGCGTCCTGCTCACCGACGCCGAGCTGGACCATGTCTCGGGGCTGCTGGCCCTCCGCCAGGGAGCCACCCTTGACGTGTTTGCCACGGCGTCGGTGCTCGATGCCATTTCGCACGCCCTGGCGTTCGACGCCGTCCTGGAGGCGTTCTGCGACGTCCGGTGGGTCCCCGTCGCCCCAGGGGGCAGCTTCGGGCTCGCCGGCGGGGTCGAGGTCCAGGCCTTGCCACTCGGAGGTGGGCCGCCTCGGTACCTCGGGGCCGCACCGGGTGTGGCGTGGTCCGTTGCGTACCGGATGCATGACCATCAGACGGGCGGGGTCGCCGTCTACGCTCCGGGGGTCGCCGAGTGGTTGGCGCCGCTTGAGCAGGAGCTGGCGCAGGCGGACTGCGTGCTGATGGACGGGACCTTCTGGTCGGAGGCCGAGATGGCCGACGCCGGTGTCGGAGGGCGCGGCGCCTCCGAGATGGGCCACCTGCCGGTCGGCGGGCAGGCCGGCAGCGCAGCCCGGCTTGCGGGCGTCCCGGCTCGCCGGCGCATCTATGTCCACATCAACAACACGAACCCCATGGTCGACGAGCAGTCGGAGGAGCACGCCCACGTTGTGGCCGCGGGCATCGAGGTCGGGCGCGACGGCATGGAGCTGGAGGTCTAGTGATGAGCCAACCGTGGTCACGCGACGAGTTCGAAGCCAAGGTCCGGGAGGTGCTCGATGCCCGCTATCACCACAGCCACCCCTTTCACCAGCGGATGCACCGCGGCGAACTGACAGGCGAAGAGCTCCAGGACTGGGTGGCGAACCGCTTCTGTTACCAGCAGGGCGTCGTCGTCAAGGACGCCATCCTCCTGGCCCGGCTGCCATCGAGGCGGGAGCGACGGGTGTGGGTTGGCCGTCTGATCGACCAGGACGGCAGCGGCGCAGACGAGGGCGGACTCGAGCAGTGGCTCCGTCTCGCCGAGGCGGTAGGACTCAGCCGTGAGGAGACGGAGGGCGGGTCCAGGGTGGTGCCAGGCGTGCGCTTCGCTGTGGATGCCTATAAGCACTTCTGCGCCGAGCGGACCTGGCAGGAGGGGGTCGCCGCTTCGCTGACGCAGCTCTTCGTGCCCGACCTGATGAGGACGCGCATGGAGGCCCTGGCCCGCTACCAAGGCATCGCCGCCGAGGACATGGCGTACTTCGCCCGCCATGCCGGCGTGGCGGCGACCGAGTCCGACCAGGCAATGGAGTTGCTGCTCGCTGCAACTGCCAGCCGGGAGGACCAGGAGCGGGCGATCGACGCCGTGGCCTTCAAATGTGACGCGCTGACCTCGCTCCTCGATGCCATCGACGCGATTCGATGAGCCAGCAGTGGCGGCCGGTTCTCGCCACCAACGCCTTGCTCCGCTACGACCCCACGCGCCGGGCGGACGTGCTGCTGCTCCCCGAGCGGGCAGTGTTGCTCAACCCTTCCGCCGGGGCCATCCTGCGACGCTGCGACGCCCGGCACACGCCGGAGGACATCGAGCGCGAGCTGCGGGACACCTACCGGGAGCAGGGTTCGGACAGTCAGGACAGTCCGGATGTGGGCCAAATGAAAGCGGGCGTGGCTCGCTTCCTGCAGCGGGCGCGAGCCCTGGGGTGGGTCCGGTGATCCCGCCCGTGTCACTGATCGCCGAGCTCACCATGCCACGACAGCCGAAGCCCTTGAACCCGAACTGCCCCAAGGCGGCTGCCCTGGGTGCCAGGATGCGCGAGCTTCGGCGCGCAACCGGGCTGTCCCTTGCCGCACTGGCGGAAGGGACTGGCAGCGATCGACGCCGCCTGGGAGAGATCGAGAGCGGCTATGCCGTCCCTACCGGGGGGTTGCTCGCCAGAGTCGACCGTGCACTCGACGCGGGCGGCCAGCTCACGACGCTGCTCGACGACGTCACAGCCGAACACCGCCAAGCCCTGCGGGTAGCGCATGCGAGCCGCCGGCGCCATCGCGTGCTCCAGCATTCGGGCCGAGGCGTCTGGGAGGAAATTCGCCTCGGATGGGAGTATGAAGACCCGGTGCTACGACGTGAGTTCATGCGGGGAATGGGGGCCATTGCGGGGACGACGCTCCTGGGGCGCCTCCCCGACTCCTGCCTTGCGCCCGAAAGGGGAGCATCCTCTCCGACGTTTCCCTCGGCGTTGGCCGCCCTGACGGCGAACTTCCGCCAACTCGACAACCTTGCGGGTCCGGCCTCCGTACAGAAGACCGCTATCGAGCACTACTACCGGATATCCAGATACCTGGAGCTTGCTCACAGTGACGCCGAGTTCCGAGCACTGGCGGTCGTGTGTGCCGAGGCTGCGGAGCTCGCCGCCTGGCTCGCCTTCGACACCGAGCAGTATGGTGAGGCGGCCCGCTGGTGCCGGCGATCGGCCGACTTCGCTAAGGCGGGCGGCAACGCGGGCCTGCACGCCTACGGGCTTGGCCGGATGAGCCGGCTGCTGTCGCATTGCGGCGAACACCAGGATGCCCTCGGCTTCGCCGAGAAGGCCGACGCCATAGGGAGGCGCCACGCCTCGGCGAGGACGCGCTCGTGGCTGGGAGCCACCCGGGCCTACGTCCACGCCTGCCTCCGGGATGCCCCTCGTTGTCTGAGAGACCTCGACGAAGCCAGCACGCTCCTGAGCCTCAACGAACCTGCGGGTGACGAGCCGTGGCTTGATTTTTACTCCCAGGCTCACCTCGCCAAATGGGAGGGCCACTGCCGTCTTCGGCTCGGGCAGGCGAAGCCCGCACGGGAGGTCTTCCAGCGGACGCTTGCAGTCTGGAACCCTGCCTCGGTCCGGGAGAGGGCCGAGGTGACCGGGGCGCTTGCGGACGCGCTCATCCAAGAGGGTGAGGTCCCGCAGGCGAGCGAGCTCGTTGGGGAGGCATACGAGATCGCGCTCGCCACCGGGTCGGCCCGCAACCAGCGGACTATCACCATGTTGCGGACGATGCTCGAGCCTTGGAGGAACGAGCCTTCGGTCCGACAGCTCGACGAGCGGATGCTCGCGGCGCGGCGCGCCTGTTCGGAAGCCAGCCGGCCGTTATGAGGTGACTCGCCGGGGCTGGCTGCTGCTGCTCGCCCTCGGGGCAACCTGGGGAGCCGCGTATCCCCTCACCAAGCTCGCGCTGGCCGACTTTGACCCTCCGATGGTCGTGTTCACTCGTGTGGCATCCGCGGCCCTCGTCCTCGTCCCTCTCGGGTTGAGGGGCAGGGTGCTTCACACGCTTCGGAGC
>WNFD01001439.1_pt1 | contig 24077 bp, 18 predicted proteins | sample 5400491 | NCBI WGS metagenome assembly WNFD01 (sample SAMN13153343, study PRJNA577476) | soil metagenome | isolation source: 120 cm saprolite under Douglas fir tree site 2 hole 2 replicate 2 | place: USA:California | collected 2015-04-18
ATGCGGGCATCACCAGCGACCAACTGCTCGCGCTGATGAGCGAGGACGCTTTCACCTCCGTGGTCGATACCAACCTGACCGGCGCCTACCGGGTGGCCAGGCGCGCGGTCCGGCCAATGATGCGCCTGCGCAGGGGCCGCATGATCTTCATCTCGTCCGTGGTCGGCCTGCTTGGATCGGGCGGCCAGGCCAATTACGCGGCATCCAAGGCAGGCCTGATCGGGCTGGCGCGTTCACTCGCCAGGGAGCTCGGCAGCCGCAACATCACCGTCAACGTCGTCGCGCCCGGCTTCGCCGACACCGACATGACGAACGAGCTGACCGAGGAGCGCAAGAAGGCGATCGTCACCAGCGTGCCGCTTGGCCGGACGGCATCGGCCGACGAGGTGGCCGGCGTCGTGCAATTCATCGCCGGGCCGGACGCCGCCTACATCACCGGCGCTGTCATCCCGGTGGACGGTGGCCTCGGCATGGGCCACTGAGCAAAGGAAGGAAAGGGCCAGCGATGGGACTACTCGACGGCAAGCGGATTCTCATCACCGGAGTGCTGACGGACTCCTCGATCGCTTTCCATGTGGCCAGGGTCGCGCAGCAGGAGGGCGCCACTGTCGTGCTCACCGGATTCGGCCGGCTGACGCTGGTCGAGCGGATCGCCAAGCGGCTGCCTCACCCGCCGCCGGTGCTCGAGCTTGACGTGACGAACCCCGAGCACCTCGACTCCCTGGCCGACCGGGTACGCGAGCATGTTGGCTCGCTGGACGGGGTGCTGCACGGGATCGCTAACGCCCCGGCCACCGCGCTCGGCGGACGCTTTCTCGACACGCCGTGGCCGGATGTCGCGGCGGCCTTTCATGTGTCTACGTACTCGCTGAAGGCACTCGCGATGGCGACGCTGCCGCTGATGAAGGACAACGGCGGGTCGCTGGTCGGGCTGGACTTCGACGCCAGCCTGGCCTGGCCGGCCTACGACTGGATGGGTGTTGCCAAGGCGGGCCTCGAGTCATGCGCCCGCTACCTCGCCCGCTACCTCGGCCAGTACCAGATCAGGGTCAACCTGGTCGCCGCCGGGCCGCTGCGCACGATGGCCATGAGCTCGATTCCCGGAGTCGAGCAGTTCGAGTCGATGTGGAGCGGCCGCGCCCCGCTGGGCTGGGACCTGAGCAATCACGAGCCGGCCGCGCGGGCGTGTGTCGCCCTGCTGTCCGACTGGTTCCCGGCCACGACGGGGGAGATCGTGCATGTCGACGGCGGCGTGCACGCGATGGGCGGCTAAAGCTGCTCGCGCCTAGCGGCCAGCCGGAAAGAACGCGGCGACCACTGTGCGTAACCGAAATGCGCGACTGGGGCCCATTCGCCATTCAAGAGTCCTGTATCGATAGCAATTTGTGACGATGTTGGCCTGGGTTCGCTACATCCGGCAGTTTACGCTTCGGCAAAGCTGCCGGCCTGGATCTTGCGCTGCGGGCCAGCCCGGCGGACCACAGGAAGGTGGCAGGGCCTGTCTGCGACGCTGACCCCGATCATGGCGGCCGTCGTCCGGTCGGCCCCGTCTACCGTGACCGCCCTGAGAGCAAGGGGATCTGATGAAAGTCGCCCATCCGGTTCTGAAGATGGCGGCCTGCGCCGTCGTCGGAGTAACCGCTCTTGCCGCCTGCAGCAAGAGTTCAAACAACAACGTCGCACCGACTATCAAGGGAGCCTTCGGCTCGGTGCCGGCCCAGACCGGAACGCCGCACGCCGGCACAATCACCGTTGCCCAGCAGCCGGGCGCCACTCCGACCTGGATCTTCCCCGTGACCCCCGGCGCCAACGGCTCGGTGTACACCGCCTATTCGTTCCAGTACCAGATGTGGCGGCCGACGAACTTCTTCCCCAGCGGGTCGAAGCAGATCGAGAACAAGGCCTTGAGCCTGGCCGCCGACCCGGTGTGGAGTAACGGCGACAAGACCGTCACGGTCAAGTACAAGAACTGGAAGTGGTCCGACGGCCAGCCGGTCACCTCGAAGGACGCCGAGTTCTTCATCGACCTGACCAGGGCCGCGGTCAAGATCAGCGCCGCCGACTACTCGCAGTACACCAAGGGCGTCGGCATCCCCGACCAGGTGGTCAGCATGTCCACGCCGGACAGCCACACGCTGGTGATCAACCTCAACAAGTCGGTCAACCCGACCTGGTTCTGGGAGGACAGCCTGGCCGGCATCTCGCCGCTGCCGGTGCACGCCTGGGCCAAGGCGTCGGCCAGCGGCCCGGTCCTTGACCCGAACGTCCCAGCGAACGCCACCAAGATCTACAAGTTCCTGGCCGCCCAGTCCAAGTCCGTCACCACGTACGCGACCAACCCGCTGTGGAAGGTTGTGGACGGCCCGTACCAGCTGACCTCGTTCAACAACACCACCGGTGCGTTCACTTTGTCGCCGAACCTGAAGTACAGCGGCCCGCATGCCTCGAAGCAGTCCAAGATCTCCGCCGTGCCGTTCACCTCAGACACCGCCGAGTGGAACGCGGTCAAGTCCGGCAGCATCGACCAGGGCTACGTCCCGTTCACTGACCTGCCCCAGGTCAACTCCATCAAGTCGCAGTACAACGTCTTCGGCTACCCGGGCTATGGCTTCCAGTACGTGGCCTTCAACTTCAAGGACAAGACCGGCGACTTCAACAACATCGTCAAGCAGCTCTACATCAGGCAGGCGTTCGCGCACCTGGAGAACGAGGCCGGTTACATCAAGGCGTTCTTCTTTGGCGCGGGCAGTCAGGGTTACGGCCCGATCCCGGCGATCCCGCCGAACCCGTGGACTCCGCCGAGCGCTACCAAGAACCCGTACCCGTTCAGCGTTCAGGCAGCCATCAACCTGCTCAAGTCCCACGGCTGGGCCATCCACCCGAACGGCACCGACGTGTGCGTGAAGCCGGGCTCGGGGACGGGCCAGTGCGGCGCCGGCATCCCGGCGAACACCAAGCTGGCGTTCAACATGATCTACAACACCTCGCCCGCGATCATCGGCCAGCAGATCACTGACCTGGTCTCCCAGGCCAAGAAGGCCGGCTTCAACATCTCGCTGAAGTCCGACAACTTCAACCACATGATCGCCACGTACTACAACGTGGCTGCGCCGCAGAACGTCGACAAGTGGGCGATGGAGGACTTCGGCGGGTTCAGCATCTCCACCTACCCGACCACGAACGGGATCTTCAACTGCAACGGTGTCTACAACATCGGCAGCTACTGCGATCCTCAGGCCGACAAGCTAATCGCGGCCTCGACCGGCGGCAGCGACCCGAACGCGGTGAAGGCAGAGGCTGACTACCTCACCAAGCAGGTGCCCAGCCTGTTCCAGCCACTGGTCGACAATATCGAGGTGTGGAAGAAGACCATTTCCGGTCCGCCCTTCTCGTTTGAGTCGCTGACCCAGTACCAACTCCAGCCGGAGTCCTGGTACTTCAAGAAGTAATGCCTGCTTTCGGGCGGTGACCCGGAATGCTGGACACTCCCTGTTCTCCTGTGGTAGCAGGAGAACAGGGAGTGCCCGCGCAGTATGTCCGCGCATGGGAATGTCCGCGCCGAAAGGCGAGAGAAGGGGCGATGCGTGACCGCCTACCTCATCCGCAGGCTCGCCACCTCGATCATCGTGGTGCTGGGCGTGTCAGTCGTCATCTTCTTCCTGCTGCACCTTATCTACCCCACACCTGCCCAGGACATCCTCGGCCCAAGGGCCACGCCGGCAGCGGTCAATTCCTGGAATCTGCAGCACGGTTTCGACAAGCCCTGGGTTGTGCAGTACCTGACTTACATGAACCGCCTGATCCACGGTAACCTCGGCTACTCCTTCAAGGTGAACCAGAGCGTGGCCGCGCTCTTCGGCCAGCGCTGGGCGCGCAGCGCCTATCTATCGGGTATCTCCCTTGTGCTAGCGGTGGTGATTGCGATCCCGCTCGGCATCTACCAGGCCGTCAAGCGCAACACCGTGGGCGACACTGTCGTCACCTCGCTGGCATTCACTACTTACGCGATGCCGGTCTTCTTCCTGGCGCTGATACTCATCCAGGTCTTCGCGCTCAGCTTCCCGATCTTCAGCTTCGAGGCGAGCCAGTCACTGTCGCTGTGGCGCGTCATAGGCGACTGGCATTCGATGACGCTCCCGATCGCGACTCTGACCCTGCTGTCGGTCGCGGGCTTCTCTCGGTACATGCGGTCCACGTCCATCGACACGCTGGCCCAGGACTACATCAAGGCTGCCAGGGCGAAGGGCCTGCCCGAACGACTCGTGCTCCTCCGGCACCTACTACGGAACGCCTGCCTACCGCTGGTCACGCTGATCGGCCTGTCCATTCCGTTCCTGCTGGCAGGCAACCTGATCACCGAGTATGTGTTCAACTACCAGGGCCTTGGGCTGCTGTTCTACAACAGCCTGGGAAATGTTGACTACTACGTGCTGCTGGCCTACACGCTGGCCGGCGCGATCCTGACGGTCGTCGGCAACTTCGTCGCTGACATCGCCCTGACCATCGCCGATCCGCGGATCAGGCTTTCCTGACAGCTAGCACCACGACCTGGAGACAGCAGTGGCCAACATCGCGCCCTCCCTCAGCCCGCTCGACATCACCCGCGCCCCAGAAGGCGGAGAGATCGGCGCGGTTCAGAGCGGATGGCAACTCGGGCTCCGCGAGTTCGCGAAGAATAAGCTCGCCGTTGCTGGGATCGCGATACTCCTCTTCTACCTACTGTTCTGCTTCGCAGGCCCGCTGTTCTATCACGGCAATACCGTCAGTTCCGATGTCATCCACACCAACCTGCCGCCCGGCAGCGGCTTCCCGCTTGGCACGACCGACCAGGGCTTCGACGAACTGGGCCTGCTCATGAAGGGCGGCCAGGCGGCGCTTGAGGTTGGGTTCTTCGCCGCGTTCATCGGCATCGTCATCGGCATGCTCTGGGGCGCGATTGCCGGGCTGGCCGGCGGGATTGTGGACTCGGCGATGATGCGCGTGGTCGACGTATTCCTGTCGATCCCGTTCCTGTTCATCGTGCTGATCGTTGCCGTCCGCTACGGCGCCTCCGTGCTCGGGCTAAGTCTCATCATTGGCGCCTTCACCTGGCTGGTCCCGGCCAGGCTGGTCAGGGGCGAGGTCCTGACGCTGCGAACGAGAGACTTCGTCTCGGCCGCGCGGAGCGCCGGATCGGGCCGCTGGCGGCTGATCAACCGGCATCTGATCCCCAACGCGCTGGGCGTCATCATCGTGAACGTCACGTTCAATGTCGCCGACGCCATCCTCGCGGTAGCCGCGCTCGGCTTTCTCGGCTTCGGGCTGAATTATCCCACTCAGGACTGGGGCGACATGCTCTCCAAGGGCGTTTCGTACATGCAGGACGGCTACTGGTGGCTGGTCTACCCGGTGGGCGCGTCTATCGTCCTGGTGGTGATGGCCTGCAACCTGATCGGTGACGCACTGCGCGACTCGCTCGACGTGCGGCTCCGTCGGCGCTGACCGACAGCGCTGGCCCACCCGCCCACAGTGAGCTGAGAGGGACCCCGGATGCCCCCCGTCATCGAGATCGACGACCTGTCTACCCACATCCAGCTGACCAGGTCGGTTGTGCAGGCGGTCGGCAATGTCAGCCTGCGCATCGAGCCGGGCGAGACGCTCGGCCTGGTCGGCGAGTCAGGCTGCGGGAAGTCGATGACGGGACTGTCGATCATGGGCCTGCTGCCGCCTGGCGGGCACATTGTCGGCGGGTCGGTCAAGCTTGACAACCGGGAACTGGTCGGGCTGCCCGACGTTGAATTGCGCAAGATCCGGGGCAACGAGATCGCGATGATCTTCCAGGATCCGCTGACCTCGCTCGACCCGACCAAGACGGTCGGCTACCAGGTGGCCGAACCCTTCAGGCTGCATCGCGGAGGCAGCAAGGCCGAGGCACTCGAGCGGGCGGCTGAGGTGCTCGGCCTGGTCGGGCTGCCGAAGCCGAAGGAGCGGCTCACTGACTACCCGCACCAGCTGTCCGGCGGTCTCAGGCAGCGTGTCATGATCGCGATGGCCCTCACGTGCGAGCCCAGACTGCTGATCGCCGACGAGCCGACCACGGCGCTCGACGTGACGATCCAGGCGCAGATACTCAAGCTGCTCGACGACCTGAAGTCACGGCTCGGCATGGCGATGCTGCTGATCACGCATGACATGGGCGTGATCGCGGGCCACGCGGACCGGGTCAACGTCATGTACGCGGGGCGCATCGTCGAGACGGCGGAAACCGGCAACCTATTCAAGAGGATGCATCACCCGTACACCCAGGCGCTGCTGGCCTCGATACCGCGGCTGAGCCAGGACGCCTCCCAGCGGCTGCTCAACATCCCCGGCCTGCCGCCCGACCTGGCCAGGCCGCCGGCCGGATGCCGGTTCGCCGCCAGGTGCAGCCGGGCAACCGACAAGTGCCGGTCCGACGAGCCGCCGCTGACCGGGGAGACCGGCGAGCACCTATTCGCGTGCTGGCATCCGGTGGACGGGCCGATCGGCGCCACGGACGGCAACGGCACCAAGACGGCCGTGACCGTGTCCAAGCAGCGCCCGGCGCCCGAGGCCGCTACCGGGCCCGACCAGGTGCTGCCGGGCTCTGTGCTGCTCGAGGTCCGCAACGTGGTCAAGGAATACCCGGTGAGGGCCGGCGCTATCTTGCAGCGCAGGGCGGGCGCCGTGCACGCCGTTTCCGATGTGTCGTTCACCGTGAACGCGGGCGAGACATTCGGCTTGGTCGGCGAGTCCGGCTGCGGGAAGACCACGATCGGCAAGATGATCGTGGCGCTCGAACGCCCGAATTCGGGCAGCGTCCTGTTGGCCGGGCGTGACATCTCCGCTCTCAGCGGCGGAGAGCTGCGCAGGAACCGCAAGAACTTGCAGCTGATGTTCCAGGACCCGTACTCCTCGCTTGACCCGAGAATGCGGGTCGGCGCGATCATCAGGGAGCCGCTGGTCATCCAGAAGATCGGATCCCGTGACGACCAGCAGAAGCGGGTCTACGATCTGCTCGACGAGGTGGGGCTGCCGCGTAACGCCGTCGAGCGCTACCCGCATGAGTTCTCTGGCGGCCAGCGCCAGCGGATCGGGCTGGCCAGGGCGCTGACCCTGAATCCGCAGGTGATCGTTGCCGACGAGCCGGTGAGCGCGCTGGACGTGTCGATCAGGGCCCAGGTGCTGAACCTGATGAAGCGGCTGCAGGCCGACCACGATCTGACCTTCGTCGTCATCTCGCACGACATGGCCGTCGTCAAATACATGGCTTCCAGGATCGGCGTGATGTACCTGGGCAAGCTCGTCGAGCTTGGCTCTGGTGACGATATCTATCAGCACGCGGCGCATCCGTATACCGCTGGGCTGATCGCGACCATCCCGGTGCCCGAGCCCGAGGTGGCACGCGCCCGGCGCGGCGCGGGCATCTCCGGGGAGTTGCCGAGCCCGATCAATCCGCCGTCCGGCTGCCGGTTCCGCACCAGGTGCCCGCTCGCCCAGGAGATCTGCTCGGTGGAGGAACCCGAGCTGCGGTCGTTCGGGCCGGGCCACGTCGCCGCGTGCCATTTCCCGCTCCAGGACGCGACGCTGGCCCAGCCGATCGCGCGCTCCCTGACCACGACTGACGCCCCGGCGGCCGGATAGCAGCTAGCCAGCGCCGCGATCCGCGCGTCGGCACAAACCGGGGAACTTGTGTGCCGACGCGGGTAACCCGATACTTTCTGGTATGCGGCCGTCCAGTGACCGGCTCGCGGACGACAATGACGGGGTGCGCGCCTCGGATGCCGAACGCGACCGCGCGATCGGCGAACTCAGGGACAGGTTCGCTGAGGGCAGGCTGAGCCAGGAGACCTTCCTGGTCCGGATCGACGCGGCGCTGAACGCGAAGGACAGGTCGGATCTGTCTGAGCTCTTCACCGACCTGCCGACCGAAGCCAAGCGGCCCGGCAGCGGCGGCCTGCGGGAACGGCTGAGCTGGCTGAAGATGGCCGTGACTGGCAGGCCGGCGCGTAACACCCGGCGGCTGAGAGCACGGCGCGCTCATATCCCTTATCCGCAGGCCATCCTGCCGCCGCTGCCGCTGGCGCTGCCGCCGCAGCATGATCGCCGGTTCACCGTCGGCCGCGCGATGGCCTGTGACTTCACGCTCGCCGACCTGAGCGTCTCGCGATGGCATGCGAGGCTGTACCGCGAGGACGACCAGTGGCTGCTCTCCGATCTCGGCTCAACGAACGGGACCAGGCTGAACGGCTGGCGGGTGACGACCGGGGTTCCGGTCAAGCCAGGCGACCACGTCAGCTTCGGCTCGGTCAGCTTCGTCATCACCGACCGCCCTCCCGGCGCTGACTAGCCGCTCGGCACACCCTGGCGGCGGCACGCCGTAGAGTCGGTGCGTGACCCTGGTGCTCGTGGTGCGGCATGGCCTGACAGCGGCGACCGGCACGGCGCTGGCCGGCCGGACACCCGGCATCCCGCTCGATGACAGAGGCCAAGCCCAGGCCGCTGCCGTCGCGGAACGGCTCGCCCAGGTCCGGCTTGACGGGATCATCTCAAGCCCGCTCGAGCGATGTGCCCAGACGGCTGCGGCGATCGCGGCACGGCAGCCAGGCGACCCCGAGGTCACGGTCGATGACCGCCTGATCGAGGTCGGCTACGGCGACTGGACCGGGCAGTCGCTGCGCAAACTGTCGCGCGAGCCGCTATGGCGGGTCGTGCAGGCACACCCAAGCGCGGTCACCTTCCCCGGCCCTGGCGGTGAGACGCTGCCCGACATCCAGCGCCGGGCCGTGACCGCCGTCAGGGACTGGAACGCCAGGCTCGGTCCCGAGGCTGTTTACCTGATCTGCTCGCATGCCGACGTGATCAAGGCCATCCTGGCCGATAGCCTTGGCCTGCACCTCGATCTGTACCAGCGGATCCAGATCGACCCGTGCTCACTGAGCGTCATCCGCTACACGCCGCTCCGCCCTTTCGTAGAGCGGATGAATGACACAGGCGGGAGCGTGACGGCACTCATCAGGAAAGAGAAGACCACGGCAGGGACATCGGCCCTGCGGCCAGGTGATGCGCCTGTGGGCGGCGGCGCGGGAGGATAGGCAGATGCCGGTGTATACGTACGACCCGCCCGACCGGTTCGTCGCGGGCACCGTCGGCCAGCCTGGTCAGCGGGCCTTTTACCTGCAGGCCGCGGGCAACGGCAGGGTCACCAGCGTCGCCCTCGAGAAGGGCCAGGTCAGCCAGCTTGCCGAGCGCCTGGATGAACTGCTCGATGAGGTTCTGCGGCGCACCGGGGGGTCCGCGGCGATACCAGCAGTGGCCCCGGACGCGCTCGCCGACGATGGGCCGCTCGACCAGCCGCTGATGGAGGACTTCAGGGTCGGAGCCATCGCCCTGGCCTGGGATGGGGACAGCGAGCGCGTGATCATCGAGGCTCAGGAGCTGAGCGACGAGCCGATCGAGCCGCTGACCGAGGAACTCCCCGAGGACGGCCCAGCGATCCTGCGGGTAACGATCACTGCCGCAGCCGCGCGCGCGTTCGCCAAGCGCGCGCTTCAGCTGGTCACGGCCGGCCGCCCGCCGTGCCCGCTGTGCGGCCTGCCGCTCGACGAGTCCGGCCACATATGCCCCCGGCAGAACGGACACCGGGTTGGCCGCGACTGAAGGGGATCGGGCCGACAAACGGGGTGCAAAGCCAGGCTCAAGCGATCCGGATATCGATCTGCTGACGGCCGGAGAGCTTGAGATCACCGGACGGCTGGCGGAGGCTTCGAATGCCACGATGTACTGCGCCATCTCCCATAACGGCCGCAACGCGGCGTGCGTCTACAAGCCGGTCGCCGGGGAGCGGCCGCTGTGGGATTTCCCGCACGGCACGCTGGCCGGCCGCGAGCTGGCCGCCTACGAGATATCCCGCGCATCTGGCTGGGCCATCGTCCCGCCGACGGTCTACCGCGAAGGCCCGTTCGGGCCCGGCATGTGCCAGCTGTGGATAGACGCTGATCCATCGGTGGACCTGGTCGCGCTCGCCAGGAACAACCGCCACCAGGGGCTGCGAGCCATGGCCGTCTTCGACGCGGTGATCAACAATGCGGACCGCAAGATCGGTCACCTGCTGCCGACGACGGACGGGCATCTGTACGGCTGCGATCACGGCGTGAGCTTCGCCGAGGAGTACAAACTGCGGACGGTGCTGTGGCAGTGGCGCGGCGATCCGCTAACCCAGGATGCGGTGCAGGCGCTGCAGCGGATCTGCGCGCTGATGGAGGACGGCGAGCTGAGCGAGACGCTCCGTCAGTGGCTGACGGAAGAAGAGGTGACGGCCACCAGGATCAGAACCGAGATGCTGCTGCGGCATCGCGTCCATCCGTATCCGCCAGAGGACTGGCCAGCGGTGCCTTGGCCGCCGATCTGAGCGCGCGGGACTCAGCTCAGCCGGAGATTCACCGGGCGCCGCCGTGCTCACCGCGGTCACCACGACGGCGCAGGTAGCGCTCGAACTCGCGGGCAATGGCATCGCCGCTCGCCTCAGGCAGGTCGGTGGCGTCCTTGGCTTCCTCGAGCGCCCGGACGTACTCGGCGACTTCAGAATCCTGCTCGGCCAGCTCATCCACGCCGTGTTCCCACGCCCTGGCCTCATCAGGCAGGTCTCCGAGCGGCATCGGAGCGTCCAGTATGTCCTCAACCCCCCGCAGCAGTGACAGTGTGGCCTTCGGGCTTGGGGGCTGCGCTACGTAATGCGGTACGGCCGCCCACAGGGAGACCGCCGGGATGCCGCCGATGGTACAGGCATCCTGCAGCACACCCACGATGCCGGTCGGTCCCTGGTAGTCGACCGGTTCTATCTGGAGCGCCGCCGCGAGCTTGTCATCGGAGGCAGCGACGGTCACCGGCACGGGCCTGGTATGCGGCGAGTCTGCCAGCAGGGCTCCCATCAGGATGACGAGCTCCGCGCCGAGGCCAGTGAAGCCGTCAACGAGCTCACGGCAGAAGCCGCGCCAGCGCATGTTCGGCTCGATGCCGTTGACAAGGATGATGTCCCGGTCAAACCCGGCTGGCTTCGCATGGGCCAATCTCGTGGTTGGCCAGGCGAGCTTGCGGGTCTGCCCGTCGGCAACCTCGAGCACCGGCCTGGTCACCTGGAAGTCGTAGTAGTCCTCAGGATCGATCTCGCCGATCGGTTTGGCGTCCCATGCGGCGCCGAGATGGGACACGGCTGCGCTCGCCGCCTCTCCCGCATCGTTCCAGCCTTCGAAGGCCGCGATAACCGCCGGCGAAGTCAATGCTGAGATGCCGTCGAACTCGATCTGGAGCCACCTCCTCGATGACGCATCGTGGCCGCGCGGCGGAATCTTTACTTGACTGCCCAAGCCTACGTGCATCGCGGAGACCTTAAGATAGGGGCCATCATGTCGCGAACCGCCGGTCCGCAGCACCGGCCGCTGCGTAAAGCCCTGGCCGAGCGGGTTGTCATCGCCGATGGGGCGATGGGATCGATGTTGCAGAACAGCGCGGCGACCCTGGACGATTTCGCCGGGCATGAGGGCTGCAACGAGATCCTCAACGTCACCAGGCCCGACATCGTACGGGCGGTCCACGACGGGTACCTGGCAGCTGGCGTCGACGCGATCTCGACCAACACTTTCGGCGCTAACCTCGCCAATCTGGGCGAATACGGCATCTCCGAGCGGATCTACGAGCTATCTCTGGCCGGCGCGACAATAGCGCGGCAGGCAGCCGACAACGCCGCCGCTGACGGTCGGTTTCGCTGGGTACTCGGCTCGATCGGCCCTGGCACCAAGCTGCCCACGCTCGGTCACGTCGCATTCGCCGACCTGAGGGACGCCTACGAGCGCAACGCGGCCGGCCTGCTGGCCGGGGGCGCAGACGCGCTGATCGTCGAAACCTGCCAGGACCTGCTCCAGGCCAAGGCTGCCATCATCGGCGCCAAGCGCGCGATCAAAGCCGCCGCGGAAGCGGCATCGGGGGGTTCCGGGGGGTCGCGCCCCGGGGCCAGCAGCGCCGCCGCGGAAGCGGCATCGGGGGGTTCCGGGGGGTCGCGTCCCCGGGCCGGCAGCGCCGCCGAGGCCGGCGACATCTTGCTGATCGCGCAGGTCACGATCGAGATGACCGGCGCAATGCTGCTCGGCAGCGAGATCGGCGCCGCGCTAACCGCGCTTGAGCCGCTCGGGATCGATGTGATCGGCCTGAACTGCGCGACCGGGCCCGCCGAGATGAGCGAGCACCTGCGCTACCTGGCGGCGCACTCGAGGGTCCCGATTTCCTGCATGCCGAATGCGGGCCTGCCCGAGCTCACGGCCAACGGCGCCTATTACCCGGTCACGCCGGACGAGCTGGCCAACGCTCATGAGACGTTCGTCGGGGAGTTCGGCCTCTCGCTCGTGGGCGGCTGCTGCGGCACGACTCCCGACCACCTGTCCGCGGTACGGGAGCGGCTCGAAGGCAAGACCCGCGCCAAGCGCAGGCCGCGCCCAGAGCCGGGCGTTGCATCGTTGTACCAGCATGTACCTTTCCGTCAGGACACCGCGTTCCTGGCGATCGGCGAGCGGACGAACGCGAACGGATCCAGGGCGTTCCGCGACGCAATGAACGACGGTCGCCTAGACGACTGCGTGGAGATCGCCCGGGCTCAGACCAGGGACGGCGCGCACTTGCTCGACTTGTGCGTGGACTACGTCGGCCGGGACGGCGCAGCCGACATGGCCGATATCGCCAGCCGGCTTGCGACGGCGGCCACGCTGCCGCTCGTGCTCGACTCCACCGAACCCGAGGTGATCAGGGCGGGACTCGAGCGGCTCGGCGGCCGGGCCGTGGTCAATTCGGTCAACTACGAGGACGGCGACGGCCCCGACTCGCGGATCGCCAAGGTCATGCCGATCATCCGCGAACACGGCGCGGCGGTCGTCGCCCTGACGATCGACGAGCAAGGCCAGGCCAGAACCGCCGAGTGGAAGGCCACGGTCGCCAGCCGGCTGATCGAGGACCTGACCGGCAACTGGGGCATGCGCCCGTGCGACATCATCGTGGACTGCCTGACCTTCCCGATCGCCACCGGCCAGGAGGAGACCAGGCGGGACGCGCTCGAGACGATCGAGGCGATCCGCGAGGTAAAGCGGCGCTACCCGGACGTGCAGACCACGCTGGGCGTCTCCAACGTCTCGTTCGGCCTGAATCCTGCCGCCAGGGCGGCGCTGAACTCGGTCTTCCTCAACGAGTGCGTCAAAGCCGGGCTGGACTCGGCGATCGTGCACGCGGCCAGGATCATGCCGATCGCGCGGATCCCGCCCGATCAGCTCCAGGTCGCGCTCGACCTGGTCTACGACCGCCGCCGGGAGGGTTACGACCCGCTGGCCAAGCTGCTCGAGCTGTTCGAGGGCGTGGATACCGCGTCGCTGAAGGCCAGCCGGGCAGCCGAATTGCTTGGGCTGCCGCTATGGGAGCGGCTCAAGCGCCGCATCATCGACGGCGAGCGCGTGGGGCTCGAGGCCGACCTGGACGAGGCGCTGAGCCAGCGGCCCGCCCTGGAAATCGTCAACGACGTCCTGCTCGACGGCATGAAGACGGTCGGTGACCTGTTCGGGTCCGGCCAGATGCAACTGCCGTTCGTGCTCACCTCGGCCGAGGTGATGAAGGCAGCGGTCAATTACCTCGAACCGCACATGGAGCGCTCGGGCGAGGCGGGCAAGGGCAAGATCGTCCTGGCGACTGTCAAGGGCGACGTGCATGACATCGGCAAGAACCTGGTCGACATCATCGTCTCCAACAATGGATACGACGTCGTGAACCTCGGCATCAAGCAGCCGATTTCGGCGATAGTGCAGGCAGCGACCGATCACGAGGCCGATGTGATCGGCATGTCGGGGCTGCTGGTCAAGTCGACCGTGGTGATGCGCGACAACCTGGCCGAGCTCAACTCGCGCGGCCTGGCCGGCCGATGGCCCGTGATGCTCGGCGGCGCCGCGCTGACGAGGTCTTATGTAGAACAGGACCTGGCCAGCCTGTTCGACGGCGAAGTGCGGTACGCGCGAGACGCGTTCGAGGGTCTGCGGCTCATGGACGCCATGATGGCGATCAAGCGGGGCGAGCCAGGCGCTGCGCTGCCCGCGTTGCGCCAGCGACGGGTGCGCCTTGCCAGCGTGGCCGGCCAGGGACGCGGCCCAGGGTCCGACACCGGTGCGGAGTCGGGAGGCGAGCCGGCGGTTGCCACTGCGGTCCGTTCAGACGTCAGCAGCACTGAGCCTGTGCCGCAGCCCCCGTTCTACGGCACCAAGGTGGTCAAGGGGATACCGCTCGCCGACTACGCGAGCTATCTCGACGAGCGCGCGCTGTTCCTCGGCCAGTGGGGTCTGAAGCCGACCAAAGGCGGCAGCGGGCCGTCGCATACCGAGCTCGCTGAGACCGAGGGCAGGCCACGGCTTCGGATGTGGCTGGAGCGGGCGCAGACCGAGGGCCTGCTCCAGGCGGCGGTCGTGCACGGGTACTTCCCCTGTGTCAGCGACGGCGACGACCTGATCGTGCTGAGCGAGAACGGCAGCGAGCGGGAGCGTTTCAGGTTCCCCAGGCAGCGCAGGGACCGCAGGCTCTGCCTGGCCGACTTCTTCAGGCCCCGCTCGTCCGGTGAGACCGACGTGGTGGCGTTCCAGCTGGTCACCGTCGGATCGAGGATCAGCGAGGCCACGGCCGAGCTGTTCGCCAAGCACGCCTATCGCGACTATCTGGAACTGCACGGGATGTCCGTGCAGCTTGCCGAGGCACTCGCCGAGTACTGGCACGCCAGGACCAGGACAGACCTGGGCACCAGTGGCGCGGACCCGGACGATCTCGATGGCATCCTGCGCGTCGGCTACCAGGGCTGCCGGTACTCGTTCGGCTACCCGGCCTGCCCTGACCTCGAGGACCGGGCGAAGGTGATGCGGCTGCTCGAGCCAGAGCGAATCGGCGTGACCTTGTCTGAGGAGTTCCAGCTGGCACCCGAGCAGTCCACCGACGCGCTGATCGTGCATCATCGCGAGGCAAAGTACTTCAGCACCTGATGGCGACGACACGGGCCGGCAGTCAGCTTCAGGCTGTGCTGTTTGACATGGACGGGCTGCTCGTAGACTCCGAGCCGCTCTGGTTCGAGGTCGAGCGCGCCGTGATGAGCAGGCTGGGCGGCGAGTGGACGCCGCAGGACCAGCAGGCACTGGTCGGCGGCTCGCTGCAGCGCAGCGTTGGCTACCTGATAGACCGGGCCAGCCTCCCGGCGAGCCATCACGAGGTGGCTGGCTGGCTCGTCGGCGGCATGGCTGACCTGCTGGCCGAGCGCGAGGCTGCGGTGATGCCCGGCGCGATCGAACTACTCGGGCAGGTAGCGGCGGCCGGGATTCCGCGCGTGCTCGTCACCTCGTCCGAGCGCGTGATCATGGACACCGTGCTGGCGAGCCTGGCCAAACATGACATCGCGTTCACCGCGACCGTATGCGGCGCTGACGTGCGCCATCCCAAGCCGGACCCGGAGCCTTACCAGCGGGCCGCAGCGCTGATCGGCGCCGATCCCAGACTCTGCGTCGCGCTGGAAGACTCGCCGAACGGCGTCGCTTCCGCGCTGGCGGCCGGCTGCGTCACGGTCGCCGTGCCCGGCGTCGCGCAGGTGGAGCCGCGCGCCGGCCTGACAATCGTGGCTTCCCTTGCCGACGTCGACCTGGATCTGCTTGACGCGCTTGTCGCCCGGGCGGCGATGACGTCCGCACCGCCGGCCTGACGCTCGCTCACAGCTCGTAGTCCTTGTCTCGCGCGATCCCGGAACCGGCTAGGACCGTGGCGCCTTCGTCCGCCAGCGCTGGCAGGTCAGGCTCGTCGGGCTCAGCCCGGGAGGGCAGCGGCGGCGGGGTACCGCCGAAAGACGGGCAGAGTGACTGGTGCGCGCACCAGTCACAGAGCTTGCCAGGCCGCGGCCGCCAGTCACCCGCAACCATGGCGCGCTCGATGGCCCGCCACAGGGCCTCGATCTTGCGCTCAGTCGCGAGCAGGTCCGCTTCGTCGGGCGCATACCGGACGATCTCGCCGTTGCCCAGATACATCAGCTGCAGCAGCCTCGGTACCGTGCCCTGCGTGCGCCACAGCACGAGGGCGTAGAACCTCATCTGAAACAGCGCGCGGGCCTCGAAGTCTGCCCGCGGCGCCGTGCCCGTCTTGTAGTCAACGATCCTGATCTCACCGGTCGAGGCGATATCGAGCCTGTCGATGTAGCCGCGCAGCCGCAATCCCGACGCCAGCACCGCCTCGACATGCAATTCTCTGTGTGCTGGCTCCAGCCTGGTCGGATCCTCGAGGGTGAAATAGCGGCCGATCATCGCCTTGGCCTGGGCGAGCCAGGCGCCGCGCTCGGCCTCGTCGGCGAACAGCGCGGCGAGTTCAGGCTCCGCTGCCACCAGGCGGTCCCACTCAGGCGCGATCAGAGCCCCCGCAGCCTCCGGGCTCCGGTTGGCGGCAGGCCGGTCGAATAGCCGCTCTAGCACGGCGTGCACGAGCGTGCCGCGCGCCATCGCCTGGCTCGGCGCCTCCGGCAGCCGGTCGATAACGCGGAACCGGTAGAGCAGCGGGCAGGTGAGGAAATCGGCCGCGCGCGACGGCGACAGCGACCATCCGTGGCGCGCGTCGCCCGAGACTGCATTGGCGGGAACCGCAGCCACTGCTGTCGCTGATCCGCCTGCGGTGCCCGGGTGCTTGTCCTCCACACTTGGCAGGGTAGGGGATCCCGCCGACATTTCACCGTCAACAGGCCGACGGGCGAGCCAGCCGTGGCGCGGCGGCGGACGAGCGTCGGCGGGCCAGAGCACGTAGCATCGGTTCGTGGCCACTAGCACGCCGGAGCGCGGCACAGCGGACTCCGGCCAACAGGCGCCCGACCGCCCGCCGCGCCGCGATCCCAAGCTCGGCATTGTCGTTGCCCGGCCATTCGGGATCCCCGTTTACATTTCTCCCTACTGGCTGGTCTTCGCCGTCGTCCTCGTGGTGATGTACGCCAACAGCCCAGGGGCCGACAGCGCGAGCACCCAGAGCAGGTACATCGTGGCGGCCGCGTTCGTGCTGCTGCTGTACCTCAGCGTGCTCGTGCATGAGCTCGCGCACTGCGTGGTGGCGCTCCGCTTCGGGCTGCCGGTCCGCCGCGTGCTGCTTTACCCGCTCGGCGGGTACTCCGAGATCGAGCAGGAGCCTGCAACGCCGGGCCGCGAGGCGCTGATCTCGGTTGCGGGACCTGTTGTGTCGCTGGCGATCGGGGGGCTCGGTTACCTGATCGCCATGGCTGTTCCGGCTGGCCTCGGGCACCAGCTACTCGCCCAGGTGTTCGTCGCCAACTTCATTGTCGGGATCTTCAACCTGCTGCCTGGCCTGCCGCTGGACGGAGGCCGCATCTTCCGCGCGGGCGTCTGGAAGATCACCGGCCGCCAGGTCGCGGCGACCATGACGGCGGCATGGGCCGGCCGGGTGCTCGCGATCATACTGGCCGGGCTCGCGCTGTTCGGCGAGCGCAAATCCGGCTCGTTCCTCAACGTGGGCTGGCTGTGGCTCCTGGTCATCGCGGGATTCATGTGGATACAGTCGACCCAGGCGATCAGGGCAGCCAAGATCCGCGAGCGGCTGCCCATGGTCAGCGCGAGAGCGCTCGGTAGGCGCGCGCTCCCGGTCTCGGCCAGCCTGCCGCTGGCTGAAGCGGTCAGGCGCGCCCAGGCGGCCGGGGCGCGCGCCCTGGTGGTCGTCGACCATGAAGGCACGCCGACCGCGCTGGTGAGCGAGTCAGCGGTGCAGGCCACACCAGAGGAGCGCAGGCCCTGGATCGAGGTCGGCTCGCTCGCCAGGTCGCTCAGCCCCGAGATGGTGCTGTCCGCCGACCTGTCAGGCATGGACCTGATCAAGGCCGTTCAGCAGGCGCCGACCAGCGAGTACCTGCTGATCGAGCCGTCCGGCCAAGTGTTCGGGGTACTCGCGGCCGCCGACCTCGATCTGGCGTTCGCCGGAGTATGACGGGTCGTAACGGGCCGGCTAGCCCGCCCCGGCGCTAGCCTGAGCGTCGTGATCATCAAGCGCCGCGGGCTGTTTGCGCCCGGTGACCAGGTGCAACTGACCGACGAAAAGGGCCGAAGCCACAGGCTGGTGCTGGCGCCCGGGCGGTCCTTCCATACCCATCGCGGCTCGATCGCGCACGACGACGTGATTGGCATGGAGGAGGGAAGCGTGGTCCGGGCCTCGGGCGGCATGCTTTACGTCGCACTGCGGCCGCTGCTCGCCGACTACACGGTCTCGATGTCGCGCGGCGCCGCTGTCGTCTACCCGAAGGACGCCGCGCAGATCGTCGGCCTGGCCGATATCTTCCCTGGCGCCCGCGTGCTCGAGGCCGGAGCCGGATCGGGAGCGCTGTCCTGCTGGCTGCTACGTGCCGTCGGGGAGGACGGCAAGCTGGTGTCCTACGAGCGCAGAGCCGACTTTGCCGCTATCGCGCTGGCCAACGTGGAAGCGTACTTCGGCGGTCCGCACCCGGCCTGGAGCCTCGTCATCGCCGACCTGCCCGCCGACGCCAGGCCGTCCGCCGCCGCGCCGGACGCCGCCGCGCCGGACGCCGCCGGGCCGGACGCCGCCGGGCCGGACGCCGCCCTGCCTGACGACGAGCCGCAGCCCGCGGCCCATGACTTCGACCGGATCGTGCTTGACTTGCTCGCTCCCTGGGAACACGTCGCCAGAGCGGCGCACTGGCTCGTCCCCGGCGGCCTCATCTGCTGCTACGTGGCGACGACGACGCAGCTCTCTCGCGTGGTCGAGGCGCTACGCGAGCACGGCGGCTTCACCGAGCCTGCCGCGTGGGAGTCGATGCACCGCGGCTGGCATGTCCAGGGTCTGGCCGTCAGGCCCGAGCACCGGATGGTCGGTCACACCGGATTTATCGTGACAACCCGTAGGCTAGCTCCCGGGGTGAAAGCGCCGCCGCGGCGACGCCGCCCGGCCAAGGGCGCGCAGCAGGAATCCGGCGGCATCGGGTGGGAACCGTGAGGACGGTAAGAATAATTTAACCTATATCGGGAATAAAGGCACGTAAGGAAGCCCGCATGCTGGACTAGCCGGTCGCTGATGAGTAACGATGCGACCGCGAGACCGGATCGTATCGGCAGAAAAGATAACTCTGGAGGCCGCCGCGAGGTTACGCAATGACCGCGCGTAGGTAGGGTCTAAGTAAGTCCGCTCTCAGGAGGGGGTGAGGGGCATGGCCGCTCGTGACGACAGCGCTCGCGCCGCACGCCATGATGACGAGGTCAGGGTCAAGGTCCTGACAGACCAGGTCTCCTTCCTGGAGGAGGAGCTAGCGGCGCTCCGCAGCAAGCTCGCGGACTCGCCCCGTACGTCCAGGCTGGTAGAGGACAGGCTGGCCCAGACTGAGGCGGCGCTGGCCGGCCTGACCGGCCAGAACGAGCGCCTGACCGCGACCTTGCGCGAGGCCAGGGACCAGATCATCGCGCTAAAGGAAGAGGTCGACAGGCTGGCACAGCCGCCGTCGGGCTTCGGCGTCTTCCTGCAGTCCAACGCCGATGGCACGGCCGACGTCTTTACCGGCGGCCGGAAGATGCGGGTCTCGGTCAGCCCGAGCATCGAACTTGACGGGCTACGTCCCGGCCAGGAACTCGTGCTGAACGAGGCGCTCAATGTCGTTATCGCACTCAGCTACGAGACCGTCGGCGAAGTGGTCATGCTGAAGGAGCTGCTCGAGGGCGGCGACCGCGCGCTGGTCATCTCGCACGCCGACGAGGAGCGCATTGTCCGGCTCGCCGAGCCGCTGCTGGAAGGCACGCTCAGGGCCGGGGACTCACTGCTGCTTGAGCCACGCTCGGGATATGTCTACGAGCGGATACCCAAGGCAGAGGTCGAGGAGCTGATCCTCGAGGAAGTGCCGGATATTACCTATGAGCTGATCGGCGGGCTCGGCCCGCAGATCGAGCAGATCAGGGACGCCATCGAGCTGCCTTACCTGCACGCGGACCTGTTCAAGGAGCACCAGCTGCGCCCACCCAAGGGCGTGCTGCTCTACGGCCCGCCAGGGTGCGGCAAGACGCTGATCGCCAAGGCCGTTGCGAATTCCCTTGCTAAGCAGGTCGCCAGGCGCACGGCCGAGCTGGCCCGCCAGGCTAACGGCGATGCGGAGGCGGGCAAGGCGGCCAAGGAGGGCAAGAGCTTCTTCCTCAACATTAAGGGCCCTGAGCTGCTTAACAAGTACGTCGGTGAGACTGAGCGGCACATCAGGCTGGTGTTCCAGCGGGCCAGGGAGAAGGCCAGCGAGGGCATGCCGGTCATCGTGTTCTTCGATGAGATGGACTCGATCTTCCGCACCAGGGGCTCCGGCGTCTCAAGCGATGTCGAGAACACGATCGTCCCGCAGCTGCTCAGCGAGATCGACGGCGTGGAAGGCCTGGAGAACGTCATCGTCATCGGCGCCTCCAACCGCGAGGACATGATCGACCCGGCCATCCTGCGGCCTGGGCGGCTGGACGTGAAGATCAAGATCGAGCGGCCCGACGCCGAAGCGGCCAGGGATATCTTCTCCAAGTACGTGGTCGTCGGCCTGCCACTGCACCCGGACGACGTTGCCGAGCATGGCGGCTCCGCCGACGCGACGGTCGCCGAGATGATCCAGCGGGTCGTCGAGCGGATGTACAGCGAGACACAGGAGAACAGGTTCCTCGAGGTCACGTACGCCAACGGGGACAAGGAAGTGCTGTACTTCAAGGACTTCAACTCCGGCGCGATGATCCAGAACATCGTCGACCGGGCGAAGAAAATGGCGATCAAGGAGTTCCTCGAGACCGGCAGGAAGGGCCTGCGGGTCTCGCACCTGCTCTCCGCGTGTGTGGACGAATTCAGCGAGAACGAAGACCTGCCCAACACCACCAACCCCGATGACTGGGCCAGGATCTCGGGTAAGAAGGGTGAGCGGATCGTCTACATCAGGACCCTGGTCTCAGGGAAGAGCGGGAGCGAGGCAGGCCGGTCGATCGACACCGTGGCCAACACTGGCCAGTACCTGTGACGGTTGCCGTTCCGGTCGGCCGCCGCGAAGCGACATGGCCCGGTACGGGTGTGCTCGGCCGCGGGTTCGCTCGCCGTCCGGCACTACTGTGTGAGCTATGAGCGTTCGCCGGGTGATGGGCATCGAGACCGAGTACGGCATCTCCGTACCCGGCCAGCCGGGCGCGAACGCGATGGTCACCTCATCCCAGGTGGTCAACGCCTATCACTCGGCGACTGCCGCCAAGGCCAGGCGGACGCGATGGGACTTCGAGGAGGAGAACCCGCTGCGCGACGCGCGGGGCTTTGACCTGTCCAGGGACACCGCGGACGCCAGCCAGCTGACCGACGAGGATCTCGGGCTGGCGAACGTCATCCTGACCAATGGTGCCAGGCTCTACGTGGATCACGCGCACCCGGAGTACTCAGGTCCGGAATGCACCGAGCCGCTATCGGCCGTCCTGTGGGACAAGGCGGGCGAGCGGGTGATGGAGGAGGCCGCCGCCCAGGCGAGCGCGATTCCCGGTACCGCGCCGATCCAGCTCTATAAGAACAACACCGACAATAAGGGCGCATCTTACGGCTGCCACGAAAACTACCTGATGAGCCGCGCAACGCCCTTTGCGGAGATCGTCCGGTTTCTCACGCCGTTCTTCGTCACCAGGCAGGTCATCTGCGGGGCCGGCCGGGTGGGCCGTGGCGCCGACGGCCGGGAGGAAGGCTTCCAGGTCAGTCAGCGAGCCGACTTCTTCGAGGTCGAGGTGGGCCTGGAGACGACGCTGAAGCGGCCGATCATCAATACCCGTGACGAGCCGCACGCGGACCCCGAGAAGTACCGCAGGCTGCACGTGATCATCGGCGACGCCAACATGAGCGAGCTGTCCACCTACCTCAAGCTGGGCACGACGGCGCTCGTGCTGTCGATGATCGAGGACCGGTTCCTGGCCACGGACCTGGGCATCGACGGTGCCATCGCCGAACTACGCTCGGTCTCGCACGACCCGACCTGCCGCCACCTGGTGCAACTGCGGGACGGCAGGAAGCTGACCGCTGTCCAGATCCAGATGGAATACATGGAACTCGCCCGCAAGTACACTCAGGAGCGCTTCGCAGGCGACGTGGACGACCTCACCTCGGATGTGCTCGACCGCTGGGAGGCAGCGCTTGGGGCGCTCGCTGACGATCCGATGCGCCTGGCCGGAAAGCTCGACTGGGTTACCAAGCTGCAGCTCATGGACGGCTACCGGTCCAGGGACGGGATCGGCTGGAACCACCCCAGGCTGCAGCTCGTCGACCTGCAGTACTCCGACGTCAGGACCAGCCGCGGCTTGTACAACAAGCTGGTGGCCGCAGGCCGGATGGAGCGCCTGCTTGACGAGCAGGACGTGCTGAAAGCCGTCACGAACCCGCCGGAGGACACCAGGGCGTACTTCCGCGGCCGCTGCCTGCAGCAGTACCCGGACTCGGTCGCCGCGGCCTCGTGGGATTCGGTGATCTTCGACATTCCTGGCCGTGAGTCCCTGCAGCGAGTCCCGACCCTCGAGCCGCTCCGCGGCACGAAGGCCCACGTAGGCGAGCTCCTGGACCGCTGCGCCACCGCCGCGGAACTCGTCACCGCCCTGACCGGCAAATAGCCCATCCCGCCCACACTCTCGCCCCCGCCCACGCCCCCGCCCCAGGCCGTCTGGCCCGGGCTCGGCCCGATGATCACGGAGATGTGGTTGTTCTATCAGCACAAAGCGCTTGATCATCAAGCAGGAATGTCGGAAACGCGCGGCAGGGTTAGCAGTAGTGGCAGCGGGCGAGGATAGCTTTAAGCTTCGGCACAAGAGGCGGAACACGGAGGTTCGCGATGGCGACGAAGGACACCGGGGGTCAGCGGCATACCACCAAGCGTGACCAGGACGAGCAGGAGGCCCAGGATCAGGGCACCGAGGAGGGCCGGGAGCGCAGGGAGAAGCTGACCGATGACGTCGATGCGATCCTCGACGAGATCGACGAGGTGCTCGAGGAGAATGCAGAGGAGTTCGTCCGCTCGTATGTCCAGAAGGGCGGCCAGTAACCGGGCAGGCTGATCCGCCGCGCGTGCGGCGGTGGCAGTAGGGTCAGTGGCGTACCTGTGGGCACCAGGAAAGGATTCCCTTGGGTTCCGACTCCAACGCCAGGCTGATGAGCGCGACCTACCTCAGCGCGGGAACCTCCTCGTTCAGCGAACTCCTGACTTCCACCGCCCCCGAGCTGCTGCCGGGGTCGGGCGCGCTGAGCGGTTCCGGCGGGCTGAGCGTGCCGGGCGGGCTGAGCGTGCCGGGCGGACTTGCCAGGGAGCTCCCGCACGGCACCACGATCGTTGCCGCTTCCTTCAATGGTGGCGTCGTGATGGCCGGCGATCGGCGCGCCACGGCCGGGAACATGATCGCGCAGCGGGACATCGAGAAGGTCTTCCGCAGCGACGAGTTCTCCTGCATCGGGATCGCGGGGGTGGCCGGCATCGGGATAGATCTCGTCCGGCTGTTCCAGGTTGAGCTGGAGCACTACGAGAAGCTTGAGGGCAGGGTCCTGTCCCTGGAGGGCAAGGCCAACAGGCTCTCTGGGATGGTCCGGGCCAACCTGGGCGGCGCGATGCAGGGCCTTGTCGTGGTGCCCCTCTTCGCCGGGTATGACGCCGACGAGGGCGTAGGGAGGATCTTCAGCTACGACGTGGCCGGCGGGCGCTACGAGGAGCAGCGGCACTACTCGATCGGCTCGGGCTCGGTCTTTGCCAGGGGCGCGCTGAAGAAGCTCTATTCCGACGGCATGGAAGCCCCCGCCGCCATCCTTGCCTGCATGCAGGCCCTCTACGATGCCGCCGACGATGATTCGGCCACCGGCGGTCCCGACCTAACCAGGCGCATCTGGCCCCTCGTGGCGACCGTAACCGCCGATGGATACCGGCGGCTGCCCGAGGAGGAGGCCGGCTCGTACGCCGAGGCCGTCATCAACGAGCGGATGCGGGAACCGGACGGCCCGACCTCGCCCATGCGCCCGCCAACCAGTGA
>WNFD01002784.1_pt1 | contig 24073 bp, 18 predicted proteins | sample 5400491 | NCBI WGS metagenome assembly WNFD01 (sample SAMN13153343, study PRJNA577476) | soil metagenome | isolation source: 120 cm saprolite under Douglas fir tree site 2 hole 2 replicate 2 | place: USA:California | collected 2015-04-18
GCACCAAGACCGGGATTGTCGTCGAGACCGGCGAGGCGCGCGAGGTGCATCATTTCTGCGTCCTCGCCGGCTATGGCGCCGAGGCGATCAACCCCTATCTCGCCTTCGCCACGATCGAGCAGAGCCGCACCGAGAACGGGCTGCCGCTCTCCGCCGAGGAGGTCCAGAAGAACTATCGGAAGGCGCTCGGGAAGGGCATCCTCAAGGTCATCTCCAAGATGGGGATCTCGACCTACCAGTCTTATTGCGGCGCGCAGATCTTCGACGCGGTGGGGCTCGATAGCGAGTTTGTCGAGCAGTACTTCACCGGCACGGCGACGCAGATAGAAGGCGCCGATCTCCAGGCGATCGCCGAGGAGGCGCTGGTCCGACACGCGCGCGCCTATGGCGACGACCCGCTCTATCGCGAGATGCTCGATCTCGGCGGCGATTACGGCTTCCGCCTGCGCGGCGAAGCGCATGCCTGGACGCCGCAATCGGTCGCCCGGCTGCAGCATGCGGTGCGCGGCAATTCGCTCACCGACTACAAGGCCTTTGCCGCCTCGATCAACGACCAGAGCGAGCGGCTGTTGACGATCCGCGGGCTGATGCGCCTCCTGATGGCCGACGAGGCGATCCCGCTCGACGAAGTCGAGCCCGCCGCGTCGATCGTCCGGCGCTTCGCCACCGGAGCGATGAGCTTTGGCTCGATCAGCCGCGAGGCGCACACGACGCTGGCGATCGCGATGAACCGCATCGGCGGCAAGTCGAACACCGGCGAGGGGGGCGAGGAAGCCTCGCGCTTCAAGCCGCTGCCGAACGGCGATTCGATGCGCTCGGCGATCAAGCAGGTCGCCTCGGGACGGTTCGGCGTCACCACCGAGTACCTCGTCAACTCCGATGTCCTGCAGATCAAGATGGCGCAGGGCGCCAAGCCCGGTGAAGGCGGCCAATTGCCCGGCCGCAAGGTCGATAAGATCATCGCCCGGGTGCGCTATTCGACCCCCGGTGTGGGCCTCATCTCGCCACCGCCGCACCACGACATCTATTCGATCGAGGATTTGGCGCAACTGATCCACGATCTGAAGAACGCCAATTCGCAGGCGGCGATTTCGGTGAAGCTGGTGTCCGAGGTCGGGGTCGGGACGGTCGCGGCGGGGGTGTCGAAGGCGCGTGCCGACCATGTCACGATCGCCGGCTACGAGGGCGGCACCGGCGCCAGTCCCTTGACCTCGCTGACCCATGCCGGCTCTCCCTGGGAGATCGGCCTTGCCGAGACCCAGCAGACACTGGTGCGCAACGGGTTGCGCGGCCGGATCGCGGTGCAGGTCGATGGCGGCCTCAGGACCGGCCGCGACGTCGTCGTCGGCGCGATGCTCGGGGCCGACGAGTTCGGCTTTGCGACGGCGCCGCTGATCGCCGCCGGCTGCATCATGATGCGCAAGTGCCACCTCAACACCTGTCCGGTCGGCATCGCGACGCAGGACCCGGTCCTGCGCAAGCGCTTTACCGGCCAGCCCGAGCACGTCATCAACTTTTTCTTTTTCGTCGCCCAGGAAGTGCGCGAATTGATGGCGCAATTGGGCTTCCGCAATTTCGACGAGATGATCGGCCGGGTCGACCGGCTCGACATGGTCCCGGCGATCAACCACTGGAAGGCGAAGGGGATCGACTTGTCGCGCCTGCTCTACCAGGAGCCACCGAGGCCCGGGGTCGCGATCTACCATTGCGAGACCCAGAACCACGGCCTCGACAAGGCGCTCGACAACGCGCTGATCGCCGCTTCCGAGCCGGCGCTGGAGCGGCGCGAGCCGGTCAGGATCGAGCGGCCGATCCGCAACATCCACCGCACCGTCGGCGCGATGCTGTCGGGCCAGGTGGCGCGGCGCTATGGCCATGCCGGCCTCCCCGAGGACACGATCTGGGCGCGCTTTACACCGCCGGCGGCAGTTTCGGCGCCTTCCTCGCGCACGGTGTGACGCTCGAACTCTACGGCGACGCCAATGACTACGTCGGCAAGGGCCTCTCGGGCGGGCGCCTCATCGTGCGCCAGCCGCCGCAAGCCAAGCGCGAGCCGACCGAGAACATCATCATCGGCAACACCGTGCTCTACGGCGCGATCGCCGGCGAAGCCTATTTCGAGGGGGTTGCCGGCGAGCGCTTTGCGGTCAGGAATTCCGGCGCGGTCGCGGTCGTCGAGGGCACCGGCGACCATGGCTGCGAATACATGACCGGCGGGGTTGTCGTCGTGCTCGGCGAGACCGGGCGCAACTTCGCCGCCGGCATGTCGGGCGGGATCGCCTATGTCTATGACCCGAAGGGCCGCTTTGCGAGCCTCTGCAACCATGCCGGGGTCGATCTCGAAGCGATCGGCGAGGAGACGGAGGAGGGCGATGACGACGAGCGGCCGCGCCAGCGCGCCCCGAATGTCGTCGACAGCGGCATGGGCGACCCGTTGCGCTTCGATGCGGCGCGTCTGCGCATCCTGATCGAGCGCCACCACCTCTTCACCGGCAGCGCCCGCGCCCGCGATCTCCTCGAAGACTGGGACAACACGCTCGCCGCCTTCGTCAAGGTGACCCCGAAGGACTACCGCCGCGCCCTCCTGGAACTGAAGGCCGAGCGCGAAACCGACGCCGCGCGCATGGCCGCCGCCGAGTAAAACCACCCTAACTCAAAACCGCTGCAGCCCCCACCCTCCCACGCCTGACGGCGCGGGCCCCTCCCTCCCCCGCAAGCAGGGGAGGGTTATCGTGGGCGCCGGCGCGCTCCCCCCTGCTCGCGGGGGAGGGTTGGGGTGGGGGCTTCTCGGACAGAGGATTGATGCTAGCCTCGATCTGAGGCATCATTGATATAAGTCAGCCATGTTGACCGGCTTCGCCGGCCGGGCTGCAAGGGCGAGGGGATGGGCAAGCCGACCGGGTTCTTGGAGGTCGAGCGCGTCGAGCGCGGTTATGAGAAGCCCGCTTCGCGCAAGAAAAGCTGGAGGGAGTTCGTGCACCCCCTTCCGCAGCCGACGCTGCGCGCCCAGGCCTCGCGCTGCATGGATTGCGGCATCCCGTTCTGCCATGACGGCTGCCCGGTCAACAACCTGATCCCGGACTGGAACAACCTCGTCTATCGCGACCAGTGGCGCAGCGCCCTCGTTACGCTGCACTCGACCAACAACTTCCCGGAATTCACCGGCCGCATCTGCCCGGCGCCGTGCGAGGCGGCGTGCACGCTGAACATTGACGACAACCCGGTGACGATCAAGACGATCGAATGCGCGATCGTCGACCGCGGCTGGGAAGAAGGCTGGATCGCGCCGGAACCCCCGGCGCGCCGGACGGGCAAGCGCGTTGCGGTCGTCGGCTCGGGGCCGGCCGGGATGGCCTGCGCTCAGCAATTGGCGCGCGCCGGCCACGCCGTGACGCTGTTCGAGAAAAACGACCGCATCGGCGGGCTGCTGCGCTATGGCATCCCCGATTTCAAGATGGAAAAACACCTGATCGACCGCCGCGTCGAGCAGATGGCGGCCGAAGGGGTCGAATTCCGCGCGTCCGTCGAGGTCGGGGTGACGGTCGGCGTCGCCGAGCTGCTTGGCCAATACGATGCGCTGGCGCTGACCGGCGGGGCCGAATTGCCGCGCGATCTCGAAGTGCCCGCCCGCGCGCTCGACGGCATCCATTTCGCGATGGACTTCCTGCCGCAGCAGAACAAGCGCAACGCCGGCGACGACGAGATCAGGGCGGCGCCGGGCGGCACGATCACCGCGGCGGCCAAGCATGTCATCGTGATCGGCGGCGGCGATACCGGGAGCGACTGCATCGGCACGGCGACCCGGCAGGGCGCGGCGTCGATCACCCAACTCGAAATCCTGCCGCAGCCGCCCGAGAAGGAGAACAAGGCGCTGGTCTGGCCGGATTGGCCGTTGAAATTGCGCACCTCTTCGTCGCAGGAGGAGGGCTGCGAGCGCGACTGGGCGGTGCTGACCAAGGATGCGCGCGGGTCGGGCGGCCGTGTCGAGGCGCTCGAATGCGTCCGGGTCGAGTGGAACCAGGGGCCGGACGGGCGCTGGGCGATGCAGGAGATGGTGGACAGTACCTTCGCGCTGAAGGCCGATCTTGTGCTGCTCGCGATGGGGTTTTTTGGGCCGCGCCGCGCCGGCATGCTCGAACAAGCCGGGGTCAAGCTCGATCCGCGCGGCAATGTCGCCGCCTCGACGCTCGACTACCAGACCTCGGTGCCCAAGGTGTTCGCGGCCGGCGACATGCGGCGCGGCCAGTCGCTTGTCGTCTGGGCGATCCGCGAGGGACGGCAATGCGCCCGCGCGGTCGACGAATTCCTGATGGGATCGAGCACCCTGCCGCGGTAGCTCGCGTTTCTGGACTAGCGCCGTATCGGGCTCATCGGCCGCCGCCGGGTATGCCGGATATGCAGGATCCGGACCTCCTGGCCCTCATCATCAGCGCTCGCACTTCTGGATCATCCATCGCGGGCGCCATGAATGGAAAATCATACAGCCAACCGATTTGGCGCTCGATCGCTGATGTCACGGATTGAGCCGCCGAGGGTGCCCGCTGTTCGAGGTAGCTATAAGTCTGCTCCAGATCGGCCAGCGCGCGAAGCGTGCACCGGATTCTCATACGCCATGGCGTTTGAAGAACGCCGCCATATCCTCATCCGTTACAAACTCACCCCGTCTAGCTTGTGCCTTACCTTCCTGAACCGCGGCGCGGGTCTCCTCGTCGAGGCGAATGGGACCAGCCCGTCTTGATGCAAGCGAGAGCAGCATTTCCGCCGCCTCATTCTGCTCCGCTTCGGGTAGCTCCCGAACCTTTCTGATTGCTTCGTCAAGGAGTTTGCTCATGGCACCTCTTTTAGCACGTCCCAGCTGATGACGGCCACGGCGGACGTCTTTACACCAAAAACTTGATGTCGGCAGAGAAGGTCGGAAAGGCGAAGATCGTGTCCTTGAGCTGATCGGCGGTGATGCCGTGGCGGATCGCCAGCGCGAGGATGTGGATCAGCTCCTCGGCCGCATGCCCGAAAATGCTCGCGCCGAGGATATGGCCGCTCGCCTCGTCGATGACGATTTTCGCCCAGGCGGCGCTTTCGGCATAGGTTTTGGCCGACAGCCAGTTGTGCATATCGCTGGTCTGGACCCGGACCGTCAGACCCTTCTCCCGCGCCTGGGCCTCAGTCACGCCGACCATCGCCAAAGCCGGCACCGTGAAAATGCAGGACGGGATGCTCGCATACTCGGGCTTGCGGCTGAGACCCTCAACGATGTTATGGCCGACGATCTGGCCCTCGTAAGTGGCGATCGGCGACAGCTGCGGTGAACTCCACAACGCATCGCCGCAGACATGCACCGCCGGGTTGGATGCAGAACGCAGGAACTCATCGACCAGCACGCGCCCGTCCTCGTGGCGGACACCAGCGGCGTCGAGATCAAGGCCTTCGACATCGGCGACCCGACCGGCGCCATTGACGATGCGCTCGGCCGTGATGGTGCGCTCGGCGCCGGCCTCGCTGAAAACCACGTTGTACCCGTGCCCGGCCGGATCGATGCGGGCGACCCTGATGCCGGTGTGGACAACGATCCCGAGGCGTTCGGTTTCGCCGCGCAGTTGCGCGGCGGCATCGGGGTCGATCGCCGGCAGCAATTGCGGCAGTGCTTCGAGGATCGTTACCCTCGTGCCGGCGCGGGCGTAAACGTGGCTGAATTCTAGGGCGATGACCCCGCCGCCGATAAACACGACATCGCGCGGCAATGTCGGATCGGCGAGGACATCGTCTGATGTGACCATCTTGTCGGCGCCCGGGATCGGCAAAATCCGGGGTTTCGAGCCGGTGGCGATGACGATGTGGGCGGCTTCGAGCGTGCGGTCACCGATCTCCACGCTCCGCGGCCCGACGAATTTTCCCTGGCCGCGGATCACCTCGACCCCGCGCCGCGCCATCGCTGCGGCGAGGCTGTCCGGGATGCCGGCAATCATCTCTTTTTCGCGGGCGATCAGCGCCGCCCAGTCGAGCGACGGTGCGCCAACCGTGATGCCGTGGTGGTGCGCCCGGGCGATCTCGTCGAGGGCATGCGCGGCGGCGACCAGCACCTTCTTCGGCATGCAGCCGCGATTGGGGCAGGTACCGCCGAGATCGCGCATCTCGATCATGGCGACCGAGAGCCCGGCCTGGCGGGTCGCAACCGTTGCGCCCATCGCCGCATTGCCGCCGCCGAGGATGACCACGTCATAGCGTTCGGTGCTCATCGGCCGGTGCCTCCGCATCGGGTGTCGCTCGAGATGATGCCGAGCGACCCACTGCTGAAAACGGCTACGGTATTCCGATGTCCCGCGGCGGCATAGCCACGCATTACCCGATGAGTGGGTAGTCGGCCTGGTCCTCGTATACCGAGCCCGCCTTGGTCGGAAAGCTGGCGACCAGGCTGAATTGCTCGACCGGCAGCGGGTCGGCGCGAAATCGCGCGTGCGCCGCGAGGAAGTGGCCGAGCGCGTCGAGCACCGGGTCGCGCAGCCGCGCCAGCGTCACATGCGGCGCAAACCGGCGCGGCTCCGGCGCGAGCCCGATGCGGATCAGCGCTAGTTCGATTTTGTCGTGCAGCGAGATGAGATCAGGATCGCGCTCGACGCCGACCCACAGGGTGTGCGGCCGGTTGCCGCCGAACACTCCAGTGCCGGCAAGCTGCAGGGAGAAACGGCGGGCCCGCAATTGCGCCAGGGCTTCGTCGACGTCAGCGGCAACATCTTCGGTGATCTCGCCGATGAAGCGCAGAGTCAAATGGAGGTTGCCGGGATCGATCCACCTCACGCCAGGCAGGGCGGTTTCCAATAGCGACAGACGTAGCTTCAGTTCCGGCGGAAATTCGACCCCGACGAACAGGCGCAGCATCGCGTTGCGCTCGGACCGCGATAAGCCCGCCCTCAGGTGAACAGGGTCAAGACGCCGGTATGGCCATAGAGCCGGTCGCGCGAAATCTCGCCATTCGCAAAAAACCCGATCAGCGGAAAATCGCCGAGAGCGTCGCGGATCATCTCGGTCTCGACCCCCTTCTCGCCGAACAGCGCCGTGCCGCGCGCGATGCAGCTGACGTAGACCCCGGCCTTTGGCGGGCCGGGGAGGCGCCCCTTCAATTGACGCAGCATGCGGCTCATGTCGGCGCGGGCGCTGTCGGGATCGCGCCGGCAGAACACGATCTGGTCGCCCGGCGCGACCTCGGCGCCGAGCACGATGCAGCCGTGCGCCGGATCGATCGCCATCAGGTTGCGCACGAGGTAATCGGCGGTGTCGGAGCCCGGGACCGGGAGGCCGGCGAAGATAATCCCGCCGAGGCGGCGCGGGTCCTGCGCCAGAGCCGGGCCGATATCCTCGTAGAACACGGTGAGGGCCGGGCGACCGTCGATCGCGATGACGACGTTGTCGCGCGCCTCGTCGATCCGATGGACCGGGCCGATCGGCATGCAGCCTTGCGTCAGCCCGGTGGCGACCGCGATCTCCGGCGCCAGCAGGAGCCCGGCGATGCCGGCCTTGCCGAGGGCGTTCGCGGCGCGCTGGGTCGCGGTTATGTCACCGGCAAGGAGCGGCTCGGGACAGCGATGCGATACCAGCCCGCCGACCAGAAACGCCCCGCTCGCCGCGGCGGTGTCGACGGTGGCGCGCAGCAGATTGTCGCAACGCGGATCGCCATGGACCAGCGCGAGGCTCGGCGCCACCGCCTCGATCCAGCTGGCATGGCGGCGCGGCAGATCGGCGGCGGGATCATCGGTCGAGCCGAACAGACGAAAGCGGTCGGGCGGCAACGAGGCTGTCATCACCGCCGCCGCCGGGGTTTCGTACACCTCCTGCCCGGCGGCGCAGACGCCAAGCCCGACCCCGCCGACCCAGGACGCGATCCCGCTGCCGTCGGCCAGTTCGCGGGCGAGCAGCGGCAGCGCGACGGCGGCCGGCTCGCTGACATAGAGGATGCCCAGGTTCGCCCCGTGATGGGCGTCCCCCTCGGCGGTCGACAGCTGCGCGAGGAGGCGCGCGCCGAGGGTCGTCGGGTCGCCTTCGGCGAAGGCGGCGGCAAAGGGTGCGCTCATGACCGGCCTCCGATCAGCCGGGCGACAATCGGCGCGATGCGGTCGACCAGGGCGGCGATGCCCTTTTCGTTGGGGTGAAGGCCGTCAGGCTGGTTGAGCTTGGGATCCATCGCCACACCTTCGAGAAAAAACGGATAAAGCGTCACCCCGTGCGCGCGCGCAAGCTCGGGATAGATGCGCTCGAACTCGTTTTGATATTCCTCGCCCCAATTGGGCGGCGCGCGCATCCCCATCAGCAGCACTTTGGCGCCGCTTGCCTGGATCTTACCGATCATCGCGTCGAGGTTGGCGCGGACATTCGCCGGCTCGATGCCGCGCAGCGCATCGTTGGCGCCCAATTCGAGGATCACGATATCGGGCTTGTCGGCGAGCGCCCAGTCGAGCCGGGCGAGCCCACCGGCGGTCGTGTCGCCCGAAACCCCGGCATTGACGACGTGCCAGCCAATCCCTTCGGCCTTGAGCCGCGCTTCGAGACGCGAGGGGAAGGCCGCCTCGGCCGGCAGTCCGAGGCCGGCGGTGAGGCTGTCGCCAAAGGCGAGGATCTCGGGGACGCGAGACGCGGCGGGCGCGCGATCGCCAATGCCGGCCAGCAACAGCAATCCGGCCGCGCCGAGGATCAGGGCCATCCGACGACACACCCGGCTCGTCATACCGGCGAAGGCCGGTATCCGCGGCAGGGGTGGATCCCAGCCTACGCCGGGATGACTGATAAGGTTGGGTGCCGCCATCGTTGTCCGGTTTTCGGTGCGCGATCCGCATTCTTTTGCCGCTCTACACTGGGGAGCGGAGTGGGAGCCGTCAACATCACCAATGCTGTCATTCCGGGCTCGGCGCCGCGCGCAGCCCCGGAATGACGATTCTATATTGCCTAATTCCCCGTCTCCACAGCGGAGCTGCGGTGGCTGCCCATCCAACGCGGCCGCGTTGAAAAGCGCCGGCGCTGCGCCATATCGTCCGAACCCTTGCCGTTCCACAGCCCGATCCGCGAATGAATCCTCCGGTTCCGCCCGGCTCGCCCTTGGTCCTGCTCGAAGATGTTGCGCTGACCTTGGCAAGCGCCGCCGGGCCGGTCGACATCCTGCGCGGCGTCTCACTCGGCATCGAGCCGGGAGAGACGGTTGCGCTGGTCGGCCCGTCGGGCTCGGGTAAGTCGAGCCTCTTGATGGTCCTGGCCGGGCTTGAGCTGCCCAGCCGCGGGCGGGTCGTGCTGGCCGGGCATGATCTGGGCGGGCTCGACGAGAACGCGCTGGCGCGGCTGCGGCGCAGCCATATCGGCATCGTGTTTCAGTCGTTTCATCTGCTGCCGACGATGAGTGCGCTGGAGAATGTCGCGATCCCCCTCGAACTGGCCGGCGCGCGTGACGCGCTGGCGGCGGCCGAGGCGGCGCTCGCGCGGGTCGGGCTCGGCCACCGCCTCGGCCATTATCCCGGGCAGCTTTCCGGCGGTGAGCAGCAGCGCGTCGCGATGGCGCGCGCCTTTGTCGCCGGGCCGGTGCTGCTGCTCGCCGACGAGCCGACCGGCAATCTCGACCTCGCCACCGGCCGAATCGTGATCGACTGCCTGTTCGAGGAGCATGCGAGGCGCGGCTCGGGCCTGTTGCTGATCACCCATGAGGCCGGCCTCGCCGAGCGCTGCGATCGCCAGCTCCACCTCGAAGACGGCCGCATCGTCGGCGAGACCCGCAGCGCGACTCAACCACTCCCTCTCCGCCCCGGGGGGCGGAGAGGGTTGGGGTGAGGTGGGGGATTCCAGAGCGGTGGCCGACACCCACCTCACCCCCCCATCGCTGCGCGACGGGCCCCTCCCTCTCCCCCCTAAAGGGCGGAGAGGGCAAGTTCACGCCGCCATCGCAACATATTCCTACGCCCTGCGCCTGGCGCGGCGCGAGCTGCGCGGCGGGATCGGCGGGTTCCGCGTCTTTCTCGCGTGCCTCGTGCTCGGGGTTGGCGCGATCGCGGCGACCGGTTCGCTCGGTGCCGCGGTCGAGGCCGGGATCCGCGGCGATGCGCGCACCCTCCTTGGCGGCGATGTCAGCGCCCGCCTGGTCTATCGCGCGGCGAGCGGGCCGGAGCGGCAGTTCCTGGCGGCGAGCGGCACATTGTCGGAGACCGCGAAGCTGCGCGCGATGGCGCGCTCGCTCGACGGCGCGCGGCGCAGCCTCGTCGAGCTTCAGGCGGTCGACCAGGGCTACCCGCTCTACGGCACGGTGGCGCTCGCGCCGGCACAGAAGCTCGCCGCTGCGCTGATGCCCGAGAATGGCGTGTTCGGCGCGGTCGTCGAGACCGCCGTCGCCAGCCGGCTCGGCCTCAAGCTGGGCGACGAATTCCGCATCGGCGAGGCGGTGCTGCGACTCTCCGCGCTGATCGAGAGCGAGCCCGACCGGGCGTTCGCGGGGTTCACCTTTGGTCCGCGCGTTACCATTCCAAGCGCGGCGCTGGCGCAGGCGGGGCTGATCCGGCCCGGCGCGCTGGTGACCTATGATTATCGGCTGCGGCTCTCCCCCGGAAGCGACCCGGCGGCCTGGACCCGTGCCGCGCGCGCCGCCTTTCCGGAAGCCGGCTGGCAGCTGCGCACCGGCGCCGACGCCTCGCCGGCGATGGAACGGTTCATCGATCGGGTCGGGTTTTTCCTGAACCTTGCCGGCGTTACCGCGCTGTTGGTCGGCGGGGTCGGCATCGGCAATGCCGTCGCCGGCTATGTCGGGAGCAAGACAGCCGCGATCGCCACGCTGAAATGCCTCGGCGCATCGACCCGCCTCGTCTTCGCCGCCTATTTCCTCCAGATCCTCATGCTCGCGCTGCTCGGCATCGCAGCGGGGCTGCTGCTCGGCGGGATCGCGCCCGCGCTGGTCGCGCCGCTGCTCACCGGTCTCTTGCCGGTGTCGCTGCGCTTCGGAATCTACCCGGCGCCGCTGGCGGTCGCCGGGCTGTGCGGCTTCTTGACGATGCTGGTCTTCGCGCTGTGGCCGCTGGCCGCGATCGGCCAGGTATCGCCGGCTTCGCTGTTCCGTGACCGGGTCGTGCCGGCGCGGCGCAATCTTGCCCCGCTGGCGGCGGCCGCCAGCGCGGCGGCGGCGCTCGCGCTGGCGGTGCTTATTGTGCTAACCGCCGCGGACCGCAAGGTCGCGCTGTGGTATGTCGCGGGCGCGCTCGCCGCCTTCCTGTTGTTCCGGATCGCCGGCGCGCTTGTGGTCGCGGCGGCGCGGGCGGTGCCGCGACCGGCCTCGCCCCTGTTGCGCCTGGCGCTCGGCAATCTGCACCGTCCCGGGGCGCCGACCGCGCGGATCGTGCTGTCGCTCGGCATCGGGCTCAGCGTGATGACCGCGCTCGGCCTGGTCGAAGGCAATCTCGCGGTCGAGATCGAGGACCGGCTCGCCGAGCACGCGCCGGCCGATTTCTTTATCGACATCCAAAGCGACCAGCTCGCCGGGTTCGCGGAGGTCGTGGGCGCCGTGCCGGGCGCCAGCTTCGACCAGGTGCCGATGCTGCGCGGCCGCATCACCCGGCTCAACGGCAAACCGGTCGACGAGGCAACGGTCGAGTCCGGGACGCAGTGGGCGTTGCGCAGCGATCGCGGGCTGACCTATGCGGCCGCCCAGCCACCCGGGTCGCATCTGGTCGCCGGCGAATGGTGGGCCGCCGACTACCAAGGACCCCCGCTGGTTTCGTTCGATGCCGAGCTGGCGCGCGGCATGGGGCTCGGGATCGGCGACACGCTGACCGTCAACCTGCTCGGCCGCGACATCACCGCGCGCATCGCCAGCCTGCGGCAGATCGACTGGTCGCGGCTCGGCATCAATTTCGCGATCGTCTTCGCGCCGGGTGCGCTCGAAGCCGCGCCGCAAACCCATCTCGCGGCGGTCTATATTGCGCCGGCCGACGAGGAGGCGCTGGTGCGCCGGGTGACCGAACGGTTTGCCAACGTCTCGGCGATCCCGGTGCGCGAGGGGCTGGCCGCGGTGGCGCGGGTGGTCGCGACGATCGGCACGGCGATCCGCCTCGTCGCGCTGGTGACGCTGGCCGCCGGGATCCTGGTGCTCGGCGGCGCCGTCGCCGCCGGTCATCGCCGGCGCGTCTACGATGCGGTGGTGCTCAAGGTGCTGGGGGCGACGCGCGGCGCGCTCGCAGGGGCGTTCCTGATCGAGCACGGCCTAGTCGGCCTCCTGACCGCGCTTGTCGCCGCCGGGCTCGGCACGCTGGCCGCTTATGCGCTCGTCACCGGGCCGCTCAAGAGCGAGTGGGTGTTCCTGCCGGGCCCGATTCTGGCGATCGCGGGGGGCGCGGTGCTGCTGACGCTGGTGCTCGGCTTTGCCGGGACCTGGCGGGCGCTCGGCGCCAAGCCCGCGGCCTATCTGCGCAACGAATAGCGCGCCCGGCTGCACCCCTTGGTAGGGAGAGGGCCGTCATTGAAAAGCCGGCGGCTTGTGCCAATATCGCGAGGCGCGAGGAATCAGCCTCGCTGCTCTCTTTGGAGGGGGTCCTATGGCTTTGGGTTCGCAGCCCCGCTGGACGGTGCGGCCGGCGATTGGTGCCGAGGTCGACATCGATGTCGGCCTTCGGGACTACATGCTCCGCATCTACAACTATATGGCGTCGGGCCTCGCGCTGACCGGGATCGTCGCCTATGCCTTCGCCCAATCGGGGCTCTACATCGCGATCGCACGCACGCCGCTGATCTGGCTCGTGATGCTGGCCCCGCTCGGCCTCGTGATGTGGCTCAGCTACGGCATCAACCGCATGCAGGCGAGCACCGCGCAGGCCTTGTTCTGGGTCTATGCGGCGCTGATGGGCGTATCGCTGGCCTCGGTTTTTCTGGTCTTCACCGGGGAGAGCGTCGCCCGCGTCTTCTTCATCACCGCCGGCACCTTTGGGGCGATGAGCCTTTACGGCTACACGACCCAGCGCGACCTGTCGCAGTGGGGCTCATTCCTGTTCATGGGCCTGATCGGCATCATCATCGCCTCGCTGGTCAACATCTTCCTGGCATCCTCGGCGTTGCAGTTCGCGATCTCGGTGATCGGCGTGATCGTGTTCGTGGGGCTGACCGCGTATGACACGCAGCAGATCAAGGAGATGTATTTCGAGAATGACGACGCGCAGACCGCCGGCAAGAAGGCGATCATGGGCGCGCTTCGCCTCTACCTCGACTTCATCAACCTGTTCATGATGCTGCTGCAGCTGTTCGGCTCGCGGCGCGACTGACCGCGAACCCTGCGAACGACCCTCAGACGGCCGGGCCTCGCGCCCGGCCGTTTTTGTTTGCGCGGGCTGCATCGGCGAGTTGACAGCGTCGGCCGGCGGCATAACGCTGAAACAAGCGGCTTGCCAAGGCCTATCATCGACGCGGAGCGGGCCCAACCGCTCCCGGATCGTGAAAAAAGAAAGCCAGTTCGGCCGAGCGGCGTCTTGTCCTGCAGCTTTTCAGCATGCAGGTCAATGCGGGTCTGCCGAAGGGAGGGTGGCCATGCTGGAGCTATTGGAACAACAAAAAAAGCTGACCGTAAATCAGTGGAAGATCTTCGCCGCGGCGACGATCGGCGACATGCTCGATTTCTTCGATTTTCTCCTGATTGCGTTCGTTCTGGCGTTCATCGTAAAGGACTGGAACCTTACCTACGGGGAGTCGGGGGCGATCCTCTTGGCCTCCGGCATCAGCGCTCCGCTCGGCTCGGTGTTCTATGGCTGGCTGGCCGACAAGATCGGCCGGCGCAAGGTCATGATCGGCACGATCCTCAACTTTTCGATCGCGACCGGATTGATGGCGCTGACGCCTGAGCATGGTGTGGCGTTTCTGGTGATTTGCCGCGTCTTGGTCGGGTTGGGCGTGACCGGAATGTACACGGTCGACATTGCCATAGTGCAGGAGTTCGTGCCCGCCTCGAAGCGCGGCTGGATCACCGGCGTGACCACCACGATGTTGCCGGCAGGGTTCGTTCTGGGAGCGGTGCTTGGGCTGTACGCCGCGCCCTATATCGGCTGGCGCGGTCTGTTCGCGATCGGGCTGCTGCCGGCAGGATTGAGCCTGTTGATCCGCGCGTGGGTCCCCGAATCGCCGCATTGGCTGATCAGCGTGGGCCGCCTCGAGGAAGCGCGCCAGTCACTCGCCTGGGCGTTGATGGTCGACCCGAAGGAAATTCAACTGCCGGCGACTCCTCCGCCGGTCGAGAAGGTCGCTTGGCTCGAACTGTTCAAATATCCGCGAAGCGTCGCGGCCGGTTGTCTCGCCGGACTGAGCGGGACCGGCATTACCGGGTTCCTGCTGTGGCAGGTGACGCTGTTCGTCATGGTGCTGCACGTCACGCCGGCGCAGGCCTCGGGTCTGGTGATCTGGCTCAGCCTCGGGCAGGTCGTCGGACGCTTCTTCTGCTCGTGGATCTCGGACGCGATGGGGCGCCGGGCTTCGATCACGCTGACCTGCGCGATCGCCGGCGTGGCAATGTCGCTCGCCGGGTATTGGCACGACCTGTACCTCGGCGGTTTCTCGGTGTTCTACCTTACGATCATGGTGCAGCAGTTTTTCGGCAGCGGCAGTTATTCGATCATCGGGCCGTACATGGCAGAGATCTGGCCGTCGCGGCTGCGCGCCAGCGGCATGGGCCTGGCCTATGGCGCCGGCAATCTCGGCAAGTTTATCGGCCCGGCCGGGCTGGCGCTGATCGCCGGTTCGTCGAACTTCGTCAGTCCGCAGGCGACGATCGACGTGTTGATCCCAGCCATGAATTACTTCGCCGCGTGGTATATTCTCGCGCTTGTGGCGGTCCTCTTCATCGGCTTCGAGACGCGCGGCCGCACGATCGCGGAGATCGACCACGCGCTGACCGGCGTGGCGCCGCAACCGGTTCCGGTCAGGGCGCCGACGGTCTGATCCAGCCGATCGGGGCTGTCGCGCTGCATCCGCTATGCCTCGCGCCTGGCCCTTTTCGGTGTGCCGAGTTAGGTCGCCGCCAGCCCGGCCTTGAGCGCGGCGGCGCAGTCGGCAATGGCGCGGCGCGCGGTGCCGATCATCCTGCCATAGCGGATAAAGCCGTGGTTGATGCCCTGATAGATCGTCAGGTCATGCGGCACGCCGGCCGCTTTCAGCTTGGCGGCGAGGTTGTTGCTGTCGTCGAGCAGCGGGTCGAGGCTCCCGACGATCAGATGCGCCGGTGCCACTCCGGCGAGGTCGGCGAGGGCAGGCGCGGCGCGCCAATCTTTCTGTTGCTCCGGCTTTTCCAGATAGGTCTGCCAGATCCATTTCATCCCGACCTGCGACAACCCGGCGCCCTGGCCAAAGCGTTGCCAGGACGGGCTGTCGCAATCGGTCGAGAAGCAACCGTAGATCAACAGCTGGAAACGCAGCGCCTTCTCGCCGGCATCGCGCATCGCGAGCGCCGCGGCGAGTGCCAGATTGGCCCCGGCGGAATCGCCGCCAATCGCGAGACGCGAGGAGTCGATGCCGAGCCCGGCGCCCTCGCGCGCGGCGAGGCGGGTCATCGCCACCATCTCGTCGAAGGCGACGGGGAATTTGACTTCGGGCGACAGCTTGTAATCGACCGATAGCGCTGCAACCCCGCTCTGGCGCACTAGGTCGCGCAGGAAATGGTCCCAGCTCGGAATGCTGCCCTGCATGAAGCCGCCGCCATGGGCATAGATGAGGAGCGGCGGGCGCTCGGCATCATCCGGGAGATAGAGCCGGCACGGCACCTGGCCGTGCGGGCCGGGCAGCAACAAGTCGCGCTCGCGCTTGAGCGGCACAGAGCCCTCGCCCAGAAAGGCCCCGATGCGGTCGGTCGCGGCGCGCACCTCGGCGAGCGACGCTGTGGTGCGGTCGGGCGCGACGAGGCCCTTCGCTTGCAGCAACTGCCCGGCGGCAACCAGTTCCGGATCGATCCAGGGCGCGGCGTCGTTCATGACCTCTCTCCACCGACCGTTCGGCGCATATTAGCGAGGATTATGGTCGAGCGACACGATCGTCGGGTGGGCGAGCGGGGATTGCCGTTCCCGCCTAGACGAAATACATAATGCAATACGTTATTGCGTGACGGAGGCTGATATGGCGCGAACCAGCGCGGAACCCAACGCAGACATCATCACCTTCCGGATCCCCCCGGCACTGAAGCGGGCCTTTTCCGAAATCGCAGAGCAGGAGGCAAAGCCGGTCGGCGAATTGCTGCGCGAGTTGATCCGCGAACGCGTCAAGCAGAAGGAGCGGCGCGAGTTTGAGGCCGAAGCGCGCCGGGAATGTCTGGAAATCAACGCTGCTGCCCGCGATCCCAACAGCGATGAAGCCGCGGTGATGCGCGAGTTAGATGCCCTTTTTGATGAGAGCGTCCGCGAATGGAAATGAGCCGCGGCGATCTCATTGTGGTCGCCATGCCCGGGGACTACGGTAAGCCGCGGCCGGCCCTGGTAATCCAGGATGACGCGTTCGATATCCTCCCTTCGGTCACGGTACTGCCTCTGACGAGCACCCTCAGCGGCTCGCCGCTCGTTCGACTCACCCTAGAGCCAACCCCTCAAAACGGGCTTCAGCAGCGTTCGCAAGTCATGGTCGACAAGGCGGGGACGGTAGATCGCCGGAGGATCGGACAGAATATCGGACGTGTCGATCCCGAACTCATGCGGGTAGCCGAGGCAATGCTGGCGCGTTTTCTGGGGCTTGCCTTCGCGCAGGGTTAGAGAGGATCGGATGCGCAATCTCACGGTGAATGGCGATCGGCTGTGGGCGAGCCTCATGGAGCTGGCGCAGATCGGAGCGACCGAGAAGGGCGGGGTGTGCCGGCTCGCCGCCGACGACCTCGACGGCGCGGCGCGGCGGCTCTTCATCGGCTGGTGCGAGGAGGCCGGCTGCGCCGTCAGAATCGACCAGATCGGCAACATCTTCGCCCGCCGGCCCGGCCGCAACCCCGACTTGGCGCCGGTCATGGCCGGCAGCCATCTCGACACCCAGCCGACCGGCGGCAAATTCGACGGCGCCTATGGCGTCATGGCCGGGCTCGAAATCGTGCGCACGTTGAACGACCTTGGCTATGAGACCGAGGCACCCATCGAGATCGTCGCCTGGACCAATGAGGAGGGTTCTCGGTTTTCGCCGGCGATGGTCGGCTCGGGCGTCTTCGCCGGCGCCTTCGACCTCGCCTACGGGCTGGCGCGGCCCGACAATGTCAGCGGCGTCGAGCTCGGCGCCGAATTAGAGCGCATCGGCTTTGCCGGGCCGGCGCCGGTCGGAGGCCGCCCGGTCGCGGCCTATTTCGAGGCGCATATCGAGCAGGGCCCGATCCTCGAAGCCGCCGGCCTGCCGATCGGCATCGTCACCGGGGCGCAGGGCCAGCGCTGGTACGAGATCACGGTGACCGGCCAGGAGGCCCATGCCGGGCCGACCCCGATGCCGCGGCGGCGCGACGCCCTCGTCGGCGCGGCGCGGATGATCGACGCGGTCAACCAGATCGGCCATGGCCACGCGCCCAATGCGTGCGCCACGGTCGGCTTTGTCCAGGTCAGCCCCAATTCGCGCAACACAATCCCCGGCCGGGTGTTCTTCACGGTCGATTTCCGTCACCCGCAAGACGATGTGCTGAGCGCGATGGACCGCGAATTGCGGGCGGCCTGCGCCGCGGCCGCGGCAACGCAGTCGCTGGAGGTCGCCGTCGAGGAATTCTGGTATTTCCCGCCGACCCCATTTGACCCCGAACTGGTCGGGAGGGTGCGCGAGGCCGCAGCAGCCCAGGGCTACCCGCACCAGGACATCATCAGCGGCGCCGGCCACGACGCGGTCTACATGGCCCGTGTTGCCCCGAGCGCGATGATCTTCGTCCCCTGCGTCGGCGGCATCAGCCACAACGAGATCGAGGACGCCAAACCCGACGATCTGACAGCCGGCTGTGCCGTCCTCCTCAACGCGGTGCTCGAAAGCGCCGATGCCCGCGGCGAGGAGGGCCGCTAGGTCCGGACCGCGGGCGTCTCGCCCGCGATGCAGCCGGGACGGCCGCGGCCCGAGCGGCGGCTTTGATTTGACGGCCGACGCGCCATTTATGGTGCAGCTGCGAACACGGCGCAGCCCTGTCGCGGCGATTTGCCGGATGGTTTGCGATTCCCAGATGGCGTAACGAGCGCCCATGAGCGAACTCGCCCTCAAGCACGGGCTCAGTTTTTCCGATCTTTATGAGCGCGACGGGCTGGTCCGGCTCGACCGCACCTTTGTCGCGCATCTCGCCGCCGCCGAGGTGGCGCTGCACGACCGGCTGATGGCGGCGCGCGCGGCGCCGGATGCGGTCGACCGCAAGGCCGAATCCGATCTCCTCGTCGATCTCTCGCCCCATCTCGAAGATTTCGTCGGCGAGCTGTTCGGCATCGCCGGCGAGGTGCGCGCACTTCAAGCAAGCCACGACAGGCTCGCGCCGCTCTTTTCGGTAAAGCGCCTCTTTGTGCAGCGCCGCGCGGTCAAGGAAGTGAAGGAGGCCGACGCCTTTCAGCTCAATGGCCATAAACTGGCGCAGGAACTGGAGACGCTGCTCGGCGGCCCGGCCGCGAATTTCGCGACGCGCGAGGGCGCCCTCGCCTGGGAATTGCGCTATGCCGAAGGGGTGGCGCGCTGGCTCGATGATGAGCCGGCGCACCGGCTGCCGCTGAAGGTCGCGCTCGAATACGCGGCCTGGGCGACGCTGTCGCCCGAGGGTCGGGCGCGGCACAGGCGCGGCCTCCTGTTCCGGGTGCCGCACCGGCTCGACATGCATCATCTTGTGCCGGTCGAAACTGTCGAGCGCCAAGGCGTCACGATGCTGCGCCGGCCCGAGGATGAGTGGCGGGCGCGCGACGGCTTCGCGCTGACCGATCCGGGCACCGACCTCGCCGGCGCCCAGGACGAGGCGAATTACTGCATCTGGTGCCACAACCAGCAGAAGGACAGCTGCCGCAGCGGGCTGCACGAGAAGGATGGCAGCTTCAGGAAGACCGTCTTCGGCGTGACGCTCGCCGGCTGCCCGCTCGACGAGAAGATCTCCGAGATGAACCTCGCGAAATCGCGCGGCAACAGCATCGGCGCGCTCGCGATCGTCGCGGTCGACAACCCGCTCTGCGCTGCGACCGGGCACCGCATCTGCAACGACTGCATGAAGGCCTGCATCTATCAGCGCCAGGAACCGGTCGACATCCCGCAGATCGAGACCCGCACCCTGAAGGATGTGCTGGGGCTTCCCTGGGGGTTCGAGATCTACAGCCTGCTCACGCGCTGGAACCCGCTCGATCTGCGCCGGCCGTTGCCGAAGCCCGCCTCGGGCTACAAGGTGCTGGTCGTGGGGCTCGGCCCGGCCGGGTTCAACCTGGCGCACCGCCCGAGATTTCCGGGGTCGCCCTCACCGGCGAGCGCGTCGGGTTCGAGCCGGTGCGCGATGTCGCCCAGCTCTACGAGGGGCTCGACGACAGGGTGATGGCCGGGTTCGGCGGGGTCGCCGAATACGGCATCACGGTGCGCTGGGACAAGAATTTCCTCAAACTGATCCGACTCCTCCTGGAGCGCCGCCAAGGGTTTTCGATGTATGGCGGGGTGCGCTTCGGCGGCACCTTGACGATCGACAGCGCCTTTGCGCTCGGCTTCGACCATATCGCGCTGTGCGCCGGTGCCGGCCGCCCGACCGTGATCCCGATGAAGAACGGCCTCGTCCCCGGGGTTCGCCAGGCTTCCGACTTCCTGATGGCCTTGCAGCTGACCGGTGCCGCCAAACCCGACAGCATCGCCAATCTGACCGTGCGCTTGCCGGTCGTGGTGATCGGCGGCGGGCTGACCGCGATCGATACCGCGACCGAGGCACTCGCCTATTACCCGGTACAGGTCGAGAAGTTCCTCTTCCGCTACGAGACGCTGGTTGCCGAGCGTGGCGTCGAGGCGGTGCGCGCCGAGTGGAACGGCGCCGAGCGCGAGGGCGCCGAGGAGTTCATCACCCATGCCAAGGCGCTGCGCGCCGAGCGCGAAGCGGCCGAGCGCGAGGGCCGCGCGCCGCGCCTCGCGCAACTGATCGATTCGTGGGGCGGGGTGACGATCGCCTATCGCCGCCGCCTCATCGATGCGCCGAGTTACACCCTCAACCACGAGGAAGTCGCGAAGGCGATGGAGGAGGGGATCCGCTTCGCCGAAATGCTCACGCCCGTCGCGGTCGAGGTCGATCTCTTCGACCAGGCCGCTTCGCTGCGGCTGACCCGGCACGCTGCGCCGGAGATCGGCGGCCATCGCCCGCTGGCCGATCAGGGACCGGGCGAGGAGGTGGTGCTGCCGGCGCGCACGATCCTCGTCGCCGCCGGGACCCAGCCCAACACCGTGCTGGCGCGCGAGGACCCCGCGCATGTCGCGCTCGACGGCCGCTATTTCCGCGCGCTCGACGAGGCGGGCCAGCCGGCCGTGCCCGAGCGGGTCGCCAAGCCCGCGGTGGCGCAGGTGCTGATGAGCCTCGTGCCGGACGGCCGCGCGGTCAGTTTCTGGGGCGATCTGCATCCGAGCTTTGCCGGCAATGTCGTCAAGGCGATGGGCGGCACCAAGCAGGGCTACCCGGTGGTCAGCCGCACGCTGGCGCGGCGCGTCCCGACCGCACCCGAGCCGGCCGCGCTCCAAACCCAGCTCGACGACGAATTGCGCGCGCGGGTGGATCGCGTCGAGCGGCTGACCCCGAAGATCGTCGAGGTCGTCGTCAAGGCGCCGATCGCGGCGCGCGCCTTCCAGCCCGGCCAGTTCTATCGCCTGCAGAATTACGCGAGCCATGCGCCCACGGTCGACGGCACGACCTTGGCGATGGAGGGGTTGGCGCTGACCGGCGCCTGGATCGACCGCGAACAGGGGCTCCTCTCGACGATCGTCCTCGAAATGGGCGGGTCGTCCGACCTCTGCGCCCTTTTGAAGCCGGGCGAGCCGGTGATCCTGATGGGCCCGACCGGCACCCCGACCGAGACGCCTTCCGGCGAGACCGTGCTCCTGGTCGGCGGCGGGCTCGGCAACGCGGTCCTGTTCTCGATCGGCGCGGCGCTCCGGGCCGCGGGCTCGCGCGTCCTTTATTTCGCCGGCTACAAGGAGATCGAGGACCGTTACCGGATCGCCGATATCGAGCGCGCCGCCGACAGCGTCGTGTGGTGCTGCGACGAGGCGCCGGGGTTCGTGCCGGGCCGGCCGCCGGACCGCGGCTTTGTCGGCAACATCGTCGCCGCGATCGAGGCCTATGGCGAGGGCGCGTTGGGGTCGGTCGAGATCCCGCTGGTCGAGGTTGACCGCATCATCGCGATCGGTTCCGACGGCATGATGGCGGCGGTCGCGGAAGCCCGCCGCGCCGCCCTCAAGCGCTATTTCCGCCCTGGGCACCGCGCGATCGCCTCGATCAACTCGCCGATGCAATGCATGATGAAGGAGATCTGCGCCCAGTGCCTGCAACGCCACTACGACCCGGTGAGCGGCACCGAGACCGTGGTGTTCTCCTGTTTCAACCAGGACCAGGAACTCGACAGCGTCGATTTCCCGACGCTGCGCCGCCGCCTCAGCCAAAACGGCGCCCAGGAGAAGCTGACCAAGCTGTGGGTCGACCGTTGCCTCAGGCACCTCGGCTGGCGCGAGGCCGCCGCCGCGGAGTGAACGCGGCGCCTTCGCGCCTGCTGATTTTGTAAATGATGTTACAATCGTTCATCGGCCTGAGTGAATCGTCGGGCATAATTTCAATTATAAGTCGATTCCTTTGCAGATCATTGTCGTTATTGACTAATTTGTCTAAAATTTCATATCAGAGTATGACCGGTTGTTAACCCTCGGATAACGGCTGTTACGGTAACCTATCGCTAACCGCCGCAATTGGCGGCGCGAAGCTCCGAGGGTTGCATGCCGATGATTAGGCTTTTCCGTAACTTCTTCCTCTTTCTGTCTTTGACGCTCTTCGTTGTGCTCCTGAATGTGCGCGCCGATGCGCAATCCGTTTCGCCGGCGGGGATAGCCAACGCCGTGCTGGTTTCGGAAAGCGGCCGCGCGATGCGGCTGTCCGATCTTCGTGGCAAGGTCGTCTTCGTCAATTTCTGGGGCAGCTGGTGCACCCCGTGCCTCCAGGAGATGGCGTCGATCCGCAACCTGCAGGCGGCGTTCCGCGGGCGCAATGACATCGTCTTCGTGTTCATCTCGGCGCGATCGCAGGAGGTCCAGAAGGACGGCGCGTGGCTCAGAGAGCATGGGGTGTCGGGCGAGAACTATCGTACCGAAGGCGGCAATCCCGGCGTCACGGTGCCGACGACATACATCCTCGATCGGAGCGGAGCGGTCGCCCAATTCCGCAACACGGCGGTCGATTGGCAGCTGCACACCGACTTCGTCCGCAATCTGCTGCCCGGGACGGCCCGGGGCTAAAGCAAGGATCTCCGGGTCAATCCCGGGGGATGATGATCGGGTGATTTCACCTTCTTAATCCGCGGTCCCGGCAAAAAGAGAGGGCCCCCCGGCGGGGGGCCCTCAGGCCGACGATCCGGTACGTTATAATCGGATCACTGACCGGGTTCGCATGCGCCGTTGCTGGTGCAGCTGTCGGTGGTGCCAGCAGTATCGCCAGAGGCGACGCCACTTGCCGGGGCAGCGGTACCGCTGCCTGAGCCGGTGGCACCGCCCGGAGCCGACACGCCGCTGCTGACAGCGCTGCTCCCGGCGACGGGGGCTGAGCTGGACCCAGCGCCGGCGGCGCCGGTCGTACCTGCTGTACCCGCAACGCCCGCAGCACCTGCCGCACCCGCAGCACCTGCCGCACCTGCCGCACCGGTCGTCGAGCTACCGGTGCTCTCCGCCTGATCGTTGTCCGGATGAGACGGATGAGACGGATGCGCCGGATGTGACGGATGCGCCGGATGCGAGGGGTGCGCCGGATGTGAGGGATGCGACGGGTGAGACGCTTGCGCCGTCGTCGTGCTCGCATGGCCGGGAGCGGTACTGCTTGCGCCCGGACCGGTCGCCGCATGGCCGGGAGCGCTGGCGCTCGCGCCAGGACCGGTCGCTGCATGGCCGGGAGCGCTGGCGCTCGCGCCGGGACCGCCGGCCGCATGGCCGGCACCGGTCGTCCCCTCGGTCTCCGCCGCCTCATCGTTGTCCGGGTGGGACGGATGGGAGGGATGCGACGGGTGAGACGGGTGAGACGGATGCGACGGGTGCGCCGGATGAGACGCCTGCGCGGTCGTCGTGCTGGCATGGCCGGGAGCGGTACTGCTCGCGCCCGGACCGGTCGCCGCATGGCCGGGAGCACTGGCACTCGCACCAGGACCGGTCGCCGCATGACCGGGTGCGCTGGCACTCGCGCCAGGACCAGTCGCTGAGTGGCCCGCAGCGCCGGCACTGAACCCAGGACCAGTCGCCGAATGGCCCGGAGCGCTGGCGCTGAACCCAGGACCGGTTGCCGAATGGCCCGGAGCGCTGGCGCTAAACCCAGGACCGGTCGCCGAATGGCCCGGAGCACTAGCGCTGAACCCAGGACCGGTCGCCGAATGGCCCGGAGCGCTGGCGCTGAACCCGGCGCTGCTGCTGCCAAACCCGGCCGAGCCGCCGCCGAACCCGGCCGAGCCGCCGGAGCCGCTAATACCACCATGGCCGGCGCCCACGCCGGCCGCCGCCGCACCGGAGCCACCGGCAGCCGCGCCCGCGCCGGCACCGCCGCCAGAGCCGCCGCCGCCGTGGCCACCGCCGCCGGAGTCAGCGCCGCCGCCGTGGCCAGCGCCACCGCCGCTGGAACCACCACCACCGGAGCCGCCGCCGCCGGAACCACCACCACCGGAGCCGCCGCCGCCGGAACCGCCGCCACCGCCGCCGCCGCCGCCGCCACCGCCGCCGCCGCCACCGCCACCGCCACCGCGGTGGCCGCCGTGAGGCTTCGGGGGCTTCGGCGGCACGGGGCCTGGGCCAAGGGCGAAGAGGGGGCTGGCGGGCGACGGTGGCACGAAGCTCGGCGCGGGCATGCCCTGCAGCGCGGCGAGGAACGTGCTCTGCCAGGTGTGGCCCGGTGCCATGGAGCCGTACATGGAACCTACGCAGCCCAGCC
>WNFD01003728.1_pt1 | contig 24070 bp, 13 predicted proteins | sample 5400491 | NCBI WGS metagenome assembly WNFD01 (sample SAMN13153343, study PRJNA577476) | soil metagenome | isolation source: 120 cm saprolite under Douglas fir tree site 2 hole 2 replicate 2 | place: USA:California | collected 2015-04-18
TGTCGCGCATGGTGAGACTGCTGTTGTTTTGCATGATGCAAGGCGCCGCCGTCATCCTGGTCGGATTTGCGGCATTATTTTTGAGCTTTGAGCCGGTGTGGCCGGCGGAGAATCCGTCCGCAACCTTTGCCGGACCCGGCGACGCGCGCTCCGGCTCGCTGCTGCTGAAAACCGATGACGGCTACGCCGACGCGACAAGGCTCGGCATCGATGTCGATCTTGCCGTATCGGGTCCGACGGTCCGCGCCCGCGTCACCCAGATTTTCCGAAATCCGACGCCAAACTGGGTGGAGGCGACCTACGTCTATCCGCTGCCGACGGGCGGCGCGGTCGACACCCTCAAAATGGTGATCGGCGACCGCGTCGTGGTCGGCGAGATCAAGGAGCGGCAACAGGCCCGCATCATCTACGAGCAGGCGCAGCGGAACGGACAAAAGGCTGCTCTGACCGAACAGGAGCGGCCGAACATTTTCACCAACTCGGTCGCCAATATCGGCCCCGGCGAAACCATTCTGGTGCAGATCGAATATCAGGAGCCGGTTCAGCAGTCGGGAAATGAATTTTCGCTGCGGGTGCCGATGGTGGTCGGCCCGCGTTACAATCCCGCGCCCGTGGTGCAAAACGTCGACATCAGGCCCGACGGTGGCGGCTGGGGATCTACCTCCACCGATCCGGTGCCGGACCGCAACCGCATTTCACCTGAGGTGCTGGACCCCGCGGAACATGCGCCGGTGAATCCAACCGCCATCACGGTTCGCCTGCAGGCAGGTTTCCCGCTCGGCGAGGTCAGGAGTCATCATCATCCGGTCAAAATGGAAAGCCCTGATGGCAGCACGCGCGTCATCAAGCTCGCCGAAGGCCCGGTGCCGGCGGATCGCGACTTCGAGCTGACCTGGACACCCGCGGCCGTAAAGGCGCCGTCGGTCGGGCTGTTCCGCGAGCACGTCGGCGATGCCGACTATCTGCTGGCGTTCGTCACGCCGCCTGCGATCGAACGGACCGAGCAAAAGCCGCTGCCGCGCGAGGTGATCTTCGTGATCGACAATTCCGGATCGATGGGTGGCACCTCGATCGTGCAGGCCAAGGCGAGCCTGCTTTATGCGCTCGGCCGTTTGCAGCCGAACGACCGCTTCAATGTGATCCGTTTCGACCACACCATGGACCTGCTGTTCCCCAATTGCGTGCCCGCCGACCGAGAGCACATCGGCAACGCCAGGTCGTTCGTCAGCGCGCTGCAGGCCGAAGGTGGCACCGAGATGGTGCCGGCGATGCGCGCGGCGCTGACGGATAACGCCACCGGCGAGACAAACTACGTTCGCCAGGTGGTGTTCCTGACCGACGGCGCGATCGGCAATGAGCAGCAACTGTTCGACACGCTGACGGCGATGCGCGGCCGCTCCCGCGTGTTCATGGTCGGCATCGGTTCGGCGCCGAACACCTTCCTGATGACTCGCGCCGCCGAACTCGGCCGCGGATCCTTTACGCATATCGGTTCGGTCGAACAGGTCGAGGAGCGGATGCGCGGCCTGTTCGCCAAGCTTGAAAATCCAGCGGTGACCGGCCTCACCGCGAAATTCTCCGATGCCACCGCGGACCTGACGCCGGCGGCGATCCCCGACCTCTATCGCGACGAGCCGCTGGTTCTCGCGGCCAGGCTCGACAAGCTTGCGGGCTCGGTCGAGATCAAGGGACGGATCGGCGACCGGCCCTGGGTCGTGACGCTTCCGCTGGCGAACGCCGCCGAGGGCAAGGGTCTGTCCAAACTGTGGGCGCGGCGCAAGATCGACGATGCCGAGATCGCCCGCACCATGCGAGAGGCGACGCCATCGGAGGCCGACAAGACCATATTGGCACTCGCGCTGGAGCATCAGCTCGTGACCCGCTTGACGAGCCTGGTCGCGGTCGACAAGACGCCAAGCCGCCCCGAAGGGGAAACGCTCAAACTCACCGAGCTGCCGCTCAACCTGCCGGCAGGCTGGGATTTTGCCAAGGTATTCGGCGAGCGGCCGAAGCCTGCTTCGCCGCCGGCGGAACGACGCGCCGAAGGCGACGCACGCGCCCAGCTTGCCGCCATCAAACGCCCGCTTCCCGCGGTCACGGCGGCGCCCGACACGATCAAGCTACCGAAGACGGCGACCGACGCCGAACTGAAGATGATCGCTGGCTCGATCCTGCTGGCGCTCGGCCTGATCCTGTTCGTGTTCAACCGGCGTCAGACATTCGTACGCTGACGCCGGTTGAAAGGAGGAGCAGCCCCCCTCCTCCTCAAAGCGCGCGCGGCTTCCACCCAGGGCCGCGCGCGCAGCTTCTCTTATCGTCATTGCGAATTTTCGATCGTCATTGCGAGCGAAGCGAAGCAATCCACAGGAGTCGCAAGGGAAGACTGGATTGCTTCGTCGCTACGCTCCTCGCAATGACGGGAAGTAAGCCACCCTACCAACCACGCTTGAGATTTTCATGACCCGCTTCGCTGCCACCGCCGCTCTCGCCCTCGCCGGCCTCGTGCTGTTCGGTCAAGGGGCCTACATCCACGCCAAGGCGCTGCTGGCGCAGGTTCTGCTGGAGCGCGCCTTCAGCGAGACCATCGCCAGCGGCCGCGAGGTAAAACCCTGGTCATGGGCGGATACCTGGCCGGTCGCGCGCATCGAGGTGAAACGGCTCCACGCCAGCGCCATCGTGCTGGCCGGAAGCAGCGGCCAGGCGCTTGCCTTCGGGCCGGGCCACGTCGAGCTCACCCCCGATGCCGGCGAGCGCGGCGTGGCGGTCTATTCCGCGCACCGCGATACGCATTTCCGTTTTCTGAAGGATATCGCCATCGGCGATGAAATCGATATCACGCGAAGCGACGGCATCATTTTCCATTACCGTGCGGACGACGCTTCGGTGGTGCGTTTCGACGCCTCGGGCATCGATCCCTTGACCGACGGATATGAGCTGGTGCTGTCGACCTGCTGGCCGTTCGATGCGATGACGCCGGGGCCGGCGCGCTACGTCCTGCACGCCACCATGATGGGGCCCTCCGGCGCTACCGGCGAACATCGGCCGAACGGTGCAATCCCGGAAACTCGCCAAAATTAATCCACGGCCGACAGGATCGGCCGGGATGTCGCCGCATGTAGGCCGTTATGCCAATTCACGAACCATCCAATCCATGCTTGAAAGATGTTCGGCGGCACTCTTGCCGCAGGACGGAAAATCAATAATTAAAAAGAGAACCAACCCGAGATTGAATCACCAAAACGATGAGTTCCCAAGTTCACTATTTACCCCTGACGCCGGGATTGTTTTCAATCCTGGTCTTCTTGTTCCTGGGGCTGCTCATCCTGATCCAGCTTCGCATTCTAAGATACGCCTATATGCGGCTTGGTGTCGGTCCCGGCGTCGCCCTTGTGCTGCTGTTCGGTTCACTGATCGGCAGCTATTTCAATATTCCGGTCACGGTGCTTTCCGGCCCGCCTGTAAGGTCGGGGCAGGTCGTTGAGTTCTTCGGCATGCGTTATATCGTGCCCTTCGTCACGTCGTCTGGAACGGTTCTCGCGGTGAACGTCGGCGGTGCCGTCATTCCAACATTAATGTCGGCGTATCTCATGATACGATATCAATTCTGGCTCAAGGCGACGATTGCAACCGCAGCCATCGCTGTTGTTATTCATTCGCTGGCGACGCCGGTGCCGGGAATTGGCATCGCCGTACCGGTATTTGCGCCCGTCGTGACCACGGCAATCCTCGCATTTATCCTCTCCCGCGAATACGCGCCGCCGCTTGCCTATATCGGCGGCTCAATGGGGACTCTCATTGGCGCCGATCTTCTCAATCTCGACAAGATCACCGGTCTTGGCGCTCCGGTCGCCTCGATCGGTGGCGCGGGAACATTCGACGGCATTTTTCTCACCGGCATTCTTGCCGTTCTGCTCGCCGGCGTCGCCACGCCATCGCAGCCACGACCGGCGTGGTAAGTCCATAGAGCGGACGGCTCGCGGATATTGCCCCGTTGCGCGAGTTGCCACCCTCCCCGACTATCAATAATAAGAAATGAAAAGCTCATGGAGAGTGGCGATCTCCTGTCGATCGTCATTTTCGGACAAGAAACGAAGGGATAAGGGTTACGCCCATGGAAGCTCAGGCAAGCATCGCGTCAGATTCGGCCATGAAATGGTCGCCTTCGTCTGAGGCCAGCGACATCGTCAAAAGCATTCATGCGATGCTGCATCCGCGCAACATCGTGCTGGTCGGAGCGACCGACAAGCCGGGCAACTACGCCGAGCGCATCTGGAACAATCTGATCAAGTATCGGTATCAAGGCGGTCTCTATCCGATCAACGCCAAGCGCGAAACGATCTGGGGCGTTCCCTGCTACAAGGATTTCGCCAGCCTGCCGGACAAGCCCGATCACGTGCTGGTGCTGGTGCCGGCGCGTTTCGCCGTGCAGGTCGTGCGCGACGCCGCGGCGGCGGGCGCCCGCTCGGCGACCATCGTCACCTCCGGCTTCAGCGAATTGCAGGACGATGAAAGCCAGAGGCTGGCCGCCGAATTGCAGCAGGCCATTCGCGAGACCGGGCTTGCCGTAACCGGCCCGAATTGTCTTGGCAATCTGAGCGCCGGCGAAAGGCTGTTTACCAACATCGACGACCGCGTCGTCACGATGGAAGCCGGGCCGGTCGCGATTGCCGGTCAATCCGGTGCGATCGTCATGGCGATCCGCCAGGCCCTGGAGGATCGCGGCGTCGGCGTCGGCTACATGGTCACCACCGGAAACGAGGCCGGCCTCGAAACCCCGGACCTGATGGCCTATTTCGCGGCCGACCCCTCTATCCGCGTGATCGTGGTTTATCTTGAAGGCGTGCGCAGCACCAAGGTCTTCCGCGCGGCCTGCAAGGCTGCGCGCGCGGCCGGCAAGCCGGTGATCGCCCTCAAGCTCGGGGCGTCCGAAGGCGGACGCGCCGCCGCCATGGCGCACACCGGCGCGCTCGCCGGCTCGATCGAAACCTTCGACGCCATCTCGACACGGGAAGGCGTGATCCGCGTGCGGGGGCTCGACGAACTGATCGAAACCACCGAATGCTTTGTCCATGCCGATCTGCCGAAAGCCGCTCGCCTCGCCGCGGTTTCCCTGTCCGGCGGAAAACGCGGTCTTCTGATCGACGCATTTTCGTCGGCGGGTCTGAACTTCGGTCCGCTGAGCCAGAATGCCAGCGACAAGCTGGCGAAGATGCTCGGCCCCGGCAGCATCGTCGGCAATCCGCTCGATGCAGGTTTCGCGGCGGTGGTCGATCCTTCGGTCTATATGCAGTCGATCAAGACCATGATCGACGATCCCGAGACCGACATCGTCATCATCGACGCTGAATTGCCGAAGGCGCCGCACGAATTGCGTGAACGGAATTTGCGCATTGTCAATGAAATGGCCCAGGCCGCCAGCAAGCCGGTCATTTATATCAGCACGATGTCGATCGGGTTTACGGAATTCACCAAGGGCTTGCGCAAGTCGCTGCCGCATATCGCGGTCATGCAGGGGCTGGATCGCGCGGTGGGTGCGATCAAGTCGCTGATCGATTACGCATCCTTGCGCAAGGAAGTGCCGGAGGTGGTATCGAGCTCCAGCACTTCGGCGCGCGCGATGCTGGAGCGGATGCTCAAAAGCGCCAAGGGTGCCGCACTCGACGAGGTCGCGTCGAAAAAATTGCTCAAGGCGTATGGCATTCCCGTTTCAAGGGAAGAGATCGCGCAGACCGCGGCGGAAGCCGTGAAGATCGCCAAGAAAATCGGCTTTCCCGTTGTCGCCAAGGTCGTCAGCGCGGACATCCTGCACAAATCCGACATCGGCGGCGTGGTGCTGAACATCAACAGCACCGCCGACGTCAAGAAAGCCTTTAATGACATCACCGCGCGGGTGAAGAAGCTGAAGAACAAACCGAAACTCGAGGGCATCCTGATCGCGCAGCAGGTCAAGGCCGAGCTCGAACTGGTGGTCGGCGCTTCGCTTGACGCCGAGATGGGCCCGGTGGTGCTGTTCGGCACCGGCGGCGTCGATATCGAGCTCATGAAGGATGTCGCCCTGGCCGGCGCTCCGCTCGACGAAGCCGACGCAAAAGAATTGATCGGCCGGACCAAAGCCGGCGTGAAGCTGAAGGGTTATCGCGGCAAGCCGGCGCTGCACGAGGCCTCGGCGGTGAAGGCTATCGTCGGCCTGTCCAACCTGATGGCAGACGCCGGCACCCGCATCGCGTCGATCGACGTCAATCCATTCCTGATCAATACCAAGACCGGAGTCGCCGCCGATGGTCTGATCGTTCTCAACAACGCCGCGGCCAAAAGGGCGGCCGGGCATTGATGGTGAGCGACTGGTCGGCCGTCGCCGCATACACACCGAGTGAAGAGTCGATATGCGGGGACCGTCGGCGCATTATCGCGCCGCCGTCACCATGATTTCGACGCCGTATTGAGGCGCCGCCAGTCCCGCCTCGACGGTGGCGCGTGCCGGTGTGTTGCCCGGTGACACCCAGCCGTCCCACACCGCGTTCATCTCTGCGAAGGTTTTCATATCCGTAAGATAGATGGTGGCGGTCAGGAGCTTTGACTTGTCGCTGCCGGCCTTGGTGAGATGGCCATCGATGATCGAGAGAATCTCCTGCGTCTGCTTTGTCACGCTTTCGCCGGCCGTTGTTTTCGCCACGATGCCCGCGAGATAGATGGTGTCGCCATGTACGACGACCTGGCTCATGCGAGGCCCGGCTTCGAAACGCTGGATGGTCATGCTATTCTCCAAATATGTGCCAGCGTTACTTAGCGGACTGACGCGTCATCCGCTACTGCGTTCTATCTCGCGCGAGCTGCACCAAACGCTGCGCGACGCAGGTGTCTAGCGCAGGCAAATTCCGCAATTGATCCAGCAAGCGCATTCACGGACGACGAAAGCGTGGGCCTGGATTGCTTCGTCGCGGAGCCTGTCATCGGGCGCGCATTCGCGCGACCCGTTGGCTCCTTGCAATTGACAAGAAGTACGGATCAATTCCACTGATTGCATTTCCGATCGGTTTCAGGCCGCGTCTGGCGCCTCGCCATGAGCGTCCGCTGCCCGACTTATGGCTTTACGGCTGCCCATGACGCCGATGCGGTGGCCGTGCTGGAACTGGGATCCTGGGAACGTCTTGCGCGAGCCGGAACAAATGTCCGGGTTCCGGATTGACGTTATCCGGCTGGATTTTGCAGCGCCGCAATCTTCGAATGCCGTCTATCTTATTGCTTGATTTGACATTTTGCAGGCGCTTCTATGGCGTCAATTCGGTTGCGTGCGTTCGGATTCGACCCCGCACTGTCCTTAAGGGAACGCCATGAGTGATCTCGATCCCCGAGCACGATCAACCCTTGGCCGTGTCGCAAAGCGCAAATCGGCTCCAGACGGACCCCCCGATTCGTTGCAGGATCTGCTGCATGCGCTTCAGGCGATGCGAAGCGGAGATTTTTCGGTGCGGATGACCGGCGATCACCTCGGCATCGAGGGCAAGATCGCTGACACGTTCAATGAAATCGTAGCCGCCAATCAGAGAATGGCGCAGCAATTGGAGCATGTCGGTCAAGTCGTCGGCAGAGAAGGAAAAACCCGGCAACGCGTCAAGTTCGACCTTGCCAGCGGATCATGGGCGGACATGGAGGGCTCGGTCAACACGCTGATCGACGACTTGCTGTGGCCGACGCGTGAAGTCACCCGCGCCGTTGCCGCCGTTGCCCAGGGAGACTTGCTGCAGACCGTCAAACTGGATGTCGATGGCCGCCCATTGGGCGGCGAGTTCCTGCAGTCGGCCAACATCGTCAATACGATGATCAAGCAGCTCAGCGTGTTCACCTCGGAGGTGACGCGCGTCGCGCGCGAAGTGGGAACCGAGGGCAAGCTCGGAGGTCAGGCACAGGTTCCCGAGGTGACGGGGGTCTGGAAGGATCTGACCGAAAGCGTGAACTCGATGGCCAACAACCTTACCGGCCAGGTTCGCAACATCGCCGAAGTGACCATCGCGGTTGCCAACGGCGATTTGTCCAAGAAGATCACCGTCGACGTGCGCGGTGAAATTCTGCAGTTGAAGGAAGCCATCAACACGATGGTGGACCAGTTGCGCTCTTTCGCATCCGAAGTCACCCGCGTCGCCCGTGAAGTCGGCACCGATGGCAAGCTGGGTGGCCAGGCGATCGTTCCCGGCGTCGCCGGAACCTGGAAGGATCTGACCGACTCCGTGAATGCGATGTGCGGCAACCTGACCGCGCAGGTCCGCAATATCGCCAACGTCACGACGGCGGTCGCGCGCGGAGACCTTTCGCGAAAAATTACCGTGGATGTCCGCGGCGAAATTCTGGAGTTGAAGGACACCATCAACACGATGGTGGACCAGCTCAATTCCTTTGCCTCCGAAGTGACGCGCGTGGCGCGCGAAGTAGGAACCGAGGGCAAGCTGGGCGGTCAAGCGCAAGTCCCCGGCGTCGCCGGAACCTGGAAGGATCTCACCGACAACGTCAACTTCATGGCCTCTAACCTGACCGCGCAGGTGCGTAACATCGCCGACGTCGCCACCGCGATCGCGGGCGGCGACCTCTCCAAGAAAATTACCGTGAACGTGTCGGGCGAAATCCTTCAGCTCAAGGAAACGATCAATACGATGGTCGACCAGCTCAACGCCTTCGCCGGAGAGGTGACGCGGGTCGCGCGCGAAGTCGGCACCGACGGCAGGTTGGGCGGTCAGGCGAACGTGCTGGGCGTCGCCGGAACCTGGAAGGATCTGACCGAGAGCGTCAACTCAATGGCCAGCAACCTGACGGCGCAGGTTCGCAACATCGCCGAAGTGACGACCGCGGTGGCCAATGGAGACCTGTCGAAAAAAATCACGGTGGACGTGCGCGGCGAAATTCTGGAACTGAAAAACACCATCAACACGATGGTCGATCAGCTCAACGCCTTCGCCGGTGAGGTGACGCGTGTCGCGCGCGAAGTCGGAACCGAGGGCAAGCTCGGCGGCCAGGCGCTGGTGCGCGGCGTCGCCGGCACCTGGAAGGATCTGACCGACGGCGTCAATTCGATGGCGAGCAATCTGACCGGTCAGGTCAGAAACATCGCCGAAGTCGCGACCGCGGTCGCGAAGGGCGATCTCTCCAAGAAAATCACGGTGAACGTATCGGGCGAAATTCTTCAATTGAAGGAAACGCTCAACACCATGGTGGATCAGCTCAACGCCTTCGCCGGTGAGGTGACGCGCGTCGCGCGTGAAGTCGGAACCGACGGCAAGCTCGGCGGTCAAGCCGAGGTGCCCGGCGTCGCCGGTACCTGGAAAGACCTGACCGACAGCGTCAATTCGATGGCGGGCAATTTGACCGCCCAGGTTCGCAATATTGCCGAAGTCGCGACCGCCATCGCCGGCGGCGACCTTTCGCGCAAGATCACCGTCGACGTGCGCGGCGAGATCCTGCAGCTGAAAGAAACCCTCAACACCATGGTGGATCAGCTCAACCGGTTCGCCGGCGAGGTGACGCGCGTGGCGCGCGAGGTCGGCACCGAGGGCCGCCTCGGCGGCCAGGCCAACGTGCCGGGCGTGGCTGGCACCTGGAAGGATCTCACCGACAGCGTGAACTCGATGGCGGGCAATCTGACCGCCCAGGTTCGCAACATCGCCGAAGTCACCACCGCGGTCGCGCGCGGCGACCTGTCGCGCAAGATCACCGTGGACGTCAAGGGCGAAATTCTGGAGCTTAAGAACACCATCAATACCATGGTCGATCAATTGAACGCGTTTGCTTCCGAAGTGACGCGCGTGGCACGCGAAGTCGGCACCGAAGGCAAGCTCGGCGGTCAGGCCGAGGTGCCGGAAGTCGCCGGCACCTGGAAGGATCTCACCGACAATGTCAACTTCATGGCATCGAACCTGACCGCCCAGGTTCGCAACATCGCCGAGGTGGCAACCGCGATCGCCGGCGGCGATCTTTCCAAAAAGATCACGGTCGACGTTCGCGGCGAAATCCTGCTTCTCAAGGACACCTTGAATACCATGGTCGAGCAGTTGCGCTCGTTCGCCGCCGAAGTGACGCGCGTGGCGCGCGAGGTCGGCACCGAGGGGCGGCTCGGCGGCCAGGCCGTGGTGCCCGGCGTCGGCGGCACCTGGAAGGATCTCACCGACAACGTCAATCTGCTGGCGGCCAATCTCACCACGCAAGTCCGCAACATCGCCGAAGTCACGACGGCGGTCGCGCGCGGAGACTTGTCGCGCAAGATCACGGTCGACGTGAAGGGCGAGATTCTCGAACTTAAAAATACCATCAACACCATGGTCGACCAATTGAACGCCTTCGCGGGCGAGGTGACCCGCGTCGCGCGCGAGGTCGGCACCGAGGGCAAGCTCGGCGGACAGGCCCAGGTCCCCGGCGTGGCCGGTACCTGGAAGGATCTGACCGATACCGTGAACTTCATGGCGGCCAACCTGACCGAACAGGTGCGCGGCATCGTCAAGGTGGTGACGGCCGTCGCCAATGGCGACCTGAAGCAGAACCTGACCGTGAAGTCCAAAGGCGAAGTCGCGGCGCTGGCCGAGACCATCAACAACATGACGGACACGCTGGCGACGTTCGCCGATCAGGTCACCAGCGTGGCACGCGAGGTGGGCGTGGAAGGCCGGCTGGGGGGTCAGGCGAACGTGCCGGGCGCCGCCGGCACCTGGAAAGATCTGACCGGCAACGTCAACCTGCTGGCCGCCAATCTGACCTCTCAGGTGCGCGCCATCGCCGAGGTCGCGACCGCCGTCACCAAGGGCGATCTCACCCGCTCGATCCAGGTCGATGCGCGCGGCGAAGTCGCCGAGCTCAAAGACAACATCAACACCATGATCGGCAATCTGCGTCTGACCACCGACGTGAACACCGAACAGGACTGGCTGAAGACCAACCTGGCCAAATTTACCAACATGCTGCAGGGCCAGCGCGACCTTGCGACCATGGGCCGGCTGCTTCTGACCGAGTTGACGCCGCTGGTGAACGCTCACATGGGTGTCATCTACCAGGTCGAAAATGAGGACAATCCGCAATTGCGCCTGCTGTCGGCCTATGCGGGCGACGGATCCAACCCTCATTCGCCATTCGTGCAATTCGGCGAGGGCCTGATCGGTCAATGCGCCATGGACAAGCGTCAGCGGCTGGTTTCGGATATCCCAACCGACACGATCCCGATCAATTCGGCGCTACTGCGCGTCAGACCGAAAAATATCGTCGTGCTTCCGGTTTTGTTCGAGAACCAGGTCAAGGCCGTTTTCGAGCTCTCTTCCATCAGTTCGTTCACGACCTCGCAGATGACCTTTCTCGAACAGCTGACCGACAGCATCGGTATCGTGCTCAACAGTATCGAGGCGACGATGCAGACCGAAGGGCTCCTGAAGCAGTCGCAGCAACTGGCCGGCGAATTGCAGACGCAGCAAAAGGAACTGCAGCAGACCAATGAACAGCTTGAGCAAAAGGCTCAACAGCTCGCCGAACGCAACGTCGAAGTGGAGCGGAAGAACCAGGAAATCGAACAGGCACGCCGCGCGCTCGAGGAGAAGGCGACGGAACTTTCCCTGACGTCGAAATACAAGTCGGAATTCCTTGCCAACATGTCGCATGAGCTGCGTACGCCGCTCAACAGCATCCTGATTCTGGGCCAGCAACTCACCGAAAATCCGGACGGCAATCTGTCGGCAAAGCAAGTCGAATTTGCGCGAACCATCCACGGCGCGGGCACCGACCTGCTCAACCTGATCAGCGATATTCTCGACCTGTCGAAAATCGAATCCGGAACCGTGACGGTAGACGCGGAAGAGATCCTTACATCAAGCCTGCTCGAGACAGTTGGACGGCCGTTCCGGCACGAAGCCGACAATCGCCAGCTGTCGTTCAGCATCAATCTCGACCCCAATTTGGGCCGCAGCATCGTCACGGATTCGAAGCGGCTGCAGCAGGTGCTGAAGAATTTGCTGTCGAACGCTTTCAAGTTCACGGCCGAGGGCGGAGTGAGACTGGACGTGTCAGCGGCGGTCGGAGGCTGGAGCGCCGAGCATCCGATCCTGAACCAGGCGCCTGCGGTCGTCGCCTTCGAGGTTTCAGACACCGGCATCGGCATTCCGCTGGAAAAGCAGAAGTTGATCTTCGAAGCGTTTCAGCAGGCGGATGCAGGGACCAGCCGGAAATACGGCGGTACCGGCCTCGGCCTTGCCATCAGCCGTGAGCTTGCAAACCTGCTCGGTGGCGAAATCCATCTGCGCAGCACGCCCGGCAAGGGCAGTTCATTCGTGCTGTATCTGCCGCTCAAATATTCAGGCCCGACGGTCGCGCCGCGAGTCCCAACGCCCTCGCCTTATGGCACGACGCCGGTACTTCAGGTCGTGGCGCAAGAACGGGTCATCGAACAGCTGTCGGACGACCGGCTCAATCTCGAGCCGGGAGACACCATTCTTCTGATCGTTGAAGACGACCCGCATTATGCGCGGGTGCTGATCGATCTCGCCCGGGACAAGGGCTTCAAAGTCCTGGTCGCCACGCACGGCTCGGAGGCGCTGGAGCTCGCCAAGCAATTCCAGCCGGCGGCGGTCTCGCTCGACGTCTTCCTGCCCGACATGCTCGGCTGGACCGTGCTCAGCCAGCTCAAACATAATCCGCTGACGCGGCACATTCCGGTGCAGATCATCACGCTGGACGAAGACCGGCAACACGCATTGGCGCGGGGTGCGTTTTCCTTTGTCAACAAGCCGACGACGACGGAAGGTGTGAGCGCGGCGTTATCCCAGATCAAGGAGTACGCCAAACCGCGCCGCAAACGCCTGCTGATCGTGGAAGATGACGCGGCGGAGCAGTTAAGCATCCGGGCGCTGCTCGATCACGAGGATATCGAGATCGTCACAACTGGTACCGGCACCGGCGCGCTTTCCACGCTGCGGGACAGTCCATGCGACTGCGTGGTGCTGGATTTGCGTCTCCCCGACATGAGCGGCTTCGAGGTGCTTGACCAAATTCGCAACGACGACTCGCTATCCAACGTACCCGTCGTGGTGTTCACAGGCCGCGAGCTTTCGGTCGAGGAAGACGCGGAACTCCACACCATGGCACGAAGCATCGTGGTGAAAGGAGTGGAGTCGCCGGAACGCCTGCTCGACGAAACGTCTCTGTTTTTGCACCGTGTAATCACAGAATTGCCGATCGAGAAGCAGCGAATGCTGGAAAAGCTCAATAGTTCCGATGAGGATCTCATTGGCAAGACCGCATTATTGGTGGACGACGACGCCCGCAACATTTTCGCGCTGAGCAGTGTCCTGGAGCGGCGCGGCATGAAGGTGTTGACCGCCACGACGGGCAGTGAGGCCGTCGCGCTCGTCGAATCGAGCCCCGAGATCGCAATCGTCCTGATGGATATCATGATGCCGCATATGGACGGGTATCAGACGATAGGTGTCATTCGCCAAAACCCGTCATTTCGCCGCCTTCCGATCATCGCCCTTACTGCCAAAGCGATGAAGGGGGATCGAGAGAAGTGCCTGGAGGCAGGTGCCTCCGACTATCTGGCCAAGCCGGTCAACACCGAGCAGCTGCTTCTTGCCATACGCATGTGGCTACACCGTTGATTGGCGCTCGATGATGGACCATGAAAAAGTAAACATCCTTCTGGTCGACGATCAACCGGCGAAGCTGCTCGCCTATGAGGTTATTCTGAAGGAACTTGGAGAAAATCTCGTTGCCGCCGCTTCCGGCCGGGAAGCGCTTGAATACCTGCTCAGGAACGAAGTCGCGATTATTCTGCTCGACGTTTGCATGCCGGAACTGGACGGGTTCGAGCTCGCCGCCATGATCCGCGAGCATCCCCGCTTCCAGAAAACGGCGATGATTTTCATTTCGGCCATTCAGGTCAGCGACATTGACCGGCTTCGTGGCTACGAAATGGGCGCGGTCGACTACGTTCCGGTGCCGGTTGTACCGGAGGTGTTACGCGCAAAAATTAGAGTCTTCGCGGACCTTTATCGCAAGACCAGGCAGCTGGAGCGGCTCAATGCCGAACTTGAACATCGCGTCCGGGCTCGAACATCGGAGCTGGAGCAATCGACGGCCAGGCTTGTCGAAAGCGAACAGCGCCGCAGCATGGCGATCGCAGCGGGAAAAATGGGATCCTGGGATTGGGACTGGGGCAATGGCGACTGGATGTGGGACGAAGGGCAATATCGGATCTTTGGAGTCGACCCGCAGCGTTTTGAAGTGACCGCAAAGAACGTTCAGGCCTTGCTTCATCCTGATGATACCGAGGCCTTGGGCCGGGCAATAGCCCAGTTCGAAAAAGGCGCAAGATCGTACGAGGCGGAATTTCGAATCGTTCGGCCTGATGGCGAAGTGCGCTGGTGCGTTGGGACGGCGGCTGCGACGGTCGACAAGGGCGATCGCGTTGTCCGTGTCAGCGGCGTCACCGTCGATATTACCGAACGCAAACGTGCGGAAGAACGTCAAAATCTCCTGAGCCGGGAAGTCGATCACCGCGCGAAAAACGCGTTGGCGCTGGCGCAATCAATCGTTCGATTGACGCGGGCTCCAAATGTCGGCGCCTACATTCAGGCGGTCGAAGGCCGCATCACTGCGCTGGCTCGGGTTCATACCATTCTCTCATTGTCGAGTTGGCAGGGCGCGAAAGTCGGGAGGCTGGTCGACGAGGAGCTCGCGCCATATTTTGAGGGCGGCCAGATCAATTTCCGCGGTTCAGAGGTTCAGTTGCAGCCTTCGACAGCGCAAACGCTGGCGCTCGCCTTGCACGAACTCGTCACCAATTCGGCGAAATATGGCGCCCTCTCCACGCTGTCCGGCCGCCTGACCATTGGCTGGGAAATGCAGGGGGATTTCCTGCAGCTGACGTGGGAAGAGAGCGGCGGCCCCCTGGTTCATAAGCCGACGTCGCGAGGATTCGGAACGCGAAGCGTGATCGCCAGCATTGAGTCACAACTCGGAGGGCAGGCTTTGTTCGACTGGCGCTCCGAAGGTCTCATTTGTCGACTGCTGGTTCCTGTGATGCGACAAACCGAGACATCCGAGCCGGATGACCGACGCGACGTCGCTTCCTCCAACACCGTATTCCGAAGGGTGTCCGAATCCGCAGGATCTTGACCGGTTTTAGTTGGGTCGACGTCACGCGCGATAGGCGGTCTTGTCGGTGCCGCGGTAAAGCACGCGCACCTGCTCTTCCGATACCGCCTTGTGAAAGGCCAACGCCTCCGGCTCGAGGTCGCGCTTCGGCACATATTCGGGTTGAAAGTTGCCGTAGGAGCCTGCTTCAGATGGGTCGGGATGTAGCGGATGGCGAGGCCAATGCGCCGGTCATCGGAACGGTTCGGCTCCGATCCGTGGAACAGCAGCACATGGTGAAGCGAGGCCTGGCCCGGCTTCAACTCAACGAACACGGCCTTCGACTCGTCGACATCGACTGCGATCTCCTGACCCCGGGTGAGCAGGTTGTTCTGGTCGAAGGTGTCTTCGTGCTGGACCTGGCTCTTGTGGGTCCCGGCAACGAACTTCATGCAGCCGGAAACCTTATTCGCCGGCGACATGGCGATCCAGGCGGTGGCAACATCGGACGAACTGAGGCCCCAATAGGTCGCGTCCTGATGCCAGGAAACAAAACCCGGATCGTGCGCTTCCTTGATGAAGAAGCTGGTGTTCCAGCACAGGATATTCGGCCCGAGCAGATCCTCCATGGCATCCAGGATTTTGGGGTGCCGCACCATCTCGTTGATCCAGGTGAACAGCACGTGGCTGCGGTGGCGCATCTCGCCCTTGATCGGGCCCCCGCTCTGGGCTTCATAATCCTCGAGCTTGCGGCGAAAATCGGCTACTTCGCTCGCGCTGAGTGCATCGATCGGAAAGTGGTAACCACGGTCGCGATAACCAGCGACGTCATCCTCGCTCAACAATTTTGGCATGGTTTCCTCCAATATTCTTGTTCTTCATTGCAAGGCGCGAGGTAAGGCGCGAGCCACGTGTTGGATCAAGGGTGACCCCACCCTCCAGCGCTGTCAAGAACTCCCATCCGCCGGGGCGGGATCGCATCCTCATTCTCCTCGTCGAGGCCAGACGGATCAGCGCGAACTATAGAGTGCGAAAGCGGGAATTCGAAGTTTGAAATTTCCGACGGCGTCTTCGGACTGAGATCGCGGATGTTGCGACGCGGCAGCCAGCCACACGCGAGATCAAAACAGTTTGCACGTTCAAGCAGTGTGTTGTTGGCGCGTCCCTGGTCGCTTCTTGTCCTCGCCAGCACCGGTCTGTTGTGCCAGACTTATTTCGCAAAAAAAGGCCGCGATCAAAAGAAGCCGGCAAAACGGGGAAGGAAACACCATGGACTTTGGGACAGGCATTGCGCTGCTGGTTGCATTTCTGGCGGTGGTCGTGCTGATCATCCGTGGGCAAAGTCCGATCATCATGCTGTTGTTGCTTGCCGTGATTTGGGCTGTCATCGCCGGCATCGGCATCGACGATATCCAGAAAAAGATCATCCAGGCTGGCGGCGTTCAATTTGCGAGCGCGGTGATCATCATCGTGTTCGGCGCCTGGTTCGCTCAAGTGCTGATTCAAACAGGGATCGCGGAGAGCGTGATCCGTTCGGCGGTGGAACTGGCAGGCGATCGGCCGCTGGTGACCGCGATGACCATTACGCTGGTTACAGCGCTGTTGTTCTCGTCGATGTACGGCGTCGGAGCCGCGATCGCGATCGGCGTCATCGCGTTGCCGATCATGATGGGTCAGGGGATCCCGCCGCACGTCGCCGCACCGGCGTTCACCATGGGCATCGGGGCCGGCACATTCGTCAACCTGGTTCAGTTCGGCACCTTTCAGAAGCTGTTTCCCGGCATCAAATATGAGGCGCCGCATCTGACATATTGGGCGGTCGGGATGTGCGTCTACATTCTGGCGGCGTGGCTACTGGCGGCTTTCTATCTGCGCAGCGGCGGCGCACGCCGAATGGCCGCCGTCGACGTCGCCGACGCAGGAGACGCCCCGGTCCGCAAGCGGACGCCCTATTACACCTACATCGTGCCGATCTTTCCGGTCCTCATGATCATGATCCTGAAATGGGAGATCATTCCAACCTTCATCCTCTCGATCGTGCTCGCGCTTGTGTTGACGGCACGCGACCGCACCTTCCAGGGTCATATCAATCTGTTCAACAAGACCTTCTTCGATGCGTTTCCGGATATCGCGACCATCGCCGCGCTGTGGACGATCTGCGGGATGATCATCGTTGCCGGGCAGACGCCTGAAGTCGCCGGCGCCTTGAAGCCGATCTTCGCGCCGATCCTGCCGCACACGCCGCTGCAGGCCGCGGTGTTCTTCGGACTGGTCGGCGGCGTCGCGAGCATCTACCGGGGGCCGATGGTGGTGATCGGAACAGGCGCGGCATTGCTTGCCATCATTCTTGCCAACAAGGACATCCCGATTCCGTATCTCTACTCGATCTGGCTGGCGCCGACGGTGCTGCAAGGGAGCATGGACCCGACCAATTCGTGGACATTGTGGACGATCGGCTACACCAAGGTCAGCCATGGGCAATTCCTCAAAACGGCCCTGCCCTTCGGCTGCATGATGGTCGCGGTCAATTCGTTGATCTGCTACCTGATGCTGGGCTCGCTCAACTAGAGCATGATCCGGAAAAGTGGGTACCGGTTTTCCCTCGGGACAAACGCGAAGCGTTTGCCCGGAGATCATGCTCCAACAAAAAGATAGAAAGATAGAGCGGGATGACGATTCGAAGAAAAGTCATTCCGCTCTAGGTGAAGGACGAGACGTTGACCCAGACCTCACTGCCGGCCCGCGCCTACCGCATCGGCATCGATGTCGGCGGCACCTTTACCAAGGCCGTGCTCATCGACAACGCGACCCACGAGGTGGTGGGCCGCTTCTCGGTGCTGACCACGCACGTCGATCCGCGCGGGGTCGCAAAAGGCGTGGTGGAGGTTTTTCGCAACGTTCTTGAGCAGTCGGGCGTGGATCCGAAGCAGGTGATTTTTCTCGCCCATTCGACCACGCAGGCGACCAATGCATTGCTCGAAGGCGACGTGGCAAGCGTCGGTGTGATCGGCATGGCGACCCGCATGGAATCGCTGCTTGCCAAGGGCCAGAGCGCGATGAAGCCGATCGAGCTCGCGCCCGGACGCCACCTGAAGCCAGTCAACCGATTTATCACCAAGGAAGCGCTGACCGACGAGACCGCCCGCAAGGCTATCGAGGAGCTTAAAGCCGAGGGCGCCAAAGTCATCGTCGCGAGTTCGGCCTTCGGCGTCGACGACAGCGACGCCGAGGAAACAATACGCCGGCTCGTGGTGGACGCCGGGCTCGCCGCCACCTGCGGTCACGAGATCACCAAGCTGTACGGCCTGACCACCAGGACCCGCACCGCGGTGATCAACGCCAGTATCCTGCCGAAAATGATCGATACCGCCAACATGACCGAGGCCAGCGTCCGCGAAGCCGGGATCCAGGCGCCGCTGATGATCATGCGTGGCGACGGCGGCGTGATGGACATCCGCGAGATGCGCCGTCGCCCGGCGATGACCATGCTCTCGGGTCCCGCCGCCAGCGTCGCCGGCGCGCTGATGCATTTGCGGGTGTCCGACGGCATCTACTTTGAGGTCGGCGGCACCAGCACCAATATCGGCGTGATCCGGAATGGACGTCCCACGGTGAAATATGCGCGGGTCGGCGGCCACGAGACCTACGTCAGTTCGCTCGACGTGCGCGTGATCGGTATCGCCGGCGGCAGCATGGTCCGGGTCAGAGATCACCGGCTTGTCGACGTCGGGCCGCGCAGCGCCCATATCGCCGGACTGCCCTATGCCGCCTTCGCCAACCCCGAAGATATCGTCGAGCCCCGGATCGAGCTGTTTCAGCCGAAGCCCGACGATCCCGGCGACTATGTCGCGGTACGCGTCGCCAACGGCACCCGTTATGCCATCACCAACACCTGCGCCGCCAATGTCCTGGGCTACGCCAAGCCGGGGCTACATGCCTACGGCAACCCGGAGGCTGCGCAGCGCGCCATGGCGGCGCTGGCTGACTGGATCGGCAAGTCCATCGAGGACACCGCACGGACCATTCTCGATATCGCCACCGACAAGGTCATCCCGGTGGTCGACGATCTGATCCGCGAATACAAGCTCGATCGCGATCAAGCCGTGCTCGTCGGCGAAGGTGGCGGAGCGGCCGCGCTGATTCCCCATGCTTCAAGCCGCACCGGCCTTCACCATGTGATCTCCAAGGACGCGGAGGTGATTTCCTCGATCGGCGTCGCGCTCGCTTTGGTGCGCGACGTGGTGGAGCGCGTAATCCCGAATCCGACGCCTGAGGATCTGAAGCGGATCCGCCGCGAGGCATTCGAGGCCGTGGTCAAGCTCGGGGCCGCGCCCGAGAATGTCGAGGTAACGATCGAGGTCGATCAACATACCCACCGCGTTCGCGCAACCGCGATGGGTGCGTCCGAGATGCGCGCGCGCCAGCGCAGCGACGAGATCGGCGAGGTCGAGGCACGCGAAATAGCAGCCAAGGCGATGGGCGTTGGTTTGGAGCGTGTAACGCTCGCCGCCACCACGCCGCGGATGCGCGTGTTCCAGGGCGAGGTGGAGGAGCGGTCGTGGCGGATATTCACCAAACGCCGCAGCCCGGTTCGGGCGGTCGATCTTGACGGCGTCATCCGCGTGCAGCGCAGCCACAGCGTGGTGCGCTCGGCTTCCGCACGTACCGGCTTCGCCGACGTCCGCCGGCTGTGGGAAGATACCACGATCTACAACGGTGACAGCGTCATCACGCCGGATATGTTTGTGATCATCGGCAGCCAGATTATCGATTTGTCCGGCGTCAACTCGATCGACCAGGCGCTGGCCATTACCCGCAGCGAGTTCGACGGGCTCACCGCAAGCGAGCCGGTGGCGCTGATCAGCATTCCGCCGACGCGCGGGCTGTAACGTGGTGTCGGCGGCGACACACCCGTCCTGGCTGGCCGACATCCTGGCGGTGTCACCCGAAACGCTCGGGCTTGTGATGCTGGAAGCCGACGTTCACGCTCGGCGGCTGGATCGCGCCACCCAACTCGCCGCGGTTCGCGATGCGCTCGCGGACGGAGCCGCGACAGCGGAAGCCCTGCGGGCGCGCTTCCCCGATCTCGTGCCGCATGAGATTGCCGCCGAGCTTGACGTGCCGGTGGCTGAGACCGATGACGATCCGCTGGTCGGCCCGCTCTGGCGGTTTGCCGAATATCAAGGGCGGCCGGCCCGCATTCTGCTCTACAGGCGCGGGCTCGCGCCGCTCGATGGCGTGATCGCAGGCCGCTTGGCCGCGCGGTTGCTCGGGCCGGCAACGCCGCGAGAGGTTTTCATAGCCCATGAGCTGTTCCATCACATCGAGGCGACCAGAAGCGACGCGCCGATCGCACGGCGCTACCAGCCGACCTTGTTTCGAATTGGCGGCTGGCATTGGCGGACCGGCATCGCGGTGCTCGCCGAGATCGCGGCCGGTGCATTTGCGCAGTCGCTTCTCGATCTGCCCTGCCACCCCAGGGTGCTGGATCTCCTCGCGCTCGAGGCCGTCGCCCCGAACGCCACGGCCGCCCGGATAGCTGCCCGTATCGCCACAACGGACCGGATGAACGGCGACGCTGGCCGTAAACTCACGCCTTGATGCCACCGGCCTGTAGCATCGAGCTTTCGCATCGTCAGCTTTGCCGGTACAATCGAGCGATGGCGAAATGCACTAGATCTATCAACCGGGCACATCGCAGCCGGATTCCGGGATGAAAGCGCGGGCGAGCAATCTCATGATCGGATCCATGACGCTCGCGGTCATCGCCGCGGCGTTTATCGGCTTGTTGGGATACCGGAAAATCCATGGCATCGCGCAGCAAGCTCCGCTTCGCATCGTTTTCGAAGGCTCCGCCAGCGGTCTGCGCAAAGGCGGCAACGTGAACTTCGATGGCGTTCAGGTTGGAGAAATAAAATCCCTCAAGCTCGACAACCCGCGCAAAGTTGTCGCCCTCACCTTGGTGGACAACAGCGCACCGATCCGCAAGGACACGGTCGTGGGCCTGGAATTCCAGGGACTGACGGGCGTGGCGGCGATATCGCTGACCGGCGGCGCGGCGGCAGCACCTCCGGTACCGCTGGATGTGGACGGCGTTCCGACCCTGACCGCCGACCTCAGCGAGATCGAATCGATTCGCGACACACTGCACAACGTCGACCGGATCCTCTTCGACAACCGGGCAATGCTGAGAGATGCGCTGCTTTCCTTCGAGACCTATACGGCGTCCTTGGCGAGCAGGGGCGGCGCGATCGATAGCATCATGGGCAAGGCCGACGGCGCGTTCGAGAACTTCGACAGCGCCATGACAAAGATCGATAGCGTCCTGCCGGGCCTGGCGCACGGAAGCGCCGAGGAACTGTATGATAAAGTGCGGAGCATTCGCGAACTGGCCGACAGCTTCAATAAGCGTTCGGGGGCCTTCATGGAGGAGGGCCGCCGCTCCCTGCTCGACATCAGCCAGTCAGCTATCAAAGTGACCCGCAAACTCGACCCGCAAGCCGTCAGCGGAGATAACCCACCGGCGCCAAGACCACCGCGGCAAAAGCGGCAGTAAGCCGCCGCGGCTAGAGCCCTATTTCGTTTCGATGAATCGAAACGGGGCTCTAGATTCTTGATTTGACGCGTTTTCTTGACGCGAACCGGTCTCCACTTCGCTTGAAAACGCTCTACAGCGCCGAACCCCACTGGCGGGCGGTCTGCACGATCCAGTCCCGGTAAAGCGTCAGCGGCGTGACGCCGGTCAGGCCGCCGCAGCCCGCGGTGCCGTTGGGTCCGGTCGACCAGCTGATGACGCCGACGATGACAGGGCCGTCCTGCCGATCCTCGAATACGGGGCCACCGGAATCCCCGGTACACGCGCCAAGCCCGTCGCGAGCGCCCTGTCCGGCCGGGTCGACGAGGCGGATCTGCAAGCTGCCTGGCCGGCCGGCTGCGACCAGGCCGGCAACGCGGATGGTGCCTCCGCTGCTGCCCACACCGCGGATCGTCACACCGATGCCGGCTATGGTGAACCGGCTGCCGACGACAATCGGAACCTGCGGCACGCCGAGCGTCGCCGGATTTTTTCCCTTTGGCGCGACTTCGAGCTGCAGCAGCGCCACGTCGGCGGTGGCGCGATGCGCCGTCATCGCCTGCATACTGAATCCCGGATGAATGGCCACGCTTTTCACGTCTTGCAGCCGAGGCTGCCGGTCGGCGCCGTATTCGACGATCTTGTAGGTCGCCCCTGGCTGCACGCAATGCGCCGCCGTCAACACCAGTCTCGGTGCAATCAAGGCGCCGGTACAGAAATTACCGCGCGAGCCGACAATGGTGACGATGGAGCGGCCGACACCCTCGGCGGACGGCGCCCCGCCGCCGACGATAGCGTGGGCGGGCGCGGAGACCAGCAACGCCAGACCCGCAATTACCTGAAGCATGATTTTCATTTCGACAGGAATAGCCCGCACGGCACGCATCGCCAAGAGGCGATCAAGAGGCGATCGAGTGGCTATCGAGCGGCGATCGAGGCTGGCCCCCGTGGAGGCGCCGTGTTAGCCGTTTTCCCAATCGGCGGTCACACGGCAGGGAATGATGCTCAAGGCAGTGATCTGGGATTTTGGCGGCGTGCTCACCACGTCACCCTTCGAGGCGTTCGCGCGCTTTGAGATCGAACGCGGGTTACCCGCCGATATTATCAGGCGCACCAACGCGAGCAATCATTGGGAAAATGCCTGGGCGAAATTCGAGCGCGCCGAAGTAGACCTGGAAACCTTCGATCAACTGTTCGCAGCCGAATCGCTCGCGCTCGGCGCGGAGGTTCGAGGCAAGGATGTCTTGCCGCTGCTGTCGGGAGATCTGCGGCCCGAGATGGTCGAGGCACTGAGGCGGATTGGGACAGAGCTCAAGACCGGGTGCATCACCAATAACCTTCCCGCCAACGCCATCGGAAGCCTGGGCGGCCGATCGCTCTACGTCGCGGAGGTGATGGCGCTGTTCGATCATGTCATCGAGTCGGCCAAGATCGGCCTCCGCAAGCCTGACCCCCGCATCTACCAGATGATGGTCGAGAAGCTGGGCGTCGATCCCAAAGCTTGCGCTTACCTCGACGATCTCGGGGTCAATCTGAAACCGGCGCGCGAAATGGGCATGACCACCATCAAAGTGCTCAATGCGGCGCAAGCCATCGCCGAGCTTGAAACGGCGACGGGGCTGGCGCTCCGCTAGAGCGGGGTCGTTGTTCTCAGGCCAGCGACAACCTTGGTACACAGGGATCGTCGTCGGCAATGAGCATCTTCGGAGCCAGCTTGTTCGTTTTGAATTTATCCATCACGCAACGCGAGCGTCCGGCCTTTGCATTAAGGCCGCGATAAGCATCGTTTACGTAGGAGTACGCAAGATGGTCGAGGCGCTTGGCGTCGCCCTAAAGCTTGCGTTTACCTCGACGATCAGAAGCCGACGCGCGAAATGGGCATGACCGCCATCAAGGTGCTCAATGCGGCGCAAGCCATCGCCGAGCGTGAAGTGGCCAAGGGGTTGGCGTTCCGATAATTGCCCGAGAAAAATGCTGTTTCCGAGCGGGAATTGCTGACTCGGCAGCCATAAGCGCGGCAGGCTTTTCGAAAAGTCCGTTTTGCGAGGGTTAACAGCACCAATATATGACCAGCCTAATTCGCATTTTAGCGAATTTTTAGCGAATATACTTTTTCGCCTCCTTTACCGAAAAGTTCTCTTTGCCGGGGTACGGTTGAACTGCGCGGATAGTGTTGTGCGGATAGTGTTGTGCGCATTTGCTGCGATTTGAGGCCTGCCAAAATGAACCACGCAAAGTCGTTTCTGCGAGATCTTGACGACGCGGTTTCGCGAGGAACAGCCGATAGCCGAACGCGGGCGCTGTGGCATGCGACCGATCTATTGATCGCCGGCCGGTATAGTGACGACGAGATATGGACCTTTGGCGAGGTAATTGGACTGTTGGCGGATGCGATTGAAGTCG
>WNFD01002327.1_pt1 | contig 24064 bp, 22 predicted proteins | sample 5400491 | NCBI WGS metagenome assembly WNFD01 (sample SAMN13153343, study PRJNA577476) | soil metagenome | isolation source: 120 cm saprolite under Douglas fir tree site 2 hole 2 replicate 2 | place: USA:California | collected 2015-04-18
CCGATCGCGCGGGCGATGCGCGGAAGGTTTTGCTTGCCTTGGCCGCCGCGCGCGGCGAGCTCGGGCGCGGGGGCTACGGCACTGAATGGGAAGCGGCAGCGCTGCTCGCGCGTGCCTACGCCCGGCTCGGACAACTCCCAGCGGCCATCGTGGCCGGGCGAGAGGCGGTCGCGGCGATCGAGCGAGTCCGAGGCAACTTTGGCTCCGGCTTCCTACGCAGCAATTACCTGGCGGATCGCACGACGGCGTACGCGGATCTGGTCAGCGCCTTGGCGCGCGTCGGCCGGCTCGACGAGGCGCTCGAGGTGAGCGATGCCGCGCATGGCCGCGCCCTGCTCGAGCATTTGGCGATAGGCGATGACAGCGCCGCCCACTCATCCGCAACGACGACGCTGGGCAATCGCGAGGCGTTGCTGCGCCGCATAGACCAACTTGCCGTCAAGCTGGCCAGTATCGAGCGGGACGCTGGACCACACCCCGACTCCGCGGCCCGCTTCGCCGTCACCGATCTATCGCAACGGTTGCAAGCTGCTCGCGCCGAGTACGAGGCGCTCGTTGTCCAGACCCTCGAGGAGACTACCCCGACGACAGCACTCCTCGGCGGCGGATCGGTTCGCGCTCGGGACGTCCGAGCGAGCCTCGAATCGGGAGAAGTGCTGCTCGAGTATCTGGTGACTGCGGATCGCGTCATGGTCTTCGCCGTCACGCCCGACACACTCCGGTTCTTTGAAACCCGCATCCCGATTGAAAACCTCGCCAGCCGTGTCCGTCTCGCCAGAGATTTTTTGGCCAATGCCGAGTCCGCCCGCGAGCTACCACCCCCGGCGCTGGGCGGCCTCTACGACGCCCTGCTCGGTCCAATCGAGCGCGTCGGAGCGCTAGCCGCTGCGCATTCAGTCGTCATCGTACCGCACGGGCTCCTGACCTACCTTCCCTTCGCAGCGCTGCGGAATGACGCCACGGGACGCTATGTCGTCGAAGATCATGCCGTGAGCTATCTGCCATCTGCCTCCGCACTCCCTGCGCTGCGCCGGGGCCGCATAGCGACGTGGACCGCCGCACCCGATGGCAGCGCGGCGGTTTTTGTACCCGATCCTCTTGCGTTGCGCGCAACGCGCGGCGAAGCGTCCGCGGTGGAGCGCAGCCTCACCGACACGCGCGTCTGGCTGGGGACACAGGCTACGGAGGCCAGACTCCGTACCGCGCTGGCCACGCTCCCGATCGTGCACGTGGCGGGCCACGGCGTGATGAACGCCGCCAATCCGATGTTCTCTCGGCTCGAGTTGGCCAGAGGAGATGGAACTCCCGGCGACGATGGACGGCTCGAGGTGCACGAGCTGCTCGATCTACAGGTAGTCAGCAAGCTCGTCTTCTTGTCGGGCTGCGAAACGGGTCTGGGAACAGCGTGGTCGAGCGCGTTTGCGCGCGGCGAAGATTACACCACGCTGGCTCAAGCATTTCTCTTTGCCGGTGCTCGCGGCATCATCGCGACGCTGTGGCGCGTCGAGGACGACGGCGCGGCGGTATTTGCGCAACGGTTCTACGAGCATTTGCGCAACGCGCCGCCGGCAGAGGCCCTGGCTGCCGCTCAGCGGGAAATGCTGGCCGATCCGCGATACCGAGCACCGTACTACTGGGCCGCCTACAGCCTTAGTGGAGTTGGAGATCGCATTGTCGACTCCGAAGCATCAACGCGTGTGTCAGTCCGCTAAAACGGAAAGACGAGGAGCACCATGAGATTCGAGTTCCGGAGTGCACTCCTGCTGCTGGCGGCCGTCTTGTCCGCCTGCACTGACCACGCACCAACGTCTCCGAGCATTCGCGCGTCCCAGACCGCGAGCACTAGTGTTACGGTCACTTCAGCCAACCCCAATACCGCTCCCCAGGACACGACGATCAATTCGCACGTCTATGGGAGCGGGTTCGATCGGGGGTCCAAGGCTCAATGGGCACAGAACGGCGTGCCCTCCCCCAACGTGAAGACGAACTCCACGCAATACGTGAGCTCGACCGAGTTGATCGCGAACATTACGATCGCGAGCATCGCAACAGCCGGTTCATACGATATCGCGGTGACGACGTCGAACGGCATAAAGGGGATCGGCAGCGAGCTGTTTATCGTCAGTACTCGACCGGTCGCGAGCGTAGCGGTCAGTCCCACCAGCGCAAACATCGCGGTTAGCAGTTCGCTGGGACTCACCGCCACTACTTACGACAAGGCCGGAAAGGTTTTGACGGGACGGTTGATCAGCTGGACGACCAGCGATGGCTCCGTCGCAACGGTTTCCGCAAGTGGATTGGTGACCGCAGTGGCGCCTGGCAACGCGACCGTCACAGCCACAAGTGAAGGAGTGAGCGGCACAGCAGCGGTCACAGTGATCGCCATCCCGACCGGCAGCCTCGCGTTCACAACCCTGAGTACTGGCTCAACGCATACCTGTGCACTTACATCCGGCGGCGCCGCCTATTGCTGGGGTTACAATGCCAACGGTCAGCTCGGCAACGGAGCGACGGCGGACAGCCCCGTGCCGGTGGCGGTCGCCGGCAATCTCAGTTTCAGCGCGCTCAGTCCCGGATACTGGGCGACCTGTGGTATCGCTACGGGCAGCGCAGCGTACTGTTGGGGACAGAACGTCAGCGGGCTATTCGGCGACGGGACCGGCAACAACAGTTTGACGCCTGTCCCGGCCGCTAGCGGATTGAGCGTTTCGGTCCTGACGCAGGGGGATCAGCATACGTGCGGGCTGAATGGCGCCGGCGGCCCGTATTGCTGGGGTTGGAACCGCTATGGGCAGCTCGGCAACGGCTCGACGACCGATAGCCCCGTGCCTGTGGCCGTCTCGGGCGGTCTGACGTTTTCGACCATCAGTACCAGCGGACCGGCAGATCACAGCTGCGGTCTGACCGGAAGCGGGGCAGCGTATTGTTGGGGACTCAATTCCGCCGGGCAGATCGGCGGACCGACAAGCGCACTTTGTAAACTGCCGCTCTCGACAACGGCCACCGTGCCCTGCGCTCTTGTTCCGGTGGCGGTCGCCGGCGGCCTGAATTTCGTCGCGGTCAGCACCGGCTACTCTCACACGTGCGGAGTGACAGCCGGTGGCGCCGCCTATTGCTGGGGTGACAACTCGGTGGGTGAGTTAGGCGATGGCACGACGACGAACCGCGCCTCACCCGTGGCGGTCGCGGGCGGGTTGAGCTTTAGCGCCATCAGTGCCGGCACACGTTTCTCCTGCGGTCTAGCGACAAGCGGAGCCGTGTATTGCTGGGGAGAAAATACCCATGGTCAGCTTGGCGATGGTACGAACATCGCTCGCGCCAACCCAACCGCGGTCTCCGGGGGGATCAGCTTTAGCCTTGTGAGAGCAGGCAGCCACCACTCGTGCGGAATTTCAACAACGGGCACGGCCTACTGCTGGGGAGCGAACCTGCACAGTCAGCTCGGGGACGGCGCCACGGCCGACAGTTACAGCCCGGTCAAGGTCGCGAACCAGCCTTAGCGCGCACGCATCAGACGTACGAAGTCGGTAGGCGACAATCGCTCCGGGCGCAGCTTGGGGTCTAGACCCAAGGCCTCAAAGTCTGCATCAGTCATTCCCGGCACGGCGTTCTTCAGCTGTTTCCGCCTCTTGCTGAAGCACGCCGTGACGAATTTCCGGAACGGCGCGATTTCCTCGGGCTCGATCAGCGGCTCCGCGAGCGGCGTGAGCCGCACCGCTGCACTGCGCACTTTCGGCGGTGGCTGGAACGCACCCGCCGCAATGGTGAAGAGCTTCTCCACGCGACACACCGCCTGCACGCCAACCGACAGCGCGCCGTAGGTCTTCGTGCCCGGAGGCGCCGCCATGCGATCAGCGACTTCGGCTTGCACCAAGAACACCACCCGCTCTGGCAGCGGCGGCGTTAGGGCCTTGTCGATCAAGGGAGAGGTGATGTAGTAGGGGATGTTTCCAACAATCTTGTGCGCCGCAAGACTGTGCCAATCAATCTCGAGTGCGTCTCCAACGATCACGCGCGCCCCCTCGAGCGCCGCGGCCAATCCGCGATCCCGCTCTATGGCAATCACTCTCAAGCCACGGTTCAGCAATTCCCGAGTGAGCGCGCCCCGACCCGGTCCAATCTCGATTACTGACTCACCTGGTCGCGGATCCAGGGCATCCGCGATCCGCCCAAGGATCTTGGAATCACTGAGAAAATGCTGGCCGAGCCGGGGCTTCAAACCTTGAGCAGAACGAGCGTGCGGTCGTCGTTGGCGGGAGCGCCGCCGGTGAAGGCGGCGATGTCGGTGAACACGGCTTCGAGAATGTGGCGCGCGGGGCGGCTACGCAGATTCACGACGTGACTCAGCACGCGCGGCTCCCCAAAGCGTTCGCCGCTCGGACCGCGCGCATCCGCCAAGCCGTCCGTGAAGAGACAGAGTATCGCCTTGCCGCGCTCGAATGGCAGGACCCGCTCCTGCCCGCCATCGCCCAAACCGAGCGGCGGCCTCGTGGCCTCGAGTCGGGTGGCCGCCCCGGTCTCCGACGACAGGAGAAAGGCGTGCGGATGACCGGCGTTCGCATACGTCAGCGTCCCGTTCGCCGGATCAACGACGGCGTAGCACAACGTCAGGAACATCTCCGTCTCGGCGAGCTCTTCGGCGAGGGACATCTCCAGGCGTCGCACCGCTTCGTGCGGCGACTCCGCCGTCTCGGCGTGAATACCGGACGCGGCCATCGCCAGCGCCATGATCAGCGCCGCGCCGAATCCGTGGCTCGAGACGTCGCCGATCATCACCCCAATCCGTTCCCCATGCAGACTGAGCAGATTGTAAAAATCGCCGCCCACCGACTCGGCCGGTCGGCAGCGCGCCGCCACGTCGCCCTTCGATGCGACGACCGCGGGCGACGGCAGCAGCTTGAGCTGCAGATCGTGGGCGAGCTCCAGCTCGCGCCGCACCCGCTGTTGGCCGAGGTCGCGCTCGACGAGTCGCGCATTCTCGATGGCCGCGCCGATCTGATTCGCAATGGCGGCGACGAGCTTGCGATCGCCCGCCGTGAACGCGTCTTCCCCGGTGCGATCGGTCAGGTTGATCACGCCGATCGGCGTCGGCACGCGGCCCGGCGAGGCATAGACGACAGGAACCGAGAGAAACGCTTCCCCGCGGTATTGGCGCTCGGCCTGACTCGTGGGCCTCGGCGCCCGCTGATCCGTGGGATCGTAGCTGATGATGCGCATCTCGCGGAACACGCGCGCCGCGATCGATTTGGGATCATCCACTTCGATCGGATCGATCTCGCCCAGCTCGACACCGCGCGCGGCGACGAGCCGGAGCACGTTGGCACGCGGATCGTGCACCATGAGCGTGGCCCGGCGCGCGCGGACCACGGCGGAGACTTCGCGGAGAATGCGGTTGGCGGCTTCGTCGAGGCGAATGGTGTGACCGAGGATCTCGCTGATCGTGTAGATCAGGTCGATTTCCTCATACCGCCCCGACAACTCGGCGGCGACCTGCCCGGTTTCTTCTTCGGCGCCCATCACGGCGCCGATCACTTCAGCCAGCTCGACCGCCTCCCGCTTCCCGCTTGCTTCCGGCCGGACCTCGAGCCAGGCGTCCGGCACCGCGGGGATGGGCTGGAACCAGGCGGGGCCATCGGGCGTCTCGAGCGGCCCACCGCCATTCGGTGTTGGCGTCCAACGCGGCTCGTCGCGACCTTCTCCGAGACCGCCACCGACCTGGAGCAAACGGCCGCCCGGCGTCCGCGCCCGCCAGAGGCGTAGCGTGGTACCGGATAACGCCGACAGGACGGGCAGCAGGCGTTCGAGTCTGCTTACGCCCCCGCGCGCAGTGTCAGACAGATGCCGTTGCCTTTCGCGTTGAACGCCACATCGTCGACCAAGTGGCGAATCACGAACAGCCCGCGCCCAAACTCGCGTTCGATATTCTCCGGGCGCGTCGGGTCCGGCAGCCGATCGGTGTCGAAGCCGTGGCCATCATCCACGATGTAGATGCGCACGGCGTCGCTCAGCAGCTCGACGAGCACACGCACGCTGCGGTCGGGGTCTTCGCCCGTGCCATAACGGATGGCGTTGCCGAGTGCTTCGGCGAGGGCAGTGCGGAGATTGAAGCTGATGCGGCGGGGAGACAGCGTACCGGGGGGAAGATTGTTCGCAACCAGCTCGACGGCGTCACCCACCATCCCGAGATCGCTCGGGACGTCGAGCTTCATCGTATTCTTGGAGAAATCGAATTGGAGGCTCAAAAAGCGGCCAGCGCCTCCTCGGCGGTCCGCGTGATGGCGAAGAGCGTATCGAGCTTGGTCAGCTCGAACAGCGTCTGCAGGTCGGCGTTGAGCCCGGCGAGCCGCAGCTCTCCACCCTGCTCGCGGATCTTCTTCGACAGCGAAACCAAAACCCCTAATCCCGAAGAATCGATGTACCCGGTCTTGCTGAAGTCGATGACGAATTTGCGGGAACCTTCTTCGAGCGCGTCGAGGACTTTCTGCTTCAGCTCCTGCCGGTTGCCGACGATGAGCTGACCTTCGACGCCCACGATGACGACGCCGCTCTTATCCTTCTTGAGAGTGAAGCGCATTAGGGACTATCCCTCCCGCGACTGGAGAATGGCAATCGCCGCCGTGTCCACAATATCATCGGCGGTCGCGCCGCGCGACAGGTCCGAGATCGGCCGCGCCAACCCCTGAAGAATCGGACCGAGCGCCATCCAGCCGCCGAGCCGCTGCACCAGCTTGTAACCGATATTGCCGGCGTCGAGATCGGGAAAGATCAGGACATTGGCGCGGCCGCCGACAGGCGAGCCGGGCGCCTTGCGCGCCGCCACATCGGGAATAAGCGCGGCATCCAATTGCAATTCCCCGTCGAACGCGAAGTCCGGCTTCCGATCCCGCAGATTCGCCATCCCTGCAAGCACGCGATCAATCCGCGGTCCTGCAGCACTCCCCTTGGTGCTATAAGAAAGGAAAGCGACGACCGGCTCGTCCCCCACGATGCGGCGGCGCTCGCGGGCCGACGTCATGGCGATGTCGGCGAGCTGCGTGGGATCGGGTTCGGGGCATACGGCGGAGTCCGCGAACGTCAGCACGCGATCGTCCTTGACCATATAGAACGCGCCCGACACCGTCGCGATGCCCGGCGCCATCCCCACCGCCATCAACGCAGCCCGGATCGTCTCGGCGCTCGTGTAAACGGCTCCGCCAAGCATCACGTCCGCCTCGCCCAGACCGACCAGACAGGCTCCAAACACCAACGGGTGCGTCAACGCCTGGAGCGCCGCCAACTCCGTGGGAAACTTGTCCGGACGGCGACCGCGCAGGAGGGCAACCATTGGCGCACGTGCCATCGGCAAGCTACGACCGAGCAACTGCACACTCGCCAGCCGTATCGCTTCAATTTTCTTCGCCGCTTCCTGCACCCGCGGGTCCTCGCCCTCGGCGAGCACGACGCGAGCCTTGATCTTCCGCGCCCGTTCAAAGACGCGGTCTAGAAAATTCATTTCCCGAACTTGCGCTTCAGGGCCTGCTGGACCGTCGGATGCACGAGCTGCGAGACGTCGCCGCCGAAGCGCGCGACCTCACGAACGAGACTCGAGCTGAGATACGTAAGATCAAACGCAGGCACGAGAAAAACGGTCTCGATCTTGGGCGCGAGATTGCGGTTCATCAGCGCCATCTGGAATTCGTACTCGAAATCCGATACGGCCCGGAGGCCGCGCACGATCACCGACGCGCCGACCTGCTTCGCGAACTCCGCGAGCAACCCGTCGAACGACTGCACGTCCACGCGTTTGTCGGGGACCTCGGTGCGGATCATCGCGACGCGCTCCTCGAGCGAAAACAGCGGCTGCTTGGCGACATTGATCGCGACGGCCACGATGAGCTGATCCACGAACTCGAGCGAGCGGTGGATCAGGTCTTCATGACCCTTGGTGATCGGGTCGAAGCTCCCGGGATAGACGGCGATGCGCTTCATCGCAGGAACGTCACCGCGGTGTCTCCGTACTTCCGGGTGTCGTCACCGCCAACCGCTCGATTCGCTTCGTGTTCGATTGCGAATATTCTCGCAAAGGGAATCGCACGAAACACCGCCACCAGGCGTTCGGCGTCGTCGGTTGCGTACGGTGGATCAGCGAAGGCGACGTCGAAGGCATTCGGTTGCAGCCGTTTCGCGAAGCCGACCGCATCGGCGCGATGGATGGTCATTCGGTCCGCCACGTTCAGGATAGCTGCGTTCTCACGAATCGTCGCGAGCGATGCCTTGTGCATTTCCACGAACTCCACCGACATCGCCCCACGCGACAGCGCCTCAAAACCCAACGCGCCCGAGCCGGCGAAGAGATCGAGGACTCTGGCGCCCGGAATCGACTGCTGCAAGATGCTGAACCAGGCCTCGCGAACCCTCTGTCCCGTCGGACGGACCGTGCGGCCGGTGGGCGTCTTGAGCCGACGCCCTTTGAACTCACCCGCTATGATGCGGAGCAAGGCTCGCAATCCGCGCCTGAATCGTGATCCGGCCTTGCCAGTCGTCGCGCTCGAGTCTGAAGGCAACATCCAACGGCTCGCCCAACCATTCCTCGGGCACATGATCCGCCCAGCGAAATCCGATCGCCGCCAATACGCCCGAGCCGTCGTCGAGCGTGAACCGCAGGTGATTCGTCCCCACACGCCGCGCGCCAACCGCTCGCGCATTGCGCACGCCGAAGACCGGAGCGGGATTTCCAGCTCCGCACGGCTCGAGATGCCGCATGAGCCGCTCGAGATCCACGCTCACCTTGTCCAGTTGAAGCTCGAGATCCACGCGTTGGCTCGGCGCGAGATCGTCGGGCGTGAGCAGCTCGCCGGCGACTTCGAGAAATGCCAGACGAAACGCCTCAAAGCGGTCGCGGCGGACAGTGAAGCCCGCGGCCATGGTGTGACCGCCGTATTTCTCGAGATGCGCGCCGACGCGGTGCAGCGCGCCGTGCAGGTCGAATCCGGGAATGCTGCGACCGGAGCCGCGGCCAAACTCGCCACCGGGCTCCCAACCGATCAGAAACGTCGGCCGCCCGTAGCGCTCGACGAGTCGTGACGCCACGATGCCGATCACGCCCGGATGCCACGCCTCATTGCCGAGCACGATGGCGGCGTCGGTCGGCGCCAGCGTCTTGTCGACGAGCTCGATCGCCTCATCGAGGATCACCTGATCCATTGCCTGACGGCGCGCGTTGATCGTCTCGAGCTCGCGCGCCAGCGCGGCGGCTTCCTGCGGATCTTCCGTCAGCAACAGTCGCAGGCCGTCGTTCGCGTCACCGATGCGGCCCGCGGCATTGAGGCGCGGCGCGAGGATGAAGCCGACGTGTCCCGCGCGCAGCGGCTTCCCCGCGAGCCCGGCCGTCTCCACGAGCGCGCGCAGGCCAACCCAGCGCGAGTCGGCGAGCATCTTGAGGCCGTGGCGGACGAGGATCCGGTTCTCGCCCACGAGCGGCACCACGTCGGCGATCGTCGCGAGGGCCACGTAGTCGAGGAAATGCAGCGGCAAATTGGGCGACAAGCCGAGCGCGTGGACCAGCGCCTGGGCGAGCTTGAACGCGACCCCGGTGCCGGAAAGGTTCTTGTCCTCCGACGGGCAATCGGGCCGCCGGGGATCGAGGACCGCGTTGGCCGGGGGCAGCTGGTCGCCCGGCAAGTGGTGGTCCGTCACGATGACGTCGATACCAGCCTCACGGGCGGCAGAGACGGCAGAGACGGCAGTGATGCCGCAGTCGCACGTAACGATCAGTCCCGCGCCGATCCGCTGCGCTTCGGCAAGCCCGGCGGGCCCGAAGTCGTAGCCGTCGCGAATGCGGTGTGGCACGAATGCATGGACCGTCGCGCCGGCGCTGCGGAGAATGCGCGTGAGCATCGCGGCGCCGCACTGGCCGTCGACGTCGTAATCGCCATGGACGAGAATCGGCCGCTTCTCACGGACCGTCCTCGCCAGCAGTTCGACCGCCACGGACATGTCTGCCCAGCAATGGGGATCGGACAGCCCGTCCAGGCCGGGGCGCAAGAACGCCTTCGCCACGTCGGCGGACGCTAGCCCTCGTTGCACGAGGATCGCGGCGAGCGCATCCGGAATGTGCAGCTCCGACGCCAGCGAGCGCGCAGCGTCAGGATCCGCCTGAGCGGTCACAATCCAGCGAGGGGGGGGGGGAATCATTCCTTGGCGTACAATAATACGCCGCACGCCTCGCAGCCTTCGATCGTGGCGCCGCGCTGGATCAGCGCGCGCCGCTGCGTCGGCACCGCCGTAAAGCAGTTGCCGCACGACCCGCCGTGCAACGGAAAGACCGCGAGCGGCGTCTTGCCGCGACGGATCCGGTCGTAGCGCGCGAGCAGCGTGGGAGTCACCGCGCGACTCGCCTGCTCTCGTTCCACCGCGGCCCGCTCGCGCTCCGCCGCGATCTCCTGCCGCTTGCCCGCGAGCGCTTCGCGTTGTGCGGCCTGCGCTTCGCGCACGTTCTGCAGCGCGTTCTCCGCCTCCGCGGTCTTGCGCTCGGCTTCACCGACGGCGTCGCCCGAGCGCATGAACTCCGCTTCTTCCTTGGCCAGCACCGACCGCGTCAGATCGAGCTCGGCCATCAACGTCGACGCCTCTTTGGCACCGCGCACCCACTCGAGCCGCTGGCGGCGCTGCTCCTGCATCGTCCGATAGCTCGCGATCTTGCCTTCCAGCCCGTCGCGGCGATCGAGCGCCGCCTGAATGCCGGCGCGCGCCTGATCGACCACCCGCTCCGCCACCGCGATCTGTTCATCGAGGGCGCGCAGCTCCGGGTCCAACGCTCTCAGCCGGGTGTCACAGCTCGCGACCGCGACGTCCTTATCTTGTAGAACCAACAACGCTTCAAGATCCGGGTGCACCCTTCCTCCTTGCTTGCTCAAGAATCTTCCACGTGGGCCGCTTTGCATTTCGTTCATCGGTAAGCGCGCGCTTCTCTAGCGTCAGACGAATCTTGTCCGCTTCCGATGCGAGATCGATTTCGCGTTGTACTCGCCAAATTTCCCGCGATTTGCGATCTGCCTCGATTTTGTTAACCGCCCACACAAAGAGATCGTCCGGGGAATCGATGCTTGGTCCTCTCGCTTGAAGCTCCTCAAGTGCTCGGGCAGAGATTTCGTCCAAGCGCTCCGGACTGTTTTCAGCCAGTGAATCGAACACGGTGCGGTAAACTTCGGATGTGAAGTTCTCGCGATCGATTTCCGCCAAAACACGGGCCTTCCATTCGTCGCCACTTAACATGACGAGCAGAATCGCTTTCTCGATTGGGTTCGCTGGCCCGTGGGAGGGGACGCTTGGTGGAGCTGACCCCATTGGTGGTTGTTTCTCGATCTTTCCGGCAACCTCTTCTTCGAGTGTTTCCTTTCGAATTCCAGCCGTTTGGGCGACAGTGGTCACATACAGGTCTCGCGCAACAGCATCATTCGTCGCTCGAATCGTGGGGAGCAGAGCGTCGAGGGCACGCCGACGGCCTGGTAGAGAGACAAAGAAGCCGCGACGGGTGAGGATCTGGATTTTCCGCTCGAGGATATCGATCGAGTCTTTCAGCACCTGTTCCAATGCGCCCACGCCCTTTTTCTCGACCAGAGTGTCGGGGTCTTCCCCTTCCGGCAACGTTGCAACGCTCACGCGCAGCTTGTGGCGCAGCAGCTCGTCGCCCGCGCGAAACGTGGCGCGCAGACCGGGATCGTCCGAGTCGTAGAGCAGAATCACGTGCGACGTATGGCGCTGGAGCAGCGCGGCCTGGTCCTCGGTGAGACCGGTGCCCAGCGGCGCCACGACCTCTTCGAGACCCGCGAGCGTCACGCGCAGCACATCGAACTGTCCTTCGACCAGAATCGCGCGCTCCGCCTTCCGCATGGCGTGCTTCGCGACGTGCAGGTTGTACAGCAGCTTTCCCTTATGAAAGACCGGACTCTCGGGAGAGTTCAAGTATTTGGGCTCGCCGTCGCCGAGGACCCGACCGCTAAAGGCAACGACTCGGGACCGCAGATCGTGAATTGGGAAGAGCAAGCGGCCTCGGAACCTGGGAATCAGATTCTTTGACTCCTCCCGTTTAACGAGCAACCCAGCTTCGAGCAACACTTCTTCCCGCAGCCCCAATCCTTTCATCGCAGCGAGGAACTCCGCACCGCGCGGTGCGTAGCCGAGGCCCTGGACCTGCGCCTGTTCCATCGTGACGTGCCGCGACTCGAGATATTGGCGCGCGATTTCCGCCTCGGGGCTTTCGCGCAGCTGGCGCGCGTACCAGTCGGCGGCGGTGGCGACGGCCTGGTACAGCGGCTCGCGCGGATCGGGACCAGTTGGGCCCGTGCGCTCGGGGATCGTGATGCCCACGCGGCGGGCGACATCGCGCACGGCCGTGGGATAATCCATGCCGAGCTTCTTCATGAAGAACGTGAAGACGTCGCCCGCCTCGTGGCAGACGAAACAGTAGAACATTCCCTTCTTGGGAATCACCGCGAAGTTGCGATGCGTGCCGCCATGGAAGGGACACGGTCCGCGGTAATCGGCGCCCGTGCGTTTCAGCTCGACATGTTCGCCGATGATGCCCACGAGGTCGGCGGCCTCACGAACCTGTTCGATGACGTCGTCGGGGATCATGTGTCGGACGGCCTGACGGCCGGACGGCCCGGCGGCCCGTCCACGCGCTCGAGGAGTTCGGGAGCAATCACCAATCTCACGGCGCCGATTTCCACCACGACACGGCCATCTGAGCGGATTTCCGTCACAACACCAACCTTGCCCTGTCCTGTACGCACCCGCTCACCGGGCTTCAGGTCCGACGCACCGGCCGTCTGGCCGTCCGGCCGTCGGGCCGTCTTCTCGATCGCTTCTTCCACCATTCGCCTGGCCTCTTTAGCCGTTGCCTCCGTCACCGCCGCCCGCGCCTGACCCAGCGCCGCCTCGACGGTCTTGCGCGCTTCGAGCAGATACGCACGGGCGCGATCGCGCGCGTCCTTGTCGAGCGCTTTCTCGCGCGCGCGTAACTCGACCTCGAGGGCTTCGAGGTTGGCGAGGTTGTGCCGTTCCAGCTCGAGCTGCGCAGCGCGGGTCTCCAGCTCGGCGGCGCGCGCGTCCATATCGCGGCCCCGCGCTTCCACGGACGCCAAGAGTCTGTCGAGCGTACGCTCGGCATCGGGCACGGCGCGCTCCGCTTCCGCGAGCACATCCGGCGAGACGCCGAGTCGCCTGGCGATTGCCAATCCATACGACCGCCCCGGCACGCCCTTCAGCAGCCGATACGTCGGCGTCAGCGTCTCGGCGTCGAATTGCAGCGACGCGTTGACGATGCCGACGGTCTCCGCCGCAAGCTGCTTGAGCGCGCCAAGGTGGGTCGTCGCGAGTGTGATCGCTCTCCGGCGTGTCAGCGCTTTGAGTGTCGCCGCCGCGAGTGCCCCGCCTTCCGCGGGGTCGGTGCCGCTGCCGATTTCGTCCAACAACACGAGCGAGCCTGCGCCCGCGCCGTCGAGGATCGCGCGCAGCGCCGCGACGTGCGCCGAGAAGGTCGAGAGGCTCGCGGCGATGGACTGGCGGTCGCCGATGTCGGCGAACACTCGCGCGAATACTGGCAATGAGGAATGAGGACCAATCGGTGGAACGATCCCACTCTGAGTAAGCAGAACCAATAAGCCGACAGCTTTGATGAGAACCGTTTTGCCACCGGTGTTGGGACCGGACACCAGAACAGTGAATTCGTCCGGCGCGAGATCGAGATTGAAGGGAATCGCCCCATTGATGAGCGGATGGCGACCGCCGCGAACCTTCAGTTGCCCACCAATCTCCGGCACGAACCCGTTCACTTCCACCGCATATCGCGCGCGCGCGCAGAGATCATCGAACGCGATGCACATCTCCCACGCGGCCGCGATCGTGTCGCGCTGCGGCCGCAGCATGTCGGTCAGCTCGCGCAACACGCGCAACACTTCTCGTTGCTCGGCGGCCTCGGCGGCGCGCAGCTCGTTGCCCAGCTCGATGATCTCAGGGGGCTCGATGAAGACCGTGGACCGCGTCGCCGATTCGTCGTGGACGATGCCACCGATCCGCGCCCGGGCGGTACTGCGGATCGGGATCACGTAGCGACCGCCGCGCACGGTGACGGCGGCATCGGGGGCACGCTCGGTCGGATCGAGGCCACCGAGAATCGCCCCCAGTTTGTCCATCACGCGCTTGCGCGACTCACGCACGTGCTGGCGCGCCCGCGCAAGGTCGCGCGATGCGCCATCCAGCACGGCTCCGTCCGGAGCGATCGAGCGAACGAGCGTCGTCTCGAGCTCGCGTGGCGGCGGATCGACGCGAAGTGCAGCCGTGCGTGGTGCCGCGGTCGCCAAGCGTTTGAGATCGCTCGCGACCACGCGAGTCGCCGCCAGCGCGACAGTCATCTCGGCAAGCGCGGGACCTTCGAGCGCGCTTCCCGCCACTGTGAGGAGCTCGAGCGTCCGCGTGATATCGGGCACGGGCTCGGCGCGGATCGAATCGTCGGTGATCAGGAGCGCGGCGAGCTCCGCGACTTGGGCGAGGGCGGCACGGATTACGGCGGCATCAGTCGACGGCTGGCGAGCGGCGACGCGGGCGGCGCCGAGCGGGCCTGCGGCATGCGCCGCGACGCGGGCCAGCGCTTCGGGAAACTCCAGTGTCTCTAGTACTTCCGGCCTCATTTGATCGCCGCCAACTCCTCGCGCACGATTTGGTTCACCAATTTGCCGTCCGCGCGGCCTTTGAAGCGCGGCATCACCGCACCCATGATCTTGCCCATGTCCTTGGCGCCCCCCCCACTGGCGATCGCTTCGCGTACGGCCGCGCGAATCTCTTCGGGCGGCACGCCCGCGGGCAGAAAGGATTCCAGGATTTGGATTTCGGCGCTTTCGGTTGCGGCCCGGTCGGTGCGGCCCGCCTTCTCGTACACCTCGACCGATTCGCGGCGCCGCTTGATGCCGCGCCGCAACACTTCCGCCGCTTCCTCATCGGAAGCGGGATGGTTCAGTTCGAGTTCTCGGTTCTTGACGTCGGAGAGGATCGTTGAGAGGAGGAGGGTGCGCGCCTGATCGCGTTGTTTTCTCGCTTCGTTCATCGCGGCGCGCAGCCGTTCACCTAAACTGGGAGCATCCATTCAGGCGTAGCGTGGCCTGCGATTCTTGCGCCGCGCCGCGTTCATTTTGCGCTTCTTGCGCTCACTGGGCTTTTCGTAATGACGGTGCTTCCGCAGATCCGCCAGAATCCCCGCCTTCTCACATTTCTTCTTGAACCGCTTGAGCGCACGCTCAAAGCTCTCGTCATCGTGGATGATGACTTCCGGCATAGACTCGAGTTTCCTAAGTGGTTAGAGACACACGAACTTAGCTTGACACGACTACGGGTGCAAGCCTAACCGGGGGGCCATCTCATTGATCTGCCGCCGAGTACGTGCAGATGCAGGTGAAAAACCGTCTGACCACCATCCGGGTTCGTATTCACCACCACCCGATATCCCTTGTTGTCGATCCCCGTGTCCTTCGCGAGGTCGCGCGCGAACGCGAGCAGTCCGCCGAGCAGATCGGGGTCTTTAGCGTCGTTCAGCGAGCCGACGTGAGTGGTCGGGATGACGAGCAGATGCGTCGGCGCCTGGGGATTCAGGTCCCGGAAGGCGAGCATGTTGCCTTCGCGCTTGACGATGGTCGCCGGGATCTCCCCCGACGCGATCTTGCAAAACACGCAGTTCGTCATTCTCGACCGCCGCCCCCGCCCCCCCCGCCCCCCAGCACTTTCCGAATTGTGTCCCAGAAGCGCCCGCCCTCCTCCTTCAGGGGCGGCGTGTCTTCGACGTCGCGCAGCTTCTCGAGCAGCTTCTTTTGCTCGGCCGTGAGCTTGCCGGGCGTCCAGACGTGTACGCGCACGTGCAGATCGCCGTGCCCCCCTTCCCCGAGGCGCGGCAGTCCTTTGTTGCGCAACCGGTACGCGACCCCCGTCTGCGTGCCCGACTCGATCCGCAGCGTCGCCTGGCCGTACGGCGTCGGCACCTGGACCTCGTCGCCGAGTGCCGCCTGGGCGAAGGTGATGGCGAGGTCGTAGACAAGATCGTCGCCGTGGCGTTCGAACCGCGGATCGTCTCTGATATCGAGGACCGCGATCAAGTCGCCGCGCGGGCCGTTGCGCGGGCCCGGCACGCCCTGACCTCGCAGGGTCAGATAATGATGATCCGCGACACCGGCGGGGACGTCGATCTGAAGCGTCTTTTCGCCCTTCACGCGCCCATCGCCACCGCACCGCGGGCACGGATCGCGGACCACCGTTCCTTCCCCGGCGCAGGTCGGACAGGGTGAGACCGTGAGGAACTGACCGAAGAGCGACTGCGCCTGGCGACGCACTTCGCCACTGCCACCGCACGTGCCGCATTGCACCGGAGTCGTGCCTGGTTTCGCACCGGTGCCGGCGCACTCGGGACAGGACTCGAGACTCTTGATGCGGACGGTCTTCGTCGTGCCACTCGCGACTTCGGCCAGCGTGAGTTTCAGGCCGACCTTGATGTCGTGTCCGCGCCGCCGATCGCGCCGCGTGCGCTCGCCGCCGCCGAAGAGACTGTCGAACCCCCCCCCGCTTGCGCCGGCGAGACCGAAGTCGCGCATGAACACCATCAGCGCTTCGGACAGATCGAAATGCATCGAGCTGAATCCGGCGCCTCCGGCGCCCCCCGCCCCCCCCGCCCCCCCTTGACCGCGAACGCCGGCCATGCCGAAGCGATCATACGAGGCGCGTTTGTCGGGATCGCGCAGCACTTCGTACGCTTCGGTGACGAGCTTGAATCTTTCCTCGGCGGCTTTGTCGCCGTTATTGCGGTCGGGATGGCACTCCATCGCGAGCTTGCGGTAGGCCTTCTTGACGTCTGCTTCGCTCGCGTCCCGCTGGACGCCGAGGACGACGTAGAAATCCTGCTTCATCTACTCGAGCAACTCCCCCACGAGTCGTGACGTGTGATTGACCAGCGCGGCGATCTTGTCGTACGGCATCCGGGTCGGACCCAGCACGCCGATCACACCGGTCAGCGGACCGAAGCGGTAGGTGGATGTGACGAGCGTGAACGGCGACAGCCGCGTGTCGCTGTGCTCCTGGCCGATCGTGATCGTCAGTCCTTCCGCGCCGCGCGCCGCCAGCGCCTCCCGCAGCAAGTCGCGGCGCTCCGTCACGTCCAGCAGCCCCTGGAGCTGCTGTTTGGTCGCGAACTCGGGCTGACCCGTGAGCGGTTGCGTGCTGCCGAGGTGCACGCCGCCGATGCCGGGCGCCTGCGCCACGGGAACGTCGAACAACTCGTCCGCTTCCTGGACGAAGATGTTGAGCAATTCCGACGAGCCCGGCTCATCCGGCGCCGCGTCGCGCAGCCGGTCGGCGAGCGTGGTGCGGATTTCCTTGAGCGTGAGACCGGCCAGTCGCTCGTTGAGCACGACGGTGACCTGCTGCACCGCATCGCCCGCCAACTGGGCCGGCACCTCGACGAAGATCGTGCGCACGGCCCCGCTCTGCAGCGCCAGCACAAGCAATAACCGTTCCGACGACACCTGCAGCAGGTCGAGCCGCTCGAGCACCGCCTCGTCGATCGTCGGACTGACAGCGACGCCCAGCTCGTTCGTGAGGACGCCGAGCACCTGCGCCGCGCGCGACAGGATCGCCTCGATCGCGGCGCGTTGTCCTTCGAGCTCGCCCCGCAGCCGCTGAGCCTGCGCGGCGGCGACAGCCGGTGGTCGCATCAGGTAGTCGACGTAGACGCGGTAGGCGAGGTCGGTCGGAATGCGGCCGGCGGAGGTGTGGGGATGGTAGAGGTATCCCTTCTCCTCGAGGTCGCTCATCGTGTTGCGGATCGTCGCCGGCGACAGCCCGAGCTGATAGCGCTTCGCAATCGTACGGCTGCCCGCCGGCTCGGCGGTCTGGACGTACGTCTCGATGACGGCCTCGAGCACCTGGCGCTCGCGGTCGGTCAGGGGGGCGGTCACGACTGAGTCTCGCTGTGCATGGTCAATTCGTTGACCAAAGAATCTAATCGGAGCCAGCCCTCCGGGGTGCATTTCAGGCGTCCGTCGCGCACCTCGATCCAGCCTTGGGCGGCGAAATGACGCGCCGGCGAGGGGCAGCGAGGTGATACGGCGGCGAGGGGCACACCCTCCGCCGTTCTGAGACCGAGATACATCCGCTCGATCTCCCCTTGCTCGTCGGTGAGCACCTCCTCCGACTCCACCGGCGAGCGCCCTTCCGCGATGGCTCGGCGGTAGGCTTCCCAGGCGCGGATGTTCCAACGGCGCGTTGTGCCGTCGAACGAGTGCGCTGCGGGACCGAGGCCGACGTACGGGCGACCCGACCAGTACGCCGAGTTGTGCTGCGATCGAAAGCCGTCGCGCGCGGCGTTTGAGACCTCGTAGAACTCGTAGCTCTCTGTTGCCAGTCGTCTGTGGGCAGTCAAATACTCTTCGGCGTAGCGCTCGTCATCCGGTGCTCTTGTGGCACCTCTCGATATCCAACGATCCAGCGGTGTGCGGGGCTCGACGGTCAGACCATACAACGAGAGATGCGTGGGTCTGAGCGCGAGCGCCAGATCGAGATCGCGCTCCCAGTCACGATGCAATTCGTCGGGGAGCGCGAAGATCAGGTCGAGCGAGACGTTTTCGATGCCCGCTCCGCGCAGCGCGTGGACGGCAGCACCGATGCGCGCGGCGTGGTGGGAGCGGTGCATCCATTTCAAGACGGTGTCGTCGAACGACTGTGCGCCGAGCGAGACGCGGTTGATGCCGGCGCGCTGCCAGGCGCGGGCGGCGTCTGGGGTGACGTCTTCGGGGTTGGCTTCAAGGGTCACTTCGACATCGGCACCGGGTGTGGGTTCGTTAACCCCGGGCTGGCAGCCCGGGGTTAACACACTCAGGAGGTCGGCGATGACCTCCGGCGGGAGCAGAGACGGTGTGCCGCCGCCGAAGTAGATGGTGCGGAAGGGTTCACGCCGGGCCGCCGGCCCGAGGTCAGCCAAGCCCCATTCTCTCAGAATCGCGTCCACGTACTCCTCTGCCGGAATGCGCTTGCGGACCGCGATTGAGAAGTCGCAGTAGGAGCAGCGGCGGACGCAGAAGGGGACGTGGAGATACAGGTGCGGGATGAGGTGAGGATGATGGGTGTGTTGCCGCGCAATGTATGCACGGACCGCAGCGATGTGCCGCCGGCAAACCGAGCCTGCGTAGTAGCCGCGACCCCAGCCGACTGTTTCCGCGCGGCGCGAAGACTCCGACTTCGCATCGCGAACAAATGGAGTCAACGGGGAATCGGGGCGGTAGCTCACGAGCACATGCACATGGTCCGCAAGCACGGCCTGAGCGAGAACACGCATGTTGTGACGTTGTGCTGCATTCAGGATCGATGTCGAAATGATCTCGACGTGGCGCTTGGCGACCGCGTGCTCACTCCACCGCGTCCTCCAGGTGATGTGTGCGTAGAGTTCGAACGCCTTGTGCCAATCGTGTCTATGAAACACAACCACTCCGGGTAGACCAACCCCGCGGCCATGCCGCGGGGTCAACAAATGGGAAGCCTCGCACCGCTTCCTTCAACACAACCCAAACACCATTCCCGGCCCCTGCCGCACCAGCCCGCGCAGCTCGAGCTCCGTCAGCGCGCCCAGCACGTTCGCCGCACCGCTCTCGGTCGCGGTCACCAGCGCATCCACATGCTGCGGCTCGGTGGTCATCCGGTGCCACAGCGTCAACTGCAGTCCCGTCAAATCGATGGGCGGCACGCGCGGCGCGGGAGTCGACAGCGCGACGCCGAGCTCGCGGAGACCAGTCGGGAGACCGATGTCCTCGAAGATGTCGGCGGCGCAGAGCGCGGGCTTCGCACCCTGTTGAATGAGCTTGTTGCAGCCGAACGACGTCGGGCTCGTGATCGGACCGGGCACGGCGAGAATCGCCCGGCTCTGCTCGAGACCGGCGTCCGCCGTCACGAGCGCGCCCGATTTGACGGCGGCTTCGATCACCACGACGGCGCGCGCGAGGCCCGAGATCAGCCGATTGCGGCGCGGGAACGCGCCTTGGTGCGGCCGCTCGCCGGGCGGATGCTCGGTCACGAGACAACCGTGCCTGACCATGCGGTCATACAGTCCGCGATTGGCCACCGGATAGATGACGCCGAATCCGTTGCCCAACACGCCGACCGTGCCGCCACCGGCATCGAGCGCGGCCGTGTGGACGAGCGCATCGATGCCGCGCGCCATGCCGCTGATGACGACGGCGCGCGGCGCCACCGCGCCCGCGAGGATCCGCGCGGCCTCGGCGCCGTAGGTCGTGTGATTGCGGCTGCCGACGAAGGCGACACCCGGTCGCGTCAGCAGCGACGCATCGCCCCACACGTAGAGGACGGCCGGCGGGTCGCGAATTTCCTCGAGCTGCGGCGGGAAATCGGGCGCGCCGGGCAGCAGGACCCTCGCGCCGAGCGTCGCCAGCTGCTCGAGCACGCGAACGCCGTCGTCAGGACGCGCGGACTTGACGGCCGTCGCCGCTGCCTTGCTGAACCCGGGGCACAAGGCGATCCGGCTGTGCGGCGCGTCCAGCGCGGCGCGCGCGCTGCCGAATGCGCACACCAGGTCGCGCAGGCGCTGCGATCCGATGCCGGGAACGAGCGACAGCGTCAGTGTGGCTACGACTTCAGCGTCTTCCACAAGACTTCCAAGAGCTCCGGAATTCCCTGGCGGGCGACTGCGGAAATGGTGACAACGGGCGCGCCACCTTCCGTACGAAGCGGCGTGAGAGGTGATAGGTCAGAGGTCAAATCGGACTTTGTGAGTACGACGACGTGCGGTTTGCTGGCAAGCTCTCTCGAATATGAGGCTGCTTCTCGGCGCAGTAGTTCATAGGTCGCTTGGGGATCGGGGCTGTCTATGGGAACAAGCACTGCAACCGCGCGCGTGCGCTCGACGTGTTGGAGAAAACGCAAGCCGAGCCCCTTCCCTTCGTGCGCGCCCTCGATGATGCCCGGCGACGCCGAGGTGGGGCTCGAGCGTCGTGAACGGATAGTCGGCGATCTTGGGACGCGCGGCCGAGATCACCGAGAGCAACGTGCTCTTGCCGGCGTTCGGCTCGCCGAGGAGGCCGACGTCGGCGATGAGCTTCAGGACCAGCTCGAGGCGCCGCTCTTCACCTTGTTCTCCCGGTTCCCATTCGCGCGGCGATTGATGCGTCGGCGTCGCGAAGTGCTGATTGCCGCGCCCGCCACGGCCGCCTTTGGCGACGATCAGCGTCGCATCGGGCTTCACGAGCTCGCCCAGGATTTCGCCGGTCTCGGCGTCGCGGACTTCGGTGCCGGGAGGGACGGGCAGATACACGTCATCGGCCGACCTGCCGCTCATGTTCTTGCCCTTGCCGTGCTGTCCCCGCTCCGCACGCCAATGGGTGTGGTAGCGGTAATCGAGAAGCGTACTGAGGTTCGAATCGACCTTCAGGTAAACGCTGCCACCGTGGCCTCCATCACCACCATCGGGCCCTCCCTTCGGTACAAATTTTTCACGACGAAATGAGGAGGCTCCCGAGCCACCGGCCCCGGCTGCGACGTGCACCACTGCCCTATCGATGAACATCGATCACTGCGCGTCGAGGCTTCGTTCTCGGACATCAGCCCACATTTCCCAGAGCTTCAAAGCTCGGTCCTTCGTCAGATCGTCTTCCACGATTGCAATGACCTCGTCGACCTCGTCCCGCGTTGACCCCGTGTTCAACGCGCCGCGCAGGTGCGCGTGTAATTGTCGCGGTGCGTTTTGCATGGCAATCGCCGCCAGCGTACAGAGCTCCCGTCGTTTCGAATCCAGCCCCGGCCTTCCAAGGATCTTCCCATACGCATCGACCACCACGAGCGGCTCGATCGCCGGATGCAACGCCCGCAGATTCAGCATCAGCTTGTGGAACGTCCGCCCGTAGACTTCGCCGCAGGCTTGGGCGCCGCGCGTCGTCCAACGCTCCCAGTCGGGGTGCGCGATCGACTCGCCGGTCTCTTTCGGCGGGCCGGCCACACTGCGCCACACGCCAAACGCGACGAGCGCGAGCGGATAGCCGACATTCAAGAAGCTCTGGAGCAGCAGCTCCTCGACCCACAGCGGCGGCACCTCAGCCGCCCGCGCCGCGATCATCCGCTCACGCAGCTTCGCCTCGTCGCCAGTCGCAGTCGCGGCGGCGATGCGGACCAGGGCGAGTGTCGGTGCGTCCAATGACCCCGCGGCATGGCCGCGGGGCTCGCTACCCGAACTCATAGTACCTCTCACCTCTCACTTCTCACGCATCCTTTCACTTCACCAGACTCCCATTAACACGCATCTCTGCGACGGTCTCGCCGCGGGAATTCGTGATCGGCCGCTTCATTAATGATGCCGGCTGGGGCCGGAGGCCGAGCTCTGCGAGCACGGCGGCAATCGCCAACGCCGACGCGACACTGTGGCCGTCCTCGACCTTGAGCGTGATGCCGAGGCTCTCGCGAATCAGCAGCGCGCTATAGACGCCCTCTGCCCCCACTTTCGCAACGACACGACCGGGGTGTGCGCGCATGATCTCCGTGCACGGTCGACCCTCACCGGCGATCAGCTCGGGATGGAGCGTCATGGCCTCGAGGATTGGCCCGTCGAGTCTCGTGTAGGCGAGCGCCATATTGCGCAGCGGCAGAGCGAAGCAGGCGACGCCGCACCCATCCACCGCCACACCGATCTCGTTGACCGGGACGTCGGTGTAGTCGCTGACCGCCTTCAGGCAGCGTTTCTGCACGGGATGCTCGATGCGCGCGTAGAACTCCGTCGGCCAGCCGTGATGCTTCGCGAGCGCCAGCATGCCGGTGTGCTTCCCGGAGCAGTTCGAGTAGATGGCCGTGAGCCGCACGCCGCGCATCTCGTAATCCTTGGCGACCGCGTCGGAGAGCGGCCGGTGCGGCCCGCACATGAGGTCGCGCTCCGAGCAGCCGATCCGCTGCAGGAACTCCCGCACCAGTGTCACCTGCGCCGGCTCGCTCGAGTGGGAGGCGCACGCGAGTGCGAGGTCCTGCCGTGTCAGCTTGAAATGCAGAGCCGCGCCGTCCTCGACGAGCGGCAGCGCCTGAAACGGTTTCGCGGCCGAGCGCCAGAAGGTGACGAGATCGGGGTCGCCGGCCGAAGCCACGAGCTTGCCCGCGGCGTCGACAACGGCGACATGGACGACGTGACGCGACTCGACGACGGAACCGCGGCGGTTTTCGACAAGCATGGCGCGAGAAAAGTAACAGGGTGTGTTAACCCCGGGCTGCCAGCCCGGGGTTATCCCACCCTGGTTAGTTCGGTGGCCACGCTCCAAATTGCCCCCGCCATGCGCACCATCCTTCTTCTTCTCCTCCTGGCGCCCGCCGGCGCATTCGCTCAGGAAGCCTCGCCCTACGTCCCCCTCTCCTGGTGGGGCGCGCCGTTCGTCGAGCACCTCATCACGCGCGGTCGCCTGGCGGATCCAACGCCGCTCACCCGGCCCTTTCGCGCCGCGGATCTCGTGCGCGCGCTCGACGCGGTGGACAGCACCGTCGTCACGAGCGCCGAGTGGGCCGTCGTCCGGCAGATGCGCGCGGACCTGACGCGCACCGAGCGCGGGCCTTCCGCGCGCATCGACGTTCACGCGGGCGTCGCCGCCAGCTCGCATGCGCGTCGCGATCCGCTCCGAGAAGCGGGTCCCGGCCACGGCACGTTCTCCGGCGGTGCGTCTGTGACGCTGCACTTCGGGCCCGCGGTCATCGTGTCCCACCCCTACTTCGACACGCGACTGAAATGGGATCCGGACTGGTATGGCAAGAAGGATCGCATCATTGCCGGGAAGGCGTCGGAAGCGTACGTCAGCGCGCAATTCCGGTTCGGGGAGCTGTTCTTCGGCATTCTCGATCGCAACTGGGGACCGAGTGCCGTGCAGGGACTGTTGCTCTCCGACTCGCCGTATGGACCAGATCACCTGAGCATCACGATCGGCACCAGCGGTTTGCGCCTAGACGGCATCGCGACGCAGCTGAACAGCCTGACGGACACCGCGGGGCTGGTCCACAATCGCTACATGATCTTGCACCG
>WNFD01001959.1_pt1 | contig 24061 bp, 17 predicted proteins | sample 5400491 | NCBI WGS metagenome assembly WNFD01 (sample SAMN13153343, study PRJNA577476) | soil metagenome | isolation source: 120 cm saprolite under Douglas fir tree site 2 hole 2 replicate 2 | place: USA:California | collected 2015-04-18
CGAGGCGAACTCCTGAATATCCAAGGGACAGCCATGCCAATGGCGGCAAGTGCGCAAACCGTCGCAACGGCCCAAGCTAGATTGTGCGACAACCTGCGCCGCTTGCTGACTGGAGCCGGAATGCCCGCTTGCGAGCCGCCTTCGGCGATCCATTGCAGTTGCAGCTTGACATCATGCGCGGTCTGCCAGCGTTCGTCCGGATCTTTCGATAAGCAGCCTTGGACTACGCGGTCGAGTGCCGGTGGCGACATCGGCTGCACCGACGATATCGATTGTGGCTCCGACGCCAGGATCGCGGCCACAATGCTGGCATGACTCTTGCCGCTGAACGCCCGTCGGCCAGTTGCCGTTTCGTAAAGCACCGCGCCCAGCGCGAAGATATCGCTGCGGGAATCGGCTTCTTTACCTTCGACCTGCTCCGGCGCCATGTATTGAAACGTCCCCACCATCATTCCGGCTGCGGTGAGGGGATGACTAGCCTCTGGAGTCGCGAAGGTTGCGGTCATTCCTGAGATGGGAGCGACCGCCGAAGCCTTCGCCAATCCGAAGTCCATCAGCTTGGCGCCAGACTTGGTCAGCATGATGTTCCCCGGCTTCAGATCGCGATGAATAATGCCGCTGCGGTGCGCTTTCTCCAGGCCCTCAGCGATCTCGATCCCATACTTCAGCACTTGCTCCGGAGGCAGCGGTCCCTTGGTCAAGCGGTCGGCAAGAGTTTCGCCCTCCAGATACTCCATCACCAAGTAGTCCGTACCGTTCTGGCTGCCTATATCAAAGAGCGTGCAGATGTTGGGGTGCTGCAATGACGAAATCGCCCGTGCCTCGCGCTCGAAACGCTGCTTCGCGTCGGGCTTTTCCGAGAGATAGCCGGGGAGAATCTTGATGGCGACCGTTCGGTCGAGACGAGTGTCACGGGCGCGATAAACTTCGCCCATACCCCCAGAACCGGCAGGCGCAAGGATTTCGTAAGGCCCAATGCGAGCCCCGTTTAGAAGTGGCATAGTAGTGGCGAGATTATAGACGACTAAATTCAAACAAGTAAGTGCAAGCGCTGGAATTTGCTGTAATCCAGATACAAACCTTTACCTGGCTTTTCCAACCGTTACTTGACTATCCCGCTGGGGCGGGGCAAGAATGCCATTGATAGACCTTCATTGTAGGCTGGCTCGCGGCCGACCATGGACTGGCAGTGTGGCGTTGTCATCGGGGGTGTGTGATGCGACGTGCGGCGCTTGCTCTTCTCCTTACACTCTGCGTTCCCCTGCTGCTTTTCGGACAACATCATGCCAGCGAGGGCGGCTCAGCCCCACCTACCGCTTCATCCAGCTCGGGTGGCTACAGCGGCAGCTCTGAGGCCTACCATTCGTCGAGCTCTAGTAGCAGTTCCAGCGGCGGTAGTTCAAGCAGCAGCAGTTCGGGAGGCAGTCACTCGAGCTCAGGAAGCTCTGGTGGTTCCAGCTCGGGCACCCCTAGCGGAAGTTCTGGAGGCTCGCGCTCGAGTTCTGGCGGCGGATCTCCTTCATCATTCCACTCGGGAACAGGCAGTAGTGGATCCCACTCCGTTGCGGGAAATAATGCTTCAAGATCGAACATGAGAACCGGCAACTCTGATGTTTCACGTGCCAATGTAGGCGACACAGGTTCTGAGTCGAGAACAGGTTCTCCGTTGGCTCTTGGCAACCCCAACGACTCCCGGGCCCAGCAGGTCCCGCAATTCCGCCTCGAGCACGGAGCCGGCACCACCCTCAATCAAGCCTTGCACGCGGGGCAAATGAATGCCGAGCTGTTAAAGCTCGGACTAGAACCCACAAAAAAGGCTTACGAGCAGAAGGTGGCAGCCTTGCAGGCCGCCGAGAAGCAGAGCCAGGGGAAAAAGCCGAACTGGTTTTCTAAGGTTTTCCTGGGTAAACAGGAGAAGAAATCTAGTCTGCAAGCCGCGGCTACAAAGCCCTGTGTTGGCGAGAACTGCAAACCCGCACCCAAACCATGCCAGGGGAAATCCTGTCGGCCCGTGCCGCCGCCGTGCCAAAAAACGAAAAATTGTCTGCCGCCGCCCGGAACCTGCCTTACTGTCGACGGCTCGCCCGGCGCGGGGTGCATGCCGTGGGGCTATATCGAGCGCTGTGACGACCGCCAGGGAGCTTGTTACGCCCATTCGCAGGCGCTTGGAGCAGGAAGAAATGCGCGCTTCGCTTCTTTTGACCGCCGAGCAGAATGCATGTTCGAGCGGGGCGCAGACCACGGAGTGCTCTTCCGCGACGGCGAATTATCAGCGGGTGCACCTCGGCATCGATCAATTGCGCAAGCAATACCAGTTGTGCCTGATGGCACTGAACCCATAACGGAATTCAGCGGCTTTACTGATTGGGCCTGACTCCCGAGGATTCACAACGGTGTTGTTCGACCAAACTTCCAGCCGGCATCCGCTGGTATCTAATATGGCGCGTTGGCGACTGATCCAATACTTTCCCCGGTCCGCTCACTTTGTACCGTAACCTCGGTCTAAGTTGTCAGCGCCGGCTCCCGGCGGTTCGGGCAAATTCTCCAGATACGACCCCGGGAGTCACTTCTTGACATGTGTGGAGGCAAGATTTGTTTCGACTTCCCGGTCTTTGTGCTTTTGGTCTTGCTCTACTATTCGCTTGCGAGTCCGCGGCCCATGCCCAGGCGCCGCAGACGCTCTCCGTTCCCCCAGACTCCTCACGCTGGGACCTCCAGGGACAAGCCAAGGTGACTGAATATCAAGGCCACAAGTGCTTATTGCTCGATGGTGGAGTGGCGGTCTTAAAGGATTATGAAATGCGCGACGGAGTTATTGATGTGGACGTGGCAACCTCTGCCAAACGCGGTTTCTTCGGGTTCGACTTTCGGATAGACGGCGCCAACTACGAAGAGGTTTATCTCCGCCAGCACAAATCCGGTCTTCCCGACGCCATGCAATATACTCCGGTTCTGAACACGGGGCGCAACTGGCAGATTTACAACGGCCCGGGTTTCACCGGCGCCGTCGATATCCCAAAGGATGTTTGGTTCCACCTGCGCCTGGAGGTCGCCGGCGCGCAGGCTAAGTTGTATGTGAAAGATATGGACTCGCCAGCGCTCGTGATGACCGATTTGAAGAGCGGCGTCCAGAAAGGCCAAGTGGCCCTGTATGACCTCGCGGGCGCGACCTATTTCTCGAATTTCGAGATACGGACAACGCCGGACGCTCCCTGGGAGCGACACCTGCCGCCGATGCCGCCAGGCACTTTGACCAATTGGAGCTTGTCGCCCTCGTACGATGCCCTCGCACGAAATCTGGAACGTCCGCTCGCGCCCTCTGAGAGCCGTGCCATACATTGGCAGGACGTTGAAGCGGAGCCGCCCGGCTTTGTGATTCTGTATCGTTATCGCGAGGCCCCTCCGACCGCGACCAGGTAAAAAAGCTTTACCTGGGGTATAGCGACGACGTGAGCGTGTTCCTGAACGGCAAGATTCTCTATCGCGGCCGAAGCGCTCAGGGTTTTCGCGACCCCGGGTTCCTTGGCATCGTGAACCCGGAAAACGACGCGGCCTATCTTCCCTTGAAGAAGGGCAGCAATGAACTGTGCTGGCGGTCAGCGAACTGGGCGGCGGGTGGGGATTCATTTGCCGTTTGGCGGACCTGGAAAACTGACCTCACGCAGAGGGGCATTCTCTTGATGGAGTTCTCACTGCTGCGCTTTCGTGGCCATGAATGACTTCACTACAATGTTATTCGGCTGCACTCCTGCCGGAATCATGGTCAGCAGCCCGTACTCTCCCGGCTCCAGCTTTCGCGGTTTGCGCTTTTGGATCACGGTCACGTCTCCTGAGGCCGAGCCCAGTACCATCAGATAATTCTGGCTGGCGGAGAGCGCAAGTCCATCCGGTTGGGTCCCTGCCATGAGCGACGCGACGATCTTTCCCATATCAATGTCGTAAACCGCTACTGCGTTCGAGCCAAGATTGCTCACGTACAGGCGCGAGTTGTCATCCGAAACAATGCCACGCGCAGGATGGGTGCCGATCAGATAGCTGCCGCTGACTTCGTCTGTACCGGTCTCAATGATGGAAATGCTGTCGGAATCGAAGTTGCACACGATGAGCTCGCCCCCGTCGGGTTTCAGAGCCAGGTTTACCGGGGTCTTTCCGACATCGAGCGAGGCCAGCAGCTTGGCGTTTTTCAGATCAATTGAAGCTACCTGCGCCGAGCCCGAACAGGCGACAAATGCCTTGCTGCTATCTGGCAGGATGGCGATATCTTCCGGCTGATGGCAGATGGAGATAGTGCTGCGCACTGTCAGGCTGTGAACATCGATCAACGAAACCGAATCGCCGCCGCGATTGCTGACCACAACCGTATTGCCGTCGGGTGTAACCCGAGCCAGTCCCGGCGAGTTTCCCACCCCGATGGTCGCGACCACCTTGCGTTGTTCCAAATCAATCACCGAAACATTGGCTGAGCCGGAATTGGCCACATACGCGCGCTTTCCCTCAGAGGAAACGTAAATGAAATATGGTCTCTCATGCACGCCGATCGTCGCCACGACTGAATTGTGCTCCGCGTCAATCACGCTCACGTTGGCCGAGCCGCTATTGACGACATAGACTTCGTTCTTCTTACTGTTGGCGGCAACCCCGGTAGGGTCCATGCCGACGCGTAGGGTCTTCACCGGCAGGAACGTTCGCAGATCAATTACGGAAACGGAATTGCTCTTGCCGTTGGTGATGTAGGCATACTCGCGATAAGCCGGGTCGAAGCTGGTGAGCTCGCGCTGGCGAAAGTACCACCAGCCAAGCCCTGCCAGGATCGGCAGGACAACCATCATGAGGAGAAGTTTTTTCAAGCGGCGAGCCGATTATAGATGAAGGAGGGGAAGCCTTACCGCAGCTCTTCCATCACCTGCTCCAGCACTTCGCGTCCCGGGCGCACGACTGATGCCGGAAGCGTGGCCAGCGGCTGATCCGTAGTGTTCAGCATGTCGAGAAAAGTCGGCGCCTTGGTGTTGACGTAAAGAACGCCGGTCAGCATCTCGTCCTTTTCTTTCGCCTCATTCAACCGCGTTATCGCGCGAATCTTGTTGGTGGGATCGTAGTCTTCTTCCAGCTTACGGAGGCGAAGCCGAGAACCGTCATGCATGGTTACCTCGACGGTCGTTCCGGGATCGTACTCGACTGCGATGTCTTCGAACACCGGGATGAAGTTGATCTCCTGTAGCGGCTCGTCGTGATCTTTCGCATACTTGTAGGACTTGGTCGAGCCTTCATGATCGTTGAAGGTGACGCAGGGCGAAATCACATCCAGCAGCACGGTGCCCTCGTGGGCGATGGCCGCCTTCAACATGGCGTGCAGTTGCCGCTTGTCGCCGGAGAACGAACGTCCTACGAACGTTGCGCCCAGTGAAATCGCCAGTTCGCAGGTGTCGATCGGAGGAAGTTCGTTGATTGTTCCCGTCTTCAGCGTCGAACCGAGATCGGCGGTGGCGGAAAATTGTCCTTTGGTCAGACCGTACACGCCGTTGTCTTCGATGATGTAGATAATTGGCAGATTGCGCCGCATGAGGTGCACGAATTGTCCTATGCCGATGGACGCCGTGTCGCCGTCGCCGCTGACGCCCAGAGCCATCAAAGTGCGATTCGCCAGCACTGCGCCGGTCGCCACCGAGGGCATACGGCCGTGCACAGAGTTGAAGCTATGCGCTCGCGCCATGAAGTATGCCGGGGTCTTTGACGAGCATCCTATGCCGCTCAGTTTGGCCACTCGCTCCGGTTGCACGCCCATTTCGTACATGGCGTCAATGATGCGCTCGGAAATCGCGTTGTGGCCGCAGCCTGCGCACAGCGTAGTTTTTCCGCCGCGGTAGTCCAGCACGGCAAGTCCGAGGCGATTGGTTTTTGGGGCCGCGCTTGGTGTCGAGCTAGGGGTGGTGGCCATTACTTTACCTCCATGGCAGCAATTTCTTCGGTAACCGACCGCGCGTCCAGCGGCAGGCCGTCCAGGTGCGCAATGCTGCGGAGCTTCAGCACCAGTTCCGGTTCCAGATCCAGCTTGAGCAGGCTGAGCATCTGGGCGTCGCGGTTCTGTTCGACCACGTAAACCCGTTTGTGCTCGCGCATGAAATCAGCGATCTCTGGAGAAAACGGAAACGCTCTGATCCGCAGATAATCAGTTGGCAGTTTGTGCTCGTCAAGCAGTTGGTCTCGTGATTCGGTAATCGCCCAATGGGAACTCCCGAAAGCGATGACCCCAACTTCGGCCTTCGGCATTTTCTCGACGACAGGTGCCGGAACAAACGACCGGGCGTGCTCAAACTTTCGGCGCAAGCGGTCCATGTTGCCTTCGTAATCTTCCGGATGCTCGCTGTATTGGGCTTCGGCATTGTGTCCGCTGCCCCGCGTGAAATACGCCGCCGCCGGATGCGGCGTGCCGGGCAGCGTGCGATAGCCCACGCCGTCGCCTTCCACATCTTTGTAGCGGCTGAATTTGCCGAGCCGGTCGAGGTCTTCTTTGGTTAGAACCTTGCCACGCTCAATCGGCTTTTCTGGATACGGAAACGGATCGGACATCCAGTTGTTCATTCCCAAATCGAGGTCGGACAGAACAAACACCAGCGTCTGAAATTTCTCTGCCAAGTTGAACGCGTCCATCGCCATCTCAAAACACTCGTGCGGCGACGAAGGGAAGAGCATGATGTGCTTGGTATCGCCGTGCGAGAGAAACGCCGTCGAAAGAATGTCGCCTTGCGAAGTACGGGTAGGCAAGCCAGTGGATGGCCCGACGCGTTGAATATCCCACACCACGGCCGGTATTTCTCCGTAGTATGACAGGCCCGCGAACTCCGACATCAAGGAGATTCCCGGACCAGAAGTCGTCGTCATGGCCCGAGCGCCCGCCCATCCGGCGCCGATTACCATGCCAATCGCGGCCAGTTCGTCTTCGGCCTGCACCACCGCAAACGTCGCTTTGCCGTCAGAGCCAATGCGGAAGCGTTTCAAATACTCGATCATGCTCTCCGCCAGCGACGACGACGGCGTGATCGGATACCAGCTCAGTACCGTGCATCCGGCGAACACGCAGCCCAGCGCCGACGCGGCGTTGCCATCAATGATGATCTTCCCCTGGTTCTTATTCATCCGCTGGATGCGATAGGGATCCTGTTTGGTCAGGCTTGCGGTCGCATAATCGAATCCCGCCTGTACCGCGGCCAGGTTCAAATTCGCCGCTTTCACTTTCTTCGCGAACTGCCGGCGGATGGCGATTTCGATCTCCGCCATTTCGATGTCGAGCAGCTTCGCCACCACGCCGACATAAATCATGTTCTTGACCAGCTTGCGGAGCTTGGCCTCAGGGCAAACCGGCGCCACCAGCTTGTCAAACGGCACGGAGTAGAACACCAGATCATCCCGCAGCGAACTCAGGTTCAGCGGTTCGTCGTAGAGCACGGCCGCGCCGGGAGCCAGCGACATCACGTCGGCGCGCGCGGTTTCCAAGTTCATCGCGACCAGAAAATCAATTTCCTTCTTGCGGGCGACGTAGCCGTCCTTGTTGGCGCGAATGGTGTACCAGGTCGGCAGCCCAGCGATATTCGAAGGGAAAAGGTTCTTCCCCGAAACAGGCACGCCCATCTGAAAAATGCTTCTCAGCAGTACGGTGTTGGAACTTTGCGAGCCGCTGCCGTTCACCGTAGCGACCTGGATGCTCATGTTGTTGACAACCGGCACCACCCCCGCCCGCCCGGCGGACTCGTGCAGCCCTACATCAGTCGTAGCCATTAACTAGCGAATCCTTCCTGCCATAACGTTTGGGCAAACGCCCAACAACCTTCCGCCCGCACCGACCATGAGATGTGGGGGATTCTTAAATTATACGGCAGGGGTTGATGGTTGGTAACGGGAGGGTGGCGGCGGAGATTACCGAGTAGGAACTACAGCGACACCGCTGGAAACGGTACATGCAACGCAGAAAGCGAATCCCGGCATCTTTAGCGCGGCATAGTACCCGTTTCTATTCGGCGGTTGGAAACAGATCGGTGCCATTCAAGATTTGAGGTGTCCATATGCATCAGCAATGCTCTCGCTGCGAATTGGGATTCTTGAACTCCGCGAACTGGAGAACAGCAAAGTGGGGACTGCCGAGCGTCGCAATCCAATCGTTATTTATGTTGTCAGTCTTGATGATTGCGAGCGTCGCGCAGGCCCAGACGAATCCAAAACACTTTTTCTGGGCGCCGGGGCAGCCCAACACGCCTAACCCCTCTTCACTGGCAAACGACCTGATCTATCACGGCGGCAACGCAGGCCAAGGCGCGATTGGTGTGGAGAACAAACCGGCGACGTACTTGATTTTCTGGGGACCTGACTGGGCCAATGGATTTACCACCACCGATGCGAAGGGTCAGGTGTTTACCAGCCAACAGTTGCAAAATTATGTGACTTCATTTCTCACAAACCTTGGTGGAACATCGTGGGCTGCAATTCAGACGGAGTACTGCAATAACGTTCCGGTCGGAACTACAAGCTGCGCCAGCGCCTCGGGCGCCACCTATATAACCAATCCGCGCAAACAACTCAAGGGAGTTTGGACCGACTCTACCGCAGTGCCTAGCGACATCGTTGCCTCGGGCCTGGCACAGAATTTAGCCGACGATCCCATTGCCCAGGAAGCGATTCGTGCTTCTGCCCATTTCAATTACGATCCGCAGGCGACGTACATAGTTTTGACGCCGCCAACAACCATTGCGACCGGACAGCCGGTCTATTGCGGCTACCATACCCAAACCAGCAGTGTGGACGGTCTCGGGAATCCTTACCGTTTGCAGTACGCCTTCATTCCATTTCTAAACGCCAGCTGGCCGGGACTAGGTACTGGAGGTTGTGGGATGAACTCGGTGAATGTGGTCAGCGATTCCTTCGGCCACGGCGTGTTTGATGGCTACAGCATTGTTGTTGGACATGAGTACGCCGAGGCGATCACTGATCCCGACAACTTTGCCTCGGACCAGGACGGATGGAATGACGCGCAGGGCAGTGAAACTGGCGACAAGTGCGCCTGGACTGCCTTGGCCAACGTTTCTATGAATTCCAACACTAAGTTCGCCGTGCAGCCGCTATGGAGCAACAGGTCATTCGACGCGAATGGGCAAGGCTGCGTGCGGTCCGCACCAACACATCCCCACGTGTTGCCCCCGACCGGCATCGAACCGCCCACGGTGGATATTTGCATGACGACCGGGATTTGCCCGCCCGGCGTGGCCGCGGGGCAGCCGATGCCCGTCAATATGGCTTACTTTGGCGGCAAGGTGCAGGTTACTCCCAAGAACTACCTGGTCCTGTGGGGCTGGGGAGAAGCCGGAGCCTTTAACCATACAACCGCCGGAGCACCGGCGAACGATCCTGACGGGGTCGCGGCGCTCATGACGAGGTTCATCGCCGCGATCGGCGGGACGTCATGGGGAAATATCTCGACTCAGTACTATCAATCGAATTACAACGGCACGTTTTCCAACGTCGGCAATCCCAAGCAGGAACTCGCGGGTGTTTGGCATGACGACACGACTCCAATCCACAACAACCTGAGCCCCCTCGAACTGGCACAAGAGGCAGGCAGAGCAGCGCAGCATTTCGGTGTCACCAATCTGGTCAACGCCAACTTAGCAGTGGCTACGCCCCAGATGTATAACGATGCCGGATTCAACCAAGGGTCGTACTGCGCCTGGCACGATTACGTCACGCCAATTTCATATCCCGGCGTGACCACGGGCATTGCATTTACCAACATGCCCTACGTACTGAACGCTGGGGGAGGCTGCGGGCAGGATTTCGTAAACCCCGCGCCCGCAGGAAATGTGGACGGCGTCACCATTGTACTCGGACACGAGATCGCTGAAACCCTGACCGACCCGGGCGCTGAGGAGTCTGCCGGGCAAGTCCAGAACGGTGCATGGTTTGACTATCAGGGTTGGGAGATTGGCGACAAGTGCGCGTGGGTGGGCGACGGACTACAGATCCCAGGTTCGCCATTCAATATGGTGGGCAACGACGGCCGCACCTATCCAGTGCAAACGCTGTGGAACAATCAGGCGTTGAGCGGCGCGGGATATTGTACGCAAAACTAAAGCTTGTTCTCGCGAGACCGCGGTCCCGTGAGAACGGGCGTAATACCTGGTATTCCGTGTCGTGGGACCTCAGTTTTCCGTGAAGAACTGCGCCATCTTCCGGAACTTGTCGTACCGCGAGGCAACCAGCTCTTTCACCGGCAGACTCTTCAGCTCCGAGAAGTGATTTTGCAGTGCGGTGTCGAGAAGTTTTGCAGCGCCATCGGGATCGGTATGCGCGCCGCCTTCTGGCTCGGGGACGACGCCATCAATGCAGCCGAGTTCTTGCAGGTCGGAAGAAGTAATGCGCAGGGCCTCGGCGGCAAGTTCTTTTTTCGCGGAGTCGCGCCACATGATGGACGCGCATCCTTCCGGCGAGATGACTGAGTAAATCGCGTTCTCCATCATCAGCACGCGGTCACTGACGGCGATGGCCAGCGCGCCGCCGCTGCCGCCTTCGCCGGTAATCACGGTAATGATCGGCACCTGCAGGCGCGCCATTTCCCGAAGATTGCGCGCAATGGCTTCGGCCTGTCCGCGCTCTTCCGCGCCCAGTCCGGGATTGGCGCCGGTTACATCCACAAACGTAAATATCGGACGCGAAAATTTCTCCGCAACCTGCATTGCCCGCAGCGCCTTGCGATAGCCTTCTGGATTCGGCAGCCCGAAGTTGCGATAGACCTTCTGCTTCATGTCCCGGCCCTTTTGCGTTCCCAGGACCAGCACTTCCTCGCCATGAAACCGGGCGATGCCACAGACCATGGCCGGATCGTCGGCAAAGTGGCGGTCGCCGTGGATCTCGCTCCAGTCGGTGAAAATCTTTTCTACGTAGTCGAGGAAATAAGGCCGTTGCGGATGGCGGGCAAGTTCAGTCTTGACCCAGGCCTCACGGTGCGAGATTTCTTTGCGGAGCGCTTCGATACGCTCGCGCAAGTCCTCGATCTGGAGACGGGTCTCTTCGTCCTGCCCCTCCAAAGCCTCGAGGTGGACAACCTGCTGCTCGATTCTTTCCAGCTCCTGGGGGGCGGAGAGATCAGGCTTGGCGTCGCCGTTGCGCGCAGCCCGCCGCGTTTCAACCATGCCAAGTAGAAATTGCGTGCCGCTCAACGCGGCGGTGATTTCGGCTGGCTTCATGGTGTGTAGTTTAGCGATTGCAGCCGCTCCTTTGAAACGACTCTTTCATCCTCTCGGGCAAAGAGAATTCAGATGGCAAGCCTAATCAATCACTCGGACCGCGCCGCGTCCGCAGAGTTCTTCCACGCGGCCTATGAAGTTCCGGTCTGGAAGCACATTATAGCCTGACGCCTCCATCACTACCATGAAATCCCCTTCCCGCTCCACGTCGAACAACACCTTGGCCTCGCCTTTTCGTTGAGAGAAAAGGAGATGCAGATCGTCCACGGTAGTTTCCGAGGCCTTCTCCAGAGGAATGCGAATGCGCAGCGAACGGGGAAGCGGGACCTTAGCTTCTTCGAGCGGCGTGATGTCGTTGACCGTCAGCTTGGGATTCGTACCTTCTTCAATACGCACACCGCCGCGGATGAGAACGGGCACTTCCATCTTCACTTTGTCCTGAAGCTTGCGGTAGGCGTCGGGGAAGACAAGCATTTCAATCGAACCCGCAAGGTCTTCGAGCGCTGCTTGCGCGTAGAAATCGCCCTTCTTCGACTTCAGCACGCGGAGGTTAGTGATGATGCCGGCGGTACACAGGTTCTCGTCCTTGCCCGTGGAAGACTTCATTGCCGCGAGTTCGGCGGTTGACAGCGCGCGCAAGTCCTCCAGCTTTTCGCGATATTTATCCAGCGGGTGTCCGGTGATGAAGAAGCCGAGAATTTCTTTTTCCGCCGCCAGCCGAGTGTGCTCATCCCAATCCGGAGTGTCCGGCAGACGATCTTCCTGCGGCTGCTCTTCTTCCTGCTGAAACACGCCGAAAAGGCCGTGCTGGCCGGATTCGGCATCGCGCTGCGTCTTCTGCGCGTGGTCCATGGCTTTATCCAGCACCGCCATGAGTTGCGCCCGGCGGCCGAGAGAATCCATGGCGCCACTCTTGATCAGCGATTCCAGCACCCGTTTGTTCAGCAGGCGGAGATCAACTTTTTCGCAGAACTCGTAAATGGATGTGAAACGCCCAGCCTGTGTGGGGCGGGCGCCCTCGCCCGCCTGTGCGAGTTCTTTCCGGGCCGCCACAATAGACTCAATCGCATTATGCCCGACGTTTTTTACCGCCGCCAAGCCAAAGCGGATCGCCTGACCGTGCGGCGTGAAATTCGCATCGCTGACGTTGATGTCCGGTGGCTCGACAGCAAGGCCCATCTCACGGCATTCGTTGATGTACTTCACCACGTCATCGGTGCTGCCGGTGACGGACGTCAGCAGCGCGGCCATGAACTCGACTGGATAGTGCGTCTTCAAATAAGCCGTCTGATATGCCAGCAGCGCATATGCTGCCGAGTGCGCCTTGGGGAAGCCGTACTCGGCAAACTTAGCCAGCAAGTCGAAAATCTTTTCGATCTTTCTCGGAGGATATCCGCGCTGCACCGCGCCTTCGACGAAGCGCTCGCGCTGCTTGGCCATCTCCTCGGGCTTCTTCTTCCCCATGGCGCGCCGCAGCAGATCAGCTTCGCCCAAGGAGTAGCCCGCCAGGCGGTGCGCGATCTGCATCACGTGCTCCTGATAGACGATCACGCCGAATGTCTCTCGCAGGATTTCTTCCAGTTCCGGCAACTCGTATTCGATTTTCTTGCGGCCATGTTTGCGATCGATAAAGTAATCGATCATTCCGCCCTGGATTGGTCCCGGGCGGTACAGCGCGTTCAGCGCAGTTAGATCTTCGATGGTGTTGGGCTGATAGCGGCGGAGCACATCACGCATGCCGTGCGATTCAAACTGGAAGACGCCGGAAGTTAGGGCGCTGTGAAAGACCTTCACGTAAGTTTCGTGATCAGTGAGGGGAAGTTCTTCGAGTTTCAGCTGCTCGCCACGCGTTTGTGCAATCAGCTTCAGCGTGTCATCGAGAATGGTTAGCGTGGTTAGCCCGAGAAAATCCATCTTCAGGAGGCCCATCTTTTCGATGGCCACCATGTCAAAGGCAGTGACGATTTCGTCGTTCTTGGTCCTGAACAACGGCACAAGTTCGGTGAGGGGACGCGGCGAAATCACGACTCCTGCAGCGTGAACTCCAGCGTTGCGCACCAGCCCTTCCAGCTTTTTCGCGGTGTTAAGCAACTCTCGGATTTGGGTATCACTTTCGTAGGCTTGGGCCAACGCCGGAGATTCCTTGATCGCATCTTCTAGTTTGATGTTCAGCGTGGTCGGAACCATTTTGGCGATGCGATCCACGTCGCTGTAAGGCACATCCATCGCCCGTCCCACGTCTTTGATCGCCGCCTTCGCCGCCATGGTGCCGAAGGTGATGATCTGCGCGACATTCTCCCGCCCGTATTTGCGCGTGACGTAATCAATGACTTCATTGCGGCGATTCATGCAGAAGTCCATGTCAATGTCAGGCATGGAGATGCGTTCAGGATTCAGAAAGCGTTCGAAAAACAGTTCGTGTTCGAGCGGATCAAGATCCGTAATTCGTAGAGAGTATGAGACCAGCGATCCAGCAGCCGAGCCGCGGCCCGGTCCGACGGGAATACTGTTCTCCCGAGCGTAGCGCACAAAGTCCCATACAATCATGAAGTAGCCGGAAAACTTCATCTGTTGGATGATAGCTATTTCGCGCGCCAGCCGCTGCTCATATTCAGCGATTCCGTGCTTCAGTTTGCCGGCCGCTGACAGTCCACGAATCGCATTCATCCGCTGCGCAAACCCTTCGCGCGTCACATGCTCGAAGTAGCTGTCGAGCGTGTATCCATCGGGCACATCGAAATGCGGGAAGGGGTTGCTGACTTTGTCGAGACGCAGATTGCAGCGTTCTGCGATCGACAGCGTGCGTCCGAGAACGTCAGGAGCATCTTTGAATACCTGGTACATCTCGTCATGACTCTTGACGTAGAACTCGCTGCCTTGGAACTTCATCCGGTTCGGGTCCTGGATGCTTTTGCCGGTCTGAATGCAGACCATCACGTCCTGCGCATGGGCGTCGTCTTCGCAGAGATAATGACTGTCGTTGGTGGCAACCATCGGAATCCCGAGGTCTTTCTCCAGCCGGAAAAGATTGACATGGATGCGGTGCTCCATCTCCAGACCCTGGTCCTGGATCTCCAGAAAGAAGTTATGTTCGCCGAAGATGTCGCGATACTCGGCCGCCGCGGCGCGAGCAGCCTCATACTTTTCTTCCATGAGGAATTCGGCGACCGAGCCCTTGAGGCAGCCGGAGAGAGCAATCAAACCCTTCGAATGTTCGGCCAAGAATCTCTTGCTGACGCGCGGCTTGTAGTAGAAGCCGTGCAGCGAAGCTTCAGACGTGATCTTGACCAGGTTGCGATAGCCTTCTTCATTTTCAGCAAGAACCAAGAGGTGGTTGTAGGTATCGCCGTCAGGTGGAGTGCGCTCGATGCGGTGGTCATCTTTCTTGCAAATGTAAAGCTCGCAGCCGACGATGGGTTTGACTCCGGCATTCCTGGCGGCGTTAACGAAATGCACCGCGCCAAAAATATTGCCGTGGTCGGTCATCGCCACGGCGGGCATGCCTAGTTCTTTCACCCGGTGACACAATTTCTCCACGTCGCAAGCGCCGTCGAGCATGGAGTAGTCGGTATGGAGATGGAGGTGGACGAATTGGGACATTCGGGTGATTTGATTTTACTGTGGCATTCGTGCCCAGCGAAAGAGGAAAAGCAGGTCGCGCCTTGGATTACTTGGGATGGGAAGTGCTGAGCGAAAACTTGCTCATTAGGAGTTGGGCTTCATCGCTGTCCAGGGCCCCGAACTCGATATCGGCCGGATACTCGCGGCTCCAGCTGTTCTTCACTCGAAAGTAGTAGACGCCGCCATCTTCCGCCCTGAAATGGGCTGCTGCGCCCTGGTGGCCAGCACCTAAAATGACTGCCGATTGCCAACTGGCACACAGATGATGTTCCCCGGGAGCGACAGCGAAATACAAGTAGGAATCACCATGCGTTGCCCCCACCCACACGCCGTCCACGCCCACCCTTGTCGTTGGGTTGGGTCTGGACAAGAACTTTGTATCGTCTTCGATGAAATAGACGAGGGCCTTTCCGCCTTCCGGTCGCGTCATCGGGTGTTGGTGTTTGTCCGTCTTCACATCGAATTGACCGTTGGACTGGCCGCAACCCGGAGCTACCGCGGTACCGGGTGCTTTCTCCTGCGCAACAGCAATTGAGGAAGTGAGAATAAGGATCGCAAGAATCGCTTTCATATTTTTCCCTTCCTACACTGATTGCCGCGACTTCCAACCGAATCGAACACAGTATAATCCCGGAAACCGAAAAAGGGGCGGCTCATCATCGCCGCCCCTGCATTCGACCCTAGGGTCTGAAGCCAGCGCGTTTTACTTCGCGTACACGAAATGCCCGCGCCTGTTTTGTTGCCAGCAAGCCTCATTCGACTCGGTGCAGAACGGACGCTCCTTCCCCAAGCTCGCCGTCTTGATGCGGTCAGCCGCGATTCCCGCTCCCACCAGCGCATTTTTCACAGCGCTGGCCCGGTTGTCGCCGAGGGCCAAGTTGTATTCGGTGGATCCGCGCTCGTCGCAGTGTCCCTCAACCGTGACGTTGATACTCGAATGTTGTTGAAGGAACGCAGCATCGGCTTGAATAGAGGACTGCTCGCTCGCGCGAACGTCCGACTTGTCATAGTCGAAGTAAATGTCCTTCACATTCTGTGCAAACAGCTGCTCTTCGGTAAGAGACGGTGCGGTGGTCGGTGGTGGCGCGGGTGCATTCACTGTGACGGTCGCGGTCGCCGTTTGGGTGCCGCCGGGGCCCTTCGCGGTAAGGGTGTAGGTCGTGGTGGCTGCCGGAGTTACCTGCTGGGTTCCGGACGGCTGCACCGCGCCGATTCCGTCAATGCCGACGTCAGTGGCATTGCTGACTTGCCAGGTCAGAGTGGAGGATTGACCCTTGTCAATGGTGTCGGGGCTGGCCGTCAACGTCGCGGTGGGTGCGGATCCAGGCGGCGGAGGCGGCGGTGGCGGAGGCGGCGCAGTTTTTTTGTGGCACGCGCCAAGGAACAGAATCGCACTCAATGCGAAGGCCAGGACGGCCCATCGCAACGTTAGTTGTTTCATCTTTACTCTCTCCTATGCATCGCACGCCCTGGGACGCGCGGTTCATTCTGGCCGGGTCGAATCTCCGCCCTTCCAGAGATATCAAGAACTCCCATCCGAGTACAACAAAAAATCTATTTCCAACTCCAGTCCGGCTCTGAGTTGTTACCTGAAGTCGTGACCTGCTTCTGATTGCTGCCGTCGGCAAGCATCTCCCAGATTTGGAGCGACCCAGAACGGTTGGACTGAAAAACTATGTGCCTGCCATCCGGCGCCCATGCTGGAAAGTCGTTTCGTCCGCCATCATGCGTCAACTGTACCCACTGCTTGCTGACCACATCCATGATGTAGATGTCTTGTGCTCCGGGAGCCCCCGGACCGTAATGGCGCATCCATGAGAAAACCAGGAATTGGCCATTCGGCGACCAGGAAGGCGAAACCGCATAGCCCTGATCGGTGTATTGCTGAACGTTAGTTCCATCCGAGCCCATGGTGTAAATCTGAGGCAGCCCCGTGCGGCCGCTGACCCATGCAATCTGGGAACCCGTTTTCCGGTTCCACGCCGGAGAGACATCCGGCCCTTTAGAGTTGGTGACGCGATGCAGGTTCGCGCCCGACTGGTCGACGACGTAGAGTTCAGGATCGCCGGAGCGAGAGGATGAGATCGCCAGCTTGCTGCCGTCCGGAGACCATGCCGGAGAAAGATTCGTGCCGCCGAGCCTCGGGAACGAAACCACCCGGTTGAGGTCGAAGGAGAACATGCGAATTTCCCATCCGGCGCCGGTGAAGGAACTGAACGAGAGGCGTGATCCGTCAGGCGAAACGTGCGGCGAGAGGGAAATAGTTCCCAGTGCGGTTACCGCGTGCTGGTTGGCTCCGTCGTAATCCATCGCCCAGATTTCTTTGTGTCCGCCGCGTGCGCTCACATAGTAAATCTGCGTTTCTGCGATGCCGTTGATCCCGCCGCCCAGCCGCAGAATGATTTCGTCGGCGAACTTGTGGGCGATCACTCGCACGGCCTGGGTGGTGGCTACATCGGTGTACTGTTTTCCCAGCACTTGCGGAGAAGCGATGTTTTTCACATCGTAGAGCCAGCCCTGAACGGTGGCGTTATTGCCTGCCGTCGCCAGATTTCCAAACACCAGCATGGCCGCGCTCGGCGGCGGTGCGCTCCAGGACTCAAACTTCACATCACCGGGAACGCCGATCTGTCCCAGAGGATAAAAGCTCTTCGATACCATCTCGAAGATGCCGGCGTTGTTGAGGTCGTTCCACAGCGTGTCGTTGAACGTCTTGAGCAGATCGGTGTTTCGCGGGTCTTGGTTCGTGGCTTTGAAATCGGGCACGGCGATGCGAACTTTTTCCACGCCCAGGCCCGTGCCAGTCTTGATCCAGTCCTGCGCAGAAGCAGTGGCGACTAGGATTAGAGGAAAAAACCAATAAAAAATTCGCGTCTCGAAATTTAGTCTCATCATTAATTCCAGCTAGGAGCTATCTTTTGTAATCGAACCAAAATTCCACGCTCACTCTGCTTCCGGAATAGTCCGGAGGCAACGGTCCAAAACTGTCAATGCGTTGCAAAGCTCGCACCGCCGACTGGTCCAGCGAGGGCACACCGCTCGATTGCTCGACCTGCACGTTCGTCGGACGGCCACTTCTTTCTATATCAAAAGTCAGATACACGCGGTTTGCATTCTGAATTCGCGGATCAATTTCGTACTTGAGCCAGTTTTCTGATACTTTCTGGTTCACGACCCGCACATACCAAGCGTAACGCGCTCCGAAATCGCCACCGCCTCCAGTAAAACCAAATCCGCCCTTCGCCCCGCCGATGTTGAACATCGAATACGGCCCGCTGACCGGCCCACCTTCGCCAAACGGAACAACGTTGCTGGCTTGTTCGACCGGTGGCGGCTGCGGCTTGCGCTGGGTTGCCGTCGGCTGCGGAACGGGTTTCTTCTTAGCATTCTTCTCCGCAATCGGAATCGCTTCCTTGTCTTCCACTATCGGCTGCGGCTGCGATTTCGATAATCCCTTGGACTCCGTTGCCAGCACATTCTGCGTCTGCACCGGATTCGCCGGCAGCGGCACATTGCTGACCAGCGAAACTCCCATGGCGCTTCCGCCTCCGCCTTCACCCCAATTCGATCCATGGCGTCCGGTCGCTATCCACGCGTAGGCGACGATGGCCACGGTCACGCCCACATGCAATGCCGCCGACCACGCCAGGTTGTGTCCCCAGCGGTCGTGCTCAAAAAAGATTTCAGTGCTTGCCATTGGACTCAAGCGGCTGGGTCACGATGCTGACATTCGTTATCCCCGAGGACTTCACCGCGTCCATCACCGTGGCGAAGGCGCCGAATGGCACATCTTCGTCAGCCCGCAAGAAAATTGATTGATGCTGCGGATCGCGCACCTTCTGCCGCAACTTGGCTCCAATTTCGTTAATGTTGACGGGATCGTTTCCCAGAAACACGCGCTGTTGCTTGTCAATGCTGATGACCATCCGCTCCTCGGTGATCTCCTTCACAGTGCGCGTTTTGGGCACGCTGACTTCAATTCCCGATTGCAGCACCGGAGCCGTCACCATAAAGATGATCAGCAGCACCAGCACGACATCCACCAACGGGGTGATGTTGATGTCGGAAAGGGAAAGTTGGGTCCGCCCGTTGGCAGCCGTGAAAGCCATTACCGCCTCACCTCTTCGGGAGCCCGCGCTACTGGAGCCTGGCGCTCGACCGCATTGAGCATCTCCAGCGAGAAATCGTCACAGCGCGCGGCAAAGTCGCGAATCGAGCCACCGATCAGGTTGTAAGCGATCACTGCCGGAATCGCCGTAACAAGGCCTGCCGCAGTGGTAATCAAAGCCTCTGAGATCCCAGGTGCCACCGCCCGCAACGTCGCCTGGCCACTGGTTCCGAGACCATGGAAAGCGTCAATAATTCCCCAAACCGTTCCGAATAATCCGATGAAAGGCGTTACCGCGCCGGTAATCGCCAGCCAGGGCAGATTTCTCTCAAAGCGAGTCATCTGCTCCGAGGATGCGATCTGCATAGCCCGCTGAATCGAAAGCGGATTCCGTAACGTGCCTGACGAGCTAACTTGCCGCTCGAACTCTTTGAATCCGGACTGAAATACCCCCACTAGCGGGCTGGGAAGAAACTGCTCAGAGACGGCGGCAACGTCCTGGAGCCTTTGCGCGCGGCGAAATGCTCGCAAAAACCGTCCGCTTTGCACCCGGGCGCGCCGGATAGCACTCCACTTGGAAAGAATAATGGACCAGGAAATCAGGCTGAAGACCAGCAAAAACAACAGCACGGCCTGCGCAACCGCGCCTGTTTCCTTGACGAGATCAACAATATCGCCGCCGATTAGAAGAAAAGTAGAGAAGGAATAAAAATGCATGTCGTTGGGGAGAGCCAGCAATTCATTATAGACCAATGACTTCCACACTCTAGTGGGTGGTATTCAATCCATTACTGTGGAAAGTGCATGTGTTCGCCATTGCAGCGGCCAGCATCTTAAGGCGGTGGTAAGCAAGCACACAATTTTCAGGAACTCGGACGCGAGTTCCGCGCGGGGGGATGTATGGCACACTACGGTCTATTGCGGGATTACCAATTTGACGATCCCGGGACAGCCGGGGACATTCGGGGGTCTCATGTCTATGGTCGAAATGACGAAAAACTCGGAAAAATCGACGACGTGATCTTTGACCATTCTACTGGCGCCATGAAATACGTCGTCGTGGACACTAGAGGTTGGTTTTCGAACAAAAAGTTCCTGGTTCCGCCACACCGGCTGCACACATCAGCTGGACATGACAGCGATTTTGCGGTCAATCTAGACAAGGAACAGATCGAAAGTCTCCCTCCTTACAACGAATCGGACGTTGAATCCGGCGGCAAATGGCAGGAATACGATAAGCGTTATGAAGATGCTTGGCATTTCGGGCCAGTACAGCATCGCAAGGGTTCCGACCACGATGTCACCCCAACCCCGGACGAGATGCCGGCCGAACCGGGATCGATCGGCGAGCAACTCACGCCCGGCGAAACAGCAGAACTGGGTACGCGAGTCTTCCCGCCGACTGCGGATGAAGTAACCGTTCAATCCAATGCGGTAGGAATCGGTTCGCGCTGGCTGACATTCGAGAATCAGCTCAGACAACGCCGGCATGACCTCACTCGGGGTTGTACTACTTGCGCGCTCGATCCAGCTTCAGAGCAGTCGGCACTGAGCCTAGAACAAGAGCGCAAAGCCAGCTAAGCGAGTGCAGCTAAAGTTGAACTGGCCGCTTTGAGCCACGACCCCTGGTCGTGGCTTTTTTGTGGCCTGTTAGCGCGGTTTCGCGTCCCATGCGGGCTGGAACTGAAGATGCCCCTTCCCGCGTAGCTGATTTACTGGCATTATGCTTATACCGCAAGCAGCGCGCCATGTCCGCCCAAACTATCATCGGCCCCATTTCCGGCATCGGTTCCGGCGTGTTCCCCAGCCTGATTTTTGTGCATGGGACCGAGCAGCGAACTCTTTACCTCGACCACACTCCCTTCAGCATAGGGCGCAAAATGGAAAAAGACCTGGCGATAGCCGATCCCCGGGTTTCGCGCGACCACGCCCTCATCCTTTCCGAGAGCGGGAAGTTCTTTGTGCAAGACCAGGGCAGCAAGCATGGAACTTTCGTCAATGGCGAGAAAGTGGAGCGCCGGCAGCTGGAGCGCAACGACCGTATCGAGTTCGGCGCCCGCGATACCATTTACGCGGTATTCCATCCTCAGCACGTCACTACCAACACGGCGCGCGATTTCCTGAGCCAGATTTCCGGCATCCAGATTTCCAACGAAGTCACCGATCTGGAAAAGCTAACTATCTTCCTGGAAGCGGCGCGCAAACTGAACACTACGGGCGTACTGGATGAAATCCTGCTGACGCTTCTAGACGTGACCCTGAAGCTCACCGGCTCCGAGCGCGGATACGTCTTCCTGAAGAACCTGGACGGCAAGCTTCGTCTGGCCGCCGGGCGGAACTCCAAGGGCGAGTTGCTCCTCGACGACACTACGATTTCGCACTCGATCCTGGAAGATGCGTTGCGCTCGAATTCGGAATTCCTGCTGACCGACACCAGCCAGTCGCTAGACCTTTCGGGACGCCAGAGCATCGTCGCCTACGATCTGCGCACCGTGATTTGCATTCCGCTGCGCAAGATGCAAGTGCAAACCCGGGCTCGTGCCACATCCGAGCCGGTGCCATCGGGCGATGCCATGGGCGCGCTGTACGTGGATTCGCGCTTTGCTTCTCGCGACATTTCAAAAGTCAGTGGAGACATTCTGCACCTGGTCGCAACCGAAGCCGCCTCGCTCATCGAAAACGCCCGACTCGTGCAGGCAGAGGAAGAATCGCGGCGCTATCAGCAGGAGCTTAGCATCGCGGCCACAATTCAGCAGCGGCTTATGGCGGTGACGATCCCTGAAGTGCCGTTCGCGCGCCTCGGCGGAAAGAACCTCTCTTGCAAAGAAATTGGCGGCGATTTCTTCGACGCCGTGAATACCGAAGACGGCCTCGCCGTGGTGCTGGCCGACGTTGCCGGCAAGGGAGTTTCAGCGGCGCTACTGGCTTCGACTCTACAAGGCATGATTTATTCGCAGCTGGTCGCGCGCATGCCTTTGACCGAGATCGTTGCGTCGGCTAACCGCTTCCTAACCAGCAAACGCATCGGCGAAAAATATGCAACCGTAGTCATCGCCCGCCTGCGTCGCGATGGCGAACTGGAATATGTAAACTGCGGCCACGTTCCGCCGCTCCTGGTGTGCGGCGGTGAGGTGATTCGTCCGACACACGGAAATTTGCCGGTAGGGCTGCTGCCGGACGCGGTTTATGAGAGCGACCGCTACAGCCTGCATGCAGGAGACCGCCTGGTCCTGGTCACCGATGGCGTGACCGAAGCTGAGAATGCCGAAGGCGAGTTCTTCGACAACGAGCGCCTGGAAGTGGCGGCCCGAAAGGGAAACATGCACGATGTGTTTGCCGCTGTGTCTGAATTCTGCGGCAGCACTCCCTTGAGCGACGACTGCACGGTCGTGGAGATGGTTTTCTTGGGCAGTGACTAGGTCAGTTGGTGCGGCGCGTCCAGGGGCACTAAAACAAGTTTCGTTCAGCATGCCAACCACTGCTCCCACCCTGTCTACCCCCGGCCGCAGCCAGCGTGCCTGGCTTACCTCCGGCCTGGCCCTCATTTGGGCAATTGCGCTGGCGAAATTCCTTTTTCATATTTATTTCAACAACCGCTACGGATATTTCCGCGACGAATTCAATTACATCGCCTGCGGCGATCACCTGGGCTGGGGATACGTGGACCAGCCGCCGCTCATTCCGTTTCTGATCCACGTTTGTCGCGCCGTGCTGGGAGATTCCCTCCGCAGCATTCGTTTCATACCGGCGCTGGCGTCGTCTTTGTTGGTGGTACAGGCGGCCCTCATCAGTCGTGAACTCGGAGGCAAGCGGTTTGCGCTGCTTCTGACTGCGGTCACGGTCGCAATCGCGCCGCAGTACCTGTCGAACGGCAGTTTGCTAGGCACCAATTGTCTCGAACCCAACCTGTGGATGGGCTGCGCCCACTTCGTCATTCTCGCCATCAAGCGTGAGGATCCGCGCTACTGGCTCTGGTTCGGAGTGATCGCTGGGCTTGGCATGGAAGAGAAGTATTCCATTGCGCTTTTCGGCTTCGGCATTGTGGTCGGCCTGCTGCTTACTGAGCAGCGCCGCGCCTTCCTGAACCAATGGATCTGGCTGGGCGGAGCGGCTGCATTCCTCATTTTTTTGCCGAACTTGCTTTGGAACATTCACTACCGATGGCCGTTCATCCAACTGATGCACGGCATCAGAGCCGAAGGCCGTGACGTTGTGCTTCCTGTTGGACAATACTTCTTTCAGCAGACACTGCTGGTCAATCCCCTCACTGCGCCCATTTGGATTGCAGGCCTGATTGCATTTTGTTTTTCTTCGCGCTTGAAGCCTTATCGCGTGCTGGGCTGGAGCTATCTGGTCTGCTACGCCGTATTTTTCGTCCTGCATGGGAAGAACTACTATCTAGCGCCCATCTATCCAATGCTGCTGGCCGCAGGCGCGGTCGTCCTTGAGTCGGCTCTCGATCGTCCGCGGCGCGCATGGCTAAAGCCTGCGATCGTGGTTGTGCTGCTCGCCAGCGGAGCGCATTTGCTTCCCATCGTCGTTCCGGTGCTGTCTCCGGATGCATTCATCCGTTACACCAAGTATCTTCCATTCAAAATCCCGCATATGGAGCATGCTCACGCCAGGGCGATTCTGCCGCAGTGGTACGCCGACCAGTTCGGGTGGGAAGAGATCGTCGCCGAAAGTGCCATGGCCTGGAATCGCCTCAGTCCAGAAGATCGTGGCGACTGCGGCATCTTCGCTCAGGACTACGGCCAGGCGGGGGCGATAGATTTTCTGGGACTGCGTTACGGGCTGCCGCCATCGTTGAGCGGCCACCAGACTTGGTTCTTATGGGGTCCGCGTGGTTATTCCGGCAAGTGCATGATCGTTCTCGACGATACCCGCGAAAACCTCGAACAACTTTGGAGCAGTGTGGAGTACGTCGGCACCTCGGCGGACAATCCCTACGCTCTGGAGAAGCAGATCGACGTCTTCATTTGTCGCGGACCAAAGTTCGGCACCATGACCGAGCTCTGGCCACATGTGAAGCGCTGGCGCTGATTCCGGTCAGCGATACCAATCTTCCCTGGTCAAGGGCATTCCGCTTCGGCCATTGCGATTC
>WNFD01008207.1_pt1 | contig 24045 bp, 26 predicted proteins | sample 5400491 | NCBI WGS metagenome assembly WNFD01 (sample SAMN13153343, study PRJNA577476) | soil metagenome | isolation source: 120 cm saprolite under Douglas fir tree site 2 hole 2 replicate 2 | place: USA:California | collected 2015-04-18
GTTCTCGCAGTACGGATCGAAAGCGCTCAGCACCCCCTCCCCGCCGAAGCAGATCACGCTCTGGTCCGTCATCGCATGCCAGTGCGGACCGTCCACGCTGGGCTGGGGCTGCATCCGCCCGGCCATCGGCGCCTCGTAGTTCGCGTAAGGATATTTCGCCAAAAGCTTGCGGAGCGGCTGGCTGAAACGGATGCCGTCAAGGTTCTTCCGCAGCATCGGGACGGTCCCCTCGGGACCGCGTTCGACCTTCGGGTCCTCCAGTTCGAACCGCACCAAACGGTCTGGCCGCTCCTTGTTCACCGCCGGGGCATCGTGGGTGCCGGGTGGCGGCTCGGCCAACGTCTGCCCCCTCTTGAGCTGCGACTCCCTGGGGATCCAGTCGATGACCTGCCCATACGGCGTCCGCGTCGTGCAGGCTACCTGCAGGCGCGCTAGTCGATTCTCGAAGTACCGCCGGATCTCCGCCTCGTGCCGCCTGTGGTCGACGACCCTGGCGTCCAGCTTCCTCGGCAGCTTGCAGATATCCTCTCGGCGGGAGTCCCTGATGTTGTCCATCTCACCCTCCTATCGATCGACGCTGCATCTCACGCCGGGTTCTCCCCGGTGCCGGTCCAATGGGGCGCTGTCCTTGAGTCCGAATCCGAGCCGCCATCGCGCATTCACGGAGGGCGCCACGAAAGTCGCCACCCAACCAACGCTGGCCATGTCATTTGCCACGGGAGCCTTCTGCTCCGGTTGGCACTGCACCATTATCCGCCGAAAGCGCCACAATCTCAAGTAGTATTTCTCGCGATTGATCGCGCGGACGTTGACTACAGAATAATGCTACCTGCTTAGGTCGCCAACGCCACAATTTGTGCGACGAGCCTGATCACGGCCGCGTTCTGTCCAAAAAGGTCCACGAGTGCCCCGACCAAACGCCGGTGCGATAACATCTTCGCCTGTTGAGCAGCCTCTCTCGCCGCGCCGAACCTATGGCTTACCGCTGTGCGGGACGATCAGTTCCCGTTTTGCAGCCGAACCCCTCGGTCAGTGCAACGTAAAAAGGGGTTCAACGTTGGATTATCCGTTCCCGGGCGAGGCCGCCTACAAGGATGGTTATGTCTGAGACGCCTTTCACGTCCGAGAAGCCTCTTACAGCGGAAGGTCCTGCTGCCACGACATATGTTGTCCTGCTGGTGGCAGGCGAGCTTGTGGGGCGCGTTTCGACAGCAACGCATCTGCGCAAATCGGGCTTCGAAGTGATCGAGGCAGGGGACGGCGATGAGGCGCGACGCGTCCTTGATTCAGTCGATGTGAACGTCGTGTTTGCGGACCTCGCAGTGCCCGGCCAAACGAATGGATTGGCCTTGCTGCGCTGGCTGCGGGAGCGTCACCCGGCCATCAAGGCCATCGTCACATCGGACACCGAGACAAACATGGCCGCCCTGGACGGCTACGGCATTTTTCTCAGCAAGCCCTACCGGCTGGTCGATCTCGACTACTGCCTTCAGAGAGTCTTGGCCACCGCGAGCGTTCCCGCTCACGAAACGGGTGGGGCCATGACTGCCGATCCAGGCACGAAGACAAGTCCCGAGCGGGGCAAGGCGCCGCCGGGCGGTGTAAACCCAAACAGGCCGCCTGCTCCCGGCAAGGCCGACGGCCGAGACGACGAAATCTCCGAGCCGTCGATGGCCGAGCTGTCGCGCCGGCTTGGCGAGCGGGCGGCTCGGCAACGAGCCGTCGATCCAGCTGCTGCAAAAGCAGTGCGCCGCGCCGCTCTGGAGGCGTACGACCATGCGCGCGCCCGCCGGCTGAGATTAGGGCTGGGTTTCGCGGTGGCGGCGATTGTCGGCTCGGGCATCGCCTACCTTGTCCCGACGGTGGGCTCGGAGGCTGTCGCGCTGTCTCCAAGTGCTGCGGCGCGCCCGCAGCCGGCGTCGCCCCTCGAGAGGACGGCCGCCACGCCGGCACCGCCTGACTCGGCGTCGCCCTCGTCGGCCCTCTCATCGCCGCCCGCGACAAGCGTCGCCTACACGCCCGCCGTCGTGCCTGCGGCCGCGCAAGCGGCAGCGGCGGCGGAAAGCCAACAGGCACCTGTCGAGCCGGCGCCGAACCAGACCCCACTGCAGCGCGACGAAGCGAGGGAAGTCCAGGCGCGACTGCGATCCTTTGGCTTCAATCCAGGGCGGGTCGACGGAGTCCCGGGGGCCATGACGGAAGGTTCGCCCGGAGCGCGGCGCTCCGACCCGTTCGAACCCGTGCGGGCCGCGGGCAATAGCCTCGGCAAGTGGCTGGAATCACTGACGCGCTAAAGCATCGGCGCCGCCAACAAGTTCACTATGCGGCGTCCTCGTCATGACCTGTTGCCAACTTTGTGGCCCTTGAGGCGGTAGCATTTGCTTGGCCCAGCGGGCGGTTTCTCGGCTGCTCTACCGACGGGGACAGAGGGGGCAGAGCGCTTGCCCAGTCTTGCGGCCGCGTCGCCGCCAACCTCGAGCATGTCCGAGTCGCGTACGTGACCTTTGTCGGTGAATAGTCGAAGGGCCGCGGCGTGCAGCCAAAGCGCGACGCTATCGTCTCGCCCTATGGAATTTGCGTCGGAGTATTTGAACAGGCGTTCTTCACGCACGCGCAATTGATCGCTTATCCAAACCCGTATTCCGTCACCGTAGGTCTGGATGCCGACCCTGAGGTTCTTTCCATGCAACAGGCGGATGACCGCCTCGAGGTCGAACCCTGTCATTGCCAGGTTCGGCTGCTCCGCGGATCCTTCCCCACCCATAGCGCCCCCGATGACACCTGATCCAGTTGTTGAACGGTGCTACCGTCCGAGCATCCGCGTCGCCTTGCTTCCTGCGCAAGAACAATACCGTTCGGCTGAATAACCATCGGCGCGCACTGTCTCGCAGGCCGCGGGCGCGGCGTCTGTGATTTTTCCCACGGGCCGCCGATGCGCGAGGCTGCCTGCGCGCCGGCCGGCAGTTGATCGGCGGCGATTTTCCGCTGCCTTCCTCGCCAGCATCTTTTGCTTCTGCATCCCGCGCCTCATCCAATTCGGAAGCGAGGTTCTGCGGATCATGGTGCCGTGTCTGTTCAAATTGGAACAGCGTACCAACGGTCACCAGTTGCACCTTGCCAGGCCTGCCGCGAACTCGGCGACCAGCCAAGGGGTCAGTCTCTCTGCTCTGTGGCATATCGTGACGCCTTCTTTACGACGGCCTTCGACGGGCCGTAGGACTCTCGAGCCTAATCGGCCAATCGCCGAATCCGATCTGAAGATCCAGCTTTAACACTACTGAAAACCAAGAATGCTAGTTGGCCGGCGGTTTCAGTGCCGAGGCTGCGGTGGATGCAAAGATTGTCGATGTATTCTTGAAGGACGAGCTGGTGGAGTCCTACGAGTTCGCCTGGGATCTCCTAAACGCACCTCTGTTCGATCAGGATTTTGTCGATCGGGCCAAGGCACGCATGCGGGACGACAACTACAGTGCCGAGCAAATTGCCGAGGCTCGGTTCGGCGTCAGAAGGTAACTGCCGCCGCCAAGGTGACTCTGGCGCTCCTATGCCGGTGCATCGCCAGCTGGTTGACATTCCTATCGCCCATGAACTTCCGGACGGGGCGACGCCTGCCGAAGCCTGCTGTCATGCTCCAGCACGGCGCGATGCAGGCATTGATTGCAGGAGATGCCGAGCGGGAGCCTCGTCTTCCAAACGTCGTGAAGGTCCGCGGATGCTGACATGGCTCCCGCCTCGCTCGGTTCAGCGCATGTTTCGGGCTCGGCCGACCCCTTCCCAGATGGGAACCCAACGAGAACAATGATGTAGAGAGTCAAGCCACAGGGCTTGCTGAGGCGATGCCGATCGAACCCAAGATTTTGTTCCTGAGCGGCGTTTGCCCGGCGCCGGCTTTCTGCAGCGCGCGCGCTTCAGTCATCGAACGGTCACCTGATGGTCAGACATCCCAGCTCGTCACATGGCCTAGCATATTGCCGCCCCCATAGCCGGATGGAGGCTCAATCAAAGGCGCCAGCGCTGCGAGGCAGGCCCACCTCTGGTTGTCCACCCGCAACGCCAACCGGTCAGAACCGTTGCATAATTGCAGTGCCACTTTCCCTCGTGCAGGCCGGGAAGACCGCGACTCCCGGAGCAGAGAGGGGCACAGGGGCGGTCCTGTAGCTCCAGAGAGGAAACGGCCATGCCGGCGCGAAAGAAGCCAACCGCAAGTCGCCCCCCCACTCCAAGTCCGAACACCGAAACCCACTGTGAGCGGCGGCATCCGTCAGAGGTCTCATCGCCAGAGGCGAAAGGGCGCGTTTTGATCGTGGAAGACGACGTCCCCCTGAGCACGGTGGTGGAAGACGCCCTGACGTATGAGGGTTACGCCGTGGTGGGGACGGCCAGAAGCGCTGAAGAAGCAATCTCCATGGCGGTCGACCACGGACCCGACCTCGTCCTCATGGACGTCAAGCTGCTCGACAATTCCGACGGCATCGCGGCGGCCGGGCAAATCCTGCAGCGCACGGGCATCCGGTGCCTGATGGCGACCGGCCAAACCGACGCCAAGACGATAGCGCGCGCCGCCTTGGTGCAGCCATTGGGTTGGCTGCCGAAGCCCTATGACGACCAGGAGATGGTGCAGGCTGTGGCCGATGCGATGCGCTGCAATCGGGCTTCATGACCGTACCGGACGACCCGCGCCGGCGTTGTGCGCCGGCTCGGCTAAGGTGTCGAGCTCGGGCCAGTACATGAGCTCGGGCCGGTCGCGCGTCAATGCACGCACCCTGCGTTCGGCCATACGATCGTACATACGGGCGATCTCCAAGTGGCCTGTGCCAGGACATGAAAACACCCCAGTCCTCCCGCTGCCATTTTTCCCTGAGTTGAACGTGGCCTGGTTGAGGATAAGTGTTGGGGCAAGCGTGGGGAAAGGATGCGCGACAGTCTTGTGGTCGTCGCGGTCGTCGCGGCTCTGGCCGCGTGCACGCCGGACACTCCTCACACGCCCATTTTCCTGGCGCCGCCCTACGACGGCTTGCCGCCCGCGCGCCCCGGCACGCCGATCGAGCCCGGCCGCCCAGTCGGTCTCGACGCCCGCCAGCGGAAGACCGTCGTGGTAAGCGTGCAGAAATGGATGAAGGATCCTGCCTCGGTCCAGTTCAGCGCGATAGAAGCCGTCCGCAACAGTCGCGGCCTGATCACGGTGTGCGGCGAGGTGAACGGCCGCAACACGGCGGGCCGCCAAGCCGGCATGTCGCCGTTCGTCGGCATCCTGATGGGACCGGGTGTCGATGCCGATTTCGTCCTGGTCGGCATCGGCTCGACCGACCGTGACCGCGCCGAGGTGTCTCAGCTCTGCCGCGCGAGCGGGATCTACGGGGTCAAGTGAGAGGGCTGCGGCTTTAGCCCAAGCCAAATTTTAATCCGCGGCCGGTCAGCGCTCGATTGCGCGAAGGGGCGTGGATTGCCAGCGCCGTCTAGCTGTGAGCTTTCAATAGGTTGTCCATCCGGCTCGGTCCGAGGAAGCTGAGGTTGTCGAGACTTCAGTGATCCTTGGGAGAGAGCCGAATGGACGTCCATAAGAATGCCCGTCTGACGCCGCTCGGTCGAGAGCGGCTGGTCAAAATGGTTCTCGGCGGGCAAACGCCGGAGGCCGCCAGTGAAGCCGCAGGCGTTTGCCCTCGCACCGCGCGTAAATGGGTTGGTCGCTACACCAGCGAAGGCCTGGAGGGCCTGCACGACCGCAGCTCGCGGCCCAAGCGGTTGCGTCAGCCGACGCCACAGCTGACCGTCGCGCGCATCGAAAGCCTGCGCCGTCAACGCATGCCGGGCAAGGAGATCGCCGCCACGGTCGGCGTCTCGCCGGCGACCGTCAGCCGCGTGCTCAAGCGCCTGGGGCTGAACAAGCTGAGTGCACTCGAGCCTGCCGAGCCACCTCGCCGGTACCAGCGCGAGCAGCCCGGCGAGATGATCCACATCGACATCAAAAAGCTCGGCAAGTTCAATCAGATCGGCCACCGCATCACCGGCGACCGCACCGGCCAGAGCAACAGCCGCGGCGTCGGCTGGGAGTACCTCCATGTCTGCATCGACGATGCCTCGCGCGTGGCCTTCAGCAGGATCATGAAGAGCGAACGCAAGGCCTGTGCTGTGACCTTCCTCAAGGCCGCCGTCGCCTACTACAAGAGCCTCGGCGTCATGGTCGAGCGGGTCATGACCGACAACGGTTCATGCTACAGGTCCGGTGCTTTCGCCAAGGCCTGTCGGCGGCTTGGCATCAAGCACATCCGCACCAAGCCCTACACCCCCAGGACCAACGGCAAGGCCGAGCGCTTCATCCAGACATCGCTACGAGAATGGGCCTATGCTCGCGCCTACCGCAACTCAAAGCAGCGCGCCCACGAGCTCCCCTTCTTCCTGCACCGCTACAACTGGCATCGTCCCCATGCCAGTATCGGCGCCAAGCCGCCCATCAGCAGACTCGGTCTTACCGAGGACAACCTGTTGAGGCTCCACAGCTAGAGCAGCGTCCGATCAGATGGAACCGCGCGCGGTTCCATCTGATCGGACATAAGCTGCTCTAGAATCTAACCGCTGTTTGCTGAAGCAAGTAAAGGAAATGAGCGGAGTACGTTGGGTCGTCCACCGATCCTAGATCGGCAACCGGCCGCAGCGCGTCGTACAAGCGCTCGCGCAGGTCTTTTTTCCTGGGATGATTGGCTGCCGCAGCGCAGGCTCTCACAGCCGGCACCGCGATATCCTGGATTTCGGATAGCGTCATCTCGAATCACCGTCAGCTTAGCCATGACGCCAGTTAGGGCTCACCAGCACCTTGCGCATCTCGACGTTCACGAAGTCGTCGAACCGCCAGCCAGCGTCCGACAGGACTTCGCACCCGTCCAGCGGCGTGCTGGACACGCCAAGGCCCGCAATCGTCATGGAACGGCGTGGGATCGCTGGGTCAGTACAATGGCGATTCCGCCGAGCATGGCTGCAGAAGCGATCAGCAGCCGCATGGACAGCGGCTCAGCCAGAAACGCGACGCCGCCCAGGGCCGTAACGGCAGGCATTGAAAGCTGAACGGTGGCCGCGTGCGCCGCCGACAGATCGCGCAATGCAAGATACCAGACGATGTAGCCGAAACCCGTGGCGACCGCGCCGGACGCTATGGCCAGCGCAAAGCCCATCGACGTGCCATTGAAATCGCCAAGACAGTAGAGGTTCACCAACGCCGCAGGGAACAAACACCACAGCAGGTTGTCAGCGTTGGCCTCCACGGGATGGTCCACGCCTCGGGCAAGGAGTGAGAAAAGCCCCCATGCGGCACCGGAGATGGCCATCAGGGCGGCTCCCAGCGGATCGGGGGCGCTGACACCCGGCAGGACGAGATAGAGAACGCCGAGAACGGCCAACCCAAGTCCCGCCCACGACAGGAGTGAAAATCTTTCTCCTTCGTGCAAGGCAATACAGAACATGGTCAGTTGCACGCCGCCGATCAGGATCAGGGCGCCCGTCCCGGCGCTCAGTCGCGTGTAGGCGAACGAAAAAAAGACGAGATAGGCGAACAACGCCGCTATCGAGCGCGGGTTTGAATACGACAAGCGCGGAAAATGCCGACGTCTCAGCCAGACGACGATGCTCAGCATCGTGGCCGCTGAAAGGACACGCACGCTCGTGAAGGTGGCTGGATCGATCAGCTTGGGAGCCAGGGCCAGTCGGCACAGCAGTGAATTTGCCGCGAAGCACAGCATTGCCGCGCTGGTCAAAACGACCGTTCGGGTAGCCCGTCGACCTGAGTTTGCTTTGATGTATGCCTCCCGGGACGCGCTGCCATCTTGTCAGCGACCACGCCCGCCTTTCTGCCCGGCAATATGGTCCGCGAGCCGTGCCGCGTCGTCGCCGACGCCGGCCAAGAATGAGGAGTTCATTTTGGACAGCCATTGCAGGCCGAGGAAATACAATCCCGGCTCGTTGGTTACGCCTCCGCGGTGAACCGGCTCCCCGCTTGCGTCCAGCACCGGCACATCGATCCAACTGAAGTCACAGCCATAGCCGGTCGCCCAAATCACAGCGCCAATGCCCGCGGCGTGAAGTTCAAGGCGCCGGAGTGGTTCCACAAGACAGGGCGGATCCGGTGGCACCGAGCGGGCGCCGGGCTCTTCCGGCATGTCCAGGCCATGCCGCGCGACGTGTGCATCGGCCCTGTCGAGGAAGGCTGCGTAGGCGGCATCCCCGAATGCCAGGCTGTCGGCCAGATCGGACGCCAGGTCCAGTGTGCCTTCCCGCGCCGCCTCCACCCGGCCCAGCAGCGTCATTCCTTGCGTTGCGAAGTGGCGAAAATCGATGGTGTGGCCACCATACGCGCCGGTGATCAGCGGCAGCGACTTGTCTGGTCCACGATTCTCCACAGGGGTTTGATCCAGCCCCAGGGCACTCAGCCACCAGATGAGATCGCGTCCGCGATATCGGCGCGGCAGTCGGCGGTGGTGGCCGACCGAGAGATACACGTGGCGACCCGCGCGAACGAGCTCCTCGGCGATTTGGGCGCCGGAGGCACCGGAGCCGACGATCAGCACCGCCCCGGGTGGAAGCTGGTCCGGTTCCCGATACCGACTGGCATGGACCTGAAAGAGGCTGGCATCCTCAGGCAACAAAGCCGGGATTATGGGACGCTGATAGGGACCGGTGGCGACAACGACATTGGCCGCCTCGATCGCCCCGTTCGAAGTCTCTGCAACGAAGCCGGACGCGCCCTCACGACGACGCAATGCCGTCACAGTGACGCCGCAGCGGATCGGCGCGGCGATGAAATCGGCGTATGCGTTGAGGAAATCGACAATCTCCGCGCTCGTGGCGAAGGCATCGGGGTCGGCGTGCGGAAAGGGGAAATCGGGCAGCTGCACCGACCAATTGGGGAACTGAAACCGCAAGCCATCCCAGCGCTCCGTCCGCCAACGTTCGGCGATCCGACCCCGCTCGAGCACGAGATGCTGGCAGCCGCGCTGGCTGAGCATATGGCTCAGCGCCAGCCCGGCCTGGCCGCCGCCGACGACCAACGTCTCTACGTGCTCAATCGGCATGGTCAGGAGCCTGTCCCCGCGGCTCTGGAAGACAAATCGCCTCTCAAGATTATCCCCTTGGTGCACGTTATGTTGGCTTGGCTGACAGCTTCCAACGCCTTCTTCGGCATCGGCAATCCATTTCGCGCCACGCGCGTCCGACGCGCGCCAAATCCCCACTCCATCGCCCGCCGGCCGCAGCATGCTAAGGTCCGGATCGTTCACAGCGGAGTTTGCATGAAAGCCGTCGACCGCCCCAATCTACGCATCGACTCCGACCGGCTGTGGTCGAGCCTGATGGAGCTGGCGCAGATCGGCGGGACGGAGAAGGGCGGCGTCTGTCGCATCGCGCTCACCGATCTCGACCGCCAAGGCCGCGACCTTTTCGTGCACTGGGCGAAGGAAGCGGGCTGCTCGATCAAGGTCGACCGGCTCGGCAACATCTTCGCCCGCCGCGAGGGGCGCGATCCAGCCAAGCCACCGGTCATGACCGGCTCGCATCTCGACACCCAGCCGACCGGCGGCAAGTTCGACGGCGCCTATGGCGTGATGGCGGGCCTCGAAGTGATGCGGGCGCTGAACGATTCGGGCTACGTCACCGAGGCGCCGCTCGAAGTCGCGGTATGGACCAACGAGGAAGGCTGCCGCTTCGCGCCGGCCATGGTGGCGTCGGGCGTGTTCGGCGGCGCCTTCACCCTTGATCATGCGCTCAACATCAAGGACCGCGACGGGGTGAGCTTCGGCGAGGCGCTGAAGAAGATCGGCTATGACGGCAAAGAGCGGGTGGGTGGCCGCAAGGTCGGCGCCTTCTTCGAGGCCCATATCGAGCAGGGCCCGATCCTCGAGCGCGAGAACAAGACGATCGGCGTCGTCACCGGCGCGCAGGGCCAGCGCTGGTACGAGATTTCCTGGACCGGCATGGAAAGCCACGCCGGCACCACGCCGATGGAAGGCCGCCGCGACGCGCTGGTGGGCGCCGCCGAGCTGATCGTCGAGGCGCGTCGCATCGGCAACCGGCCGAACGGGCGGTCGACCGTGGGCGTGATCGAAAGCCAGCCGCAGTCGCGCAACACGATCCCGGGCCGCGTCTTCATGACGGTGGATTTCCGCCATCCCGACAACGATGAGCTCACCCGGATGGATGCCGAGATGCGGACGGCGGCGGCCGATATCGCCGCGCGCCATCGTCTTGAGGTCAAGCTCGAGCAGATCTGGTACTTCCCGCCGTCGCCTTTCGACAAGGAGCTGGTGGAGTCGGTGCGGCGCGGGGCCGAGCAGGCGGGTTATGCCCACATGGACATCGTGAGCGGCGCGGGACACGACGCCTGCTACGTTTCGCGCGTGGCGCCGACGGCCATGGTCTTCGTGCCGTGCAAGGATGGCATCAGCCACAACGAGATCGAGGACGCGACTAAGGCCGATATCGGCGCAGGCTGCCAGATCCTGCTGCAGGCGATGGTCGAACAGGCGAACGCGTAAGAGCTGGCGCGTGAGATCAGGTCTTATTTCGGTCGCGACCGCCGCCCTGGTCGCGACGGTGGCGGGGGTCGGCGGCACCCTGCCGGTCGTGCTGGCGGCCGCGCAGGCGGTCGGCGCCACGCCGGAGCAGGCGAGCTCCTGGGTCTCAGGCCTCGGCATCGCCACGGCATTGAGTGCGCTCTTCCTCAGCCTGCGCTACCGCATGCCGATCATCACCGCCTGGTCAACTCCCGGCGCCGCACTGATCGCCTCGACGTCGGGCGTGCCGGGCTTCCGCGCCGCCGTCGGCGCCTTCGTGCTGGCGGCGGTGCTGATCTTGCTGACCGCCGCCATCCGTCCGCTCGGCAAACTGATCGAAAAGATTCCGGCCAGCATCGCCGCCGCCATGCTGGCCGGCATCCTGCTGCGTCTCGTGGTGGCGATGGTCGAGCACGTGCCGGGCGCGCCGCTGCTGGTGTTGCCTTTGATCGCCTTGTTCCTGGTGGCGCGTGGGCTGGTGCCGACACTCGCCTCGCTGATCGTGCTGGCAGCGGGCGCGCTGCTCGCCTGGTCGCTGGGGCTGGTGAAGCCGATTCCATCGCTCGGGATCTCCCATCTCGAGTTGGTGTCTCCGGCCTGGGACCTGGCGACGTTGATCGGGCTCGGCGTGCCGCTCTATCTCGTCACCATGGCGTCGCAGAACCTGCCGGGCTTCGCCGTGCTGCGCGCCTCGGGTTACCAGCCGCCGACCCAGCCGGTGCTGGCCGTCACCGGCGCGGCGTCGCTGGGGACGGCGTTCCTGGGCGCCCACACCTCCAATCTCGCGGCGATTTCGGCCGCACTCTGCACCGGTCCGGAGGCGCATCCCGATCCGGCCGAGCGCTGGAAGGCCGGGATCTTCTATGCCCTGTGGTGGGCGTTGATCGCACTGTTCGGCGCCTCGCTGGTCGGCCTGTTCGGCGCGCTGCCGCCGGCGCTGCTGGCCACCGTCGCGGGCACGGCGCTCCTGGGCTCGATGGCCAGCGCCATGGGCAGCGCGCTCGCCGCCAATCAGGATCGCTTCGCCGCTGCCGGCACGCTTGCTGTCACCACCTCGGGTATCACGCTCATGGGTGTCGGCTCGGCCTTCTGGGGCCTCTGCTTCGGTCTCTTGGTGCTGGCCGTGGAGCGCGTGCTGCGGCGCTAACGCGAATGTGTGTCGCGGCAGGGACGCAGCACGGGCAGGCTCCCGTCAATCAAATTAGGGAGACCTCTATGAAACACTTTGCCTTGGCCGCCGTTGCGGCATTCGTCCTGTCGTTGCCCGGCGCCGTGCAGGCGCAGACGCCGGCAACGCCCGCGGCGCAGGCCCCGGTGCGCGAGATCACGAAGATCGCGGGTGAGGTCTATCGCTTCCGCAACAGCGGCCACTATTCGGTGTTTGCCGTCACGTCGGCCGGCATCATCGCCACCGATCCGATCAACGCGGCGGCGGCGACCTGGCTCAAGGACGAGATGAAGAAGCGCTGGCCGGACAAGGCGATCAAGTTCGTGGTCTACAGTCACGATCACGCCGATCACATCTCGGGCGGTGAGGTGTGGGCCGATACCGCGACCGTGGTGGCGCACGACAACGCCAAGGAAGCCATCATCGGCGAAAAGCGGCCGACCGCGGTGCCGCAAGTGACCTTCAGCGAGCAGGCGACGATCGAGCTTGGCGGCACGGTGATGGAGCTCAGCTATGTCGGCCGCAACCACTCCAACAACTCGCTGGTGATGCGCTTTCCCAAGGAGAAGATCGCCTTCGCCGTCGACTTTATCCCGGTGAACTCCGTGGCGTTCCGCGATTTCCCGGACGCCTATCTCGACGAGTGGATCGAATCGCTGCGCCGGGTCGAGGCGATGGAGTTCGACATCCTGGCTCCGGGTCACGGGCCGCTCGGCAACAAGGCCAACGTGACGGCCTTCCGCAACTACCTCGAGGATCTGCGCGCCCAGGTGCTGGCCGCGGCACGCGCCGGCAAGACGCTCGAGGAGACCAAGAAGCTGGTCGACCTCTCCAAGTACAAGGACTGGTCGGGCTACGAGCAGATGGGCCAACTCAACATCGAGGGCGTCTACCGGCTCGTACAGGGTACGCGGCGGCCGAACCAGTAGTCGCCGGCAGTCAATTGGACCGGCAACCAGCCGGTCCTTCTGCGTTTGACAATATATAAGTATAAACTTATATATTGGCGATGACGCCCGCCACCGACATCGCCACCGTCATGCGCGTGCTGGCCGATCCGACGCGGCGCGCGGTGTTCGAGCAGATTGCCGCGGCAGGCGAGCTCACGGTGGGCGTGCTCACCCGCAGCAACGGCGTCTCGCAGCCGGCGATCTCCCAGCACGTGCGCGCGCTGAAGGATGCCGGCCTGCTGGGCGAACGGCGGGACGGCAGGATGATCCACTATCGCTGCGAGCCGCGCGGGCTCAGCCCCCTGGTCGATTGGCTCGGCTTCTATGGCGTCTTCTGGCGCGAGCGCTTCGCCAACCTCAAGAGCGTGTTGAAGGAGATGGATGATGACGAGCCAAGCCAAAAGCTCAGCCAAAGCCGCCGCCACGCGCGACATCGTCGTCGAGGACGTGGTCCCGCAGCCGCCTGAGAAGGTGTGGAAGGCGCTGACCACGGCCCAGCTGATCGGCCAATGGTTGATGCCCAACGATTTCGAGCCGGTCGTCGGCAAGCGCTTCACCTTCAAGACCAAGCCGATCGGCGACTGGGACGGCATCGTGCACTGCGAGGTGCTGGAGATCGTGCCGCACCGCTGGCTGGTCTATTCGTGGAAGGGCGGTTCGGATTCCAATGATTCCAGTTCCAACTATGGCTCGAAGCTCGACAGCGTCGTTACCTGGACCTTGCAGCCCGAAGGGCGCGGCACCCGGCTGCGCCTTGTCCATGCGGGTTTCCGCTCGCCGCAAAACGACTTCGCCTACGACGCCATGAGCCCCGGCTGGGGCCGCATCATGGGACGGTTCGCGGAGATTGCGGCGGCGGCGTAGCGGGCAAGCGCGCGGCGTAGCTTTCGAGCGGCAACTCGAGGCCAACGCAGAGGAAGCTGATCGTGTGGTAGTAGCCCACCAGGGCGATCGCCTCGAGGATCTGCGCCTCGTCGAAATGCATTGCGAGCCTGCTCCACGTCGCCGGGGCGATGGCGCGCCGGTCGACCAGGTCGTCGACCAGGGCGATCAGTGCCTGCTCCTCTTCAGTCCAGCAGGCGGCGTCGCTCGGTCCCGTCGCGGTCGCGGCCACATGTTCGGGCGTGAAGCCGACCCTTTCGGCAAAGAAGGCAATGTGGACGCCCCATTCGTACTCGCAGCCCAGCCGTGCCGTGGTGCGATCGATCAGGATCTCACGCTGGCGCAGGGCGAGCGGGCCTTTGTCCAAAAGGCCGCCGGCGAACACCTTGGCGAATATGCGCGGGCTTTTTGCCATGGTGCGGAACAGGACCAGGGGCGGCACGCCCGGCGGCATGATGCGCGCCAGTTCGTTGGCGATCGCGGGCTCGTAGGGCGGTTCGGCAGGGGCGATGCGGGGCATGGCACGTCTCCGTCAATGGCGCTACAGTTTGTGTAGCGAGCCGGTTCGGCATTCGCTACAGAAAATGTAGTAACGGAGTGAAATAGATGGTGAAGGCCGTCCTTCCCGGACGCCCGTCCCGCGGCTCGAAAAGCGGCCGGCCGATCATGGCGCTGCTCGACCTGCTGGGCCGCCGCTGGACCCTGCGGATCGTCTGGGAGTTGCGCGACAGGCCGCTGCGCTTCCGCGAGCTCCAGGACGCGATCGGCGCCAGCCCGACCATCGTCAATGCGCGACTGGCCGAGCTGCGGACGGCCAGGCTGGTCGAGCTCGACGACGAGACGGGCTACCGCCTCACGTCATTGGGCCGGGAGCTGCTGCGGCTCTTCCTGCCGCTGCACGTCTGGTCGGAGAAATGGGCAAGGGCCATCGCCCCGTGAGGCGCGTCAGTAGACCTGGGTGAGGTAGTCGACGATCTTGGGCACGTCGGCCTCGTCGATCGGTGCGCCGTAGATCTTGATCATCTTGGTGACCTCGGCTTCCCAGAAGGCCTTCTTGAAGGCCGGGCCCTGCGGCTGAGAAGCGATGTAGTCCGCCGAGTGGCAGGCCCCGCAATTTCCCTGGACGATTTCGAGATTGGGTCCGGGCTTGAAGGCAGCGGTTTCGTCGGGAAGAACATAGGTCAAGGGCTTGGCATTGACGGCGACGAGCCCCGCACCAGACAGGGCGACGGTCAATCCGGCGAGGCCGGCCAGCACGAGGAGGTTCGAGCGTTTCATGGTCGTCCTCCTCAGGCTGCCGTGACGCGCGTGGTTTCGACGACATTGCGCAGGTAGCCGGCGGGATTCCACAGCGGCGTCATCGGCTGCGTCTGGCCGCCGTTGCTGGTGGCGCGCACCTTGAGCGCATGCGGTCCGGCCGTCAGGGTGACCGGTAGCTGCCATTCGCGGAACGAGTATTTCCCGAGATCCTGGCCGAGCTTTGCCGGCGTCCAGCTCTTGCCGTCGTCGGTCGAGACGGCGACCTCCTTGATGCCCGTGCCGCCGTCGAACGCGATCCCCTTGAGCACGATCTGCTGTCCGGCCGTCACCTTGGCGCCGTCGCCCACGCTGGTGATGAACGACCGGACGGTGAAGCGGCCGATCGGAATCGTCGTCTTGGGCGGCGTGCCGGGCTCGGTGCAGTTGCAGTCGTTGTCGGGCATGCGGTAGGCGGTCTTCATCCAGTAGCCATCGAACACATGGTCGATGACGTTGATCTCGCTGAGATGTTTTACCCAGTAGGTGCCGTAGTAACCCGGCACGACGAGGCGGACCGGAAAGCCGTTGAGGAAGGGCAGGTCCTGGCCGTTCATGGCGTAGGCCAGCATGACCTCGCCGTCGCGCGCCTGATCGATGTCGAGCGCTTTGACGAAATCCGGAGTCTTGTCGACGATCGCGGTATCGAGGCCGTTGAACGTCACCTGGCGCGCATCCTTCTGCACGCCCGCCCGGTCGAGGACCGCCTTGAGCGGCACGCCCTTCCAGCGCGCGTTGCCCATCGCGCCGTTGCCGAGCTGCCCGCCGGCGACCCGCGGCTCGAAGAAGCCGCGGCTGTTGCCCGAACACTGGTTGACCGCGGCGATCTCGACCGACGGCATGCGCTTGAGCTCGGCCAGGGAGAGTTTCAACGGCTTGTCGACCTTGCCCTTGACCTCGACGGTGAAGGTGTCGGGATCGATTTCAAGGGGGATGCCGGCCAGATGGTAACGCACGAAGAAGGCATCGTTGGGCGTGATGGGGCCGTCATTGAACACCGAGAATGGCGTTTCGAGTTGTGGTGGCCGGCTGGTCAACCCGATCATCGGCCGCTTTTGCGGGTACTTCACGAGCGGTCGCTCGCCGTTCTCGAAGGGCAACTTGACCGTACCGGCAAACGCGCGCAGCGGATCGAAGATCGAGGCTGCGCCAAGCGTCGCCACGACGGCGCCGGCCTGCTTGAGCAGGGCTCTTCTGTCGATCATGGCAGGTTTCCTCCGGGGGTTATTCCATTTTTGGACAACGCCTAAAGGATAGCCTAGGCCCTGCGGCGCGTCAGCCAGCCGGAGAAAATTAGTGCGCACGCGGCGATCACAACGATGATGGTGGCAAGCACGTTGATCTGCGGATCGACGCCCAGCCGCACGCTGGAATAGACGCGCATCGGCAGGGTCTGCGACTGCGCGCCGGCGACGAACTGGGTCAGGATCAGGTCGTCGAGCGACAGGGTGAAGGCGAGCAGCCAGCCCGAGCCGACCGCCGGCGCGATCAGCGGTAACGTCACCGTGAGGAAGGTCACCCAGGGCGTGGCGCCGAGATCCATCGCCGCCTCCTCGAGCGAGCGGTCGAAATCGGCGAGCCGCGCCTGCACCACGATGGCGACGAAGGAGATCGAGAAGGTGATGTGGGCGATGGCGATGGTGAGGAAGCCGCGATCGGGCCCGCCGAACAGGCGCTCGGAGCCGACGAACAGCAGCAGCATGGAGATGCCCATCACCACCTCGGGCATCACCATGGGGGCGATGACCAGGCTGCCGAACAGGGTGCGGCCGAAGAAGGACGGCACGCGCGCCAGCACGTAGCCCGCCGCCACCGCCGCCGCCGTGGCGCTCACCAGGCCGATGCGGAGCGACAGCCAGGCGGCGGAGAGCATCGCCTCGTTGGCGAACAGCGCGCTCCACCATTGGGTCGAGAAGCCCGCCCACACCGTGACCATGCGCGATTCGTTGAACGAGTAGGCGATCACCAGCACGATCGGCAGGTAGAGGAAGGCGTAGCCGAAGGCCAGCATGGCGAAGGCGAAGCGGGCGCGGCCTGCCTGCGCGGAGCCGAAGCGCCATTTGCGCGAGGCCAGGCGTGCCTCTCGGCTCCGCTTCGGCGAAGGCAGGCCGGGCATCATTGCCGCTCCAGGCTTTTCGCCTGCTGGCGCTGGAAGAGGACGATCGGCCCGACCAGCAGCACCAGCAGGCAGATCGCCACCGCCGACGCGAGCGGCCAGTCTGAATTGGTGAAGAACTCGTCCCACAGCACCTTGCCGATCATCAGCGTGTCGGTGCCGCCCAAAAGATCGGGGATCACGAACTCGCCGACCGCCGGGATGAACACCAGCAGGCAGCCCGCCACGATGCCGGGCAGCGACAGCGGCAGGGTGACAGTGAGGAAGGCGGCGAACGGCTTGGCGCCGAGATCGGCCGCCGCCTCGAGCAGGCTGGTGTCGAGCTTCTCCAGGGAGGCGTAGAGCGGCAACACCATGAAGGGCAGGTAGGCGTAGACGATGCCCAACTGCACAGCCCATTCGGTGCCCAGGATCGTTCCCGGATCGGACGCCAGGCCGGTCCAGCGCAGGAATTGATTGAGGATGCCGTTCTCGGCCAACAGCCCCATCCAGGCATAGACGCGGATCAGGAACGACGTCCAGAACGGCAGGATGACCAGCATCAGCAGCAGCGGCCGCCGTCTTGATGACGCGCGCGCGATGGCGTAGGCCATGGGATAGCCCAGCAGCAGGGCGGCCACGGTCGCGGTGGCGGCGATCCTGAGCGAGGACAGCCAGGCGGCGACATAGAGATCGTCGGTGAAGAGCAGCGAGAAATTCTGAAGGCTCAGTCCCAGCTCGACCGGCGGCGCCGAATCGGGTGCGTTGGTGCCGAGCGCGATCGTCAGCACCAGTGCAAAGGGCAGCAGGAAGAAGACGACGAGCCAGGCATAGGGCAGGGCGATGACGAAGCGCATCGCTATTCGTCCAGCGTGTGGCCGGCGTCGGCGGCCCAGCCCAGCCACACGCTTTGGCCGCGCCGGAACCTCTCTGCCGTGCGCGCGACGTTGGCGGTCGAGACCAGCAGCACGCGGCCGTCGTCGGTGGCGACGCGATAGAGCGAGCGATCGCCCTCGTAGGCGACGTCGACGATCTTGCCGGCGGCGGCGTGCGCCGTGTCCGGCCGCGCCGCGCACAGGGCGATCTTCTCCGGCCGCAGCGCCAGCCAGCGGCGACCGTCGTCCAGCGGTAGGATGTTGGCGATGCCGATGAAATCCGCGACGAAGCGCGAGCGCGGCCGCTCGTAGACTTCGTGCGGCGTGTCGACCTGCACGACCCGGCCGAGATCCATGACGGCGAGCCGGCTCGCCATGGACATCGCCTCCTCCTGGTCGTGGGTCACCATGACGAAGGTGAGGCCGAGCTCCTCCTGCAGGCGCACCAATTCGAAGCGCGTGCCCTCGCGCAGCTTGCGATCGAGGGCGGCCAGCGGCTCGTCGAGCAGCAGGAGCTTGGGCCGCTTGACCAGCGCACGCGCGAGCGCCACGCGCTGGCGCTGGCCGCCCGAGAGCTGCGCCGGCCGCCGCGCGGCGTAGTCCGACAGCCGCACCTGCTCGAGCGCCTCGGCGACGCGCGTGGCGATCTCCGGTTTGGGCAGGCCCTCGCGGCGCAGCCCGTAGCCTACGTTCTCCGCTACGTTCATGTGCGGGAAGAGCGCATAGGACTGGAACATCATGTTGATCGGCCGGCGATGCGGCGGCACGCCGGTCATGTCCTGGCCGTCGATCACGAGGCGACCGGCGTCGGGCGTTTCGAAGCCCGCCAGCAGGCGGAGCAGCGTGGTCTTGCCGCAGCCCGAGCTGCCCAAAAGGGCGAACAGCTCGCCGCGTTCGATGACGAGATCGACGTTGTCGACGGCGGTGATCGCGCCGAAGCGCTTGGTGACGCCTTCGATGCGGACGATCGCGCTGCCGCTCACATCAACGGCCCGTCTTGATGGTGGTCCACAGCCGCGTGCGCTCGCGCACCTGCTCGGCGTTGCCGGCGGTGATCGTGTAGAAGCGGGCGCGCACGGCGGGCGGCGGATAGATCAGCGGGTTGTCTGAGATGTTCTTGGGCAGCAAGGCCGTCGCCGCCTTGTTGGCGTTGGCGTAGCCCGTGAGCTCGCTCGACGCGGCGGCAACCTTGGGCTCCATCATGAAATCGAGGAAGCTGAGCGCCTGCGCCGGATCGGGTGCATCCTTGGGGATGGCCGCCACGTCGATCCACAGCATCGAGCCCTCCTTCGGGATGGCGTAGGCGATGTCCTGCTTGTCCTTGGCCTTGGCGGCGCGATCGCGTGCCTGGAAGATGTCGCCGGAATAGCCGAAGGCGAGGCAGATGTTCCCGCCGGCCAGGTCGTTGATGTACTCCGAGGAATGGAACTTGCGGATGAAGGGCCGCACGGCCTTCACGACGTCGGCTGCCTTGGCAAGGTCCTCGGGCTTCTTGGAATCGGGATCGAGACCGAGATAGTTCAGCGCCGCCGGCAGCACATCGGTCGCGCTGTCGAGCATCATGACGCCGCAATCCTTGAACTTGGACACCACCGCCGGATCGAACACCATCTTCAGCGAATCGACCGGCGCGTCAGGCAGGCGCTTCTTGATGGCCGCGACGTTGTAGCCGATGCCGGTGGTGCCCCACATCCAGGGGATGGCGTAGGCGTTGCCGGGATCGTACTTGGCCAATGCCGCCATGATGTCTGGGTCGAGGTTGCCAAAATTCTTGAGCTTGGCCTTGTCGAGCGGCAGGAACAGGTTGGCGGCGAGCTGGCGCACGAAGAACGGCGAGGCGGTCGGCACCACGACGTCGTAGCCCGAACGGCCGGTCTTGAGCTTGGCGTCTAAAATCTCGTTGGAATCGTAGGTCGTGTAGTTGACCTTGATGCCGGTGTTCTTCTCGAAATTCTTGAGCTCTGTTTCGGCGATATAGTCCGACCAGTTGTAGACGTTGACCTGGCCCTGGCCGAGCGCGGGCGCCGCAGCCAAGGCGAGGAGAGAGGCGAGGACGGGCAAACGCATCGGCAACTCCGGCGGGATCAGACGCCAAGATATCTATGCTGCAGCTCGCTGTCGCGGGCCAGCGCGTCGGAAGTGCCGGTCCAGACGACGCGGCCCTTCTCGACGATATGATGGCGGTCGGCCAGCCCGATCAGCGCGCCCACGCTCTTGTCGATCACCAGGATCGCCTGGCCCTCGCGCTTCAGCCGGTCGAGGCACGACCAGATTTCCTGGCGGATCAGCGGCGCCAATCCCTCGGTCGCCTCGTCGAGGATCAGCAGCTTGGGGTTGGTCATCAGCGCCCGGCCGATCGCCAGCATCTGCTGCTCGCCGCCCGAGAGCTGGTTGCCCATGTTGCGCTGGCGCTCGGCGAGCCGCGGAAAGAAGTTGTAGGCGCGCGCGAGGGTCCAGGGATTGCCGCGCGAGGTGCGGTTCGCGGCCGACGCTAAAAGGTTCTCGCGCACCGAGAGGTTGGGGAAGATCTGGCGCCCCTCGGGCACCAGCCCCAGGCCGAGGCGGGCGATGCGGAAGGAGGGCAGGCGGTCGACCCTGTTGCCCTCGAACTCGACGACGCCGCTGCGCGCCGGCAGCAGGCCCATGATGGCGTTCACCGTCGTCGTCTTGCCCATGCCGTTGCGGCCCATCAGGGTCACCACCTCGCCGGCATCGACGGCGAGCTCCATGCCGAACAGGGCCTGGCTCGCGCCATAGAAGGCTTTTAGCTCGCGCACGCGGAGCATCACGCCGTCTCCTCGCCGAGATAGGCCTGGCGCACCTCCGGATTGGCGCGGATCTCGCCGGGCGGGCCGCTGGCGATGGCGCGGCCATAGACCAGCACGGTGATGCGGTCGGCGAGCTGGAACACGGCGTCCATGTCGTGCTCGATCAGGAGCATGGCGCGCTTGCCCTTGAACCCGCGCAGGAATCCGATCAGGCGCTGCGATTCCTCGGCGCCCATGCCGGCCATCGGCTCGTCGAGCAGCAGCAGGCGGGGATCGCCGGCCAGCGCCATGGCGATCTCGAGCTGGCGCTGCTCGCCATGGCTGAGTGCGGCGGCGAGCGTGTCGGCGCGCTTAGCGAGTCCAACTTCGGCGAGGCCCTGCCGCGCCGGCCGGCGCAGGGTCTCGTCGCGGCGGGCATCGGCCAGGAAGCGGAAGGAATGGCCGGCGTGGGCCTGCACGGCCAGCGCCACGTTGTCGAGGGCGGTGAACTCGCGCAGCACCGAGGTGATCTGGAAGGACCGCGCCAGACCCAGCCGGACCCTGGCGTGCGTCGGCAGGTGCGTGACGTCGCGACCGGCGAAATGGATGGTGCCGGAGTCCGGCCTGAGGTTGCCGGTGAGCTGGCTCACCAAGGTGGTCTTGCCCGCGCCGTTGGGGCCGATCAGAGCATGGATCTCGCCCGGCCGGACGTCGATCGAGACCGAATCGGTGGCTAAAAGGCCGCCGAAGCGTTTGATCAGGCGATCGGTGGAGAGCAGCGGCTCAGCCATGGCGGCGCCCGAACAACGAGTTGATGCCGCCCTTGGCGTAGAGCGCGATCAGCACCAGCATGGGCCCGAACACGATCTGCCAGTATTCGCCCCAGCCCTTGCGGCCGAGATCGAGCAGCGGCGGCAGCGACTCCTCCAGCACGAAGAAGGCGATGGCGCCGTAGAGCGGGCCGAACAGCGTGCCCATGCCGCCCAGCACGACGATGACGATGAGGTCGCCCGACTTCACCCACGACATCATGGCGGGCGAGATGTAGGCACCCTCGTTGGCGAGCAGGATGCCCGCCAGCCCACCGAAGGCGCCGGACAGGGTGAAAGCGGCCAGCCGGTAGCGGAACACCGGGAAGCCGAGCGCGGTCATGCGCAGGTCGTTGGACTTGGCGCCGCGGATCACCAGGCCGAAGCGCGAATTGGCGAAGCGGCTGCAGAACCACAGGGTGGCGCAGAGCAGCGCGAAGCAAAGCCAGTAGAACGACGCCTTGTCGCGCAGGTCGATCAGGCCGGGGAAGCGGCTGCGGCTGATGTTGAGGCCGTCATCGGCGCCATAGGCTTCCAGCCCCGCGCCCACGTAGTAGACGAGCTGGGCGAAGGCCAAGGTGATCATGATGAAATAGAGCCCGCGCGTGCGCAGCGACAGTGCGCCGATCAGGGCGGCCCACAGGGTGGCGGCCACGATGCCGACCGGCCATTGGACCCAGCCATTCTGGATGCCGTGCGCGGCGAGGATGCCCACGGCATAGCCGCCGATGCCGAAGAACACGGCGTGGCCGAAGCTCACCAGCCCGCCATAGCCCAGGATCATGTTGAGGCTAATGGCTGCGATCGCCCAGATGACGATGCGCGTGCCGATCGACAGCAGATAGCGCTGGTCGAAGGCTTGAGTCATCAGAGGCAGGACGGCCAGAACCAGCAGCACGAGGACTGTCGCCAACCCGCGTGGCGTGCGCAAAGCGGCCATCATGTCCGCTGCCCGAACAGGCCGGTCGGCCGCCACACCAGCACGCCCGCCATGACGATGTAGACCAGCACCTGCGAGATGGCGGGCGCGGCGCTCGAGGCGGCGGAGGTGCTGAGGAAGGTCTTCAGCAGATCGGGCAGGAAGGCGCGGCCGATGATGTCGATCTGGCCCACCACCATGGCGGCCACGAACGCGCCCTTGATCGAGCCGATGCCGCCGATGACGATGACGACGAAGGCCACGATCAGGATGTCGTCGCCCATGCCGATCTTCACCGAGGAGAGAGGCGCCGCCATCAGGCCGGCGAGGCCGGCGAACACCGCACCCAGGCCGAACACCAGGCTGAACAGCAGCTCGATATTGACGCCCAGCGCCCCGATCATGCGCCGGTTGGAGGCGCCGGCGCGGATCAGCATGCCGAGCCGGGTGCGCGCCACCAGCCAGGCGAGCAGGGCGGCGACGGCGGCGCCGGCCACGATGATGGCGAAACGGTAGGCGGGGTAGGGCACGCCGGGCAGGATCTCGACGGTGCGCGCCAGGAACGAAGGCACCGCGATGCTCTTGCCGGCCGGGCCCCAGACCGCACGCACCAGCTCGTTGAAGAACAGGATCAGGCCGAAGGTCGCCAGCACCTGGTCGAGATGGTCGCGGCCATAGAGCCGGCGCATGACGACGGCCTCGACAACGACACCCAGCAGGAAGGTGGCGGGCAGCGCCAGCAGGGCGCCCAGCACGAAGGAGTCGGTCCAGCCGATCAGCGTCCAGGCGATGTAGGCGCCCATCATATAGAGCGAGCCGTGCGCCAGGTTGACGAGATCCATGATGCCGAAGGTGAGCGTCAGGCCGGCGGCGAGCAGGAACATCAGCAGGCCGAGCTGCACGCCGTTCAGCATCTGGAGCAGCAGATAGTCCATTCCCCCGTCTCACCCCTCAAACGAAACGGGAGCGCGTCGCCGCGCTCCCGTCAACCGTCTACCCCAAAAGCCTCACTTCATCGGACACTTCTCGTAGTAGGAATCCTTGGCGTCCTTCACCGCCGTGGCGATGGTCTTCACCGTCATCATGCCCTGGGGATCCTTCACCGTTTCCTGGATGTAGAAATTCTCGATCGGGAAGTTGTTGGTGTTGTACTTGAAGTCGCCGCGCAGCGACTTGAAGTTGGCCTTCTTGATCTCGGCGCGGACCTTGTCCTTGTTCGAAAGGTCGCCCTTCAGCGCCTCGGCCGCCGAGGCGATCAGCATGATCGCGTCGTAGCTCTGGGCGCCATAGTAGGACGGATAGACGTTGTGCTTCTTCTTGAAGTCGGCGACGTAGCGCTTGTTCTGTTCGTTGGGCTGGTCGTTGACCCACTCCTGCGCGCCCAGCGTGCCGAGCGCCAGCTCGCCCTGCTGCGGCAGGGTGATCGCGTCGATCGAGAACACCTGGTAGAGCGGCACCGTCTTGCTGAGGCCCGACTGCGCCCACTGCTTGACGAACTGCACGCCATGCGCGCCGGGGTAGAAGATGAAGATGCCGTCGGGCTTGGCCGCGGCGATCTTGGCGAGCTCGGCCGAGAAGTCGAGCTGGTCGGGCCACTTGGTGAAGTCCTCGCCGATGATCTGGCCCTTGTAGGTGCGCCTGACGCCGGCCAGCATGTCCTTGCCGGCAGCGTAGTTGGGACCCATCAGGTAGAGGCTTTTGACGCCCTTGGTGTTGAGGTACTCGCCCATCGCCATCGGCGTCTGGTCGTTCTGCCACGAGGTCGAGAA
>WNFD01001442.1_pt1 | contig 24039 bp, 24 predicted proteins | sample 5400491 | NCBI WGS metagenome assembly WNFD01 (sample SAMN13153343, study PRJNA577476) | soil metagenome | isolation source: 120 cm saprolite under Douglas fir tree site 2 hole 2 replicate 2 | place: USA:California | collected 2015-04-18
ACGCTCGCTGTCGAAACTTCCGCCGCTGACTTTATCTGTGGCCATGATGGCTCCTCCTCTCACTAAACCGGGATTCCCGTTTTGCCTCTGCGCTTTCAATTCAAATAGATCCGCCCCGGCCCGATGGTCTCGGTCGCCGGGCGCTGAGGCCCTGACCCGTTGGCCTCGGCGCCGACGCCGAGCAACTCCGTGGGACTGCTCCCGCAGGATCGGCACGCCGCTCATTTCTGGGACACGCGTGGAAGGAATGCGCAACGGATTTTTGCTGTTGGTCCTAAAGGTCGCAGAGCATTCGCTGGTGCGGAATGCCGGCCTCTTCGAACACCTCGCCTTCGGGAATGTAACCGTTCTTGAGATAGAAGCCTTCGGCGGTGAGCTGAGCATGCAGTACCGCGCGGCCAAACCCCTGCCGCTTGGCGTGTCCCATCAGGAACTCGAGAATGCTTCTGCCGATCCCCTGGCCACGCTGCTCGCGCAATACCGCCATCCGGCCGATCTTTACGTATCCATCGTGAGACACCATCCGGCCGCAGCCGACCGGCCTCTGTCCGTCCAACGCGAGCGCATGAAACGCATCCGCGTCTTCTGCGTCCATCTCCTCCTCTTCGGGCACATGCTGTTCCTCGATAAAGACAGCGCGCCGAATCGCCCACGCCTGCTCCATCTGGGGCCGCTCAGTGATCTCGACTACTTTAATCTGCGAGCTCATCGTCTTTAGTCGCTCCGAGATGCGCACATCGAAGAAACCTTACCCTCCGAAGGATCAGTCTGGTAGGCTGCGGAAAACCCTATTTGATCATGAACAATCTCTCCGCACCCTGCGATAAAACTGGCTTCCATCCTTTTTGATTCGCACCTCGCGGACTTGTTAGCTCGCTCCGCCTTCGGCTCCGCTAGTGTTTAGTTCTCCCCACTGGGGGAGAACTGGAGTTTCTATATTTTATCGACTGCGCCCCGTCTTGTCATCCCGAGCGAGCCGGAGCGTCAGCGGAGGCAGAGCCTGCCCCGAGTCTGTCCGAGGGGAGGGATCAACGCGAAGCGATTTGCCTGAGAGCGTGAGGCACGCGTCGTGAACAGCTACTGGGTCTAAATCATGTCCGGGCGCACGAGGACTTTGTAGGTCGGCGTGACCAATAACCTCGAGCGCCGAGCCTACGCACACCAGGATAAGCGGTTCCCGGGGTTCACCAGCAAGTACCGGCTCGATCGTCTGGTCTATTTCGAGGAACACTCAGACATCCGCGCCGCGATCGAGCGAGAGCAGCAAATCAAGTCCTGGCGGCGAGAAAAGAAGGTAGCCTTAATCGAATCGGTCAATCCCAATTGGAGGGACCTAAGCCTTGATTGGGGGCCTGAAATGGTTCGCGCGGAAGGCGGAAAAGACGAATCGCTCCGCGTTGATCCCTCCACTACGCGGCAAAAAAAGCCGCTCCGGTCGGGATGACAAAAAAAGCCTTCGAAGGGCAGGCTGTAAGCAGCCGAAAATGTGGAAACTCCCGTTCTCCCCACTGGGGGAAATTACAGAGAGGGAAGCAGGGTGCGGAAGGCCTTTTTCCGCAGCCCCCCGGGATCAGTAGCGCTGACCGACGCTGGCGTCAAACCCGGCTTATAGGCTTGGATCGCGTTATGATACTGTGCGACAGTCGCGCAGAAACCGGGCGAATCCGATGGCTCGCAGGTTGCGCGGGAGGCGAGATGAGCCGCGACAACCCTCACCATGGCAGGCTCCGCGGCGGGCACCTGCTAGAGCCTGACCTGACTAGGTGGAGCGAAGCAGAGCCGAGCAAAGGAGTCTGCGACGTGCGTATAACACCGGAGAGCCGCAGGCGACGAATGGGTCGGTGAAAAAAGATGCCGCAGATAAACGAGACCATCCTGGCGCCGGCGTTAGAGGGCGGCGAATGGATTCAGCAGGGACCGGTCGAACTGGCGCAATTGCGCGGGCACAGAATTGTTTTGCTCGATTTCTGGGATTACACTTGCGTCAACTGTATTCGCTCGTTGCCCTACGTGTCTGAATGGCATCGCCGCTACGCCGCCACCGGCCTGGTCGTGGTCGGGGTGCATGCGCCCGAATTTAGTTTCGCGCGCGGCCGCGCTAACGTGCTCGAGGCGCTCGCGCAATTCAGTCTCGATTATCCGATCGTACTAGACAATAGCTATGCCATCTGGCGCGCATATTCCAACCGTTATTGGCCGGCTAAGTATCTGATCGACGCGCAAGGCCGGTTGCGCTACTACCATTTCGGCGAAGGTCTATATCAGGAGACTGAAAAGCAAATTCAAAAACTGCTAAGCGAACTCGACTCCACGGCTCAGTTCCCGCCACCGATAGAACCAATCCGCGATACGGATCAGCCCGGAGCGGTGTGCTATCGAGTGACGCCTGAGCTTTACCTGGGATACGCGAGGGGACAGTTTGGCAATCCCGCCGGGGTCATCCGTGACAAGAGTTTCGACTACTCAGATCCCGGCCGTTACATCGAGGGCGCGGCCTATCTGAGCGGGCGATGGACCGTCAGCGAGGAAAGCTCACGCGCCGATAATTCGGACTCGACGCTGATGCTACGTTATACGGCGATGGACGTTAACCTGGTGATGACGCCTCCCGCGAACGGCGCGGCACGCGTCGAGCTGTTGATGGGGGAGGAGCAGCGCGTCGGTTCCGATGTGGCGAATGAGAACGGGCGCTCTTTCATTACGGTGGACCAGCCCCGGATGTACAGCTTGATAGCCAACCCGTCGGTGCTGTCCGGAAGCCTCAGATTGAAAATGCTTGACCCCGGCGTGACCGCGTATGCTTTCACCTTCATTTCGTGCACGGTCACTTGATTCCGCGGCAGGCACCATGCGCCTCGCTCCGGAGCGGCCGCTTTGTAGGGGCGGCTCTCGAGCCGCCTTCTTAAGGCCACTTAAGGCATGTCGAGAGAAACAACAATGTCTAAGGAAACACTGATTGCATCGGATGAAGAGATCCTCGCCGCGGCTCGTATGCTGACGGAGGCGCGGTACTCGATCGCGTTGACCGGCGCCGGAATGTCGGTCGAAAGCGGCATTCCGCCGTTTCGCGGCCCGGGCGGCCTTTGGACGAAGTATGGTGAGCCGCCGATGAACGGCTATCAGCTTTTCCTGGCCGACCCCAAAAAAGGCTGGGAAGACCGGATTCGCCGCCAGGATGATGAGTTATGGCGTCCGCTGAGGGTTGCCCAGCCCAATCCCGGCCATGTTGCGCTCGCGACGATGGAGTCGCTGGGAGTGCTGCGGTTCCTCATCACCCAAAACGTCGACGATTTGCATCGGCGGGCGGGACATCAGGGGTTGGCCGAAATCCATGGCAATTGGAAACTGATTCGATGCATTGATTGCAACGCGCGCTTCAAGAGCGAGGAGGTCAGTCTCGAAGTACTGCCGCCGCCGTGTCCTCGATGCGAAGGAATCCTCAAGAGCGATACCGTGTCATTTGGGGAGCCGATTCCGGGCGACGTACTGAATCAATGTATGACAAATGCAGCGCAGGCCGACCTGGTGCTGGTCGCGGGCACCTCGGCCACGGTCTATCCGGCCGCCGGGTTCGCGATTGAAGTAAAACAACGCGGCGGAATTCTGATCGAAGCCAATCTTTACGAAAGCGAGATTTCAGCCATTTGCGACGTCAGCTTGCGCGGCCCCACCGGTGAAATCCTTCCGCGCCTGACCGCCGCCGTCTCTGAATTGCGCCGAGAGAAGCTGTCATAGCGTCGTTAGTGGGCAGCAGCGGCGGTGGTCCTCCGCTGCGCGCGCGGGAGCAGGAAGTACAGGCAGGGGCAGCGATTCACTAGCCGGACGTAGCCCGGATTTTGATGGCGGTCAGCCGGGCTCGGGAGCCCGGGGCCGATACCGCTTGACGTCGATATCGCCTTCCCGTTGCCGCATTGCGTAGGCGTCGTGCCACGCCTGCATGTTGAGCAGGGTTTCCATTTTCACCCCGAACGCCTTCTCGATCCGCAGCGCCATCTCCGACGACAAAGCCGCATTGCCATTGATCAAGTCGGAGAGTGTGGCGCGGCGCACGTTCAGCACTTTGGCCGCCTCGCTCACGGTTAACCCGAGTTCGTCGAGAATTTCCTCGCGGATGAATGCGCCCGGATGCGGCGGGGCCATTCCTATTTTGGCGGGTGCGCGACTCATCAGTGGTAGTCCTCCGCATCGAGGTTGCGGATTTCGCCTTGCCGGACATCAAAGGTCAGCCGCCAATTGCCGCTGACCGAAATGCTCCACGTCCTGGCGCGCTCCACCTTTGAGCTGATGGATGCGCCAGCCGGGCGGTCCTCTAACGCCGTCAATGTCGGCCGCCACGATCAGCACCGCCAGTATGTTGCGCAGGCGTTGCACAAGATCGCTGCGCAGTTGCCGGCCGTCGTTGTCCTCAATGAGCCGCAACAGTCCGCGATGCCGGACGCTCCGAATGTGCATAGTGGAGCGTACGCTGATACCGTACAGCTATCAATGGTGTGCTGGTGTGTAATCGCACGGTCGCGGCAATCGGCCGCGCGGCGCCGACCGGCGACGCATTGACCCCTAGCCGTGGCTCGGCTGCCTTGCCAAGCGCGCGCCCAAGGGCAATGTACGTTTCGATAATCTCGCAGTCGGACCGCGATGGTTTACCTTTGTCAGCCGGTTTCTTTCCCAAAATGCTTCTTTGTCTCGCCGTGAGAGCAATACGATCCGTGACTTTCAGGGCTAGAGCTTCATCTAAGACGCGTCGGGCGAGGTTCAGGAGATGTTGGGGAATGTCGAGAGATGAATAATTAGGCGCCTCCGTTAAAAGAGTGACGTTGGCGCCCATCGGTTCCGCAGTTCGCAGTTTATATGACTGCATGGAGCGAAGGACGGAGTGAATCCCATGGACGGACGTGTCCAAACCCTGGATTAGGTTTGTGGCGTCGCGTGAAGTGTTTTCCGCATGCAAGTCCCACTCTCGGTAAACCGGCTCCGATGCGAATAGCCAAAGGCGTCTAGGTTTGCTCCGCGCGCTATCAATGATCACTTGAGCCGCACCCATCAGGTGGTGGGGTTGCTTGCGGCCTAGGTTCGACACCCGTATAACGTCAAGAAGTGCGCAGGTGTCGAGAAGTAGCAACCCCGCAGGCTCGCTGGCAACGAGACCCGCAGCCTCAGCAACACTAATTGCCAGGCTCATTAGCAGACTTTTGATCGAACTGGGTCAACAACGAGCGGGCAAACTCATATTCCTCTACGAGGTTAGTTGCCAACTCGTCGGGCCAGTTCTCCTCTTCGATGAGCCACCGCCTCAGAGTGTAAGAGTCCAAGGACGCCCCGCTCTTGTAAGCCTCGATCAGGAAATCAAACCAACGTCTCTTATCGTAAGGATGCGCTGAACCCGTACCTTTATTCGCAGCCGCCGAAAACTGGTGAAGCAGTCGTGCCGCACCCGATGGCAAAACCTCATCGATTTGCCTCTCGTCGGCCGAAAGCTCGACTCGAAAGCCTTGAGGCTCAGCGACCGGCCTTACAAAGCGTTCGCAAAATTCTGCGACTATAAGGTTGTATTGCTCGATGGAAAGTCGCTGCACCGACTGAGGGACAACGTTGAAGACGTGCATTCGCGTCTCGGAGCACCCTAGATATAGTCGAGCTTCTTCGCGGCGACCTTGCTTGGTGCAACGAAAAGAGAAGGGAGGCTTGGTCTGGTAATCGCGTGCCCAGTTTCCTTCGGACTCGATGTCACGCGACCAACCCAGAATCCAGCTTTGCCTGAACGCGTCCGATTAGATCGCTCCATGATAGCGCTTGATTCGATGGAGCCACCACGTGCAACTCGCGAAAGATCTTCATGAAGATGTCGGTTGCCTTGTCTACCGTGTTTCAGGAGTCACTAATTCGACAAGAAAATCCCCAAGTAAATTCATAATAAGGCGTGTCCCTGGCTGAAACAAATCTACGAAATGAACCCTGAGTACGTCATCGTTGCGATGGAAAAATGCCATAGCTTCGTTAGTGGGCAGCAGCGGCGGTGGTCCTCCGCTGTGCGCGCGGGAGCAGCATGCACGACAGCACGCCGATCACCATCACACCCGCCAACGTTCGGTAGATGTTGTTCAAGGAGATCATCATCGCCTGGCTTTGCACCGCAGCGTAGATCATCGCGAGCCCCCGGTTCTGTCCGGTCACGAGCTGACCAATGTAGTCGAATTTCGCCGCACCGGGCATCTGCACCGGCGCTCGGCTCATTCGCCAGGCATCAAACACCGACACGTGCTCGACCAGATAGCTTTGCTGCACCTGCTGCCTGCGGACCAGCATGGTGGTAAGCACTGACGTCCCGATCGAACCGCCGACGTTGCGCGTCATCGAAAACAGGCTGGTGGCGTATCCCATCTGCTCGCGCGGTATCGAGCTGAGCGCGGCGGCCGATAGATTCGGGAACACCAGACCCATCCCGATTCCCTGGACTACCGTGGGCCAGACAAAATTCGAGACTGCCATGCTCAAGTTGAGACTCCCCAAAAGCCACACGGAAATACCCACTAAGGAGAAGCCGAAACCCACCAGCGGACGGGTATCATAGCCGCGACGCGCGATGCCGCCGAGGAAAAACATCGCAGCCGTCAAGCCCAACCCGCGCGGTAACATCAGGAGTCCAGCCTGCCACGCCGTGTAGCCCAGCAACTCCTGAAGGAATATTGGATTCAGGATCTGCATCCCGTAGCCAGTGAAGATAAGCGTAATGAGCAGAGCGGTGGGAATCGAGAAATTCTTGTTCTTGAGGAGGCGGATCTGAACAATCGGCTCGGCAGTGTGCCACTCGTGATAAATCAGTGTAAAAAAGGCGCTCCCGGCGATTATGGTGAAATACCAGACCCACGCAGTTGCGAACCAGTCGGCGCGCTCACCGCGGTCCATGACGATCTCACCCAGTCCCAGCGCGAGCACCAGGCAGACGATGCCCAACTTGTCGGCGCGGCCCGCACCCTTGAGCCGGCGCAGATAGGATGGGTCGTGAACGAAGGTGCTAACCATGAAGGCGGCGGCCATGCCGATGGGCACGTTGATGTAGAAGTTCCAGCGCCAGTTCCAGTTGGCGGTGATATAACCGCCAACGGTTGGCCCCAGCATCGGCGCGACCATCATGCCCAACCCCCACACTGCCATCGCTAACGTCTGTTCCTCCGGCGGAAACGTCTCCATCAGGATCGCCTGCGACAGCGGCTGCAGCGCAGCTCCCGCGATACCCTGCAGAAAGCGGAACGCGACCATTTGATTGAGCGATTGCGCCGCCCCGCACATTGCCGAGGACATTACGAAGGCGGTAATCGAGATCAGGAAGTAGCGTTTGCGGCCGAACTGGCCGGCGATCCAGCCGGTGGTCGGAATCATAATTCCGGCGGCGACCAAATAGGTCGTTACCACCCAGGTGATCTCGTCAACCCCCGCCGCGAAGCTGCCCTGCATGTGTGGCAGTGCAACGTTGACGATCGAACTATCGAGGACCTCCAGGATAGCGCAAAGAATGACCGAAGCAGCGATGACCCACTTGCGCGCGGCTTCCGCGGCATGTGCAACCGGTAGCGGCCGGCCTGCCTCGGTTAGTGAAGTTGCTTCCATTGTAATGGAAGAGTCCGGATGCGCAGCCGCCATCCGGGATTGGATCTGCCCGCTGTGGAGATGGCCTCAGTCGGTCTGATCGCTCTCTTCCAGGCTCCTCCGTGAAGTAGTGTTACGGCAGCACGGCGTTATTTTGAGCCGTCTATCATTGATACCCGTTTTTAGATCCCGGCAGAAGAACTACTGAATCCGGCGCCCGGCTGCAAACGCGGTGGAGCGGCATAATGCTGGTCAGTCAGGTTCCCTCATTTCCGAGTAGGCAAGGTTGCCGATCACGCCCTCCCTTTTGTGCTTACCGCGTTTGCCATTAGACGAGACTAACTGCCGGCCGCCAAGACCGGCGAGAATCAGCAACGTCTGGCGAAAAAGCATGCGGGCGCGAGAGCGATCAAAGCTTTTATAAAAGTAAGAACTGGCCAATAACCCCATCCAGATTGAAGCAGCCAGCAACGCTGCATCCTCGGCCGACAGATTAAAGGCTCTCGGCGTCCGGGCAAAAAGCTCCCGCAGGTAACCAATCATCTTCAGAGCATGTTCCTGATAGCGGCGCCGCAACCGCGGATTATGGACCGCAATGCCAATCAACTCCAACACGATGCTTCGGTCCGACAGAGACATTGCCGGCTCCAGAAATGCATAACTGGCAAGCAGATGACACTGTTCGATCGGAGGTTCGCCGCGATGGCTGGTAATGCCGGCCAGGAGCGCTTCGGACAACGCGCGGTAGAGTTCCTGCAGGATCGTGTCCTTGGTGGCAAAGTAATACGCGAGGTGGCTTGGTGATATCCGCGCTCTTCTCGCAACATCCGTCAGCGAGGTGCTGGCGTAGCCCTTCTCCAGCATCAGCCGCCACAGAGCGCGAAGAATAACGATGCGGCGATCGCCTTCGTCTTTGCCTAAAATCTGTCGAAGCAGATCGCCGTTATGGCCGGCCTTGCTGTTCATCCGAGCCCGCTTTTGTGCCATTTTCAAACGACTCCCGTCCGTAAATCTATGTTCGCTGTGATGCGTGGTCAAATCGCATCGCCGAGTTGCGAACCTGCGCCCGCTGTAGCGCTTGACTTAATGTTAGAGGTTTGAATACCTTTCAAACGCTCCAGGCTGATAGCGGGGACCTACTGGAGCTGGACGGCTGACAGACGACGGCGAACAAGCTTCACCCGGGAGGAGCAAAGATGGCAGAGTTCGACACTATCATTCGCGGTGGAATGATCATCGACGGAACGCGCTTGCCAAGGTTCCGTGATGACATCGCCATCAAAGACGGACGGATCGCGAAGCTCGGACGTCTCAAGAACCATGAGGCAGCGACGGTCATCGATGCCGGCGGCCTGATCGTGGCCCCAGGTTTCGTCGACCTTCATACCCATTACGATGCGCAGTTGTTTTGGGACCCGTATTGCAGCATTTCGAGTTGGCATGGCGTGACCTCGGTTGTGATCGGCAACTGCGGCTTTGGCTTCGCGCCGGTCAAGCCCGAGGCGCGAGAACGTGCGATGCTCACCATGACCCGCAATGAAGCAATTCCGCTGGCGTCGATGAAGGCGGGGATGCCGTGGGATTGGGTCACCTATCCGGAGTTCCTCGAGAGTATCGATCGGCACCCGAAGGCCATCAACATCCTGCCCTTCCTGGGCGTGTCGCCGCTGCTGGTTTGGGTTATGGGGCTGGAAGAGGCGAAGACTGGCCGCCGCTTTACCGAAGAAGAACAGCAATCAGTTCGTAAGATCATAAATGAAGCAATGGATGCGGGCGCCTGCGGCTGGTCAGTCCAGCATTTAGGGCGCTTGAGCCTTCAGCCTGATTGGGACGGTACGCCGATGGCGACCGACATTATGGATGAGGAGAATATCCTCTTTCTCGGCCGGGTGCTGGCGGAGCGTAACGAAGGATTCATCCAGATGACCTACGCTCCTGATAATCTGGCGGACCCAAGCTTTATCGCGAGCGATCAGCAGACCCACATCGACAAGTTCTATGAATCGCTCGCCGAAGTGTGCGACCGGCCGATTCTCTTCAATGCGGTCGCGGTTAACGACAAGTTCCCCGAGCGCCATCGCCACCTGTTGAAGTGGCTGGAGCGCTGCCGGGAACGGGGGCTAAAGATCTACGGACAATCGGCTACGGTCGAGGCTGGTTTGGCCTTTACCTTCACTGATTGGAACCTGTGGGAAGACGTCCCCGCATGGAAGGAAGCTACTCTGGGGAATTTCGAGGCGCGCTTGCAAAAGCTTTCGGACCCGGAACGCAGACCTGGACTTCGCGACTGCAGCCCGGTGCTGACCAACGACTGGAAAGACGTGTTTATCGTGTCGGTCAAGAACCCGGAGTTCAAGAAGTACGAGAACATGAACATTGTCGAGGCCGGCAAACTGATGGGCAAGCACCCGGTCGATGCCATGCTCGACATCGCGGTGGCGGATGGCTTGGCGGCGGAATTCTACTCGGCTCCAGTCAATACCGATATCAACCACTTCAAGGAACTCGTCGCCTCTGAGCTGACCATCCCGGGAGTATCTGACGGCGGCGCCCACACTAAATTCATCGCGGCCGGTGACTATCCCACTCAATTCCTGATGAAGGTGCGCGACCACAATGTCATGAGTCTCGAGGCGGCTCATTGGCGGTTGAGCACCCAGCCCGCACTGTGCGCCGGTTTCAAGAACCGCGGAACGCTTCGCGAAGGCGCGCTGGCAGACATAGTCATCTATGATCTGAACAAACTCGATGAGAAGCCAATGGAGATCGTTCACGATTTTCCAGGCGGCGAATGGCGCCGGGTGAAGCGGGCCGAAGGGTACCGGCAGATCCTGATCAACGGCCAGGTGACGCTGGAGGACGGCAAGCCGACCGGCAACATGTCAGGCAGATTGCTGCGCTACGGGCAATAGGACCTGACGACCTCGTTCCTTTTCATAATATGTAGTGCTGAGACCGCGGCCGCCGCCCGATAAGGACGGCGGCCGCCGATTTTCAGCCGATGACGTCCCTTTCCAGCGCCAATCGCCGCAGACCGCGCAGGAAGAAATGCGGAGACGTTGACCCGCCGCCGGACGCATCCGGGGTAGCCGATCGAGTAGGACGTCGAGTGGTTGCGCGGATCTTATCCGCAATTCTGGCGGGAAATTCAAAGAGTACCAGCACCTTACCGGCCTGCCGGCGCTCGACAGCGTCTTGCGGATTATGCGACGTTGGGACCCGCAGGTGCGATTCGTGGCATCGAAATCAGGCGCCACGCTGGGCAATCCGTGAGTATCGCCAAGCCGATAATCCTTATTGGGGGCACCGCCGGAACCGGCAAGACCACGCTGGCGAGCGAATTATCCTGGCGCCTGGGTCTCGACCATAGAATTGGTACGGGGTTCATTCGCGAAATAATCAAGAGCCAGCATCGCAAGGAGGACTGCCTAGAACTTCACGGCTTTACCTTTCGCTCGGAGCAACCCATTGTCAACATCGTCGCCCAGGCGCAACGGCTCAGACCGGCCATAATCGCATGTATTGAACGCGCGCGGCGCGAAGGGACTTCACTGCTGGTCGAGGGAACGCATTTATTACCGTCGGTGTATCATGATGCACTGGTCGATCTGTTCGCGGTGCTGGCAGCACCAGACCCGGAAGAGCATAGCCGGCGACTGCACGGCCCGAGCCATCTGCATCGCCAGACCACCGACGCGGACTTTACCAAAGTAAGACTGATCGATCAGTACCTCGCCAGCGAAGCGGCGCGCTGGGGCATTCGCTACGAGTCTTATGGGTTCGGCGTCGAGCGATTCATCCATGCGCTGCACCATCGCGACTTCGCGTAATCGTGAACTCGCCGCGGTATTCGAATTACTCGTGTTCCTCTGATAAATGAAGTTGCCGGCGCGGATTGAAGGACGAAGCTCTACTCGGAAAACGCTCACCCAGTTTGCCCTACCGCGATCGGTTCGTGTTCGCCCCCGCCCTGCGGCACATTTCGTACTCGTAAGCGCAACGAGATTGCAGTACACTGCCGAGGCTAAATTGAACAAGCACCGGGCGACCTTTAACAGTCCCTCGCCCGGGGGGCGGGGAGCGCCCTGATGGATCAGGCACTTGAAGCGAGCGCACTCGAATCCGCCAGCGCTGTGTCATCCGGCACCACAGCCAGTAGCACGACCGAAGCCCCTCACCGGCTTTCGTTGCTGACCAAGCTCCTATATGGGGCACCCAACCTGGCGGCGGGCGCGATGGCTATTCCGCTCCTCATTAACATGCCGAAGTTCTATGCCGACGTGGTGGCGGTGCCGTTGGCCTACCTGGCAGTTGCGATCGCCGTGACCCGTTGCCTGGACGCCATTATCGACCCCTCAATCGGCTTAATCTCGGACCGAACGCGCAGCCGATGGGGCCGCCGCCGCCCCTACATCTTTGTCGGCGCTCCGATTGGAGGTCTCGCATTCTGGGCGTTGATGAGCCCGCCTGCATACCTCAACGGTTTCGGCGGGGTGGTGTGGTTTACCGTCTCCAGTATGCTGTGCTCACTGTTCCTGACCATCGCCCTCCTGCCTCATTACGCGCTGGGGGCCGAGCTTTCGCTGGACTATAGCGAACGCAACAGCCTGTTCGGGGCGCGCGAGGGGTTTGGCGTCTTGGGCACGATCATCGCCGCTGCCGCTCCTGGCTTTCTGATGCAACGCTTCGGATGGGCTGATCGAGCGGTGTTCTCGCGGCTGGGTCTGGCCTTCATGCTTGGGCTGGTGGCGTTTAGCTGGTTGATGGTGGTCTGCGTGCACGAGCGGCCGGAGTTTGGCGCAGGCGAATCCAACTCTTTGGTTCCCGGTGTGCGGCGCGCGCTCAGAAATCGGCCTTTCAACATTCTGCTCGCAAGTTACGTGGCGATCGGCGTTAGTTATGGGATCGGGCCGGTCCTTCTGCCCTTCTTTATCGCCTATGTAGTACAGCCAGCCCAGCCCGCGCTCTGGCTTTCCATTATCCTGGTGGCATTGCTGGGTATTGGCTTCCTTTTCATACCAATCGGGGTTCTGGCGGCCCGCCGGTTCGGCAAGCTACCAATCTTAATCGGATCCTACACAATCGGTATTGCATCGACCTTCTGATTTTCTGGTTCGTCGGCAAAGGCAACTCCACGCTATATCTGATGCTGATCAGCCTGTACGCGACGTCTTACGGTGTGGGCGTGTTTTTGCCCGCCTCGATGCAGGCCGAGGTCATCGACTACGACGAGCTTCACACGGGACGGCGGCGCGAAGCCCAATACGCCGGTTTCTGGACCATTCTGTACAAGCTGGCGGCCATACCCAGTGCGGCCCTCCCGATCGCGCTGCTCGCTTCGATGGGGTATGTGCCCCACGGTACCCAGACGCCCGAAGTAATTTTAGCGATCCGCGTGCTGTTTACGATGTTACCCGCTATCGCTGCCGCCGCCTCGCTCGTGATCGTATATTGGTTTCCTATAAACGCCGAGAATCACAAGGCGATTCTCGAGGGTATCGAGCGTCATAAACGCGGTGAAAACGCGATCGACCCGCTCACAGGCCGCGAGATTCCGCCTCCGGCTGGCCGCCGGGCTGACGAGGCGAGCGGTTGGTTCCTGGATAATTTCTCACCACGCGAACTGGAACGCTTTCTTGCGCGAGGTTCACCCCGGCTTGCATGGGATGTTTGGCGCGCTGCTGGGGTGTCGCTCGCGGTCTGCTTGATCACAGGATATGTGGCTTGGTGGAGAATAGAATCGCACGCCGGTCCCGGAGCGGTTGCCTCGCTGGCAGTAGTCATTTCGGGTTCGGCGCTAGCCTTGTTTCTATTCCATCTGGTGCGGATTGGACCGGCGCGCCGGCTCGCCGAGGGAGCGATTCCGAACACGGTGGTGCGCGCCCATCTGGATGATTGCCGCTCAGGCCACATCTGAACGTGGATTGACTACAAGCCCAACCGCGAAGTCAGCTCACGAGCATCGCCCTCCTGCGATTCGGGCAGCAGGTTTAACGACGCTATAGCCTGCTGATAACTATGTGCGACTTCGAGAAGACCCGAGAGACATCTGCTAGGAAGATGACAACGAAATAAATAATAAAAGGCCGCGGACGTTACTCCGCGGCCCCTCTTCAGCGACACCTTAAGTTACTGATTCGCGCGGTACGGAGTTTGTTGCCCCTTCTCAAGCGCCCTCAAGTCGGCCGCACGCCGCTGCATAAATCCGTCCTGCACCGCCCCGTAGAGGTCCACTGCATAGCGGTCAACGTCCTCGAACAGGTTCAGGTGCAGCGACCGGTAATTGATCGCCTCCATCGCAGTTTTGCCGGCGGACGTTGGTATGTAAACGTACCAGGGCACGAAGTACGGTAACGGCCACATCGCGCCGTCCGCAGCGTAACCGATAGTACCGCGCACCGTTGACGGTCCGATGAACGGCCAGACGATGTACGCGCCGGGCGGTGCTCCATAATAACCGAGCGTGAGCCCGAAATCGTTACGGTGCTCCTTGAGGCCAAACCATTTGTCAGCAACGTCGAAAAAACCCGCCACCCCTAAGGTCGAATTGATGCCGAAGCGCGCCAACTCGCCACCCGCTTCCGGAAACCGGAGCTGGAACAAATTGTTGGCGAAGCGAGGGATAAAATTGACGTTCGAGAAAAATCGTCCGACGCTCTCTCGTACCGGCGTTGGCGCGATATCAGCGTAGCCCTGAGCTATAGGGTGGAGGATGTAATGGTCCAGCTTGAGGTTAAACCAAAACATCTTCTCGTTAAACGGTGCAAGCGGATCGCTATAGGTCTGCGCGTATTCTCCCGGTAAATGGGGCGGAGCGTACTCCTGAGCCATCACCGGTGCGGCACTCACCCCGATCGCCAGCGCGATAGCCGCACAAATCGTCTTAAGCACAACGTGTCCCTCCCGAACGCCAGATCTCAATTCCACCCTACTATACTACGACCAATGGCCGCCTGTCATTTGCTCAATTATGCTGTGTCCGACCAGTGCCAGGTTCCACTTCCGGCAGAGCCGACGATTCAGCCTGGCGGCTTGCTCTAGCCCTCGCCTAACTCTGAACCAAGCTGCTGCTGTTTTGTCCGCAAATCCGTCATCAGCTTGGGAAATCCTTGTTCATTTATCACTCGGTTAAACTGGTTGCGATAATTTGCGATGATACTGATATTGTCGACTGTTACATCGTAAACCTTCCATCCGTTGCCGGACTGCTCCAGCAGATAGTTTACGAGAATCGCGTTTTTGCCGGGCTGAACGATGGACGTGTCAACCTCGGCATAGCCCCGGCCCAACGAACGGGACTGTCCAAATTGCACCTGCTGGCCCGCATAATCCTGCACCTTGTCGAGGTAAGCCGCCTCGATAAAAGCGGTGAACAAACGCGTAAAGCTGGCTCGCTGCTCAGGTGATAAGGACCGCCAGTGGTAGCCTAAAGTAGATCTAGCCATCTCGCTGGAGTCGAAGCGGGCCTCAATCAATGGTTTTAATTGCCGCCGCTTTTCAACCACGGATTTATGTCTATCGCCGAGGATTTCCAGCGCTTGATTGACGAATTCTTGAGTCGCCGTCTTGGCGCTACTTTGCGCTCTCGCTGGCGTTACTTGGATGGTGAAAGTCGCCATAGTCACCAGAATCGCGATAACGATAACTCCAACCGGCGGGAAGAGCCGAAGACTTTCAGGTTCGCCAAACAGGGTTCGATCACACGTTTTGGTTTGCTGAGAAAACCGACTCAAAATCTTGCACCTACCTTTTTTTGCTGCTCTGGTTGTTACGGCAATTACAGTTCCCAGGCTTCGAATTAGACGGCGCGCCGATGCTCGGGAACGGATTGCCACCCGCGGCAGTTTGACCACCGTCTGAATTGCTATCGCTGGACTTGGAACCTCCACCGCTCGAGCTGGAATTGTTGATTAATTGTCCAATAGCGTCCTCGAGCACGAACGCCGACTGTGTCTGCCGAATGGTGCCGCCGTTGGCAAGATTGCCCTCACTGGGGCCTAGCGCAACTGAGACATATTTGTCGCCGATTATGCCGCTGGTCTTGATCGCGGCGATCGCATCCGTGTCGATTTTTATGCCGGTGTTGATCCGCATCCCAACATGCGCCCGATTGTCCTGTAGCGAGATTGACTGAACTTTTCCAATCGGCACCCCGGCAAGCTGTACCTGGTCGCCGGTCTTGAGACCGGAAATATTGTCAAAGTTGGCGTATAGTGTGTATCCCGGCGTTGGATAAATGCCGACGTTGCCGAGCCGTACCGAAAGGTAGACCAGGGCGGCGATTCCCAGCAGCGCGAACAGTCCGACGAGCAATTGGGTAAAGCGACTGGCGTACATTACGCTATCTTCCGACTGTGGCGATCACCTGAGAAGCCGGGCGTTCTTCCTCGCCAGTGGCCTTGCCAGCGAGGAAACTCTTGAAGTTCTCATTGTCTGAAGCCAGCACTTCGGCCACACTGCCGGCCAGTTCTATCTTGCCGAGATGCATGAATGCCACCCGGTCAGAAACCTCGAACACCTGCGGCACGTCATGGCTTACCATCACTGCGCTCAAGCCGAAGCGCTGCTGGGTGTTGCGCACCAATTCATGGATGGCAGCGGTGCGGGTCGGATCAAGCCCGGTAGTTGGTTCGTCCAGCATCAGAATCCTGGGACGTCGAATCAGCGCGCGCGCAAGCGCGGCGCGCTTTTGCATTCCGCCGCTAAGCTCGGATGGATACTTCTGTTCCATACCCTCCAGACCGACCTGCTTCAGAATTTCGTAGACGCGCGCCGCAATTTCCTCACGAGTCAGATTGGTCTTTTCAACCAATGGAAACGCGACGTTATCGAACACAGACATCGAATCGAATAACGCCCCAGCCTGGAACAGCATCCCGAATTTCTCGCGGACGGCGTCAATGCCTCGCGAGCCTAAGCGAGTGACATCGGCACCGTCAATCACAATCCGGCCGGAATCCGGCCGTAACAACAGATTCAAATGCTTGAGCAGCACGGTTTTGCCGCATCCACTAGGTCCGACGATGGTCGTAACCTGTAGGCGGTGACAATCAAGATTGACGCCGTCGAGCACCTGCTGTTTGCCGAACCGCCGCCGCAGTTCGCGCACGACGATTGCCGGGCCGTCTTTCGCCCCATTGCCGGTCATCGCTTAGGTAGCACCGGCTTGCGGCCGTGTGTCTCGGATTGCCAATTCAAAGAGGTCTCCCCAGGCCAGGCTCACACGCTTCGCGTGGAGCCGCAGAATTGTTACAGAAGAATCGATGTCAGAAAATAGTCCCATGCCAGAATAAGCACGCTGGAAAGCACCACAGCGTCGGTCGTGGCGCGGCTTACTCCGGTCGCCATCCGAGCGGCATGGTAGCCCTTATAGCAGCAGACCCACATCACGACCATCCCAAATACCAACGCCTTGTAGAGTCCGATCGCGATATCGTGACCGCCCATATTCTGCGTAATGCCATTAAAAAAAGGCCCTGACGGTGCGCCCATCAGTCCAACGCCGACCGCATACCCACCCCAAATACCGATAACATCGAACATACCAGTCAACAACGGCAGGCTGATGACCCCGGCCAGCACTCGCGGCGATACCAGATACTGCACCGGATTGACCGCCATCACGGTCAGCGCGTCAACCTGCTCGGTGGCCTGCATCGCACCAATTTCCGCCGCCATCGCCGAACCTGCCCGGGCAGTAACCATCAAGGCCGCGAGCACCGGACCCAGTTCGCGCACCAACACGAGGGCAACGACCGTGCCGAGCGCCCCTTCCGAGCCGAAACGCCGTAGCGTGTTGTAACCCTGCAGCCCGAGCACCATTCCGGTGAATAGCCCGATAAGTCCCACCAGAAAGAACGATTCGGCCCCAATCGTTCGCAGTTGTCGAATTAATAGGCGTGGCTTGTACGGCGGCGTGAGCGTATAGAGTAGGGCGGACAACAGGAACAGGACGAAGTTGCCCAGCTCCACCATCCCTTCGATAACCGTCTCTCCAAGGCGTTCGACTATCCGCACCGATTCAACCGTCCGTAATAAATTAGCCCTGCGGCAGGCTTAGCCGAGCCAGATGGGCTTGAGTATGGGTCAAACTGTGAATACGCTCGAACGCCTGCAAATCCGCGGGGACATCGAGGTCGAGCGCGGGCCGTTCAAGGCGAATGATCTCGCATGCGATGCCGCGTTGGCGACAGTCCTCCAAATGACGCACCAGGCTGAACCGTCCAAATTGAGTTGCAATGACATCGGGCGGCTTGCGTACGATGATGTTGGTGCCAGAGAAATCCCGTGACGGTACCAATGCTACGGCCTGCTCCGCGCCCGGCAATGCTGCAAACGCCGCGTCTATGTCGTCGCCGGCGACCAACGGAATATCTGACAATAGCGTACAAACGCAGGTCGCGCCCGCGGCTATCAGCTCAGTTGTGGCAAGCCGCACCGCAACGTTGAGCCCGCGCGGGTATTCCTCATCTATCACCATCGCTCCTCTGCTTCCGGCCAGTATCGTCAACAGGGGATCGCAAGTCACTACTGCCACGCGCTCCGCAGTTCGCGCATTGAGCGCGGCGTTGAGCACATCGCGGAACATGGCCTCGGCCAGTCTGCTTCGTTCGCTCACTGCGGGCAATGCAGGCATTAGCCTGGTCTTGGCCAACGCCAGTTGCTTTGCTGCGATAAGAACGGCTCGCACGGCTGTCTCTTATAACCTACCACGATGGAACGGGCCAAACGTCGAGGACCGGGGCTGTGCTGCAACAGCAACGTCGCTCCGAAGCGGCACACCTCGCGCTTCTGGCGAGCGCGCGGCCAGGAGTCTTGATGGCCGCCCAGCACTTGACAGCGGATGCGAGCGTGGCCCAACATTTCGAATCGGTTTCAGCCACGAATCCTGGTTGGCCCACTCGGTTATAGCGCTCAGCAGCTTCCATAGCAGCACCAAGGGTTGAAACAAGAAGGGGTTGAGGTTGATGATGATACACCGCGAAAAGGCTAGCCTCGATTCTGGCACGGCACTTTTTCTGCTGCCGCTCGCCCTCGCCGTTCTATTGAGCGTGGGATGCAACCGTAAGGGGGCCGCCGACTATCTCACAGCCGGTGATCAGGCAATGCAGAATACCCGTCTCGCCGAGGCCGAAAATGATTATCAGCAAGCCGCTAAGATTGCACCCAACGATGCGCGGCCACATCTGGCCTTAGGCAGCCTCTATATCTTCGAGCATAAGCCGCCTCAGGCCGAAAGCGAGTTGATGAAGGCCCTTGAACTCGAGCCTGGCAACGCCAAGGCGCATGCGATGCTCGCCAACACATACACCGCGCAGTCTGAACTTGGGCTTGCCGAGGCTCAGGAGCGAGCCGCTGTTGCGCTCGATCAAGCCAAGGCAGAGTATCGTATGAGCCTCGGGACTACCCTTCAGAGCGAGCAGAAACCCGGCGCGGCCGAAGCGGAGTACCTGACAGCCGTGGGCTTGGAGCCGCGTAACGCGCACTCCCATCTGGCGCTTGCGACTTTGCTCAATTCGGAGCCGAATCGCCAGAATGAAGCCCAAGCCGAATATGCCCAGGTTAAAGCTCTCGATCCCAGCCTGATGCCGGCCACGGCCCTCGAAACCACGACCGCACCGACGCCGGCCAACACGCCGGCCGCGAGTAGTGCGTCAATCGCACCTGGACCTGCCATCAGGATTACCAACAAGCGTTTCCTACTGACGCACGATTCGCCGGTCTACGAATCGATGAGTGACGGCGCCCGCATTGTCGCCCAAGTGCATCGGCGCAAGTATGTTCATGTGACCGGCTTGGGAGGGCAGTGGCTGCGCATTCAGCTGCGCGACGGCACGACCGGGTTTATTCCCGTGACCGCGGCGGAATAGTAGCTAGCCACGAGGGCAGGCAGGGATGCCCGCCCGATTAAGGGAGGCAATAGCGATGGCTGCTCCGGAGGTTAGTGTCAGGGACGTGAATTATCCGGGTAAGGCTTGCACGCTTAAAGCCTACGTCGCGGAGCCGGCGCACGGGGGCCACCAACATCCCGCAGTGATCGTCGTCCAGGAATGGTGGGGGCTCGACGAGCACATCAAGGATGTTGCCCGGCGTTTGGCGGCTGAGCATTATTTCGCCATTGCTCCGGACCTTTACTCGCGGCAAGGCAACAAGGTCACTAAGGATGCCAACCTGGCTGGCGAACTGATGAGCGGCTTAAAACCAGGCGACGGCCTTGATGATCTGTTGAGCACGATCGACTGGCTCAAAGCGCAGGGCAGCGTGCGCGCCTCGGACATCGGCGTTATCGGCTTCTGCATGGGCGGCAGCTACGCGATCGCCCTGCCCTGTATCAGCCGGGACATCAAGGCTGCCGCGCCGTTTTACGGCGAAATTCCGCCGGATGAAAAATTGCGCAATCTCAACTGTCCGGTATTTTACGCTTACGGCGAAAATGACGGATGGATTCAGCGTCAAGATGTCGAGCGGCTGACCGGTGCTCTCAAGAAATTCAACCAGCCGGGCGAAGTCAAGGTTTACCGCGGATGCTCCCATGGCTTCTTCAACGACACCCGTGCGGACGTCTACAGTGCCCAGGACGCACGTGACGCCTGGGAGCGGACACTCGGATTATTCGAACAAAACCTCAAGCATCGATAACTCGGGACTGCTCCTTCAGGCGTTTCAGCTAGTGTAGTTCTTCCAAAATAGTCTAGCCAGAGGGCCGCGGATCGTCCTGGCTCGGACTCGGACGTGCTTTCGCTCTTGTCATTCCCGTGGCTGCCGCGTGAGGAATCCCGGATCCTCGATCCGGGCGACGGGTGACATTCGTCACCCGTCAGCTGCAGTCAGTTTGCGCATTCCTCTAGACACCCCGGTCAGCAGTCCGCTCATTACTGAGCGAAACGGTCGGCCGGCTCGCGGCGTCGGTAACCACCAGTCGGCGCCGAGTTAACGGCGTTGCTTGAAACCGTCCGGACCGACTTCCAATGGATGCTGGATGTACGGACTATTGATGAAGTCGAAGGGGCCCGACGACTCGATGACGAACCAATGCGGCAGGACGAAATCACTTAGCGGTGCGACCCCACCGTCTGACAGCGTAACGTCGTAATGACAGCAAACCACCGCATCGGCTACCTCCGCATACCAGCCATTGATGGCGCGGTTCGCCCAGGGGTCCACCAGCATCTCGGCAAGTTCATGGCTGCCGTCAAGAAATACCTGAGCCACCGAATCGCTGGCCCGGTTCAGGGCTAAAATCGCGTACGGCCCAGTCCCATCCCGCCAATGATATCCCGCAGCCGGTTGGCCGTTGAAGGTTAGTCGATGATTGACTAGGATCAGACGCCATCTGCTCCTGATATCGGAACTGACTATTACCGGGCGGCTGTGAAGCCATCGACTACTCACGTTATCGGCAACAATGTTCATCGCCTCGATGAATTCGGAACGAATGGTTTCGTCCCACAAACCCACCACATCCGGCGCGTGATTAATGAACTGGATCGCCAGCGGCCGCGGCTCCGCGGCGTTGGCCACGATGGACTTGGCCAGCACGGCGATCGTTGCGATCCCGCACACTAGCAGGCTGCGGAAAAAGGCCTTCCGCACCCTGCTTTCCCTCACTGTAATCTCCCCCAAAGGGGGGGAACTAAACACTAGCGGAGCCGAAAGGCGGAGCGAGCTAACGAGTCCGCGAGGTGCGAATCTAAAATGAAGGAAGCCAGTTTTATCGCAGGATGCGGAAAGATTCTCGATAAAGAAATTGGTTTTTCCGCACCCTGCTAATGCTCGCTGCATGCGCTCACTCGAGTCCGGACGAGCTACCTCATCGTCGAGCGGACTACAGAATGAGTATTCAATTGCGAGGTTCGGGCCAGTGCATTACGACAGTTGCTCAATCTACCTTTTGGTAAGCTCTTAACGTCTGAGATTAGCCGCCAACGGGATCAATGATTGAGATTGGTACACCAGTGCAGGCACGGGCGCCCACGACGTGCCATAGTGACATGTCACTAACGCCGAGAAATTGCCGCGGCCCTGCGTGCGTTGGTTAAACGGCTAAGCTGCCGGTGCCGTCCCAGACGAGACGGCCTGCGGTGACTTCCCGCCTTTCCGCAATCGCGTTGTACAATCGCCTCGATTCCAGTCCACGGTTTGTCAATGTTTTGATTGCGCCGGTAAAAACGTGTCTGCATTACTCACCGGCGAGGCTGCGCCACCACCAGCAGGCTGCGAAAAAACGAATTCAAGCTCCGATGCATCCACCGAACAGTGTCAGCACCCTGCATAAAAACTGGCTTCTTTCCTCAATCTTCTCCCCCTGACCGAGGCTGTCGATTTTCCGGTCTGTTCCCCCTTTGGGGGCCAGGGGGATAGGTCGCAGCGCAGTAGTTTCCAGAGTTCTCTTCCCGTTCGAGGTGAAAAAGCCCGCCAGCGCTGGCTATTTTCACCTTGAACGGGTAGAGAACATCCCAGTTGGTGCGCGCGCCCGACCTAACCCTCTAACCCCCTTCCCTGTCATGGGAAGGGGGAACAAACAATAATCGACAGCCCCCTCTCGGGGAGATTACAGAGAGGGGAAGCCGGCGCCATCCTCGATTCGCCTGCCCCACTATTCGATCACCGTCATAAAAGGCGTTTCAGCTCGTCACGAACGATCCTGCCGAAAATGTGAAGGCGATGTTTCGGAAGCGGCCGGAATCTATGCCCAGTGGCGCAGCGGCGAGCCCCGATAGCGCATACGCGGGCGGATCAAGCGATTGTCAGCATATTGTTCCAGACTGTGCGCGATCCATCCAGCGGCGCGCCCGAGCGCAAATACCGCGGCCGGCAATCCACGCGGAAAGCCCATCATCCGTGTGCATACGGTCAGATAAAAATCGAGATTGGGGCGGAGTTGATCACGTTGCCAGACCCGCTCCTCTACCTTGCAAGCCATGTCAAACCAGCGTTTGCCCTTATGCTGTGAGATTGACGAGGCCACAGCCTTGAGCAGGACGGCACGAGGATCGCCGTTGGGATAAATTGCATGGCCAAACCCCGGCGGCAGCAGGTGTTGCTCGCCGAAATGCTGCAGCATACTTTCCAGCCGGATACCTGATTCCAGCACTGCGAACATTGTTTCAATGCGATCGCAGGCGCCACCGTGAATCGGCCCCGACAACGAACACAAGGCGGCGAGCACCGAAGCATAGAGGTCGGCTCCAGTGCTGGCCACCACTCGCGCGGCGAAGGTCGATGCGTTGAGTTCATGCTCGGCGCAGGCTATCAGCACGCGGTCGAGCGCCCGGCGCTCCCAGGCGTGGAAATCGACCCCTGAATATGCGTGCAACAAAAACTCAACCGTGCCGAAAGCGTACTGCTTACGCTCCGCGCTCCGTTTCGCCGCCAGGGCGGGAGCCAGCGCGAGCGGCATCATGCGGATGATCTCCTGGGCGTCATCGCTTCGCTGCCGGGCTGGATTGCGCGGCTGAGCGGCCAGTGCCGCCATCATTACGGCCAGACGTAACAGCGGTGGGGCATGCTGGCCGACGGCGGACAAGGCGGAGGCGACCGGCGGCGGCATTTGCGCCGCTGCGATCGCCGCGCGTAATCCTTCAACTTCGCCCCGTGCTGGCCGCTCACCGTTCCATAGCAGCAGGCAGACTTCCTCGTAGGTCCCGTGTTCGACCACTTCTTCGATTGGATAGCCGCGGTAGGCGATCCGTCCCTCAATAATCGAACTGACCGCTGATTCTGCGACGATTACTCCCGAAGGCGAACCGTCGGCGGTGGGCGGTTGCGCGATAGTCACCCATGACGACGCATCGGGCAGGCTGCGCGCCCGCCGCCCGCGCTCAGGCATCGTCATCCCGCGCAACGCCTCGATATCACTGCGGCGGTAAAGCGCCTCGCGTCCGACCCGCCGCCGATAACTCTTCAGCCATCCACGGCTGACGTAGGCATATAGAGTCCCCAGTTTGACCCCCAGTTGGGCCGCGGCCTCGGCCGCGGTCAGCATCTGCGGGCCTTCAGAGGTGGGATGAGCCGCCACGCCGCCATGACGCCACGCCCGCACGGCTTGCGTCAAGCCACCCGATTTCAGATCTTTGCCTCGATTACCGGCGGGGGAAGCGCAAGCGGGGGCGCCTGCCGCTTTAGGAAGTCTAGGCTCTGAATACGTGCTACGGGCGAACAATTTACTTTGCTGCCTTTGTCAGTTAAAAACCAATAGGCTCGCTGTCTTATCGTCGTTTGCCGGTAGCGTCCGGGAAACGTTGGCTTAACGACCACAAACTCGTCACGTCACCGCGGACGAAAAGAGGGACATGTCCAAAATTCGCCTGGCAATCGTCGGGGTAGGCAATTGCGCATCTTCTTTGCTGCAGGGCCTGGAGTATTACCGGCACCTCGGCGAACAAACCAAGCCGGTCGGCTTGATGCATTATGACCTCGGCGGCTATCGGCCGAGTGATCTAGAGGCCGCTTGCG
>WNFD01003788.1_pt1 | contig 24038 bp, 23 predicted proteins | sample 5400491 | NCBI WGS metagenome assembly WNFD01 (sample SAMN13153343, study PRJNA577476) | soil metagenome | isolation source: 120 cm saprolite under Douglas fir tree site 2 hole 2 replicate 2 | place: USA:California | collected 2015-04-18
TCGCCTCCTGCACGGTGAGAATCGTCCCGAGAACGTTGATGTTGTAGTGGAGGTGAAAGCTCTCTTCGGTGATCTCCGCGAAGCCGCCAAAGCGGAATACTCCGGCGTTGTTGACCAGAACGTCTAGTCTTCCGAAGGCGGAATCCACCTTGTCGAATAGCCGTGCGACATCTGCCGCCTTGGACACGTCCGCCCCGACCGAGATCGCCTCGCCCCCGCTGTCGATGATCGCCTGAGCGAGCCGTTCGGCGCCTTGCCGGTCGGAGGAATAGTTCACCGCCACGCGCGCGCCCGCGGCTCCCAAGGCCGTTGCAATCCCAGCGCCGATGCCTTTGGACGCGCCCGTCACTATCGCCACTTTATTAAACAGTCTGCTCATATTCACCATTGTTCTTGATCCGACTCCCCGTACCCCCGAACGTCCATCGCCGTGAATTGCGCCTCGCGCGTATGAAAATCTCGATTTATGCTCCTTATGCTAAAGAGCGTTTTGAAACAGCGCGTCAACATTCAATTTTGCATCCTGAACGAATCGTCGGCAACCCGGAAGTGATCCCGAGGAATGTCGGGGGAGAGCGAGCATTGCCGCCGCAAAGCAATTCTGTCAAACATTCCCATGGCGCGAGCTGCGCCGGTCCCAGGCAGCAGCCAGCGTTTAAAAATTTGTCAATTCGGATGGTTGCGGGGTACAGAGAAATTGCTGAAATAAAAGAATTTCTTGGTTGCGGGGGCCTGCAACCATCCGAATTGTTTAGTCCTGCCTTTCAGCTTCCCAATGGTTCGCACAGCCGCCTAGGCCCGGGTCTCTGCGGTGACAACGCTGCGGGATAAGGTTTTACAACAACTTACAGGCACGCGGGGCCTGCGAAACACCGCGCAATTCATACAAGACATCGTATTTTGTGGGTTGGGTTGTGGGTTGGAGAAATGCTGAAGGACGTTGCTCTCAGTGGTCAACGATCTACGTAGGACGAACTGCATGAGAATCCCCTCCGCGTCGCAACGATTGCGCCTGGGGAAGGGGGGGGGGTTGACAAAAAGTAGAAAAATAGTATAATTATGGTTGAATTGCACTCGGAGGATTTATGGAAACGGCCATGCTTGTTGAACCACGGAAAGAACGAAAAAGATTCCTCTCGGAGTTGCTCAAGAAGGAAGGTCTACGGGTCGAGTCCTTTGACACCGCAGAGGAGGCTGTCGATCAAGCTGCTAAAGCTGCACCTGACCTCCTCGTCCTGGACATAAAAATGCCAACAACTCAGTCGGGACTGGGGGTTTTGGAGCAACTCAAAAGGTTGGATTTGCCCGTCATTTTGATCACTGCCAACGAGACGGTAGCCCTGGAGCACGACTTGTACTCTCTTGGAGACGTCCTCCAGTCTCCGATAACCGACCAAGCCTTCAAGGCTCGCATCCAAGGAATCTTGAAGCGGCGTTTCCGGAGAATATCCGCAAAAGTATCCAATCACCCAATTGCATCCCATGTTTTATCGGAGTTGCACGATCCAGTTACGGGCAGGCTGGATGCCGGACGCATTGCGGAATTCCTCGGTACACCGTTGTCGTCTTTTGCGAAGCTCTCGCAGGTCAGTGTCGCCGGCCTGCACAAGAGCCCCGCTTCCGTTTCCGCGCAGGCTCATTTGATTCCGATCGCCCGGAGCCTGACTATCCTCTTGCAACTGCTCGGATCGAAAGAAAACGTCCGCGCCTGGATGAACAGTCCTCATCCGGACCTCGGAAGCCAGCCTCCGATCGGCGTGATTCTTGAAGGAAAAGCCCAAGTGGTGACCGACCTATTGGAGGCGGCCCTCGCCGGTCAGCCTTCCTGATGCTTCCCGAGAAAGACCTCAAGGTCGCATTGCAGGGGATTGCAGGCGTCCCTGCGCACGGTCCATTCAGCCGGTGCGTCGCGCTTCAATATCTTTTTCCGAAGCCCGTGCCCGCGCCTTCAGTTCCACCGCAACCGCTCTGGGGTATGGGAAGCAAGTTGTACGGCGGGCGATACACTCCCAAGAATTCTTTTGAGACGATTTACCTTGCCGAGGACATGGTGACAGCTCTCACCGAAGTAGTTGCAATCGTCACCGGCCTTTCGGGACGCGCCATTACACTCGCAAGCGGCCCATGGGTTATCGTCGCCGTTCATGGCGTGCTCTTGTCGATCCTCGACCTGACGATCACCGCAAATGTGCAAACGATTGGATCGAGCTACCAGGAATTAACGGGGTCGTGGCGTTACGCTGTGGGGCAGCAGGGAGAACCTGCGACTCACGTTCTCGGGCGCCTTTGCCACCAATCGAAACGATTCGATGGCATCCGCTTTCCTTCGAGCAAGAACTCGCCTCATGGTGTCTGCCTTGCGGTCTTTCCCGACCGTCTAAAAAGTCCTGCTTACCTGGAAGTGTTCGATCCCCAAAATAACGTTCCGCAGCGAATCTCCTGAGGCTCGCCGAAAGACTCAGTTTTTGCAAGCAGGCGTCACCGTGGCAGAAGACCGTACTGGGGACAGGCGATCTTGCGCAGATACATCCGGCCAATCGCAAAGAGGGTCGGAATTCAGAAGTTCGCCTTTTCGCAAATGACATGGAAGACGAAAACAAGGTATAAGCTCTGAGGTACCATCCGTTAGATTCCAGTTAAGCTATAGAGCCTGAATGCCTTTAAACGAAGCCGACACCTGCCGGACCTATGTTCTTCCAAAGCTCTACAGCGCGGACTGGGAAGACACCCAGATCGGCGAGCAGAAAAGCTTCACCGATGGCCGCATCGTGCTCGTCGGAAATCGTGCGATTCGTCGTCCTCAGAAGCGTGCGGACTACCTGCTCCGATATCGCAGGGACTTCCCTATTTCGTGGTGCGTTCGCTGCTTCAAACACTCTCCGTCTCGTTCAGAGAAATGCGGCGAGGATAGTCATTTCCCATAAGCCGACTTGAACGAAGCCGCTTGCGCGGCCGACGCTACCGCGTGTATAACCTGAGCATCTGAACTGCCTTGCACGATGGACGGCCCGGCGCTAGGATGGGGCGGACGAACCCGAGAGCGTACATCGATGAGCATCAATAACGTGGTCGTCGCGCAACTCCTCTTCTTACAATGACTTCCAAGCTGAAACCGATTCAATTCCCATAGCGCCCCGCGTCCGCCGCAATCGCAAGCGGGTCCCTTCAAGTCGTTGTATCAAAAGCGACCGCCGCAGATTCTGACGAGGCTACTAAGTTCTCCTCTGCAGTCGCTTCTGATACAACACTAAGGAGGCTTCGCCTCAGACCGACGAGCATGTCTCTGGGGAACAAAACACGAGCAAAACTTGACTCATTTGCACCAACTTTTGCTCTTCAAGACGTCTAGGACTTCTAGGGAGTTAGAGATGGCAATCGCCATCGATGGATTTGTTACTCTTCGCGAATAGCCTCGAATGGAATCTTTTTGACCTGCGGTCTTAACTAGCGAGCCTTGAGCATCATTCTGCGACAGTGGCGCGCGATTTGCAGTTCTTCCTCTGTGGGGACAATCTGAATCTTGTCTGCGGTGAGGCCAAGGAACTCAAGACCGTCGGCAGCTAAGGATCGAATGTGATCGCTGTGCTCTCCGATGCCGCCGGTAAAGACGAGAAGGTCGACACCACCGAGCAGAGCAACAAATGCACCGATCACCTTGCGTACCGAAACGCCAAAGACATTCAAAGCAAGAGCAGCATGCGGATCGTTGGAGCGGATGCGCCCTTCCAGCGCCTTCACATCGCTCTCGCCGGAAGAGAGAGCGAAGATGCCGCTCTGATGGTTGAGCAGATCTTCAAGCTCATCGGCGCTGAGCTTTTCGTTGCGCAAAAGGTAGAGGAAGACGCCAGGGTCGAGATCGCCGGAGCGCGTGCCCATAGGGATGCCGCCGGTGGGAGTCAGGCCCATGGTGGTGTCGACGGACACTCCGTTGCGCAGAGCGCAGAGGCTCGCTCCGTTACCGAGGTGCGCGAAGATGGCTCGTTCGGGAAGCTCAGCGCCAAAGTGATGCACTAGCGATTCATAGGAGAGACCGTGGAAACCATAGCGTCGAATGCCTGCTTCGAAGAAACGCTGTGGGAGTGGTAGATGCGAAGCCACTTCCGGGATGGTGCTGTGAAAAGCATCGTCGAAACAGGCGTAGTGTGCTGCCGAAGGAAAGATCGACTGCGCGGAGGCGATGAGCGTCAGCGCCAGCGGGATGTGTAGTGGCGCAAAATGTGTGGCGGAGTGGAGCTGGTCCAAGACCTGGGGCGTGATGAGTTGGTGCGTGCGTAGCTTGGGGCCTCCATGCACGACGCGATGGCCTACAGCTACTGGGACAGTGCGAATATGCTCCTGGATTGCCGCAGCCAGAGCGGTGAGAGCATCGCTCTGCGATTCGAGAATACTCCCGCGCTGCAGGAGCGGTTTTCCATCGGAAGCACGAATGGTTAGTGCGTCGTTACTACGTCCAATGCAGTCGGCGCCGCCCGTCAGTAGCGGCTCTTCGTCGGTCGCGCCATGGTAATAGATGCCGAACTTGAGCGAAGACGAACCGCTATTGAGTACGAGAATTAGATCTTCTTTCCGGGTCAGTCCTTCCACGATGCCTACCCCGGCCATTTCCAATTGCGAATTTCTTCCTTATCGATGCCTTCGGCGTGAGCGTAATTGATGCTGTCGATGATCTGGTCCTTCAGCCATTCTTTGACGTGCGCTCCGATGGGGCGCAGGCGCGGAACGCGGTCGATGACATCGATCGCCAGGTTAAAACGATCCACCTGATTCAGAATAGCGAGTTCGAGTGGTGTGTTGATGTTGCCCTTTTCCTTGTATCCGCGGACATGAATGTTGTCATGATTCTTGCGGCGGTAGCTGAGCTTGTGGATGAGTGCGGCATAGGAGTGGAAGTTGAAGATGACCGGCTTGTCGGTGGTGAAGAGCGAATCGAAGTCGCGGTCGGAGAGTCCGTGCGGGTGTTCGGTCGCTGGCATGAGACGGAAAAGATCAACAACATTGACGAAGCGTATTTTCAAATCGGAGAAGTGTTCCTTAAGAATCGCAACTGCAGCGACTGACTCCATGGTTGCAATGTCGCCCGCACAAGCCATCACCACGTCGGGCTCCGCACCATCGTCTGTGGAAGCCCAGTCCCAGATGCCAATGCCCTTGGTGCAGTGGGTCACCGCCTCTTCCATGGTGAGGTATTGAAGATGGTCCTGCTTGTCCGCGACAATGACGTTGACGTAGTCGCGCGAGCGTAGGCAATGGTCTGCCACACTGAGCAGGCAGTTCGCGTCGGGGGGCAAATAGATGCGAACCACATCGGCGCTCTTGTTGGTGACCACGTCAAGAAATCCAGGGTCTTGATGGGTAAAGCCGTTGTGGTCCTGCCGCCAGACCAGAGATGTAATAAGGATGTTGATTGACGGCACCGGTGCACGCCAATCGAGTTCCTTCTTCGACTTCTCCAACCATTTGGCGTGCTGGTTGAACATCGAGTCGATCACGTGCACGAACGCTTCGTACGTCGAGAAAAAGCCATGGCGGCCAGTGAGAACGTAGCCTTCGAACCAGCCTTCGAGCGTGTGCTCGCTGAGCATCTCCATCACGCGTCCGGTGACGTCGAGCTCGCCACCGTCGGCGTCTTCCGGCTTGTACTCGGCGAGCCATGTCTTCTTCGAAGCGGCGTAGATAGCCGTGAGCCTGTTGGAAGCTGTCTCATCCGGGCCGAAGACACGGAATGAACTCATGTTGCGGCGCATCACGTCCGCAAGAAAGTGCGCGAGCACGTCGGTTGGTGGAGCATACATCCCACCCGGTGCTCTTACTTTGAAGGCATAGTCGCGAAAGTCTGGCAGCTCGAGCTCCTTGCGCAGCAGTCCACCGTTCGCGTGCGGGTTGGCGGAGATGCGGCGCGTGCCGGAGGGCGCGAGATCCTGCAGTTCGGGCATGAGAGTTCCGTTGGCGTCGAAGAGTTCTTCCGGCTTGTAGCTGCGCATCCAGTCTTCAACGATTTTTAGACTGCGCTTATTCGTCGCCGGGTCGAGCACTGGGACCTGGTGCGCGCGCCAAAAGTCTTCCACCTTATGGCCGTCTACCTCTTTCGGCCCAGTCCATCCTTTCGGGGAACGAAGTACGATCATGGGCCAGCGCGGACGCGTGGTGTTGCCGGTTGAGCGGGCGTGTTGCTGCAGTGAACGAATCTCGAGGATGCATTGCTCCAGAGTAGAAGCCATTTTCTGATGCATCGTGGTCGGGTCATGACCTTCGACGAAGTACGGTTTGTGACCGTATCCGGTCAGCAGCGCCTCCAATTCTTCATGCGGGATGCGGGCGAGGATGGTGGGATTTGCGATCTTGTAGCCGTTCAGATGCAGCACCGGCAGGACGGCCCCATCGCGAATCGGATTCAGAAATTTGTTCGAATGCCACGAGGCCGCAAGCGGCCCGGTTTCCGCCTCGCCGTCTCCGACCATGACGGTAACGATGAGATCAGGATTGTCGAACGCTGCTCCGTAGGCGTGCGAGATGGAGTAGCCAAGCTCGCCGCCTTCATGAATGGAGCCGGGCGTCTCCGGTGTGCAATGCGAGCCGATTCCTCCGGGAAACGAGAACTGCCGGAAGAATTTGAGCATGCCCGCTTCGTCGCGGCTTTTGTCCGGATAAATCTCAGAGTAGTGGCCTTCGAGATAGCAATTGGCAAGCGTGGCTGGCGCACCGTGACCGGGGCCGGAGATATAGATGACATTTAAGTCGTACTTTCGGATGAGACGATTTAGGTGGCCCCAAACCAGCGATTGGCCCGGATCCGAACCCCAATGACCAAGCAGCCGATTCTTGATGTGCTCAGGTTTCAGCGGTTCGCGGAGAAGCGGGTTCGCGCGCAGATAGATCATGCCCGCCGACAAATAGTTGCAGGCGCGCCAGTAGGCATCCGTCTTTCTCAGTTCTTCCGATGAAAGCGGCGTCGGGACTTCGGTTGTGCCGGCCATGGATGCTCTCCGGGAATTCAAAGTGCAGGCGTTGCGCTGCGCGCCCCTCCCCTACAGCCTAAACTGTTCTGATGAAATGCGAATGAATTTTCGGGTGCATCCCGGAGACCGGGTTTAGCAGGGGGGCTTGGTCACAGGAAAGACGCAATCCAATCGCGCTTCCTGAGAAGCATTCGCGCAGTGTTTCACGCACCGAGGCACCTGTTTCTGTTTCGTCTTTCCAGTAGCCACGCTGTCCTACATGTCCGCCGCCTGCTCAAAAAGGACGACCTTGCCCCCACGACTTGCGTCGCACATCGCACGGTTATGCCATTTGGCGGGCGGAGAACTTGAGCAAATTCAATATCTGCCTGGGCACGCATCGGTTCCGACAACTGAGCGCTATCTTGGCCTCCAGCGGAAACTCAACCAAGCTGTAAACGACAACCTCGGACTGCAAGACACCTGACGGGGTGGTCACGCCCCAGAAGCCTTCTGGCCAGCGTCGTTGAGCGTCCGTCCGGGCAAACTGATTGAAAGCGGGATCCGTTGTTCCCAAGGCGATCAGCATTCTTAGCGATTCTTGCATTGCCAATCTGAAGAGAGGATCGGAAGCGCACGACTGGGATTGATATACCCGAAAGTCTTTCGTTGATTGAGGTGTCTGTAGTGAGCAGAAGCCCGCAATCGTCTTCTCAGAGCTGATTTTTCGTTTTCTTTTTTCTCTTTTTACTGAGGTCTTCTAAGAGGTACTTAAGGGACGCGCATTCTTGAATCACAGCTTCAAGCTTTGGAATTGTAATCCGCAACTCGCTTTCTTCAACAATGCCGTCGGCGAGGGTTTCCGCAACGCTCTCCAGAGCCTCCCCGACTTCCCTGATCAGATGGGAAACCGCAACAAGTTCCCTCTCCAGGGTGATATCCGGCTCAGGGAGTTTGAATGCCACCCGCCCGGCCTGGCTTTCGAGAAAATCAAGGGCCTCATAATTCCTGAGGAGCACGCACATCCTTGGCAATAGGTCCGCGGGCAACTGACGTTCGCCTCTCAGCCAGTACATGAGTGATCGATAATTCGTCCCCAACTGTTGTGCGAGCAATCGAATATCGTATTCGGCTTTTATCTCTACAACCCGGCTCAGTATCGACGGAAGGTCGTTCGCAGCCATGCTCGCTCCTATCTCAGCCACATTCGTTCAAGAAACCTGTTCATTTTGAACGTTAAGAGCGTTCATTCTAGCTGAATTGAACGGGCACGAGATGTGCGATTGAATTGGACGGGCGTCGATATCCAGTCTCTGCATGCTTCGAGCTACAGAAAATGGGGCCCTGGAGCGGTTCGAGTGGGCTCGGAACTATATGAAAACATTTGACAAAGGACCCAATGGGAATTAGCTTTCTGGGTCACCGTGTTTGACTTTGGTTTTGCGCGGCTTGGTTAAGCAGGAGACCGAATGCCCAAGAAGTGGTACAACTACATCGTTTCCGTCGACGACGCCCCCGGCACCGAGCAAAACCCGCCGAACGCTGGGAACGCTCCGCCTGCGGCCAGGAGCGCAGCGCAAAGCGTGGCTGAGATCGCATCCAGCATCGCCGCCGAGCCAAAATTTACTACTCCGATCTCCGATCCCACTGCGTTCGAGGAGATCTACAAGGCGGCGGAAATCCCGCCCGCACCGCAAGGCTATTCGATCCTCAAGATCTCGCACATGCTAGAGAGCGAGCACCTTCGCAATTTGCCCTCGGACGTAAAGAAGTCTTCGGTTCTGGTGGCGCTCGATGCCGCGGGCGTGGATATTAAGGAGGTCATCCAGGACGCGATTCGGCGTGACCGTGCCTTGGACGGGTACGAGCGGGTGCAGCAGCGCGCTGCCGAAGAACTGGAAGCGCGCAAGAATAAAGAGAACAGTCAGATTCAGGCGCAGATCGATAAGTATGTGACCGAGCAGAGAGCGAAGATCCAGAGCAATAATGAAGAGGTATCGCGAGAGAAAGAACGTTTTACCGGCTGGCGGTTGAAGAAACAGCAGGAAGAAAAGAAGATCGCCGAGGCGGTCGGCTATTTTGTCACCGAAAATCCAATTACGACGGGCGATGTGAACGCGCCGCCGCCCCCATCGAAGACAGCGCAGCGTTCCTGAACAGGAGGATGTATGTGGCAACGGTTAACGCGAGTGATGCGGTCATTCATCGGTTTCTTCATCTCGGCGGCCGAGGACCCAATCGCGACGACATCGCCGGCACCTATGCCGCCCAGTTGGAGCAGACGAAGAGCGCTCTGGCCAGAAATCAGGGCCAGCTCACCACCGCTCGCGCCGCCTTCGACAAGGCAATGGCGGTGAAGCAGGCTTTTATGCGCGAGAAAGACCGGAAGACGCAGGAGGCGTTGGGCGCAATCGCCGACTACCGCCGCTCCCAGTGGCAGAAAAAGGTCGCCGATGCGATGGAGCAATTCGAGGTTGCCGGGATCAGCCAGACGCACGATGAAATGGTGCGCAAGATTGAGGAGACGACTGCCGTCAACGAAGCTCGCATGGACATGGCGATGAGCAACGTGGACCAGCAGAAGATCAAGATCGACGACGAAGCTGAAAAACTCCAGGCCAGCGAACTGGTGAAGCAATTCAAGATTGAGATGGGTCTGGCGTCACCACAAGCAGCTGCACCGGCGAGTGCAGAAAAGACAATTGCGGCGAAGGAACAGCAAAGGACTTCCTAGGTTCGATACGACGGAGGGACGGCGCCTCGCCCGTCAAGCCGGGCAAGGACGCCCGGTGCTTAACTTCGAAGCGGCTCGGATCCGAAGAAAGATGCAACCGGTTGCGAAAAAGCGGGGGAGGACAATAGTATGGCGGTGAAAATTGAGAGAGGTGGATGGGGCCTTATTTTTCTGGTTGGCGTAGCCCTGGTTGGCTACAGCCTGAATCGATACGGAGTCATAGATCTCAGCAGGTGGACGGGCGGCAAGAGCACATCGAATAACGGGGAGACGATTGATGCTTCCAAACCTCTGTTACTTCCCGCATCATCGACGAAGAGCGATGCCGAGCTCCGGGTGCGCGTCAATGTGTGGGTCGGCTGCGTCGGAGGACTGGTGGCGAACGGCGGGCTCGACACCCAGCCGGATTCAATCTACGGCAAGAAAGGACTCAAGGTTTCATTCAAGATCATCGACGATTGGACGGAGGGTTCTTCCGCTCTGGCCACCGACAATGTCGACGTGATGCTGACGACCGCCGACGTCTATGCCAAAGATTATGCGCAGTTCAAGGAAAAGGGATTCGGCTCGCATGCGTTCCTGATGGTCGACTGGTCACGCGGCGCCGATGGCGTCATCGGAAAGCAGGGGATCAACAGCATCGAGGACCTGGCCGGTAAGAAAGTGGCTTTTGCCCCTTACACGCCGTCGCACTTCTTGCTCTGGAATGGACTCAAGACCTCCGGGCTCAGCACTGCGCAGCGCAACGAAATCTTCAACCAGGCGATCCACACCAAGGATGGCATCGAACCGGCGACCCTTTTCGCCCAGGAAAAAGTTGACGCCGCCGTGGCCTGGGACCCCGACATGAGCGATGCGGTTGCCAAGCGGCCCGGATCGAAGAAGATCTACGACACTAAGATCGCAAACCGTCTCATCGCCGACATTCTGGTGGTGAGTGACAGCTTCTCCGCCAAGCATCCGCAAACCGTGCTGAAATTCGCCCAGGGCTGGCTCGAAGGCGTTGAATTCATCAAGACACAACCGGAGCGCGCCTACAACCTGATCGGTACGGTCAAGGATTTCAATATCCCATCCGACTTGGCGAAGACCATGCTCGGTGGCGTGAAGCTGGCGGACTACGCCGATAACCGTTCGTTCATGGGAACCGCCGGCTCAAATTCCGATTATGCCAATATCCTAGGCATGGCCCAGGACATGTATCGAGAATCGATGATCATTAAACACACCTTCAATCCGGAAGAGAGCCTGGATCGCCGCTACGTCGAAAAGCTGGCCGATAGCTTCTCCTTGGCATCCAGCGAAGCGCCCATCGAATATAAGGAGCCATCCAGGGGCGCAACTCCGATAGCGACACAACATCGGTCCATCTACTTCGACCCCAATTCTTCCGCTATGAGCCTCGATTCACGCGCCGTCGTCGACGAACTCGCCGGCACGATGCGTGCCTATGAGAACACGATTGTCGATATCGATGGCAACACCGACTCGACGGGTGCTCGTGCTTACAACATTCAGCTTTCACACGCGCGGGCGGATGGGGTCAAAAACTACCTGATGCAAAAGTATGGCTTTCCTTCGGCGCGACTTCGGACGGCGGGCAATGGTCCGGACAAACCGATTGACAGCAATGCGACGCCGGAAGGACGCGAGAAAAATCGGCGCACCGACATCAAGGTCTATGCCAATCCTTCCAGCTAGCCTTCGAACTGACGGCAGGACACAATGAGCGATTGGTTCACCATCCGGAAGGAAGTACCGCCGTGGGTCCGATGGGCCGCCCCGTTTATCACTTGGGGCGTCATTGTATTGCTCTGGATCTTATTGCCCTACTGGGAAGGCCCGCACTTTTCGCTGCTGCCCACGCCCCTCGGCGTAATCAGGTCCTTTAAATTGCTGTGGACGGAGTACGATCTGCTCGGCAATGTATTCATGAGTTGGTGGCGCATCGCCCAGGCATTTTTCTGGTGCGCCGTTGTCGCCATCCCGCTTGGCATTCTGATGTCCAGCTACCGCTGGCTGTTCGAACTCATCAACCCCGTAGCTGCCCCCATGCGCGCCATGCCGCTGACCGCGTTTCTTCCCGCGTTCATCGCTCTGTTTGGCATCGACGAAACCGAGAAAATTGCGTTCCTATGGTTCGGAATGTTTTTTTATTTGTTGGCAGTGGTAGTCGAAGAGGTCAACCGGGTAGACAACGCCCTGTTGGAAACGGCCTACACACTCGGAGCAAAACAGCGGCACGCGTTGTGGCTCGTGTTCCGCGCGTCGTTCCCGGCGATTTTCTCGTCGTTCCGAATCCTCTATGACATCGGCTGGACCTACGTGATACTGGCAGAGATGTTGAATGCTCGCAAGGGCGTGGGTTACATGGTCGAGGCCGCTCGCAAAGTGCTGGATTTCGATCGCGTATATGCGGGAATCATCGCCATCGGCATCGCCGCGTTTCTGTTCCGGTTTCTGCTCACATTTCTGGAAGGCCGTCTCTTCCCCTGGCGCAAAGCGAGTTCCACGCTGGCCGGAGGCGGGGCGGCTGTTCCCAGCGCCACTGCACACCTGAAGGCGGCCAAGCACCGAGCTTAAGAATATGGAGCCAAAGAAGTCGAAAATCATGGTGAGCAAAGTCAGCCGGTCGTTCGTCTCCGCGGACGGTTCGAAAGTTGACGCCCTCGAGAACATCAATTTCGAGATTGAAGATGCCTACTCCCGCGAAGGGCGCGATATCGGCGAATTCCGCGTTCTGCTGGGTCCTTCCGGATGCGGCAAGTCCACTTTGCTGCGCTTGATCGCTGGATTGGATCAAACTGACACCGGCGAGATCCAGGTGAATGAACAGCCGGTACATGGCCCGGGCAAGGACCGAGGCATGGTATTTCAGAAGTACACTTCGTTTCCCTGGCTGACGGTCGCTGGTAACATAGCTTATGGTTTGAAGATCAACGGCGTCCCGGAAGAGAAGCGCAAGGAGACGGTGGCGCAATTAGTGCAGGATATCGGACTCAGCGGTTTTGAGAACGCCTATCCGGAAACGCTTTCCGGGGGCATGCAGCAGCGAGTGGCGATTGCGCGCACCCTGGCGCTTCGCCCAGCCGTCATCCTGATGGACGAGCCGTTTGGCGCGCTCGACGCGCAGACCCGCAGTGAGATGCAGCAACTCCTGCTGAAAGTGTGGGACGAAACCGCCAGCACGATCTTGTTTGTCACGCACGACGTTGACGAGGCGGTTTACCTGGCGGACAGGATCTTTGTGATGAGTGCGCATCCGGGAACGATTATCGAGGACGTTCAAGTACCCTTCGACCGCCCGCGCGATCTAGGCCTGAAAGAGCGAAATGAGTTTCACGAGCTGGCAAACTACGTTCTCGGCCGTTTGCGTAAAGCTCCCGGCAACGGACAAGTTCGGGTGAGTGTCTAAATGGCTCCTGCCGATTTCCAGGGCGTGCCAGAAGACGATCAGCCCGGTGCTCCCGCGCCGCAAGACAAAATCAACTTTGTAAAAGAGGCGTTCCATCTGCAGTACAACTGGATCGCTATGGTGAGTGCGGGTGCGTTCGCGCTGGTGAGTGCCAGCTTTCTACCAATTATCCTGGCGGGCGGGCTGGAACTGATGTATCTCGCCATCGTTCCGCAGAACTGGCGCTTTCAGCGGCTGATACGCTCCCGGAAATTCGCCGAAGAACAGCAGAAGCACCAGCAGAAGCTGAGCGAGATGCTCGCGAGCTTGCCTGCCGAGATGCAGAGCCGATATGTCCATGCCGCGCAAGTGTGCGGCGCCATCCGAACGAACTTCGCGCAGTTTTCGTCGACCTCGCAAATCTTTTTGCAGCAAATTGACGCGCGGCTGCAAGGCTTGCTGAATGGCTATTCCCGGCTCTTGTTGGCTGCCGCCCAGCAACAGCAATACGTGAAGAGCACCGAGCAGGATGGCATCAAGCGCGAGATCGCCTCCCTGCAAAAGGCTCTGAGCAGCGATCCGCCGAAAGTCCAGGAAATCAACAAGAAACGCATTGAGATTCTTACCAAACGTCTGGAGAAGTTCGATAAGATTTCCGAGAACCGCAAAGTCGTCGACGCGCAATGCTCCGCGGTCGAGGATGTGCTGATGCTGGTGCGCGATCAATCGGTCACCATGCGCGATCCGCAGCAGGTGAGCGAGCGGCTGGACAGTCTCGTGCACGATGTCGAACAGACCGAGCAGACGGTGCAGCAGGTGGAAGCGATCTTCAGCGACATGTCGCCGGACTTGGACGGATTGATGTCGCTCGACGACACCTCAACATCCTCGGGCCCCAACCGTGTACGAATGTCGAATTAGATGCCCTCGAATATGGCGACGACAACGACGTTAGGAAAATATCTCGACGGGCTTCCCGCGTGGGCGCGCGAACTCTCCGAAAAGTACTACTCGCGTTCGTTTGCTCTGTTTGTGCTGTACGGAAATGTGCGCGACCTGGTACCGCTTCGCAGTCAGGAAACCACCAACTTCGTTCCGCTGGACGAGTTTCTCTCCGGTGCGCTCTTTGGCCAGCGCGACGTGGTTCTGCATTACGACCGGGGCGGGCTGAACTTTGGATCAGCAGACAGCCAAGCCGACTTCCGCCGCGCGCTCGAAGGCTACGACAGCTTTCACGGCACCAGCTATTCGCAAGGGGGGCTGCCGCGCAATCCAGATGCGGTATTGAACCTGCTCGACAACTATCTGCGGCTGCGCATCGCCGACGGCAAGAAAATCGGGCTAGTAATTGATTTCGCCGAGACCATCGCCCCCGCGGGCGATGTTTCCAGCATGTCGGCGGATGATCGCAATGCCCTGGTCATTCTCAAGCGCTGGGCGCGCAATTCCGCTTTTCTGAATGCGGATGTCACCATTTGTCTCGTGTCCGAGAATCAGATAGAGCTGAACCCGGGCATCGTTCAGCATCCGGGCGTTTCTTCGATCGGGATTCCGTTGCCAGACTATACCGATCGCCTGGAGTTCATCCGCTCGCAATTGAAAAATCAGGAATTGCCTGCCGGTTCCGAAGTGAACGATGAGTCCCTGGCCAAACTGGGCGCTGGTTTGAAGCGAGTTCAGTTGCAGAGTCTGATCTCCCATGCGGTGCAGAATCGGCAACCGCTCACGCTGAGGTTTCTCTCGGACCGTAAGAAGGACTTGATCGAAGCCGAGTCCGGCGGCCTGTTGGAGTTTGTGCAGAGCCGATTTGATCTCTCGTTTGTCGCGGGCAATGACCAAGCTAAGCGGAAGCTGCAGGATGCCGCCAAAGCCATCCACGCCGGCAACACCGATGTCCTGCCCATGGGGTACGTAATCTGCGGGCCAGTAGGGACGGGCAAGACTTTCATCACTACTTGCTTTGCCGGCGAAGTTGGAATTCCGGCGGTGACCCTGAAGAATTTTCGCAGCATGTGGCAAGGCGTCACGGAAGGCAATTTGGAAAGAGTCTTGACCCTGCTGAAAGCGATGAGCCCGATCGCGGTCATCGTGGACGAAGCTGATGCTCAGCTCGGAGACCGATCCAGTTCCGGTGATAGCGGTGTCGGTAATCGAGTGTTCGCCCAGATCGCGCAGTTTATGGGGAATACCGAACTGCGAGGCAAGGTGATCTGGTTTCTCCTAACTTGCCGTCCCGATCTGTTACCGGTGGATCTGAAGCGCCAGGGTCGAGCTGAAGAACACATTGCTCTGTTTTATCCCGACACGCAAGAAGAGCGCCTCGCGCTTTTGCGCGCCATGCAGCGGAAGGTCGGCATGAAGCCTTTCCCGGAGGATGTGGAAACGTTCTTCCTGGCGCGCGCCGGAAGCCTTTCGGGAGCTGATATCGAGGCGGTCCTAGTGCGCAGCCACATGAGGAGCAGCCTGCAGAACAAGTCCGCCGTCGATACAGAAGACTTGAAGGCAGCCCTCGAGGATTTCATCCCGCCCTACTACCCGACCGAAATCGATCTGCAGAATCTGGTTGCAGTGTTGGAGTGCACGAGCAAGAGCCTGCTACCAAAGAAATACCGGGATATTGACCGCGGTGATTTGATCCGTCAAAGCAACGAACTGATGGCGTTGTCACGAAAGACGTCGGACTAGCCGCAAGATTGCTGGTGGAGCACCGGGCGTCCCCGCCCGCCCGCGATATTCTGGACGGGTGAGACGCCCGCCGTTCCACCGAATCCGTCTAAAACACAATTCCATCCATGCGGAAAACCCGGCGTGGCGGTGTAAATCGTGGAATCAGCTGCGGTTTTATCAGCGGAGCATTACTGGCCCAGAGGCTGCGAAAGTCGCGCTTTTGGCGGTGCGATAGAAATGTAGCAAGTATGTCTGGTCAGAGGCGGCGTAGTCACAAAACCACTGATCAATGTCGGTTATTCCGATTTCATGGAGCATGGCCAGCCCGTAACACGCCGCTTCTCGTTCGTACGCGATCACGGCGGGAATCAAATCCTCATTCACGGGAGGTTGATACCGCCGGCCAATTTCAAACAACGCGGGTTTCACATTCCACTGCACAGTGTGCCCGAAAAGGTGTGCCAACAGAAACAGCCGCTGTTCCGGACTGACCGCGTAATCGATATCGATTTCCGCACCGTCGAGATCACCGGCCAATGGATCGGGAATATCCCGAGTCACGACGCGGATTCCGCATACGTTCTCCAGATGTTTCTGGACGCGCGCGGAATATTCGTCGAACGGAATTTCTATCGAATCCGTTGTATGCAATGCTGGTGCGCCAAGAGTGTGTTGCGATGACGCTCCGTCTCAATCGAAGCGGTCACTCGATGTTCTGCCCACGATACGGCCGGAGTGCGCGCGCCATGAAGTCATTTGATTGTCAATTGTTTGTAAACAGGCTGCGACAACATCAGTGAAATGTCTGGAATGGAGAGTGAGTTCATAACTGGGCACGAGACACTTCTAGCTGCACCTTCTTTTTGCCTATGACGCTGTTTTAGCTATGTGTGAAACGTCGCTTGTCGGCAGCTATTCCCCAAATTCCAATAAATATTTCTTCTAACGATAAGGCGGCAAGTCGCAGCACAGGCTGGACGGCGCCTGCCCCGCGTTCGAGCTTGGAACTGACCAGCCAAGCCACTCCGATACTGATGGCGCAGTGTGTGTTGTGCCAGCCCGAAGTCGTTTCTGAATGGAAAGCCTCTCCGATTTATGCGTCAAAAATCGCCCTTGACCGGGCACTACTGGAATGGCGCCATATACCATGCGTAGTACGTTCCCACACCACTGAGCAGGACAATCATCCACAGGGCGAGCTCCGTGCGCATCCACCACTTCCACTGTTTGAACCGAAGCCACCGTGGAAGAACGTTTGTGCCGGCCACGATGACAATATAGAGTCCCAAAAGCTCAGCCGTAATCCCCAGCACCGCGTGTATGATGGCCACCTCGTAATACCACTTATGCACAACCTTAGACAGCGCTGGCTTCACCTGTTGCTGGAACGACGGCCACATCACAAGTCCGATCATTAACAAATTCAAAAGAAGCACGGTCGTTTGGCAGACACCGTGAGCTTTGTAGCGTTTTTGCTTTGCGAGATAAGCCCCCGCGATCAACGTTGCTCCCATGACGAATTGCACGACCAGGTTGAAGTCTGCCCCAAAGGTTGCGCCGGTGCCGAGAAAGCCCTTCATTGGAAAGAAAAACAACACCGTTGATCGTCCGCTCCACCCGCAGATTCCTGCTTATCAATAGCCCGCAAACTCTTCAGTCCGAATATCGTCTTCATCTACACCCACCTCAGCAAGCGTGCGGCGCGTCGCCGCGACCATCGTTGGTGGCCCAGCTATGTAATAGATCGGGCCTCGTAGGATTCCTACTTGCGTGAAAAGCATTTCCGAGCTGATGTGTCCAGTCTTCCCCTTCCAACCTCCGTTATGGATGGCCATCCGCGTGAGGGTCGGAACGAAGCGGAACCTTGGATTTGTACGCTCTAACTTCCACAGCGCGTCGATGAACGCGGCATCTTCCAGGTAGCGGTTCGCGTAGAAAAGAATAATAGGATGGCGAAGCTTCTCCGCCGTTGCGTAAGAGACCATGCTGAGGAATGGCGCGATCCCGATGCCGCCGGCGATGAAAACGGCCAGCCTGGCTGTGTTGTTATGGAGACTAAATGAACCCATTGGCCCGTCAATCCGAGCCCCAGTACCAATCGGCAAGACGGATAAGGCATGCTTGAAAAGTGTACTTCGCATGCGAGTCGTGACTAGAAGCTCTTCGTCGAACGGAGAGCTTGCGATAGACGACGTATGAGTCAGTCCGTTCGAGGGCCCATGCTGGGGATCCGATATAGTCAGGTCAATATACTGCCCGGCCTTGAATACAAAGTCCTTTGGCTTTTCAAACTGAAATGCCATTGTGCCTTCGGCAACTTCTGTGCGACCTAATAGCGTGCTTTGATAAGCGCCCATCGAGCATCCTTTGCAGTGGTTTCCGCCCTGTCACTTCAGAGTGTCTTCGGGCTCAACGAGTCCCCATGTTCTTTCATTGCCGATCTGAATCCCCGGATTCCGTCTCCAACTCCTCTGCCTAACTAACCCCGGCAGTCTCTTCGGGCTGAATACGGATGTCGAGAATGAGCAGCAAGTGCAGGGGGTTGGACCAACCTTCAAGCATGGGAACTCATTTGTGTCCGACGTGCTCACGTGCCTCACTGGCCGGCGATCACTTGATTACCGGCTGGCCGGCCTTTCCCAAGGCTCTTTTCTTGAACTCCACGGGTGAGTTCACGGCCATCTTCGTCTCCCCAGAACCAGACCTGCGACAGGAAGTACTGGTCGCCGTCATGACGAAATAGCAAGCGTTCGTGATTTCCAGTCTGGTTAGTGGTTGGCACGGTAAGAGCTATTTGTTGAACATCACCGCCCTTACTGCGGAGTGTAAGCGCCCTGCCGTCGAGCAACGACTCAACGACATAGTCGCCAGCCTTAAGCTGCTTATCCCCGACAACAAAGTCGAATGGTATTGTTACGTTGACTCGATCCGAATCCTGCGCATGGCCTGGTAGGGCCGAGAGAACGAGACTGAGGCCGAGAAAAGACCCGAACAGATATGTTGATAAACGCTTCATATGTTCCTTTCCAAGTAAAATCGCCATCGTCTTCTGTAACTGAGGCAGTCGAGGGTTATTCCAGCGCCCCTCTCAAACCGGCGAAAGATAGCTGAGGTGGTCACAACAGGTCTCATAAATGCGCAGGCAGGAATTGAATGTAGCCGAGGCGCACTATACCCACAAAGTTCTGGATGTGAAACTCTAGCGACATCCGCCGCATCAAGTGTGAATACGGTGGCAATATGTACGTTTGACGCAGTCATCAATGGCGAGATGCGGACAGGATGTCAGTCGATTGTCAACTCTTTGTCGAGCTTCCGACGCAAAGCGGTAGCAACCTCACTGCACGCTCGGAACGGCGAGTACTCCCGCTTGCACTTCTGCCACGTATCAGTTTTGCTGGTGCCACTGTGCTTGTGGAAACGCATGAGGGGTTTGGTAAGACATCCCAGCATGTCTAGATATCGACCGAGCCAGACAATCGCTAAGAGGCGGAGAATCTTTGGGGAGGCGGACAGGGCGTCAACTCGCTTTGATCCATTCGAGAATCGTCGCCTTGGTGACGCCCTGTCCGTTGCTCGGCAGAACACCTTCACTCGAGATACGTCACCTGCAGATGTCAAAAAGCCGCAGAGCTTCTACGAAATGATATTCGCTGCCTACGATCGTTACGCGCCGACAGACTATGAGAATGTGACGCGGCTTGTGCAACGGCATGGGTCAAACTTGAGCTTTCTGCCGGCGCAGATTCCGTTTGCTTGGTGAAGTACTTGTTCAGGCCTTCCCGAAGCTGCAAGCGAGCTCGCCACAGCCGCGCCTTCACCGCGGCATTACTCTGGTTCAGCACTACTGCTGTCTGATGTATTGACAGCCCTTCTATATCCCGCAGTACGAAGACCGTCCGCAAGATCGGGCGCAGCTGCTCCATGGTCTTGATTAGAATGTCCCGCAATTCAGATGCCGAGTAGAGTTGTTCAGGATTCGGAGCCCAATCGGTGACCTCCAACGGGAACTTGTCTTCCTCTGCCTGAAAATCCTCATCTAAGGAAACTTCCTTCATTGTGCGTTGCTTTCGCAGCTTCATAAGCGACTGGTTCACAGTGATGCGAATCAGCCACGTTGAGAATTGGGAATCCTCCCGGAATTCGGCCAAGTTCTGGTATGCCTTCAAGAAAGCTTCCTGAACCGCGTCTTGCGAATCTTCCCGGTTATGCGTGATGCTCTGGGCGATTCGAAGAAGTTTGCGATCGTATCTCTTTACGAGTTGCTCGAAAGCAGCAACATCCCCATTCTTGCTGGCGTGGACACGATCCAGATCATCGTTTGCGCCTGTCCTTACTTCGAATTGTGCTGCGTGTACCGCCATTTTCGTTCAGTCGTTTTTGAAGAACAACCGCTCTGTGAAGCCACCGACACTTGCCATGAAAAGACAGCCGTTGCCGTTGCAATGCCATCTAAAAGTCTGAGCCTTACTGCACCACGACCTGGCCGGTCATCTTCGGATGGACCGAGCAGTAGTAGGGATAGATTCCCGCCTTGGCGAACGTGTAGGAGAACGTTTCGTCTGTATCTCGCACCTTGGACTTGAACACTCCATCTGTGCTGACCACCGTATGAGGAATATCATCACGGTTAGTCCAGGTCACCGTAGCTCCGATGGGTACCGTAATTGTCGTCGGTGCAAAACTGAAATTATCGATCTTCACCTCCGCGTTTGCCGCGGAGGGTTGGGCATTCGCTGTGACGCTCGGTGATCCCGCTAACAGCAGTACAATCGCAATAATTACCGCCGCTGTGAAACTTGCAAACCATACATTGTTACCTGTCATTAGTTCTGTTCCTTTCGAGATTTGATGTTCTTGCTTATTCTTTATTCTTCGGACCGAATCCTTGGCGGTCCATCAAGTGCATAAGTCAACTACCGCCACCCGCCTGCATTCCCTGAAGCCGCAGAGTTCCTAAGCCCCGAGCGGCGAATCGACGACAGCCAAGCTGCGACCACTGACCACATAGTTCACATCGGTGATGCCCAACACCTGCTGCAACTGGTCGGCCGGTACCTTCATCGGCCCGGCTGAGGGAGCTGTTCCCGGCGCAGGTTGAGGGAAAGCAGTCGACATCGCGGTATGGAACGAAACTTTACCTTCGACTTTCTGCATGATCTGGTGGATGTGTCCATTTAAGACAGTTACAGAACCGAAACGCTTGACGTAAGACAACGCTTGTTCGCTGTCGTCGGTTCCCCATCCCCAATCTGGATAGATGGTCCACAGAGGAATGTGTGCGAAGAGCACAATCGGAGTGCTGGCAGAGCGCCCCTTGAGATCGGCCTCAAGCCATTCCAGCTGTTCGTGACCGAGCGATCCCATGCCTCCCGCTTTCAGATTTACAACATTCACCAGCCCCACAAAATGAACACCCTTTTGATCGAAGCTGTACCAGCCACTGCCCTTGGTACCCTTCCCGTAACGCTGGAGAAATTGTTCGCCGTTGTCGCTCAGCATGTCGTGCTCACCCGGCACAAAGTAGACTTGCTTCGCCGACGCACCTTTCAGTACCTGGTCCAGCGTATCGAACTCACTCGGCTTTGAGAGTTGGCTCAGATCGCCGGTGTGAATGATGAAATCCGGTTTGTGCGGCATCGCGTTGATCTTGTTGATTGCTGTCTGCAGAGTAGCGGTGACGTCCGGATTTGCCGGCTTGTTAAAGCCGACGTGGCTGTCGCTGATCTGCACAAAGCTGAAGTCCCCGTCTTTGCCGGCATCTTTGCCATAGGTTTTGGCGAATGCGCGAGACACCGGGATGCCGCCACTTAAAGTCCAGACCAAGCCCGTACCGGCCCATGCCATGCACTTCAGGAATCCGCGACGATCAACACCGTCGTTGTTGAGGTCCTGCAATTTCTGATCGATAAGGTCTTGCTTCTTGTCCGGCATTTGCCCTCCCAGTTTTGCAGCGTTCTGAGTCAATAACTTCCACAAGTGGCTTTTATTCCCAGCAAAATCGAAGGGCGACCAGAAATTTGCGGATAGGGCATTGCGGATTTCTTTAAGTGGGAAGACTGCATAGCGGAATACAACAGCGTCCTTCGGCTCGAGGCATGCCCTCCGAGAAAGAAGGCCTTCAACGTATTCCTCGAATCAGATTTGGCTCTGTAGCGCCGTCAGGGCGGGTTAGGACCTGCGTTGCGCGAAGCCGACGGGGTGTGCGTCACTCTGAGTTCTTCTCAATTTCAACTCAACTGGTTAGCCAGGTCCGTTTATGCCGCTTAGAAAGCCGCCCAAGTGTGCCGTCAAGGCGACGAGACCGACACCAAGAAATTCTACGGCCAGACGGTAGCTCGGCAAGTATACTGTGCGTCGTCGAGCGCGGAAATGCACCCACCACACCAGCCAGATCATCAGGCTTGAAACGCACGCAAGTATCAAGTGCAGCAAGAGGATTCCCTTCAGCTTCTGTCCCTCGAGTTGGAACTGCCATGCGAGTAGCCCAGTGGCGAGAACCGGGAACGTTGAAATCGCTGCCGCCAGCAGGTTGTAATATGCCGCGTCTGCGAGGCCACGGCGCTTCGTCCAGAGTGCTATGAGATCGAATGCTACCGCCGCAAGAAACAGACCGATTGGAAAATGGATCAGCACCACATGTTGTGCGTGCTTCGCCAAGATTGCGGTCTTGAGATCGAAAGGATTTACCATCGCCTTGCCCCTTCTAAGATTGCGCGGAGGTCACAAGCAACACGGTGCTAAGAACGGCCGAGGCCGCCGAGTTGAATCTGACGAAACTGCGTCTTCCCATAGTGTTCATAATCTGCCTCCTGGCAAACGAGTCTCAGAGTAGATAACGGACCTTCTGATCTTTTATTCCACTTCAATTACGTAAATCGAGGGGTGGTACCGGAAATTGATTTCCACTTTTCACTGGAATATTGACTAGGGAAGCTGGTTCTCCACATGGACTAGTCCGTATTAAGCTCTTATGGGGTTCATGCGGGGCTGAACGATCAAGTCACGCGCAACGGAATCGATAACGCAACCCCTTTGATGGCCCGGCTCGGTGCCGATGATCGGGCCTTGCTGGAAAAGGCAGCTGCGCACTGCAAGGTGCCGATGGCCAGCCTCACGAACTTCCGGCCGTGGCTTGCCGGGGCCACGCTGGAGGACGCCTTCTATCAGGCAATGGGCCTGTCCGGCCTCGCGCCGGATAAAGTGCTCAGCGCCAAGGCGCAGGCGGCGGGCGTTTCACTCTTCAGCGAGTTTGCCGTGAAGAACGATGTTGTGATGTGGTTCGGGACTATGTCGCCCGATTTAACCCGGGTGTCCTGCTGCGGCCGGGCTTCGATCCTCTCCGCTCCGACTCGCGCTTCCAAAACCTTCTGCACCGCCCGTTCACCGCTGCCTCCGCTTCGGCCGCTTCCCGGATTTGCTCATAGAGCCGGCGGCGTTGCCATTGGCGGCGGCTGGCAGGGGTTGTTCCTTGAAACGTCGCAAGGCTTTTTTTAAAAAATCGAGTTCCATCGTCTGCTGTCCGATCTTGCGTTCCAGCTCGGCAATCCGCTCGGCATCCAGTCTCGGCTGCGGCCGAGCACCCTTGCCAGGAAACGCCAGCTCGCCTTTCGCCTGCCACTCCCCTTTCCAGACCTCTAGCCGTTTGGGACTGAGCTGATACATGCGCGCCACCTCGGCCATGCTCTTTCCCAAGTCCATCTCGCGCATCGCAGTTATCTTCAATTCGCGGGAATATTCTTGTCGGGGCACAAGCATTGTTCTCCTCCATTCAATGTAATTGGCCCCTTAATTTCCTGTCTCATTTTTGGGGTGCACTAAACGGGAATCCCTACACACTCCGCTCTGTTTGTCACAGGATCTTTTTACGGCCGCGTCCAAAACACATCGCGGTCCGCCATGTTCTGATGGCAGACGAGACACGACTCTCGCGCCGAAGCTGATATTGAGGACACGAGAGCGTAAGAAAGACCATGATTGCTCCACGTGATCACTTTGAAGTGTTCGCGGCCGAAATAGTGAAACACAAGATTACCCGCGCGAACCTCGTCTCCACCGGCTATTGCGGCACACGTGTTTGACGCCACCAGGAGACTGATCTTTTCCCTTGGCGTTTCATAGATGACCAACGCCGCATGCTGCCCTCTGTAGTTGAGCTGTCTGGCACCCGCAAGCCGGTACAGAGGATTGCTACCTTGAGCGGCGGGCAGCCGGAAGGCGAACGGAACCTTGAGGCAAACCATGCGGTAACGAATGCCGGAGAATCCGATCGGATTTCGGAGGCAAGGCTGCCTTCGAGATAGCTGCG
>WNFD01001970.1_pt1 | contig 24036 bp, 18 predicted proteins | sample 5400491 | NCBI WGS metagenome assembly WNFD01 (sample SAMN13153343, study PRJNA577476) | soil metagenome | isolation source: 120 cm saprolite under Douglas fir tree site 2 hole 2 replicate 2 | place: USA:California | collected 2015-04-18
TGCAGGAGGACGCTGTTCAGGCGCCTCAGTTTGCTTCACTGGTACAGCCATATTGACTACCTCCTCTATTGGGAGACGGCTTCACTGACGACGTTTTCAGCCAGTTAACTGTTCCTTAATCATAACATTAGAGGTGATAAGAAACAAGCGCTGTAGGCAGAGGAGTATGAATAACGATGTTGCAGAGACAACAACAGGGTGCGATAAGCTGAACAGGGCGACTATGGACGACCGCGAATCAAACACCGTTGCATAGTCGAAGGGCGACCCTCGTGGTCGCCCTTCGAGTAACGTCCCAATGCTCTACTACAGCATTACGGAATCTGCTCAGGTACAACTAGCGAACCTGACTTCATCATATTCGCAAAGTCCATCGCTTTTGCCACAGCGTCCGCGGGAACAGCAGCGCTTGGAGTAGCATAGGCAACGCCATCGTTGTTGATATCAAACTTGGTCGGGCTTGCGACAAAAGCATCATATTTACCTGTCTCAGCCAGGTTAACAATACTGTACGCAGCAGTGTCAATACGTTTCTCTGCGCTTGTGATGACACTCGGACGAACTGCGCCAGTCGAGTCCTTGCTCTGATCGACATCAACACCAATACTGTAGACGTTATGCTTGGTAGCAGAATCAAGAACGCCAATACCACAACCACCAGCAACCTGGAAAAGGATGTCGGCATTATTACTGCTAAACTGCTTATCAGCGATAGCTGCGCACTTCGTGGGGTCAACAAAATTATTCGAATAGCCGACAACTACACTAACGCTCGGGTCTACCTGCTTGGCGCAATACTTGTACCCTGCGATGTAGCGCACGACCGGTGGAATAGCCAGGCCACCTACAGCGCTGATAGTGTTATGACCAAGCAAATTCGGCACCTTGGATTTGCCATCAACCTCCATCTGGCCGGCTATCGCGCCAACAAGGCAGCCTGCCTGCTGCTCTTTAAAGAAGAGCGGCGCGACATTGGGGAGACTTTGACAGGCACCAGTTTTGTCTGTCGGGTTTGTAGCACAGCCATCAATAAGGGCAAACTTCTTGTTGGGGTACTGCTTAGCTACCGTATAGATCGCATTCTGCATCAAGAAGCCTACACCAATGACCATATCTGCCTGCTGTGCTGCCGCGGTGATGTTTTTAGTGTATTCAGCATCGCTGATCACTGTCGACTGAATGACCACGTCAGGAAAACCGTACTGCGTTCTAGCCTGTTCGTAGCCTTTGTGGGAAAACTGGTTGAAGCCGCCGTCATTCAAACCACCAACGTCGGTCACTATTCCGACCGTCACAGCAGCTTTAGCAGCAGTGGGTGTGGGTGTGGTCCCTCCACCTGTCGATGTGCCACCACACGCGCTAAGCAGCATCGCTAGTAAGACAAAGAACGAAGTGATAGGTACGAGGCCGCTAATTCTTCGCATATTAGCTTCCTTTCCTTTCTGTCCAAAAATACAGTAATTAAACGCCGTTTCTCTTAATGAAGAAGGTGCATACATTGAGATAAACGCCAGACTCGCCCAAATAGGTATATCATGTAAGAGGCGGCCTGGAACGCTATTCCGAACAATGGAACAATGAATATTACAGGCTTTCCCTGCTATCAATTATACGTCACGAAGAGCTTATTTCTCACAGAAGAAAAGGAGGTTAATCATGTTGTGGGATTTGGGTGGGAATGGCAATTTAGCTTGCCTCGCCCCACCCGGGGCGCGATAAATCGCGCCCCTACAATTGACATTATTCTTACGCTCGAATTTCGTCGAGCATGGAGAGGTTGATAAAGAGATCGCAACTCTGGCGCAACGTAGCGGACATCGATTCGTCAAACGCAGCCACTTCAACGCGCACGCCATGGTCGGAGCAGTAGTCGAGCATGGGCATAAAATCACTATCCCCACTGACCAGCACGATACAATCAACGGCATTACCATCCACCAGGCGCACGACATCCATGCACAAATCCAGGTCCAGGTCGGCCTTTTTTGCGCCACTGGAGAACGTTTTATAGTTCTTGGTAGTGATGCGGTATCCCAACCCTTTCACAGCTTGCAAGAACATCTGATCATCGCCAGGCTGTGGGCTGGTGGGACAATACGCATGTGCTCTTACAAGACGGCGATTGCCGCGCAAGAAGTCCAGTAACTTGCCAAAGTCGATTGTTAAACGCTGTGTACGTGCCGAATAGAGCAGATTGGCAACATCTACGAAAACGCCTACCCGCTCCGTTGAAGGATACGGGGGTAATGAAACAGAGACATTGGTTGGAATTTGATTGGCGCGTCGTAACTCGGCCACCATGCGATCAGATTGCGTCTGTATCGCTTGCGCAACAACGTTCGCAAGATGGTTGATCGAAGCAGATGAAGCCGCTCCCTCTGTACGAGCAGGATAGGCGGGCATGCGTTGTACTTCGTTACGAATTGGCCGCACGCTACGCGACATAGTGCTGCCACGAGCAGGTGAAGGTTCTGGCCCCATGAATGGTCCTGAATCGCCGTTTCCTTGATTCATCTGGCTTACTGTATGACCAGATTGAATACTGTACTGGCCTGACAATGGCTCAGGACTTCCTGGTACTGCTATGGAGCGCGTTACATTCGCAGGGGATACAGGGGACGGAGACGAAGGTATGAGTGCTCCTGTTACTGTCTGTTCCGGTGTCACTGGTTTTGCAACGTCAGGATTAGTAGAAGCATTTGTAGTCATGGTGACTTGACTCGAACTACCTGAGCGTCGTCTCCGTCGTCTCCGCGAGTTGGCAGCTTGCAATTCCGCGTATTCCAGTGGAGGCAGGTCTTCAAGTGCAACTTCTGGGACTTGCTGTTCGCCAATTTCAGCAACCGGCGCAGCGACTTCCGGCACAACGGGCATTGACACAACAGGGGTTGCCTGCACCTTTTCACGTTGTCGTTCTTGTCCATGTCGACGTCGGCCATCAGGCGTAATCTTAGCGGGTTTTCCCTTTTCGGCCTCTGCAGTTTGTGTGACTACCTGTGCTGGCGCGAGTTGCTCAGTAGATTGAGCAACGCCAGGGTGCTGTTTAACCTGCTCTTCTTGCTCACCAACATGTCCATTATCCGCGTGTGGAAAGGCTTGAGATGAGGTGGTATTCCCTTTGTTCTCCTCTGTACGCGACTGCGTTGGGGTAGCCGTAGTTGTTGCTGCGGGTGTTCGCCGATCAAAACGATACCGCCGCTCCGGGCGAGGTTTCTCTTCCACAGGAGTTGCTTCTGGCTTACTTGTATCTTCAACGGAAGGCGGAGTAACTGTTGCTGTCTCACCATTTTGCTGAGTCTGTCCCACTTCCACAGACTCCTCACGTTGCCGCAAACCGCCATGACGAGGTAAACGAACGCGTGATGAGGGTCGTAAGAGCGGCGATGCAGGAAGCTCAATAGGAGGAGCGGCTTCCGCCTCGTTCCGCTGGCTCCTCTGCGCCATTGCCATTGTCCCCACCAGGTATGACACTTTGAGTACTCGATTGATTCGTTACATCCTCAATAGTAAATGGCGCTCCTTCAAGAAGAGTGCTCTCCCCAAAGGGTGTATTCGCCCAGCCTGGAGTAAATTCACTTCCACCTTGATCTTCGCCTGGAATCAACGCCGAGAATGGCTCCGCTTGCGGCTCTTCCAGGAGAGAACCAAAATGAACCTCTTTTTGACGAAATTCCTCAATGTAGTCGGTGAAGGAACGTAGCGGTTCTTCTTCGATTTGTTGCTCAGATGTTTTTATTTCTATCTCTTGTGTTTGTGAAACCTGCTCGTTTGCAGGCATGGCAACTTCCGCCTCAGCAGAGGTTGTAGGAGTTTCGGAGGCAGACGATTGCTGAACGACAGTCTCATTGATGTCGTTGTTCTCCGGTTCGATATTTTGTGTTGTCACTAAGATCTCCAGTCTCAGCAGTAATGGACCGGAGCACGGGCTATAGCCATTGAGAATATTCGATTGTAAGTGGTTAAGGCGAACTCTGACTGTTCGCCAGTCGTCTCACGTAAATGCAACGGGTGTTCGGGAGAGGGTAAAAGGATGAATTGCTACTAGATCATATCGCATTACCCTTTGCCGCCTCTATCACCAATCCGCGTTGTGCGAATGGGCAGAATATACATCTGCCTCCACTTAATTCTCAGACAAGCTTCTTACTACTAAATGTATGACCCGGTCCGGTCTGTTTGTCAATGCCGTTACCTTAATCTTGTTGTACACCACCAGTGAACGGCGGCACGGCGGTGTGTACAGACGGAACAGAAGGCTCTTTTCCTTCATTTGCCACTATTGGCACTTGCCGATGAATTGAGCTATTATTTGTCTCATTCATATGCCCGTCGGAGGAGAAATTGCTCACCTCGGTCATTGCCACTGGCTGACGGGTGGCTCGCCAAACATGGACGATACGTTCGATAGCTGTGACATTCGAAAAAATCGCCAGTATCACCAGCGCCCAGATAACAGCACCGGTTAAGAGCCCAAGAGCCAGGATGACGACACGTTCAGGGCGAGCCAGTAGCCCGGTTTTACACTCTAAGCCCAAACCCTCGGCACGCGCTTTCGCGTAACTAACCATGAATGAGCCGACCACAGCAATAAAAACGAGTGTAATCATCCAGGATTGCTCGTAACGAAAAGGCCAGAAGCGATCTTGCATTACAGGCATTCGCAATGCATAAAAGAGTAACCCAAACAGGATTATACTTTCTGAATAGCGGTCAAGCGTCGAGTCGAAAAATGCCCCAAAAGTTGTAGAGGCATTACGAGCACGGGCCAGCGCTCCATCAAACATGTCAAAGATTCCTGCAAACAGCACCAGCAAGCCACCAGCCAGAAACAAACCTTGAGCGATGATAACGGCTGTCAGGATACTGAGTATCAGCCCCAATACTGTCAAAGCATTTGGTGTGACACCTAATCCAGCCAATGGTCGTACGATCATGGTGACGAACTGCCGAACTCGTTGCTGTATGTGTCTGCTAAACATAAGCCTATTGTACCACACTTGCGCTATTTGAACTAGTAGGGGCCAGATGTATTGCGCCCGCGTGCGTGACCCCTCCACCGTTGCGGCGCTGGTCCCTACGACATTTTTCCCTTAAGGATGAGATCCAGAGTGTTATTTAAGCCACTCGCTCCCGGCGATCTCGTCGACGTTTATTAATGTGATGACTCGCCAGGCGCAAATAATCATGCATATGCCACAATTTTCCACCGGGGGCACTTACGCCAGACTCAATTGTAGTGCGCACATGCTGAGCTGTTGATCCTTCGAACCAGGTACAACCACGCCCAATGGCATGTAATGTGTGCGCATCACTGTTGCCAACTTCGGGCCAGCCATACACCTCGCGATTGGTTCTCATTGCCAGTCGATTGGCATAGATACCGCAAAAGCTCGCATTCCATGTCTCGATACCATCAAGCCAGATATCATCATTCACAAAAACCCGATCCAGCACTTCACGCTGGCAGCTATGGCGAAAGAGGGGATTGAGTGGGTGGGCAACTATCGCAAGCCCTCCTTGCTCATGCACAAGATCAATACTACGCTCTATACTTAAATTCGGTGGAATGCGTTTTTCAATAAAGAGCGCCAGCATATGACCTTCCCTGGTGCCGATTTCTTCTCCAACAATAAAATCAAAGCGATAGTCACCTCTTGCCCAGAGATCACGTGCTCGCAGAGCGCCTTCTACTACATCGTGGTCGGTCAGGGCGATGACATCCAGATCTGTATTATGCTCGACATGATGCAGGATCTGCTGAATTGAGCCAATACCGTCGCTATAGGTACTGTGCATATGTAAATCGGCTCTACCTGACATGCCTGAATAATGCGCCTGGTTTTGAGTCATCTGCCTGCGTTTCTTTAAACTCGCAGTACCCCGGCTTGCATTCTCAGACGTGTCAATCGCTTTACCGTCTTTACTTGTAATCATGCTACATCTTTCTAGGCTACAGGAACGCAATTGGGAATATCCCTCTATGCATCTTTCAATGCTTTCACATATCTTTGAATGACACCAAGTTATTAATCCTCAAAGCCAATTTCCGCTTCAATCAGTGCTGGACCAACTGGAATAGATTCCAGGCTGTTGGCCGGATCGATTAATTCCTGCAAGTATTGGATACAGAGTTCGAAGCGGCTTTTATTTAGAGAACAGTAGACCAGACGACCAACGCGGCGGGTGGTGATCAAATCGGCTCGCCGGAGTTTACGCAGGTGCCACGAGACTAGCGGCTGGCTAAGCCCCAGCAATTCTGCCAAAGCAGTGACAGTAATCTCCTCGTGTCGTACCAGGTGATATATGATTGTCAGACGTGCCATATCGGCCAACGCCTTCGCCATGTTTTTAAGGTCGCGCCATTCGTCCATCTGGTACTATATACCTCAGTTATATAAACAAATCTTTCATAAATCTTTGTTTATATAATACCATTTTGGCGATAAAAAAACAAGGGAAGAAGGCTTTTCGAAGGCTCTCACGTCTAAATTTACTGTAATTTTACAAATGGCTTAACGCAATCGAGAGACGTTTGCACCAGCCCTGCATATTTGGGGAAGTATCGGATAGCGCTTGGGAGAGATAGTGTGAGAAGTGGGCTGCCAGGGAGTCGAACCCTGAACCTTGAAATTAAGAGTTTCCTGCTCTGCCATTGAGCTAGCAGCCCCTTTGAATGTGGGTACAGAATAGCATACGAATGAATTTGAGTCAAGCACACAGCGCCGCTCTTTATAACTCGTAGTCTTTGGCCAACCGGACATTTTTCTCCTGGTTGTTCTTCGATGGAGTCAGACGCAGTGTTACGTGGGATGCTCCAACTTCATCAACCGGCACCAAGTAGACCTTTCTCAGTGACTCTACATAGACACAGAAATACTCAGCATCTCCACGATACCCCCTGCTTCTGGTACCACCTCTGCTACCGACGCCATTGTAGTGATACGTACTGCTTATCGTCTTAAAGCGTATCACAGTGTCGTCATGATCTAGCCACCCTGTCTTGACCTGGATGCGCCAAAACTTCCCATCTGCATCTTCGATCACAAGGTCGTAGCGATGCATTTGCCCTATCGGTTGGAGTACGGTGTACCCACATTCCAACAACCGCGTGATCGCCGCCTGTTCGCTGATATCGCCTGTCTTTTGTGTATGACGCCTTGGTCCGAGAACTCCCATAGCTTGTACCTTCCTAATTAATATTACTATTTTGACGACCTACTGCAAAGGTTCCCATTTTCTCTGCTCGTTCGTTTCACAGTATAGATTGATTTAAACTCATGAGTCCGGTGTAATCATCGCTTTTCAGCCGGCTCAGAGACACACACTTATGCCTGGAGAGAAAGGGCTACTCTAACACATACTGCATATATCCAATAACAAGGAAAGCATGGAGAAGCATACCAAATGCATACAACTTCACAAACCTTTTCACAAGCAAGGCAAGGGAAAGCTCATAGGCACATATGGCAGCTCTGGGCATCGACCTTGCTGCTTCTACCTCTATTGGTAGTTTTCTTATACCACACCTCTGCAGCGCACGCAGGCGGAGGAGGCCCGATTATCCACTGGGACTCTACCATGATTTATGCCGGGCAGAACAACGGCTATCCATGGGGACCAGTTGGCGAAAATGCCATCGTGCATGGAGCGAATTTTTCACCCAATCAGCAATTGCGCCTCATTGTAGTACCGGGGGATAGCAACACTAACGCTTCAGTTTGTAACCAATCGGGTGTTGCAATTGCCATGGTGACGACAAATACTTCAGGCACTTTTGATCAGAATTTTTCCTGGCCTCATGCTGCCGGGCAGGTCAATAAGGGATACAGCATCTGCAGTATCCTGGTAGCCAATGGAACCGTAGCAAGTAGCCAGGATGATGGCCCATTTACCGTACTGACAGCCAACCCGCCTGTAATCGATATCTCATCCACCAGTGTACAGGCAGGTAGCACCGTTACTGTATTAGGGCATAACTGGGTGCCGCCACAGCAAGTCACTATTAATATTGCTGGTTGTGCGGCCTGTGAGCCAGGAAATAGCGAAGTTACCAGTGTCAGCACAACTTCCGCCGGACTAAATAATGGGTCATTTAGCAGATCAGTGACGATTCCAGCTGCTACAAAGCCTGGAAGCTATGTTGTCGATGCTATTGCTACGTCCGGGTTGGAAGCCTTTTACACTACCGGCGTGAAACACCTGACCATCACGGCAGCACCTGTAACGTCCCCACCTACAGTTGTTCCCTCGCCTACCACTCAGTCTACTGCCACGGCAACTGCCACACAGGTTTCAACAGCGACAACCTCAGGCACGACAACGGGCAGCACTAATTCAGGCTCTTCAGACAACGGAGGGAAAAGTAATTCGCTGCTCATCGTTGTACTGGTCGCGTTTGCGCTGGTTCTCTTTGCGATAGCAGGTGTGATTATCTTTATGTTAATGCAGCGCTCACGTAGCCAGGTTCCGCCCGCTGAACCTGCTCAGTACATGCAAAATATGCAGCAGAACGGATCATCACTCAATTTTGGTCAACCACAGCAGCCTGTACCGCCAGGCTGGCCTCCATCGAGCTTCAATCAGCCCACACAGCAGGGAGTCTACCAACCTAATTTTGGTCAGCCTACACCTGTACCGCCAGGTGGACCATACAATAACCTCGGTCAAAATGCGGTTTGTATGAATTGTGGTAGACCGCTGGCGCCGAACGCGATGGTTTGTAGTGTTTGCGGCATGCAGCAAGTGGCAACACCTGGATCATTCAGGCCCGATTGGGTTCGCTGAACACAAAGAGGCAGAGACGCAATGTTTTGCGTCTCTGCCTCCCAAATCCCAATTATTTGAAAATACTGAGCGGCAAGTATGCCGAAACAATCCAGTTGGGTGCGTCTACAATCTCGCTGATCTTTAAGTCCACCGCTGCGCCACACAAACAATAAGCCTGTTCTCGGGTCATGTTGTGCTCAGACGACAGGAAGTCGATGATATAGCGAATCGCTCGTTGGGAATTCTTGAAGAGATCAGGGCCGTGTGCCGTGGCGACGTAGTAGCCACCCTCATCGGCAACCGTGAGCTTTTTGCCTGGTGGCGTAATGAAACGCAGTTCCGGTACGTTTGCGCTTTTCTGCAAGTTGAACGTCAACGTCACAGACATTTTGGTTTCAATGCCAGTGCCGTTCACCTCGCCGTCACCCTGTGCCGAATGACAGTCGCCACAAGAGAACAGTGCGCCCGGTACCAGAACCGGAAAGAATGCTCTTGAGCCGGGGGTAAGATGGCGGATATCAATATTGCCTGCATTTTCGCGGGGCGGAATTGTATTAAATCGACCCGCTTCACGTGGTCCAACTCCCATTACACCGCAGAATGGCTCGTAGGGAATCTGAATATCCGATCTGAATTCGCAGGTTGTCTCCCCCAGTTTATAGTGGTGGAGATAAGGCTCTGTGAAATCTTCTGCTAGAAGACCGAAACCTGGAATTACAGCATTCCAGCCCCATCCCTTGTGTTTAATACTGACGATATCGACCACAAGAGCATCACCTGGTTCCGCGCCCTCAACATATACCGGGCCGGTGAGTGGGTGAATGAGGTCGAAGTTTAGGGTTCTGACCGCCTCTGACATGGAATCAGGACCAACCTGTCCCGCCGATGCTTCCAGGGTTTCAAATACGACGGTATCGCCAGGCTGGATGCGAAGGCGCGGGGGATAAGAATTGTCCCAGAAGGCATGGGGCTGGGTATCATCCAGATGATGTGTTGCCATGGGTTACTCCTTATATACTTAATGATAAGTAATTAGAGAAAAAATGCAAGGTATCTTTTTGTTACAAACAGCAGTTTACTCCTGGTTCGTTTCACCATAACGACTAAGCAATCCAGTCGATCGTCCACGCAGTCTACTGCCGGCAGGTGACTCTCCAGTTTTTGCTGCCTCAGTTCCAGGAAAAGAAGGCAATAGGATGGTGCGGCTAATGCGGAAATTCGCATCTGTATCCATTTCTTGTGCCCGCATCATCAAAGCATCCGTATTCGGAGTGTCCATTGCTTGTGCAGTAGTGATCAGGGCATCCGTATTCGGAGCATCCTCATTTTGTATGGGGGCATACAGGGCTATACTACGGAAAGGACGGGCATTTCGTATATGGTTGGGGCGGGGCTTTCCCCCGTCCTGAATAACCTCACCCTGCGCGTTCTCGCCCTGCTTGCATTCCTCTTGCATCATCTCATCCTGCGCGTTCTCGTCCTGAACAACCTCACCCCCTTCCAAATTGTGGATCGGTCGTTTCTCCAACCAGAGGGCACCTGCAACAATGGCCAGTGCGAGTAGTAAGGCAAAGAAAACGATAGTATACTCGATTGATGGAGATACCACAGGTGCAGTATTCACCTGCCGCACAATGTTAGAAGAGCGTTTTTTGAGCGTTTTGCCTGCCTGGCTATGAGCCTGCTGATCAAGAGAGGTGGGAGTGAGAGTGGTATGAATATACACTTTTGGCTCAGTGACCCTTTTTCCGTGCGGCACTACAATAGGAACCGGAGGCGCCTCGCTACGATACTTCAGCATGAGAGCTACCGCCTTCCCAGACCATAGAGGCGAACTGGAAGTACCGACGTAAGGGTGCGAAATAAGGTAAACTGTACTCAAACCCTGATTGACATACATGTTTTTGAGCATGTTAAACCAGTAGACAATAGCAGCCGAATAAGACGGATAGATAGTGTAGCCATCGTAAGCTGAAGGATAGCCAACACTGCCACGCACACTACCGGGATTACGATCAGCTAATCCCACACCTGCAGCGCCATCATTAGTTTCGGTCCACCAAACAGCAAGGGCAAAAGCATCGTCGATATTTGAATGCTGGGAAGCTTGCACAACTACCTGACCCATGCCGTTCATAGGACTACCCAGGCCCTTAAAGATAGCGTCAACGGTTGCAGCGGGTAATGATGGTTTGCCAACAACGCTCAAATCTCCAGCAGGCATCGCCTGCGAGGCAGCCTTCACAGTGGAAATAAATTGAGCTTCCTGAGTTTGAAAGATCAGGCCAACCACTATGGCGATGAAAACAACTGTTGAGCTAAACAATATTGACTTGTTGCGGTACCTCTTAAAGTTATCAATGTAGTTCAGTTTTTGGTTCATTTTACAATTGGAGGCACAGCCTCCTGCCGGGGCCTGGAGTGTCCCTAAATAGCGTGCATTTACGCCATCTATTTTCTATAATAAACAGGAAACAACGTCTAATTATAACATAGAGGTCGAAACCATTATCAAATCGACATCTATCGATTGTAACATACAAACGTGATTTTACCTCCCAAATAACGTTTAACCAGGTAGTATGTCTCATATCTAGTATGCTATACTGGGAAACGATTGGTTTTCTGTAAGAGGGGAGCTTGTACCATTAGCCGGCAGAGTAACAATGGCAACGGAAATACACAAACGGGACAGTTAGACCCACATACCCTATTGCACAGGCGCTATATTATCTTGAGCACAATAGGGCGTGGAGGAATGGCTGCAGTGTATCAAGCAAATGATACCAGGCGAGGAACGCTTGTAGCAATTAAAGAAATGAGCCTCGCCACTGTACCCACAAATGAGCGATCCCAGCAAATTCAAAATTTCCTGGCCGAGGCCAGGATTCTTTCGCGTCTGAACCACCCCAATCTGCCTGCCTTTACCGATTTTTTCACTGAAGATGCGCGCCATTACCTGGTGATGGAATATATAGACGGGAGCACACTCGAAGAGTTACTTGATCGCAATAAAGGCCCTTTTTCAGAACCCCGAGTGCTGGGTTGGGCCAGACAACTATGCGACGTGTTGGAGTACCTGCACAATCAGCAGCCTCCTGTGATCTTCCGTGACATGAAACCCGGCAACGTGATGCTAACGCGCAGCGGACGCATCAAGCTGATCGATTTTGGTATCGCTCGTCTCTTCCGGCACAGCGGTTCACAGGACACACAGTTGCTAGGCACGCCAGGCTTTGCGCCCCCAGAGCAATATGGCAGCGCCCAAACAGACGAACGTTCAGACATTTATTCGCTTGCAATGACGCTGTTTCAGTTGCTCACTCGTTCAATCTCCGAAAATGGTTTCGGCTTGACCAATGTACATACCAATTTCCCGCACATCTCGCCACCGGTAGCTCGCGCACTTGAGAAAGCTACAACGCTGCGGCCCGAAGACCGCTATGAGAGCATCGTCGTGTTCCGGCGCGCTCTGCTTGGTGTGGGAGCATTCCAATTTGAAAATGGGGGCGAGGCTACAACCCCCGAAGAGCTGGCTGATTTATGTGCCCATTATCCAACCGAAGCGGCTGATTATTTGTACGCAGGAGTGATCGAGTCATGGCTAACCGAGATCGGCGAGAATGAACTGGCACGAGTAACAAAACGCATTCGCGCAACGGTAGGCGATCCTGAAATGGGTGTCAACAGGTTTTTGCAAGCCATAATGGGACCTAATGCCCAGACGCGCAACTATACTCCTACATCAACGGCAGGCAACGGTACAAGTGGGCAGACAAGTACTGGCACCCGCACGAGCATACCAGGTTCACGTCCCAGTTGGCCCGGACGGACACGTGATTCAAGTCAGGTAGTGGTGCGACCGAAAACCATCGATTTTGAAGAAGTGTACCCGGGCCTCTCACACCCAATACTGCTGACAATTTCAGGTGTGAAAGGAGCACTGGTGAAAGGGACGATTCACCCGGTGGAGTCGTGGATTGTGCTTGACCAGACGGCATTTGATGGTATGAGCACACCTGTGCGTGTGCGAGCTGACACTACACGCTTGCGAGGTTCCACGCATTATACAGGCACAATTATGGTAACACCCGATAACGGCGCGCAAGAAATCACTGTGAAGGTGGAAGTGGATGTGCTCGGTTTTGCCACGTTCAGCGGGCAGACTACCATTGGACAAACAGAGTACTCACAAGGGGCAGCAGATGCGAATGACCCAACTCTTCAACAAAGCGTAACGTCCACGCAAAAAAGTACGATGGCCGCACCTGGCACAGTGACAGGCAGCGGTACAAACACACCGGGTTCTACTATACAGGTAAACCAGCCGTATACCAGCGCGAAAGACGGCGAGTACAAAGCAAAATATGGACTACCTGGAAGCGACGGCTGGAAGGTACTCCAGACTACACCAAAACAAGCATCAAGATTACAAACTGGTCTGACCTTCTTTGCCGCGTGTATGGCCGCCGCTTTCTTCTACCTCGTACTGTCGCATATTTCACCAAATGCGCAGGCATCGCTCTTGCCTCCCAATCCCTGGTTTGTAGCTGTGCTGGTGGGCCTGGTACCATTCGCCACAGCGGGAGCACTATTAGTCAATCTGGGCAGTTCGTGGAACATGCGAGAGACCATTAGTCGGGCCTGCACAGGATTGACTACTGCACTCATAGCTTTAGGCGTAAGTGAAGGGATCTGGCAAAATCTGATAGGAGGAGGGACTGCTCCACCACTTCACTTAATGGTGATGCTGCTGATCACCGCAGCCGGAGCTACCATCGGCTCCACGCCCCGGATAAGCAACAAGATGATAAGCGTTGGTATGTGGATGATGCAACATATGCGCTGGCTGATGATCGGCCTGGCAATAGTAGTCGGTGGAGGTCTGGGTTACACATTGACAAGCAGTATTGCCTTTGGCTGCTTTACTCCCTTTGGCGTGCTGCTCGGTGTTGGCGTTGCATTAGCGTTGGTGCTACGCCTGAACCGCCTGGTAAAACAGAAGCTTGCCCATCCATGAGCAATCCCCTCCCAAAATTAGTAGTACTGCTGGGCCCAACCGCATCCGGTAAAAGTGGCTCAGGTATCACGTTGGCGCAGCATTTTAATGGAGAGATCATCTCAGCCGACTCGCGCCAGGTCTATCGAGGCCTGGATATAGGCACAGCCAAAGTTACACCCGCAGAGCAAGCGCTCGTACCCCACCATGTATTGGATGTGGCCGACCCACGCGAGGTATACACAGTTGCCCAGTTCCAGCAAGATGCCATCACCGCCATCAACGACACCCTCAAGCGAGGTCACCAACCTTTCCTGGTTGGCGGCTCGCCCCATTACATACAGGCAATTGTAGACAACCTGGATATTCCACATATCGAGCCACAACCAGAACTACGAGCGCAACTCGAGAAACGTCCACTGCCAGAACTACTGGCGCAACTAGAAGAGCTAGACCCGCAGAGCGCCGCTACCATTGATCGCAACAATCCTCGCAGAGTAATACGCGCACTCGAAGTATGCCTCATCTCAGGCAACCCCTTCTCGCAACAACGAAAAATGGCAGAACCACTCTACCAATGCCTGTTGCTGGGTATAGAATGGCCAAGAGAAATACTGTACCGCAGAATCGATGCGCGCATAGACGAACGCATGCAACATGGCATGGTACAAGAAGTGCAGAGGTTACTTGACGAAGGAATAAGCCACGAACGGCTAGAAGCTCTGGGCCTGGAGTACCGTTACATCACTCGTTTGTTAAGGGAAGAATTCAAGAACGAAGACGAGATGGTACAAAAGTTAAAGTACGCCATCCACGATTTTACACGTAGGCAACTTACATGGTACCGCAAAGATAAGCGTATTGTGTGGGTGAATGGAGGAGGTTGGGAGCAAGCAGAAGAAGTGGTAAGAGACTTTTTAAACGAATAATCCCCCGCCGTTTGATTGCCTTGATAATAACATGCAGAAGAGATATTGAAAAAGAAAACGAGGCCTGATCGCTAATGTGAGCAGGCCTCACTCATTTGAAGTGGGCTTGTGATGAACTTCTTGGACGCACCAGCTAACAAATTGCACTAGATAATAAGTTCGCGCAAGTCACCAGCAGGTTTTGATGCAATCAAATCCGTCTCAGAATCGGATAATATACTACCATTGCCATTGTTGTTGTCAGATGTCTCTAAGAGCGACTGAGCAGGAATAGACGGTAAATTGCATTCCATCACTATACCATTGTCAATGTAGAGATGATATTTGAACATAGCCGGGTCGAGAGAGTTGCTATTGGAGATAAAAAGCGTTTGCTCAAAGTGCTCAGAGAGCAAGTGACCTGTGACCAGGTCGATAAGCGCCTGCATACGATCTTGACTGGCCAGGCTCAATGGTTCATCCAATAAGATAAAGCCCGGAGCGGCACTCAATTCACGTGGAAGCGCAGCAATGGCGAAGGCCAGTCGCAGGGTAAGCGAGATTTGATCGGCAGTCCCTCCTGAAAGAGCCGTTTGCGGAATATACTCGGCTGCTGCTTGTTCCCAGACGTTGAGTTGGAATGCGCCACCACTTGCAACACTCTCTTCAGGCTCGGTGGAGAGGGATACGTCATGATAACGCCCACGAGTCAACAAAGGCAGCAATTGTTGCATATAATACTCGATACGCGGAATCATCTTGCGCATGAGTCGTTCAACGGTGGCATTGATCAGCAAGCCACCACGTTTTTTGGTATGATAACTACGTTCCTGCTGCTGCATACGTTTACGTGCCTGCTCCAGGTCAACTTTCTCCTTACCCGTTTCAAGACGCGTACTGGCTTCCAATTCCTGCTGTTCACACTGGCGCAGATCAAACTCAACAGCGGCAAGTTGCTCTTCCAGTTGAGTGCGATCCTCTGGTGAGTTCTCACCGACAAGAGGCCACACAGCAAAGATATCTGTAAGTGTATACGTTTTGGCAGGTGGCCGACTGCGTTGAGCAAGCATCACTGCCATCCGTTCACGAGCTTGCTCGATCTCGTGCTTACACAGATCGATTTTAGCCTGAGAAGTGTCCTCCTGCTTTTTGAGATCATCAAATGTTTGCAGGATAGCTGGCTCGTTGGCTTCTTGTATTTCACTTTCGCAACGAGCATGCAAGCTTTGTAGAGCTTCAGCGAAAGGATTCGGCGGTATGATCCAACTGCCGAGAGAACCACTGTATTTCGCAAGTTGCCGGTAGTATTCTGAGAGTGATTCCTGGCTCTCTTTGAGCAAGGTAGCCCGTTGGGTATGACGGTCCTGAATCTCGAGTTTGCGTCCGATGGAGATTTGCAATGATTCAAGTTGTTTGCGTGCGGCAGCTTCTGCAGTACTGGTGGCGGTCTGTCCAAAGGAGAGGCCTAGAGCCCGGACTCGCTGGCGTAAGGAATCCTGCAATGTGCGCAATGCATCACGCAATGCTCCTTGTTGTTCCCGAGCGCGTTCGATCCGCTGCGAAGGATTATTGGCCTGGAGCTGCTCGTGCTTCTGCATCGTGGCAAGTTTACGCGCAAGGAGATTATCAAGGGTTTCCTGGTGGCCTTTGAGCTGTGACTCAAGCTCGGGCAATACATCCCTTTTAGCATCGATGTTTGCGATTTCGTACTCTGTTGATTTGATAGCTTCCCCGACATCAACTCGTAGTTGCGCATCAGAAGGTCTAATGGTTGTTGAAGAAGACATTGCATCTTCGCTATCAGGTGCAAACGCAAGGACGATAGGCAACCCCTCTTCACCTGAGGTTGTGGTTATCTCGCTGCGCATATGTGCGATATTTTCTTCGTCAGCACGGATTTTTTCATCAATATCGTCCCAACCTTTTGCATGACGCACATCTTGCAATTGTGTTTGTTTATCACGCAGGGCTTTAACAGCTTCCATCGTGACATCGACCTGACTCTGAACTGTGAGGGCTTGATTTCGGCTATCAGTCAGTTGCTGTTGCAAGTCAGCTAAACTTTGATCGTGACCTGGTATTTGTTGGAGAAGAATTGTGGCTTCTTTAGCTGAGCGCGGAACGGTACCGCCGAGCGAGCGAATTTCTTGTTCAACCCGGACAAGGGTATCAGGACCTCCTGCCATGCGCATGGCAGTTTCGCGCGTGGCAACCATCATACCGACGCGACCGATGGCTTCCTGCATCTGCCGATCAGCATGCTGCTCTTTTTCGCGAGTTCTCATATAGTTTTGTATGCTGAGTCCCGCTCCTGCCAGGAGTAGGAGAGCCGCTATGCCAGCAATAGTCGCGAAGAAAAATGAGCGGTGAAGAGCCTGAACAATAGCGCCACTACTACAGAGGATAAGCAAGACAATACAGGCTATAAAGATACCGAGTTGGATAGTAGCTGTACGACGCATTGCGAGAACAGAAAGTGTCAGTTGCTCCTGCTGATCATGGGCAGCCTTCACATGCTGTTCAGCATCAGTAAGTCCCTGGGCCGGGCCTTTTACACGCTGCCATTCTTCAAGTCGGTGACGAATGCTGAGCTGTTTCCAACGTTTTTCTATCTCATCTGCACGTTCCTGTGCTTGTTTAGCTTCACGTTCGACCTCGGTAAGCTTCTGCTCTGTATCCTGCAATTCTGCATTTACTGTAGCAAGTTCAGCGTTATTTTCCTCGGCCTGTGTGCGATCAGCCAGTCTGCTGGTGCGCGCTTTCTCGGCTTCTTCGAGAGCGGTAAGCCGTTCAGACAAGGCCTGAAGGCGTTGTAAACGCGCTTCCAACTGTGGACGTGCTGAACGAAATTGTGCTTCTAATTCCTGTTGGGATTGTTGAATCTCATCGACGAGCAGACGAGTTTGTATGATTTGGTCATCAATTTCTGTAAGCTGCTCCTGAATGTACTCATCCCGCTTGAGTTCCTGCTCAAGATCTTTGATGGTATTGACGGCGGCAAGTAAATCTGCCGCCATGCGTTCCAAAGTGCCAAAAGATCGAGTGAGATCTGATAGATCATGTACACGCTGCTCGAGAGCAGGTAACTCTTCACGCTCACAACGCTCAATGTCACTAAGCTGACGCTCAAGTTCAGGTAGCTCGCGCTGTGCCTCGGCGATAGTTTCGTAAGCAGCAATGATTTCATCAAGTATGCTCTGTGCTTTTCTGAGCTGCTGTATGCGATTCTGCTGGCTTTTTAACTCTTCACGTTTGTGTTGAAGTCGTTCAAGTGCGAGTTCTTGTTCCGCTATTTCGGCTTCTTGCTGGTCTACTTCGACAAGGTCTTCGCGAATTGTGACAGCATCGAGAGCTGCTTCGAGCTGGCCTAGTTGAATGCTCAATTCTGGTATGCGATTCTGTATCTCAGCCAGGATAAGCAACTCGCTAGATTCAGCAAGCAAACGCTCATCTTCTTCAGTTACTTTGAATTGCTCGGCCAGGCGGGTTAGTTTCTCGAGTCCGAGCAATTTATGCAAAGTAGCTTCGCGTTCGCTACCACTGAGTTGTTCAACGTGGCTCAATGCCTTCTGCTCTATTAAGCAGGAATTACGTAGCGTCGCTCCATCGATATGACCTATCTCGGCGATAATCCGTGCATTAGCCGCATCGAAGCTGGTGATAAGCTCCTCTGACATACCGAGTCTGCGCACGCTAAGAGAGACCTCCTGGCCTTTACCTCGTATAATACTACGCGTGATGGTAAGCTCAGTAGGACCGATCGTTAGTATAAGAGTAACACTAGCCTCATTTTCACTATAAAGGATCAGATCATCATAGCGCCCGTTCTCATCCTGAGAATGCCTTTTTCGTGTGGAGGTGAGAGATTCACCATAGAGAGCAAAGTAAATGCTTTCAAACAAGGTTGACTTGCCAGCTTCGTTTGGACCTTGAATCAGAATACTGCCTCTTTGTGGAAAGTGCAGATCAATCTTTTGCAAGAGCCTGAAACGTTCGACAGTCAAATGTTTAAGAATTATCATGTATTTTTACTCCAATGGTGGGTCTAGAAGACCTGGTAGGTTGCTATCTACATTTGCCTCAGGGCGACCAGTAGTTCTTCTTTGGTAGCCTGTAAGGCTTTTCGCTCCTGATCGTCAGGGGCAGCAGCAATCCACTCGTCCGCAAGAGCCAAGAGCTCCTCACGTGGAGAAAAGCGTTCATCTCTGTGAATCGAACTTACATATCCATCTGGTGATGAAATGATTTCTTGATCAGACAGGAATGAAAGCGCACTGTCGTCAATTGAAAGAGCAAAACAATGCTCTTCACCATATTGCCGAATATGATTGAGATTCAATTGATGATATTGTTTGCGCGTGAGTTCACCTTCAAAGCGAAGTTGTACTATAGCATCGTTAGTGCATAATGGGCGCAGGCGCTCTAGAATGCTTTCAGTGATATCGATATGGTCTGCATTTGTGCCCTGCTCCCCCAATTCATTTGCAGACACAACCAGTCGTCGCAATTGGAGGGATTCTACAGCGATATGCTTACACCAACGGATACCATCGGCTGCAAGGCCGATAAAGACGAAACCCGGCTCATCATCAGGATCACTGAAGTCGATATGCTGCGTAGCTCCTGCAACAATAAGATCACACTGACCAATTGCTATATGCCGGTAAGCATGGTGATAGCCTGCCAAAATATATCGAAAAATTGATTGGTTGGCTATACTGGTTCGATTGACCTGAGCACGGATATCAGCTAAGGATGGTTCTGTCTCAAAACCTTCAATTGGGGCATGCAGTATGAGCAAGGAAATAGCCGCACGCTCTAAATCGCTTTGAACGCGCAGGCATTCCAAAGGATCGCCTTCCTGGCCAGCCACAACACTGAGACCACATATACCAACCAGAGTATTTCGTATATCAAAAACTACAGGTTCGACAGGCTGGTTTTCTTGTGCCTGATCAGCATTTAGAGACTTCGATGCACCAGAAGATGACGCGAAATAGTGTAACGCTCCTAAGCGCGCATAGCTGAGTTGAGGAGCGGGAACAGACGAGGCGAAATCGGCTTCTCCTCTATCCATCGTGGAGGATATCTCGACCGAAGTATCATGGATACCGCCAACAGCAACAGTCCGAATGCCTGCATGGCGCAGTTGGGCGAGCCGCTCGGCAACAAAGCTACGATCTTGCTCATCCGGATTTGTAGTATCAAAAAGGTCACCGGCCTGAACGAAGAGGTCAACACCCTGACCGATAGCAAATTCCGTTGCCTGTTGAAAAGCATGGCGCAACTGTTGCTTGCGCTGTTCGCGCTTGCGGGGAGGTTGACTCGACGCGGTATACCCTAAATGATTGTCGGCCGTTAAAACCAGGGTGATAACGCCATCTATCTGTTTTTGTTCTTCTATCGAGTTCTCGGTTTGCATGAATTCAGGTTTCTGCTCCATATCTTTTGCACCATTGTTCTGCTTAGCTTATGGGTAACCAGAAATGAACAGACAAAGGTTACCCCAAATTAGTAGATATCTCAAATCTACGCTCATGTAATTTCTAATGCTACTTATGACGAGTCTATCATAAACTTCGATGATTAAAAACTTGTGGCATAGAAAGAGGGACTATTTGGGGAATACCTTCATTTCAAAAGTGCGAATGGCATAGTCACATTTCGACAGGATTTCAAGGTAAACAGGGTCAGAAAGACATAGCGTAGTAGACTGGTAGTGCATTGGTGGGCCTCTCACATACTTTCTTCTGGTACAAAAGTAATATTTCAACTGGAATCGGGAACATTCAACTTCAGTTAAGAGTTTTAATAAGCAGAGCTTAGGAATCTTCTGCTAGATCAAAGAAGCCGGGTGCCATATTTTATGCCCTCCACACATCAGCAGTTAGTTTGGTGTGGCTTCCAACCAGAAGTCCTAAACGTTTGACTCAATAGAGGTAAGCTACTATTCTATCCAGAATGAGATTTATTGAACAATGTATATGTTCGGTATAAGTATCTATAGAGTCAGATTTTGATTTCTTCTCATTAGCAAAGGCGCTGTTCTTAATAATATGAAAAACAGAGATGCAATAACAAATCTTTATGCGCGTAGAGAGCTGAATTTCTTAGGTGGGCAGGTGCGTTTCGACCGCGAACGTGAGAATAAACGCGTACTACTATCGTTTGCAAACAGTATCCAGGAACGTGACATTGTAACGTATGACCACTCTCGTAGGGTGGGAACGTATGCTCAACGCCTGGCTCGCTATGTTGGGTGGAGCAGGCGCGACGCACGTGACCTGGCATTAGCAGCTTTAGTGCATGACCTGGGGAAAACGTGGATCGCGAATGATATTCTACTCAAAGCTGACACGCTCTCAGACGAAGAACGCAAAACGATGGAACGTCATCCACTCATTGGAGCACGGATTCTGATCGGTTGTGACGTACATCCGTTTTATGTAGAGACCGTGCTGTATCATCACGAGGCATGGGATGGACGAGGCTACCCGTCAGGATTAAAAGGGGAAGAGATTCCTTTGAGCGCTCGCATTTTGACTGTGGCAGATGTCTATGACGTATTGACCTCGCAGCGTCCTTATAAAGCAGCTCTCTCCAAAGATGCGGCACGAGAGCGCCTGTTATCTGGCTCTGGAGCCAGTTTTGACCCGATGATAGTACGGGCTTTTCTGAATCTATTGGATTCAGAACCACAATTTACACTGCCACAACGCATTTGCGCGATACCAGCGGCGGCGCAACCCGCATATCATGCTGCCAGTTCGGCCAGGGTGTAAGGGATCGGGTTTAGAGAATCATACTCAGAAATGCGCGTGTACGTTCGTGTTGAGGATTGTCAAAAATCTGCTCGGGTGTTCCCTCTTCTACAAACACAGCATGATCCATAAAGATCACTTCGTCGGCTACTTCACGAGCAAAACCCATTTCGTGCGTGACCACTATCATCGTCATACCCTCTTTAGCAAGCTGGTCCATCACTTTCAGCACTTCCCCAACTAACTCGGGATCAAGCGCTGATGTAGCTTCATCGAAGAGCATCAGCTTGGGATTCATTGCCAGCGCACGCGCAATGGCAACACGCTGTTGCTGACCACCCGATAACTTATGTGGATAGGCATCGGCTTTATCAGCCAGACCAACTTTTTCAAGCAAAGCCACAGCCCGTTCTTTCACCTCAGCTTTGGGCTGATGCAGTACGTGAATAGGCGCTTCGATAACATTCTCCAGCGCCGTCATATGCGGGAAGAGATTAAAGCGTTGAAACACAAAGCCGATCTGGGAGCGAATACGGGCGATGGTTGCCTCTCGATCCTCTACTAATTTACTGTTCACCTCACGATAGCCTATCATTTCACCTTCTATATATATACGACCACTATCGATTTTCTCCAGGTGATTAATGCAGCGCAAGAGCGTTGTTTTACCGGAGCCGCTTGGCCCAATAATTACCACAACCTGGCCGCGCTGCACCGAGAGGTCAATGCCATCCAGAACCGTCAGATTGCCAAAGTGTTTGACAATCTTTTCCGCTCGTAGCATTTCGATTCCATTAGTCTGTTGTTTATCCATGCTTATCGTCATCTCCTGGTGCCCGCCAGACGATCGCCATGTGCTCCAAATCCCATCATACGCTGAGTCCAACTCTTTTGCGCTTTGAGCTCAGTGGCTGTCAGGCGATTCGGGTCCATCCGCTTCTCGATATAGCTCTGAATATAGCCCCACACGGTAGTAAGTATCAGATAGTAGAATGTCGCAACAACTAGTAATTCAAAGTAGCTGAAGCTTTGCGAACCATAGACCTGAGCAGTGTATGTAAGCTCGAACAGACCAATTACGGATGCTAGAGAAGTTGTTTTGAGCATATTGTTGAACTCATTGCCCAATGGGGGCACAATCACACGTGCTGCTTGCGGCAAAATTATTCGGCGCATTGCAAGAGCATAACGCATACCTAACGACTTCGCAGCCTCCATCTGGCCTGGATCTACTGATGTTATACCAGCACGGACAATCTCTGCCATATATGCTCCCTCATTAAAAGAGAATGCAATCAACGCAGCAGAGTAGATGGTAATATATGGAACGAGGCCAGGAAATACTTCAGGAAAACCAAAATAGAGTAAAAGAAGCTGCACAAGGAGTGGACTACCGCGAAATATCCATATGTAGAAACGAGCTGGTAGAGAGAGCCAGCGATAACGCGACGTGCGCATGAGAGCAAGAAAGAGGCCAATGATGACCCCACAGACCTGGGAGATTACAGCGATCCAAAGAGTTGTCCATGCCGCGCTGATAAATAGCCCTGAAAAAAGATATTGCCCGACGATGTCCCAACGAAACACCTGGAACCTCCTTGTAGACAGCTCGTAGGGGCAGACTATCTAATATATCAGGTCTTGAGTTGATACATCATCTTACTCTCCGCCCCTAAAAAGGTTACTCCTTTATGAGCTTAGAATGATACGACGATCAATCTAGGTAATTGCTTCGTTGGTCAGTCCCCATTTTTGAATAAGGGAATTATACGTTCCATCAGCCTTCAGTTGGTTAAAAGCTGTTTGGATAGCATTAAACATTGCAGAATCACCCTTACGCACTACAATACCTTCGATTCCGGCATTAACCACTGAACCTCCAACGGTAAATTGACCGGGATGTTGTTTGTTAAAGTAGTCGGTAACCGGTGAATCTTGATATGTAGCAACCACACGACCGCTTGCCAGCAATTGTATGACATCGGTTTGATTTGTCAAGGCGGTAATCTCAATCGCAGACTTCCCTGCATTTTTACAGGTAGTATTGGCGGTATTTAAGTCAGTTTGCTCTATTGTACCGTTCTGCACTCCCACCTTCTGTCCGCAGAGGTCGGCTGTGCTTTTAATATTCGATGGGTTGCCAACTTTTACTAATAGGGACTCACCAGCATTGAAGTATGGTACAAAATCAACCTTTTTCTGACGTTCTGGGGTGACACTCACCGCTGAAATAACAACATCAAAGCGCTTTGCCACGAGGCTATTGATGATAGTGTCAAAACTGGTCGTAACAGGTTTACTTTTCAGCCCCATACGTTGAGCAATAGCAGCAATCAAATCAATGTCAAAACCCGTAGCTTGATTTGTTGCCGTATCGATGTATTCCTGTGGAGGGTACGTTGTATCGCTGCCTACTGTCAATGTACCCGCAGTAATCAGATCACTGGGAGGTGCGACAGTTGGTGTCGCGGGATTAGCTGTGGGAGTGCTGCCGCCACCTGTAGTAGTATTGCTGCCACACGCTGCGAGCAACATAGCAACAAAAATCAAGATTCCTACAAATGCCATGCTCTTTGAAGCGCGCCTGCTTCTTTTTTTGTGA
>WNFD01007015.1_pt1 | contig 24010 bp, 22 predicted proteins | sample 5400491 | NCBI WGS metagenome assembly WNFD01 (sample SAMN13153343, study PRJNA577476) | soil metagenome | isolation source: 120 cm saprolite under Douglas fir tree site 2 hole 2 replicate 2 | place: USA:California | collected 2015-04-18
AGCAGGATCTCGCCGGCCGTCGCCGATTCGAATCCGGCGATCATCATGAGGGTCGTGGTCTTGCCGGAGCCACTCGGTCCGAGCAGTGTCAGAAACTCCCCGGATGCCACCGTGAGGGAGATGTCGTCCACCGCGAGGACAGCTCCGAACGTCTTGGACACCGCCACGAGCTCGAGCTCGGCGCCGTGGGGAGTCCTCATGCGCTCGACGCCCGCCGTAACGTCAGCGTCGTTTCCACAGGCGCGACCGGAACCTGCCGAGGAACCGGGCGCCCCGCTCCTCGACGACGATCTCCTTCTCGATCCGGACCAAAGCCCGGCCAGGCACGACGAACCCCGATTCGAGGCAGAGCACCATGCCCGGCGTCAGCGGCATCGACTCTTCGCGCTCGAACCAGGGGTTCTCCACCACTTCGAGGCCGACGCCGTGGCCCACGATGCTCAGCGCCTGACCGAAGGGCCGCTTGCGGAAATACTCGATGGTCTCGGCCACCCACGAGCCGATGGGCCGACCAATTTCCACCGTGTCGCGCATGCGCTCAGTGAGGTGCAGCCCCTCTTCGAGCAGCGAGCGCTGCCAGGCATCGGGTTCAGGGACGACCCAGCAGCGCGCCTCGTCGAAGACGTAGTTCTTGCACCAGCCCACGAGGTCGATGTAGATCAAGTCGCCGCGACGGACGCGCCGGGCGGTGGCAAACGGCCAGCGCGCCCACGCCACCACCTCGTCGCCCGCCCGCACGCGCACGCGATCCACCCGATCCGCGCCCGCCTTCATGCAGGCGACGTAGGTGGCGCTCGCGATGTCGTTCTCGGTGGCCCCCGTCCGTTGGCTCGCACGGAAGGCGGCCTCGAGCCCCTTGTCGCACACCGCCGCCGCTTCTTCCATCAGCCGGAGCTCGAAGGGGCTCTTGATGATCCGCAGGCCCTCGATCAGGTCGTCGGCGGACTCGAGCCGCACGCGAGGAAACGCTTTCCGCAGCGATTCACTGTAGTACATGGGCATGACGTCTGTTCCGGCGATGCCAATCCGCGCCGCGGAGAGGCCGGCGTCGGTGATCGCCTCTCGAAGCGTAGCGCCGAGATCGAAGCTCGTGCGAACATCTGTCACCAGGGGCGAAACCGCCATTCGGTCGAAGCGCGTCCCCGGCAGGAGGATGGGCGCCCCGCCCACGGGCAGCAGGACCGCCGCGAAGCCAAAGCCGTTGTTCCGCGCGTTGAACGACCACGGCGCGTTCGTGATCTTGTGGTTGGTCAGGTAGCACACGTGGCCGTCCTTGGCGAGGAACGCGGAAAACGCGAGCAACCCGTCGAAGCCGGCGGACCGCAGCGCGACATGTACCAGGTCGAGTCGGCTCTTGATCTCACGATCGGGCGGGCAGAAGCGTGGCAATCCCGCGTGCGTGCCAGATCCTGTGCCGGTCTTCGTCGACGGCGACCCGTGGCGTGCCCGTTTGTTCAGCACTGCCGTGATGCTCGAGAGCGGATACCGATCGTCGCCATCGCGCCGATCCTGCCAGATCGCCACTGGCTCGTCAAACGAGCGCTTGGCCTCATCTCCCCGCATCTACAAATTTGTCAGCGAGCGCAGCCGGGGATCGAGCACATCCCGGAGCGTATCACCGACGAGGTTGACGGCGACCACCGTGGTCATGATGGCCACGCCCGGCCCTGCGGAGATCCACCAGCCCCGGAGAAGGTAGTTGCGGCCGTTGCTGAGGTCCACGCCCCACTCGGGAATGGGGGGACGGGGGCCGAGACCGAGGAAGCTCAGGGAGGCGCCGATGATGATCGACCATGCAATGGCAATGGTGGCGAGGACGATCACGGGCGCGATCACGTTCGGCAGGATGTGCTGCAGGGTGACCCGGCGCGGCCGGCAGCCTAGAGCACGCGCGGCCTCGATGTAGGCCTGCTCGCGGACGACGAGCACGTTCCCGCGGATCAAACGCACGAAGGTCGGGATCAGCGACACGCCCACCGCCACCATGACGTTCGTCGAGCCGTGACCGAGCACGGCCACGACGACCAGCGCGAGCAGGACGCTGGGAAACGCCATCATCACGTCGACGACGCGCATGATCAGGAGATCCGACCAGCCGCCGGCGGCGCCGCTCACCAGGCCGAGGCCGAGCCCACCCGCGAGGGCGATCACCACCGCGCCCAGGCCGGTGACGAGAGAGAGGCGCGCGCCCGTGATCACGCGGGTGAGCACGTCGCGGCCGTACTGGTCGGTGCCGAAAGGATGGGCGGCGCTCGGCGGCGCGAGCGCTTCGAGCAGGTTCATCTTCAACGGGTCGGTGCGGGTGGCCGCGGGGCCGGCGACGGCGAGCGCGATGACGAGCCCGAGGACGGCGGCGCCGAGCACGGCCGCCTTGCGCCGCGAGAGCAGGCGGACGGTCACGCCGCGCCGTCCCGATGGCGGATGCGGGGATCGATCAGGGAGTACGAGACGTCCACGAGCAGGTTGACGAGAACGTAGCCGAGCGCGCTGACGAGCACGACCCCCTGGATGAGCGGGTAGTCCTTGTCGAGCACGGCGGTGACGGCAAGGCGGCCCATGCCCCGGCGCGAGAAGACGGTCTCCACGATGATCGTACCCGCGAGCAGGTTGCCGAGCTGCACGCCGATGATCGTCACGACCGGGATGAGTGCGTTGCCGAGGGCGTGCTTCAGCACGACCACCCGCTCCGCGAGCCCTTTGGCGCGTGCGGTCCCGATGTAGGCGTTCCCGAGGACCTCGAGAAAGCTCGAGCGTACGAGGCGGGCGACCACGGCCGCGTAGCCCAGCCCGATCGTCGCCGCGGGAAGGACGAGGCGGCGCCAGCCCCCCTGGCCCGTCGCGGGCAGCCAGCCGAGCTCGAGCGAGAAGGCGAAGATGAGGAGCAGGCCGAGCCAGAAGCTGGGCATGGAGATACCCCCGAGCGCGACGAGCATGGACAGCCGATCGAGCCAGGAGTTGGGGCGGAGCGCGGCCAGGATACCGAGGACGAGGCCGACGGCCACCGCGATGGCAATGGCGGCCGCGGCCAGCTCCATCGTGCTGGGAAGCTGGTCGGTGATCTCCTCGATCACGGGCCGCTTGCTGAAGATAGACCGCCCGAGGTCGCCCACGATGGCGCGGCGCAGAAAGCGGGCGTACTGCACGGTGATGGGATCCTCGAAGCGGAGCTGGGCGCGGAGCTCCGCCACCTGCTCCGGCGTGGCGTTGGCCCCACTCAGCATGACCAGCACGGGGTCGCCGGGCAGCAGGTGCACGATGGCGAACACGACGATCGACACGCCGAAGACGACGGGGACGGCGAGGGCAAGCCGCTGCTGCAGGTAGACGAGCATCAGCGGGGCGGCGAGAGGCCGCCGTCGGCGCGCCGCCGACGCCGAATGGCTACTTCTCCAGCGACACGTCGTACAGGATCGGGAAGGTCACCACGTTGAATCGGTAGCCCTTGACCTCCTTGCGCACGCCCACGATGGTGACCTGGTCGACGAGCGGATAGGCGGCGGCCATCTCGAAGAGCGTGCGCTGGATCTTCTTGTACAGCTCCATGCGCGGCCCCTCCGCCGTCATCGCGGCCGCCTGGTCGAGCATCTGGTCGATTTCCGGGTTGGACAACCGCGGGCGGTTGAAGCCGAAGAGGCTCTTGGTGTGAAAATTGGTGGTCATGATCGCGGGGTCGGGGAACCACCAGTTGACCTCGCCGATATTGTGCTCGCTCTTGCGGTTCGCCTCCTCCATCTGGGCGCGCGGCTGCTCGCGCAGCTGAATGTCCATACCCACCTCGCGGGCCATCGCCTGGACCAGCGGCGCCATCTCCTCGTAGCCGTTGTTGGCGCCGAAGATCCAGAGGATCTCGAGCCGCTTGCCGTCTTTCACGCGAATGCCGTCGGAGCCGGGCTTCCAGCCGGCCTCGTCGAGGGTCTTCTTGGCCTTCACCGGATCGTAGGGAGAGATGTCCTTCGCGAGCGGCGCGTAGCCCGGCGTGGTGGGCTGCAGAAGCGACCACGCCGGACGGCTCTCGCCGTGGAAGACGACGCGCACGATCGCGTCCTTGTTGATGGCGTAGCCGAGCGCCCGGCGCACGGCGAGGCGCAGGATGCGGATGTCGCCGTTCTTTTCCAGGCCCGCCACGTCGGCGTACGAGAGATCCTCCGCCACGTTGACCTCGCCCGTCTGGATGACCGCGGTCCGCGTCGGCGCCTCCAGGACGAACCGCCACGCGATCTCGTCGAGGTAGGCCGGGCCCTGGTGCTCGGCGAGCGCGGGCGCCCAGTTGTAGGCGGGGTTCCGCACGAGGGCGACCTGGTCCTTGGTGATCCACTCCTTCACCATGAACGGCCCGGTGCCCACGGGCTTCCGCGAGAACTGATCCCCCAGCTTCTGCACGGCGGTGGGCGAGATGGGGCCGAGGGGCGCCAGCGCCGCCATGCGGAGGAAGGGCGAGTACGGCTGCTTGAACTTCACGCGCAGCGTGTTCGGGTCGACCACCTCGGAGGCCTCGTACGGACCGATGAACGAGCGCGCCACCCCCGGCGCCCCCAGCGGGGTCTGGATGCGGTCGAAGGTGAACTTCATCGCGGCCGCGTCGAACGGGGTGCCGTCGTGGAACTTCACGTTCCGGCGCAGGTGGAAGGTGTACGCCTTGCCATCCGGCGAGACCTCCCACTTCTCCGCGAGCCCCGGCTTCACGCTGCCGTCCTTCGGGTCGATGATCACGAGCGTGTCCATGAACTGGATGAGGATCTTGCGGGTGGCCGCGCGATTGGTGATGTGCGGGTCGAGGGTGTCGATGTCCTGCCGGGCGGCGTAGACGAGCCGGCCGCCGGCCTTCGCCGCGACGGTGGGGCGAGGCACCGCGACGCCACCGAGCACGGTGACGAGAGCGAGCCATGGGATGATGTGTCGCAGCAAACGGCGGGCGGGCATGGATGCCTCCTTACTCGATCACGAACATCTCGTTGGTGGGGAACTTGGTCGAGAGCAACTCGGGACCGTTGCGGCGGACGACCGCCATGTCTTGAAGATGGAGGAAGCCGGGGCCGGGATTGAGCCCGTGCGGCTCGAGGGCGAGCACCATGCCCTCTTCCAGCGTGAGGTCGCGGCCGCGCGCGACGATCGGCTCCTGCTGGTGCCACCACGCCCCCACGCTGTGCCCGACCAGGATGGACGTGTACGTCCAGCCCAGCTTGGCGAACGTCTCCACGGCGAAGTCGTAGACCCCGCCCGCGGTCACGCCCGGGCGGCAGGCGTCGATGATCTTGACGTACGCGTCGCGGTAGCGCGCGTAGTCCTCGCGGAGCGCGGCGCTCGGCTTGCCGAGGATGGCCACGCGGGACTGGTGCCCCGGATAGCCGTCGAGGTAGGCGACGTAGTCGGTGCGGACGACGTCGCCCCGGAGGAAGAGCTCGTCGCTCTCCCCCGCGTAGGGAATGGTGTTGCGGTGGGAGTTCAGGATGCCGTGCGCCCAGTTCGCGCCCCGCCGGATGCAGCTCGCGATGAGGCGGCTGTGGACCGCGCGCTCCGTCTCGCCGTGCTTAATGGTCGGGAACACCTCGGTGTAGGCGTCATCGAGCAGGTCGGCGCCCTTGCGCAGCAGCGCCAGCTCGGCGCGCGTCTTCACCCAGCGCACGGCGTCCATCATGCGGTTGCAGTCGACCATCTCGACGCGCGGCAGCCCGCGTCGCACTTCCTCCCAGTGCTCGGCGCTCAGGTAGTTCTTCTCGAAGCCGATCCGCTCCCCTTCGAGTCCGGCCTCCTTGATCACTTCGCAGAGCCTGGCGTAGGGCGACTCGTTGTAGGCGTCGTAGACCGATACCCGCTTCACCCACGAGTCGCGGACGGTGAGCTTCTCCGCGATGGCATTCAGCACGATGACGGGGTCGCCGTGGCGCGGCCACAGCAGCAGCACCGCGCGCGTCGAGTCGGAGATGTCCACGTGGCGCGCGAGCGTACCCGGATACGCGAGACCCGAGAGGTAGGTGAAGTTCTGCCCCGAGCGCGCGACCACGGCGGCGAGCCGCTCGCGGTCCATGAATTCGTGCAGGCGATCCACGTTGACGGTATCCCTGCTTCCGCTACCGATCCCCATCTGGCCCTCCGGGTCGCTCGACGTTCAGCTGCAGAGTTGGTACGTGGCGTATGCCACCGCTCGTCCGGCCGTGACAAGATCGGCGAGGGGGACGCGCTCGTCCGGCGTCGGCCACTCCTTGTAGATGCGGATGTCGCCCGCGCCGTACTGCACGGTCGGGATACCTGCCTCCTGAAGGATATTGCCGTCGCCGACGTTTCCGAGCCGCCCCCAGCCCCCGACGACAGGCTCCGTGCCCGAGGCGCGGCGCTGGCCCTCCGCCAGCGCGGTCACCAGGGGATGGCTCCGCGGCACCTCCATCGGGTCCTGGCACCAGCCCTCCTCGGTGCCCGCCGCCGGCACGGTGAGCTCGTAGTCGAAGGCGGGATGGTCCTTCTTGATGCCGTCGAGAAGACGGAGCATGTCCGCGCGGACGCCGGCCACCGTCTGCCCGGGCACCGTGCGGATCTGGAAGAGCAGGTCGCACTCGCGGCTCGACATGCCCGTGTAGTTCGTCTGGTAGTAGTGCTCCTTGTGCATGGTGTCGAAGGTGTGGGCCGGAAAACCGGGGAGATCCGGATGCGGCGTGAAGGTGAGCCAGCCGCCGGGCGGGATCGGGTCCAGGCTCGGGCCGATGCGGCGGATGATCTCGGCCTGCTGCTCGATGGGGTTCCAGTACGCCGCCTTCGCCGAAGCGCTGTAGCGGAAGAAGAGCTCGGGCGCGCGTGTCTTGACGTGGATCATCACCACGCCGACGCAGACGCTGGCGATCGTGTTCGCCGAGTGCTCCATGTTGATCGCGAGATCGGTCCGCACGCCGTGCTTCAGCAGCGCGCGCGTGCCGGCGCCGCCCAGCTTGTGCGCGACGACCGGGCACACGAGCACGTCGCCCTTGAGCCGCGCGCCGGACTTTACGATCGCCTCGACGGCGCAGATGGCGGCGACCACACCGCCTTTGTCGTCGTGCGCGCCCATGCCCCACACCCAGCCGTCCTCGAACTTCGCGCCGTAGGGATCGACCGTCCACCCGCTCATCTCCACGCCGGGGTCCATGTGCCCGTTCAGCATGAGACTCGGCCCGCCCCCGGTGCCGGCGAGGCGGCCGATCGGCTGGCGTGTCTTCTTGCCGGGCTTGGCGGGGTGGGTGACCTCGAGCATCTCGACCTTCAGGCCGATGTCCGACAGGTAGTTGGCGAAGTGGTCCGCGATCCGCTGCTCCTCGAAGGTGGTGCTGGGAATGCGGATCGCCGCCTGCTCGAGAGCGAGGACCTGCTCATCGGTAACCCGCCCCAGAATGCTGTCCGTCAGGTCTCGCGTCATCGGCGTCTCGTGTCTCCGCGGCGGCTGGAGGTTGGTTCGTGTCCGGCGGCGCCGACCATAGCATCGGGGACGGGGACGGTCAAACGTAGCGTCTGACGCGCACGACTTTGACGCCGTCGGCAGGCGCAGCCTTGAATGACTCCCATTCGGACAGATGGTTGAATTAGAGTAGATGAGGGCGCCGGCACATGGATCAGCAAACTTCACCATTCTGGAGCGTGCCCGCTGCGCAGGTCCTCAAAGACCTGCGGAGGGCGCCAGAGGGCCTCTCGGCTGCTGAGGCTGCATCCCGGCTGGAGCGCTACGCCGCGCGTCGACTGGCGCCCAGGAAGCGCACCGACGCCTTGACCCTTCTCCTCGGGCAGTTTTCAAGCCCCATCGTGCTCTTGCTCTTGGGCGCCACCGCGATCTCGCTCTTTCTGCACGACACCACGGACGCCGCGATCATCCTCGCCATCGTGCTGGCGAGCGGCCTCCTCGGCTTCTGGCAGGAGCGGGGGGCGGCGGGAGCGGTGGAGAAGCTTCTCTCGCTCGTGGAGGTCAAGAGTCAGGTACTACGGGACGCCGCCCCGCGCGAGGTTCCGCTGGCCGACGTGGTCCCGGGCGACGTGGTACTTCTCTCGGCCGGCGCCTCAGCCCCGGGCGACTGCCTGCTCCTCGAGGCACGCGATCTTTTTGCGGATGAAGCCACCCTGACCGGCGAGACCTTCCCGGCAGAAAAGGCGGTGGCGGTGCTGGCGGTCGAGACCCCTCTGGGCAAGAGGACAAACGCCGTCTTCATGGGCACCCACATGGTCTCGGGCACCGCCACGGCCGTGGTGGTCGCGATCGGCCGCGACACCGAGTTCGGGGCCGTTGCGGATCGCCTGAAGCTGCGCCCGCCCGAGACCGACTTCGAGCGCGGGGTGCGGCGCTTCGGCTACCTCCTCCTGGAAGTGACCTTGCTGCTGGTGATCGGTATCTTCGCCTTCAACGTCTACCTCCACCGTCCCGTGCTCGACTCATTCCTGTTCTCGATGGCGCTGGCCGTGGGCCTGACCCCACAGCTCCTTCCCGCGATTGTCAGCATCAACCTCGCCCAGGGGGCGCGCCGCATGGCCGAGCACAAGGTCATCGTCAAGCGTCTCGCTGCCATCGAGAATTTCGGCAGCATGAACGTCCTGTGTACCGACAAGACGGGGACCATCACGGAAGGGGTGGTCACGCTCCAGTCCGCCACCGACATGGGCGGGCAGCCGAGCGATGAGGCCCTGCTCTACGCCTACCTCAACGCCTCATTTCAGACGGGCTTCTCGAGCCCCATCGACGCGGCGATCTGTAACCACTGTCGCATCGACATCTCAGCCTGGAAGAAGCTGGACGAGGTGCCCTACGATTTCCTGCGCAAGCGCCTCTCGATCCTTGCCGCCGGCCCCGAGGGCACCGTCATGATCACCAAGGGTGCCCTGGCCCAGGTGCTGGAGGTGTGCAGCACGGCCGAGGACGCGGCAGGAGTCGCGGTGCCGCTGGCGAGCGTGCGGGAAGAGATCAACACACGGTTCACCCAGTACAGCGCGAGCGGCCAGCGCACCCTGGGCCTGGCCCGCAAGAGACTCGGCTCAGAGACCCGGATCGGCAAGGACAGTGAAGCCGGCATGAGTTTTCTCGGCTTTCTCCTGTTCTCCGACCCACCCAAGCCCGGTATCGAGGTGACCATCGGCCGGCTCCGCGAGCTCGGCGTGAGCCTCAAGGTCATCACCGGGGACAACGCCCTGGTCGCAGCGTCCGTCGCGCGCACGATTGGGTTCGGGGACGCGCAGGTACTGTCGGGACACGAGCTGAGGCAGATGAGTGATGGGGCCCTCCTCAACCGGGTCAGCCAGGTGGACGTCTTCGCCGAGGTGGAGCCCAACCAGAAGGAGCGCCTCATTCTGGCCCTGCGTAAGGCCGGTCACGTCGTCGGCTACATGGGCGATGGGATCAACGACGCCTCGGCACTGCACGCCGCAGACGTTGGCCTGTCCGTGGAGGGCGCCGTGGACGTGGCCAAGCAGGTTGCCGACATCGTCCTGCTCGAGAAGAATCTCGATGTGCTCGTCGAGGGCGTGCGGGAGGGGCGCACCACCTTCGCCAACACGCTGAAGTACGTGTTGATGGCCACCAGCGCGAACTTCGGCAACATGTTCAGCATGGCGGGTGCCTCGCTGCTGCTGCCCTTCCTGCCGCTGTTACCCAAGCAGATCCTGCTCACCAACCTGCTCACCGACATGCCGGAGATGACCATCGCCAGCGACAACGTGGACGCCGAGATGCTGGCCAGGCCCCGTCGCTGGGACATCGGCTTCATCCGCTCCTTCATGCTGACCTTTGGCGTGCTGAGCTCGGTCTTCGACTACCTGACCTTTGGCGCCCTGCTCTACATCCTCCGGAGTGGTCCTGAGCAGTTCCGTACCGGCTGGTTCGTCGAATCAGTGCTCTCTGCCGCGCTCGTGGTCCTGGTGGTCCGCAGCCGCCACCCCTTCTTCCAGAGCAGACCCGGCAAATGTCTACTGCTGGCCACCCTGGGTGTGGTCGGGGCTACCCTGGTGCTGCCCTTCCTACCCTTCGCACCCCTCCTGGGCCTGACGCCACTGCCGCTCTTCTTTCTGCCACTGCTCGCCCTCATCGTGGCGATGTACATCGCCTCCGCGGAGGTCGCGAAGCGGCTCTTCTACCGTCATTTCGAGCCGCTTTCTGCCCGCCAGCCTTTCTCGGGGCCGAGGTAACTCCGACGCCTTCCTGAGCCGCAGAGCCTACTCGGTGTATCTGGCAGCCGTGTTACTCGCGCAAACCGCTCGGACTCGGCGTACGCTGTGCCTTGAAGGGTGTGTCACCAGATCCTGCCGGCGGGGCCGAAGGGACCTCGCGGCGAGCTTCCCCGTCGGCCCAGTCCCGATGGGAGAGCACCTCCAAGGAGGTAGCATGATGGCCGACTTCAATCCGGTGCCTGCCTCGACCTCGTTGACGACAGGAGCCGACGTCGAGCGTGTCACTGCTTTCCTTCGCAAAGTCTACGGGTGGATGTGTGCCGGGCTGGGGGTGACCGCCTTCGTTGCCTTCACGGTGGCAGGATCGCCAACGATGGTCCGGACGATCGCGTCGAATCAGCTGCTGTTCTTCGGTCTCATCCTCGCCGAGCTGGGGCTCGTCTTCTATCTCTCCGCTCGCGCCTCCCGGCTCGCGCCGAGCACGGCCACGGGGCTCTTCGTCCTCTACGCTGCGCTGAACGGGGTGACGCTGTCGCTCGTGTTGCTCATGTACACGGGCGCCTCGATCGGGACGACATTCGTGGTCACGGCGGGGATGTTTGGCGCCCTCGCCCTCTTCGGCTCGACGACAACGCGAAGCCTGGCCGGGGCCGGGCACTTCTTCTTCATGGGCCTGATCGGGCTGGTGCTCGCGTCAGTGGTCGGCATCTTCTGGCACAGCGAGGCCCTGCAGTTTCTGATCTCCATCGTCGGCGTGATCGTCTTCACCGGTCTCACGGCGTGGGACGCGCAGCGCCTGAAGCAGATGGCGCTGACGATCCCGGCGGACCAGAGCGGCTCCTATGCCGTGGTGGGCGCCCTGTCGCTCTATCTCAATTTCATCAACCTCTTCCTGATCCTGCTGCGCTTTCAGGGTGGAAGTCGAGACTGAGCATGTTTGGGCTGGGGGCGCAGGAGCTTCTCGTCATCCTGGTGATCGTCCTCGTGCTGTTTGGAGGAAGCAAGCTCCCGGACCTCGCGAAATCGCTCGGGAGATCGATGAAGGAATTCAAGAAAGGGATCGGCGCGGAACCGGAAGAGGAGCCCGCACCGAAACCGCAACCCGTCGCTACGGCGGTCCCTAACACAGCCGAGTCGTGCGCCTACTGCAAGGGCTCGCTCGAGGCCGGTTGGAGCCACTGCCCCCGCTGCGGAACGCCCGTGGCGAAGGAACCCCACCCTCCGAAGTAGGTCGCCGCTACCGAACGAAGAGAGTTCGGTCCAGCTGCGTGAGGCGCTGCGCGCCCCGTTCCGTCACGAGAACGCTTTCACTGAACGCCATTCCGCGGGCGCCCGTGTACATGTGAAAACACATGCCCGGCTCGAGCACCCACTCGGCGGTCGGGAGGAAGGCACGGGTGAAGTCGCTCGTCCGCGGAACCCAGTAAGTCCCACCGTAGTACCCCAGCGTATAGCCGGTGAAGTTGTCATACGTGTCGCGGAGCCTGGCCGCGAGCACCTGCGCTCGACAGATCCGGTCAACGTCTCGGGCGACCGCCCCTGGCTTCATCGCGGCGATCTGCTGGTCCTGAATCTCGATGAGTGTTCGTGCCGTCTCCTCCTGTTCCTTCGAGGGCGAGCCGATCACGGTCGGGCGCATGAGTCGCGCGCTGTATCCGTTGACGCTGGGAACCAGCTCCATGTGCAGGATGTCGCCCGCGGCCAATCGGCGTCCGCCGAGACTGCCGTGCAGGGAGCCCGAGCGAGGACCCGACGTGATGGGACCGGTTCGCCCCGAGTCGGCTCCCAGCCGGATGAAGGCTGCGCTCGCGGCCGCCGCGACGTCACGCTCGGTTCGTCCCTCGCCGGCGGCGGCCACCGCCTCCGCCATTGCTCGATCGGCGATCGAGGCCGCCAGTGCGAGGTAGGAGATCTCCTGCGGTGATTTCCGGAGCCGCAGCTCCCAGAGCACGCCCGCGAAGTCCAGGAAGGTGGCCTTCGGCAGCGCCGTCTTGATCGCCTCGTAACGCTGTACCGGAAGATAGTGGGAGTCCGTTTCGACCCCGATGCGGCGCTGGCTCCAGCCATTCCTCTCCAGGGTCCTTGCGAGGACCTCGATCGGATCTTCAGTATCGTCACAGACCACATAGTCGTGCAGGCACGTCCGCTCGAGGAAGCCGGGTTCGTCCAGGCGGCGAAGGATCATGATGGGATTGCCGTCCACGGGGACGATGCACGCGTGGTACCTCGATCCGGAGGCGTGCCAGCCCGCGATGTAGAAGAGATGCTCCAGCTCGTCGATCAGGAGGACCTCGATCTCGCGTCGGCGCATCTCGACGCGGACCGCCTCGAGACGCTCCGCATACTCCTCACGCGAGAACAGCAACGCGGGCTCAGTTTGCATGAGTGACCCAGTTACCGCCCCGGCGGCGCCACCACGACATCGCGCGGGCGCCCATCCAGGAAGAGCTCGATGTTCTCCACTGCCCGCAGCACGCCGCCGTCGATGACCTCGCGGGTCATGCCGCCGTTATGCGGGGTGAGGACCAGCTCGGGCAGGGCCAGCAGAGGATCGCCGGCCGGGATCGGCTCCTCGTGGAAGACGTCAAGCGCGGCGCCGGCCAGGCGCTTCTCGCGGAGCGCGTCGATCAGCGCCTGCTTGTCCGCCAGGCCACCGCGGGCGGTGTTGATCAGAAAGGCCGTGGGCTTCATCAGCGCGAGGCGCTCCTTGCCCAGATAGCCATGCGTGTCGGCGCTCAGCCGCAGGTGCAGGCTGACGATGTCGGACTCGCGCAGGAGCTGCTCGACGGGCACGTGCTGAGCGCCGAGGGCGGCAGCGCGGCCCTTGTCGGGGCCGAAGGTGGAGGCGAGCAGGCGCATGCTGCCGATGGCGCCGAGGCCGATCAGGCCCAAGGTGCGGCCCTCGAGCTGGGTGAGGAGGCCGCGCGGCCACTGGCCCGCGCGCACGTCACGGTCCATGGCGGGGATGCGGCGGGTCACGGCCAGCATGAGGGCAATGCTGTGCTCGGCCAGGGCGTGGGCGTTGACGCCGGGGGTGTTGGTGACGGTGACGCCGCGGGCCTTGCAGGCGACCAGGTCCACGTTGTCGGTGCCCGCGCCCCAGATGGAGATGAGGCGCAGCTTCGGGCAGGCGGCCAGCACGCGGTCGGTGAAGCGGGCGTGCGCGCGGATGTTGAGGGCGACCTCGGCGTCGCCGATGCGCTCGATCAGGGTCTGCTCCTGATCGGCCCCGCGCTCGGTGAACACGCGCACCTGGCCCAGCTTCTGGAGCGGCGCCTCGGCCACGGAGCCGGTCAGGGCGGGAGGAAAGTCATCGGGGACGACGATCTTCACGTCTGGATTGCTCGGCATCGGGCTTCTCCTTGTGGATTGAACAGCAAGGAAGGATTTCCCTGGCTCGTCGCCGCGAGTGTTCCAAAATGGATACGTCTACGCTCGGACGTTGAACCACGAGATACTTTCCGTCAGAGAACGATGGAGCGATTCATATGATGGGACTCAACCAAGTCGCCCACTGCGATCCGGAGATCCTCGGCGGAACGCCGGTCTTTGTGGGCACGCGGGTGCCTGTTCGATCGCTCTTCGATCATCTGGAGAGCGGTGAGACTCTCGGCGAATTTCTCCACCAGTTTCCGTCCGTAAAGCGCGAACAGGTGATCGCCGCACTCGACTTCGCCCGAGAGTCGCTCTTGGCCAGTGCGCGTCCTTCTTGACGAGCATCTGCCCGTAGACCTCGCTTTGGACCTTGCCGGCCACGATGTTGATACAGTGGCCGGACATTCCCCTTCGGTGTCGTCATCGCGCAAGCCGCATCCAATCGCTTGCAGCACCTCAAGCCGCTCGTTCCGGCGATTCTCGCCGCAATCGCTTCGACGACTCCGGGCCAGATTCAACGCGTCGGTGCGTGACCACACGCTCACTCGGCATCGGGGCGGCGCCTGTCATTCTCTGATGAGTCGATCCGCCCTCGCGAGAGCCGATTCAGGAATGGTCAGGTGGAGCTGCTTGGCCGTCTTGAGATTGATCACCAGCTCGATCCGGTTGGCGCCTTCGACGGGCAGGTCTTGCGGGCGCTCCCCACGGAGGATCTTCGCGACCAGACGGGCGGCCTGCTGTCCCATGGCCACGGTGCCGGCGCCATAGGACATCAGCGCGCCCGCCTCCACCCAGTAGGGGCTATCGAAGACAGACGGCACCCAGGGGGAAATGTCGATGACGCTCCCCTGGATGTTCAGGTTGACCTCCAGCGGCGCCAGCAAGCCGTGCTTCACCCCCTCCTTCAAGGGTACGGTCTTCAGGAGGGCGATCGCCTCCGCGGATGAGCGTACGGGACGATCGAGCAGCTCGAGACCCAGAGCTCTGGCCACCGACGCGGCCTTTTGCGCAGCGAGGCGCGACGCCGGGTCCGCGGCGTCGTAGACGGCCCACACCTGGCGCACCCCCGGGACCGCGGCCTTCAAGGACTCGAGCCGCTTGGGCACGAGCTCGGTCGTGAGCCCGGAGACGCCGGTCACATTGGCCCCCGGGTGGGCCAGGGACTTGACCATGCCGGTCGCCACCGGATCTCCCACCGCGGTGAAGACGACGGGGATGCGATCGGTCGCGTCCTTCGCGGCCCGCGCCGCGCCTTCCTGGTCCGCGAAGATCACCTCCACCTTGGCTCTCACCAGCGCTGCCGCGGCGGCCCGCACGCGGTGAGCGTCTCCCTCTCCCAGGGCGGTCTCGAAGACCAGGTCGCGGCCTTCCTCGAAGCCGACCTCGCGGAGGCCTGTCTTCAGCCCTTGGACCGCGGGCGAATTCGGGTAGTACGCCGAGCTGAGGAGCCCGACGCGGCGCGGCGATTGCTGCCGTTGCTGCGCCTCGGCGCCGACGGCGGGGGCCAGCACGCCCAGCGTGGCTGCTTTGAGGAAGTGGCGTCGATCCATCAACCCACCCGCTGATCCGTCATGAGCTCGCCCGAGGAGTATAGCCGGGCGCGGCACGGTTGGTAAGAGCCAGCGCCACAGTCTTGCGTCAGCCCGACGGGCCGAGTAGCCTCGGCGCATGAGCCGGCTCGCGCTCGCCGCTCTTGCCATTTCGCTGATCGCCGCGCCGGGGGCGGCCGCCGGTTCCGAGGATGCCTGGGCCGCGCTCGTCAAGGGCAGTCACGTCGCGCTGGTCCGCCATGGCAACGCGCCGCCGGGCTACGGCGGCGACCCGCCCGGGTTCAAGATCGACGACTGCGCGACCCAGCGCAACATGGACGAGAGAGGCCGGGCGCAGGCCCGGGCGCTCGGCGAGGCCTTCCGCCAGCACGGCGTGCGCGTGGACAAGATCCTCTCCTCGCCCTGGTGCCGTTGCCTGGAGACGGCGCGGCTGATGGCGGTCGGTCCCGTCGAGAATACATTGGCCGTGGCCGCCTCCGACCGGAGCCCGGAGCGGCTCGTCGTGTTGAAGCAGATCGTGTCCAGCTGGCGCGGCCCGGGCACGCTGGTGCTGGTGACTCACGCGCTGACGGTTCAAGCGCTGGTCGGCATCATGCCGAGCCAGGCCGAGACCGTGGTGCTCAGACCCAGGCTTGGCGACGAGCCGGGGGTCGACGTGGTGGGCCGGATCCCTGTGCCGGAGTGACTTGGGTTTCGTTGCTCGTCGCCGCGAGCGTTTCCAAATGGATACGTCTACGCTCTGACGTCGAGGCGCGCTATACTTTTCTGGGAGGGAACCACGTGACGGGGATCAAAGGCATTCCAGCCAGGAAACTTGTCGCGCTGCAGTTCGCGGATCCGTCCGAGTTCCGTCGGGCCGCGAGATTTGTTGCGGAGAACAAAATCCGAGCGGATGCGCCCGGACGAAGCACGTTGATCGTCCGTATCTCAGACAGGCATCTCTTTGAGGATCGCGGATTCAAGTTTCGTGAGTTTAGGATTGCCGACCCCGAGCATGTGTCCAGCAAGACGTTGTCACGGCTGAGGCTCGCAGGCACCAAGTGGTAGGTTCGTCCAGTACGCATGGCGGACCGGATTCGCATCAGCTACTTTCTGCCGGTAACCAATACGAACGATCAGACTGCCTATTTCAGAACGCTTGATCATTTCCGCAGTCCGCATACTGTAGCAGCTGGACGTCCCTCAGTGAGCGGGTTCACGGTTAGCAGGACCGATCCTCCTGTGTTCACCGGCTCCTATTGGTCCGACGAGCAGCAAACCTGGCTCCAAGACCTGATTGCGATTCTTTTCGTGGACCTACCGGCCTCCGGACAAATTCGGGCGATTGCGGCGGAAACGAAAGCCGCCGTGGCGCGCTTCTACGCTGAGGAGGGGTCGTCGCAAGAGGAGATCTGGTGCACTCTTGAAAACATCGAGGTGATCTGACCGAGGTCAAAGGGCATCGCGGTCGATCGCTTTGGTGCGAGCTGCTTGAGAGGAAGGCGCCGTGATAACGCCCCGCTCGTCGAGATACGCTTGGAGCCTCGCCGCGCTCGCCTCCGGCTCCGCCAGCGCCACGTAACCGTCGGGCCGCACCAGATACGCCGCGTTGCGTGTCAGGCCCGCCCGCGCGATCGCCGGCCGCCAGGAGAACACGTGGAGGGGCAAGCCTCGCGCGGCGCAGAGCGCGATGAGCTCCGGCGCGACGGCGCCGTAGACGTGCACCTGCCACTCCAGCGAGGTCAGCGGCGTGAAGTTGTCCTCACCGCCCTCCGTGTCCGGCGGCACCCACGGTAGGCGGTCGCCTCCATGGATGGTGCCGGCCCTCCCCACGCTCATGCTGCCGCCGCGATAGTGCACGGACGTCTGCGAGATCGTGCGGAACATGAGGCGACGGACCGCCGAGAGCTTAAAGAGCGGCGGGACGAGGAGCGGGACGAGGTTCAGCCGCACGCGCTTCGCGATGGCGCCCCGGCTCGTCGCGGCCGTGAAGGCGCGATCGGTGGAGGCGACCAGGCGCCGCGCGAAGGCGAGGCGCTCGGGCTCGTAGCTGTCGAGGAGCGCCGCATGCGCCTGCCCGTCCACGACGGCGGCGAGCTTCCAGGCCAGGTTCACCGCGTCGCCGATGCCCGTGTTCATGCCCTGCCCACCCACCGGGCTATGAATGTGCGCGGCGTCCCCGGCCAGGAACGCGCGCCCCGTGCGGAAACGGTCGGCGACCCGGTGATACACGCGATACGTCGAGAACCAGTTCACCCGCGCCACGTCGATGCCTATCCACTCGATGACGCGCTTGCTGACGTCGTCCCAGGACAGCTGCTCATGCAGTCGCTCCACCTCTTCACGCACGGTGCCGATGAGCCGCGCGTGCCCATCACGCTTCAGGGGGAAGACGACCAGAAAATCGGTCGTGTCCAGCACGGCGTGCAACTCGCCGTTCATCACCGCGCCGCGCGCCTCCACGTCGGCGACGTAGAAGAGATGGTCGTAGGTCCCACCCGGGAAGCCGATGCCGAGGGCCTCGCGAACACGCGAGTGCGCGCCGTCGCAGCCGGCAAGGTAGGCCGCCTCGCACGTCTCGTGCGTTCCGTCCGCGTGCTTCAGGTGGGCGACCACGCGCCCGGCGCCGTCCTCGAATCCCACGAGCTCGGTGCGGCGCTCGACCTTGACGCCGAGCGCGGATAGCCGATCGATGAGGAGATGCTCGTGCTCGTCTTGCGGATAGATCAGCGCGTACGGATACGGGCTGAGCCCCTGTCCCATGTTGCCGAAGGGGGCGCGCCCGACTTGTCTTCCCGCCACCCAGAGATTGACGGCGACGGCCTTGCGCCCGGCATCGACCACCGCGTCGGCGAGCCCGATCTGGCGGTAGAGCTCGAGCGTGCGTGCCTGCACCGCCAAGGCGCGTGAGGTGGTGCCGGGCTCCGCGGTCTTGTCGACGATCCTGACGCGGACGCCCAGCTTCGTCAGCCAGAGGGTCAGCGCCAGGCCCGTCGGCCCCGCGCCGACGATGAGGACATCGGGCGCGGATGAAGTGGTCGTCATGATTTAAATGGTACGCCTCGTTTGCGGCGCGTCTACCCGCGCGCTGAGAAAAGAACGCACAAGTGAAGTTGCGCGGGATCGACGGATGGCGGAGGATCGCCGGCATGCTGACCCAGCAGACGCCGGAGATCACAAGGAGGCGTGCCATGCTGCGTATCGCGTCGATGTGGAGACTTACCCGGGGGTCGGTGCCGGTCTTGGTGCTTGGGTCGCTCGCGCTGACGAGTGGTGGCGCCGTGGGGCAGGAACGGGTGCTCGTACGCCCCGATCCCCCGGTGCTGCGAGAGGTCGTCAGCGGCATGCCGAGGGGAGAGCGACAGGAGGTACGCGTCCTCACCGCGATGCTCAAGCCTGGCGACAAGACCTCATTCCACACCCATCGCTTCCCGGTCACCGTGTACATCCTGGAAGGCGCCTTCACACTCGAGATGGAGGGACAGGCGCCGGTAACCGTCAAAGCCGGCCAGGCGATGGTGGAGCCACCGAACGTCAAGATGACGGGCCACAACCGCAGCGCGACCGACCCCATCCGGCTCGTAATCTTCTACGTGAGCGACCCCGACACGCCGTTCCTGGATCCTGTCCAGTAGGACAGACCGTCCGGCTAGCTGCTCGCTATCGGCGTCCCGAAGCCAGTCGCCGGCGGCTCGCTTTCGCCGGGCGTTTCGCAACATATTGGCTGATTGCCTCGCGGACCACGTCGGCGATCGAGCGGCGCTGCTCAAAGGCGATTTCCCGCAACGCTTGATGCTGTTCAGTCTCGATCGCCGCGAACAGCGTGACAGGGGCCTCCAGCTTCTTCTCCCGGGCCATGGTCGCTTCCTCCTCAGGGGCTCCCGATGATCTCATCACTTACGAAAAGGGTCTCAACGGGCCCGATGAACTTCAGGTAGATAGCCTTCTGGCGGAACCTCTCCAGAAGGACATCGCGCGCATAGGAACGGAGCCATTGCCGCGTGCCTGCCGTATTCGGAGCATCGACTTCGAGTAGGGCCAGGGTATCCCGGTCCACGACGCCTCGATCCCACCAGAAGCCTCTGGGCTCCTCTTCGCGGAACACAAAGAGGGTCCCGCCGCCGAACCGTCGAGCGAGCTCTTCGGCGGTTCGCAGGAACTTCTCATCTTCGATCAGCTCCCGTCCGCCCTGGGCCTTTGGGTTGTAGAAAAGCGGGAGCCGCAAGAGGACGGTGACGAGGTTGGGCTCCCGCATCAACTATAATGCTAGCATTATTGTGGTTAGTCAACGATGAGCAAGAGGTCGACCTGAGAATGGTCAGGCCAATTCGGAGAATCTCTCGCGACGCCGACATGGTCAATGTCCAAGAGTGGATACAGCCTCGTCAGCTGAGAGTGCCGAGGCGGGATCGATGAGAGGCTGGGCGAACATGCACGCGTCCTCTATCTTGCTACCGGTAGGCGCTCACTCCGCGTCGGGCTTGTCCTTGTGCGCATCGCCGAGGCGGGCATCGTTGCCGAAGCGGGCGGGGTTGAAGAGGGAAAGATCCATCGAGGGCTTCCCGTCCAGGATCCATTCCGCCACCATGCGGCCGGTCATGGGGGAGTGCTGGAAGCCGTGACCGCCGAAGCCGACGGCGAGGAAGAAGCCCTCCACACCGGGCGCGGGGCCGAGGATGGCGTGGTCATCGGGCGTGAGGGGGCGCAGGCCCGCCCAGCCGCCGGAGATCTTCGCGCGCTCGATCATGGGCAGGCGGTGCACGGCCTTGGTCACGGTCTCGTCGAGCTTGCCCCAGTCCATGGGTACGATCTGATCCTGCCCGATATCCTCGACATCACCAGGGCTCAGCAGCACTTGCTCCATCTCCTTGCGGAAGTAGAAGCTGCTCGCATGATCGGTGGTCAGCGGCACCGGCCCGGGCAGCTCGGGAAACGGCTCGGTGAAGAAGATGTGGCGACGGCGGGGAAACACGGCCAGGGTGACGCCGGCCAGCCGGCCGACGCGCGCGGCGGTGGGGCCGGCGGCATTGACGATGACGGGCGCGGTGATGTCACCGTGCGTGGTGCGCACGCCGCGCACCTTGCCGCCCGCCACGTCGATGGCCGTCACCTCCACACCTTCCACGATGCCGGCGCCAAGCTCGCGGGCGCGCTTGGCGAAGCCTTGCGTCACCTCGGCGGGGCCGGCGAGGCCGTCCTGAGGGCCCCACACGGCGGCGATCAGATCGTCCACGCGCAGGGCGGGCACGATGGCCTGGGCTTCTTTGGGCGTGATGACGCGCACGTCGACGCCGAAGCTCTTTTGCAATGCGATGCGCGTCTCGAAGCCGCGCAAGGCCTTCTCGTCCGAGACGAGGAAGAGATATCCGATCTGCTTGAAGCCGGGATCGACGCCGAACTCTTCCGTGAAGTTCTTGAGGACGCGAAGGCTCTCGAGCGAGAAGCGGATCTCCGTCTCGGTCGGGAACTGGGCGCGGATGCCACCCGCGGCCTTGCTGGTGGTGCCGCTGCCCACGGTCTCGCGCTCGAGGACGACGACGTCACGCTGGCCGCGGCGGGCCAGGTTGTAGGCGATGCTGCAGCCCACCACGCCGCCGCCGATGATGACTACGCTTGCGGTCTTGGGTTGGTCCATGGCTAACGGTCACGTAGACGCGACGCGAGGCAGGCCCCGGTAATCCTAAGCTCGGTCATGTTCCGCTACCTCCTCGAAGGGACGTGCAGATCTGTACCCCATGCTCACCATACGCGCAAGCCGATATACCTTTGCCGGACGCAGCAGCCGAGAATCCCTGGCTGCGCTTTTGGTCATGTGTGCACGAGCGGATACATCTTGCGTCAGTTCTGGGTGCCAGGTAGCCTCGGTGCTAGCGCGGCTTGCGGCGCGACCTATGAGAGGATCGACATATGCTGCCAAACACTCTTGCTGAGCTCTTGAAGCTGTCAGCCAGTGACCGGATCGAAATCGCCATGGCTCTGTGGGACAGCCTCGCCGAGACCGAGCGTGAGGCACAGCTTGCTCTGACTCCCGAACAGGAAGCGGAACTGGACCGTCGTCTCGCCGAACAGATCGCGAACCCTGGCTCTGCCATCCCCTGGGATGAGGTGCGCCGGAAGCTCGCGGGCGGGGTGTGACGCCGAGTCTCGTCTTTCGTCCGCAGGCCGAAGCCGAACTGCTCGAGGCGCGCGGTTGGTACGAACCACAGCGTGCTGGCCTTGGGCAGACTTTCACCGAGACCGTCGATCAGGCCCTCGCGAGCATCGTCGCAGACCCTCTTGCTCATCCGCGCGTTCATGGTGAGACGCGCCGGGCGCTTCTCCGCCGATTTCCGTACGCAGTCTATTTCCGCGTGATGACTGATGAGATTGTGGTGCTGGCGGTGATGCATGGCCGACGGCGGCCACAGCGCTGGCGAGTGCGTCGTTGAGGGAGCTTGCGGGCGCGACCCCCTCACCCTGCCCTCTCCCCCACTGGGGGAGAGGGATGAGAGTGGTGGCCATGGCTCAGATTGCCCTTGCCACGCGGGTGCCTTCGAGGAGGGCGTCGTGGATGCGGCGGGGGGAGTGGGCATCGCCGATCAGCTTGAGGTCGGGGACCTTGCCGGTGAGCTCGTGGAAGAGGGTGTCGTTGGCCTTGCCGCCGAAGGCGAGGACCACGGTGTCGGCGGGCAGGGTGGATTCGACGCCTGAGAAGGTGTGCTTGGTGCGGACGGCGCCGGGTAGCATCTCGATGGCCACGGTCATGGGCGTGAGGACCACGCCCTGGGTGCAGAGGCGCGCGTAGAGATCGGAGCGCACGCCCTCGTCGATGTCCTCGCCCACCATGAAATAGCGCGTGATGATCGTGACACGGCAGCCCTTGCCGGCCAGGAAGTCGGCCGTGGTGGGAGCGGTGAAGTGGCCGTCCTCGTCGACAACGACGCAGCGCGCGCCCGGGCGCACCTGTCCCGTGAGAATGTCGGAGGCGGTGGTGACGTGGGGCAGATCGACGCCGGGGATCTTGGGCACGCGCGGGGTCGAGCCGGTGGCCACGATGACTGATTCCGGATTGAGCTTCAGCACGTCCGCCACGTCCGCGGGCGTGTTCAGGCGAACCTCGACGCCGGCCTTGCGCACCTGGCCGATCAGCCAGTGGGCGATGGCTGCGTAGTCCTCACGCTTGGGAGCGCGGGCGGCCACCATCACCTGGCCGCCGAGGGACGGCGCCGCCTCGAGCAGCGTTACCTTGTGGCCGCGCAGGGCGGCGAGCCGCGCGGCTTCGAGGCCGCCCACGCCGCCGCCGATCACCAGCACGCGCTTGGACTTCTGCGCGGGATGGATCTCCGACAGCTCGGCCTCGCGGCCGATCATCGGATTCTGGACGCAGGTGATGGCCTTGCCCTGGCGCAGGCGGCCGATGCAGCCCTCGCTGGCGCCCACGCAGGTGCGGATGTCGTCGAGCCGTCCTTCCATCGCTTTCTTCGGCATCTCGGGGTCGGCGATCATGGCGCGCGTCATGCCCACCATGTCGCACACGCCGGAGGCGAGCACCGTCTCCGCCTGCTCGGGCGTGCTCACGCGGCCGGCCAGGATCACGGGCACCTTCACCACGGAGCGCGTGGCCGCGGCCAGGTCCGCATAGAGCGCGTGCGGGTGGTAGAGGGAGGGCGTGACCATGGCCTCGAAGCGCAGCGTCTCGGAGTTCGAGCCGCTCACCATCCAGTAGTCGGCGATGCCGAGGCCGTCGATGATCCGCGCCACCTGGAGCAGCTCCTCCTTGGTCAAGCCGCCGGGGACCAGATGATCCCCGCTGTGGCGGACGCCGATGATGAAATCCTTCCCGACGGCGTCGCGTACGGCGCGGAGCACCTCCTGGCCGAGCCGGGTCCGGTTCTCGAGGCTGCCGCCGTACTCATCGGTGCGCGTGTTGGCGAGCGGGGAGAGAAAGTTCTCCAGCAGGTGGCCACCGTAGAAGGGAATGTCGCAGCCGTCGTAGCCGCCCTTCTTGAGGCGCACGGCGGCGGCGGCCCAGCAGTCGATCACCTCGCGGATCTCGGCCTTGGTCATGATGTGGGGCCACTCGCGGTGGCGCTCTTCCCGCGAGTCGGACGGCGCCCACAACGGCGTGCCCGAGTACCAGGAGTGGCCGCGGCGGCCGCGGTGCGAGATCTGCGAGAGGCAGAGCGCGCCGTGGCGGTGGATGGCCGTGCTCATCTCCTGGAACTGCGGGATGATGCCGTCGTCCCAGTTGTTGATCTCGGCCCAGTCGTTCACCGACGTGGGATGGATGCTCGAGGAGCCGAACATCATCACCGTCCCGCAGCCGCCCTTGGCCTTCTCCTCGTGGTAGCGGATGTAACGGTCGGTGAGGCCGCCACGCTCGCCGTAGGCCGCCCCGTGCGGGGTGGAGACGATGCGGTTCTTGGCCGTGGTGTGGCCCAGCTTGATGGAGCTCAGGAGATGACGGAGCGGGTTGGCCATGGCTACTTCAGCCTGGCGTCGTAGAGGAAGAGCATGTTGTCGATCCAGGGCTTCCAGTCGAGCCGGTTGCTCACGCCGAAGATGTGCGCCTGCTGGTAGGCCTTGATGATGGGCGCTTCCTCGTAGATGAGCTCCTGCGCCTTGAAGTAGATGGCCTTGCGGCGCTCGGGGTCGTTGGTGGCCTGGGCGTCCTCCAGCATCTTGTCGAGGGCCTCGTTCTTGAAGATGGCCAGGGCGGACTTGGAGTTGAGCGAGCTCGTGAGCAGGTCGCCGTCGAAGACGCCGGCGCCGCCCCAGGCCACCAGGTAGGCGGGCAGCAGCTCGCGCTTGCGCCACTTGGTCGTGTAGATGCTCTGCTCCCAGACCTCGACCTTGGCGCGTATGCCCACCTTGGTCAGCATCTGGGCCATGGCCTGCATGACCTCGATGTCGTTCATGTAGCGCCGGTTGGGCGCGTGCAGCGTCATCTCGAAGCCGTTGGAGTGGCCGGCCTCGCGCAGGAGGGCCTTGGCGCGCTCGGGATCGTAGCCGTACCACTT
>WNFD01007608.1_pt1 | contig 24005 bp, 27 predicted proteins | sample 5400491 | NCBI WGS metagenome assembly WNFD01 (sample SAMN13153343, study PRJNA577476) | soil metagenome | isolation source: 120 cm saprolite under Douglas fir tree site 2 hole 2 replicate 2 | place: USA:California | collected 2015-04-18
AGTCGAGTCCCGGAGCCCCGTACGGCGCCACCCCAGCGATCGACGCCGCCGCCAGGCAGCGCCCGGGCAGTGCCGCGGCGCAGGCCAGCGCGTGCGGGCCGCCGCCGGACCAGCCGGCCGTGACGAAAGTGTCCGCGCCAAGCTCGTCCAGGACCGCGGCGGTGTCCGCGGCCACGTCCACCACCCGCCGGCCGGGCCGCGGCGTCGACCCCTCGTAGCCAGGCCGGGCGGCCAGGATGACCCGCAGGCCGCGTATCCGGGCCGCCTGCACCGTCTGCGGATATAGCACCAGCCCGACCGGAGTGCCCTCGTGCAGTACCAGCGGCAGGCCGTCGGCGGGGCCGGCCACGAGGAAGTCGATATCCCGGCCGCCGGGCAGGGTCACGCGGCGTCGTTCGGTTTCCATGGATGTCTCAGCCGCGCGGGTTGGCGGAGATCCGGGCCGGCGTCACCAGGACCGCGACCCGGCGCTCGTTGGCCATCACACGGTCGTAGGCGTCGAAGTCGTCGTGGGTTCCGCCCGCGGCGGTGAAGATCTCGCGCAGCAGCAGGCGCAGCCGCTCGGCGTCGACCCCGGGCAGCGGATCGTCCGGTCCGGCCAGCTCGACCGGTCCTTCGGCCGATGCCCACTGCCAGCCTGCCCGGATCACCACCGTGACCCGCGGCCGGACCCGCAGGTTGGCCAGCCGGCGGGCGTCACCGCGGCTGACCAGGCCGACGACCTGGGCCCCGGTGACGGGGTGCGGGAGCACGCCCGCGTTCACCACCGACGACTGGATCGTCCCGTCCGGCCGCAGCGTGGACACCACGCACAGGCCGTGATCACCGTCGACTAGCCCGGCGAAGTCCTCGAGTCCGCTCACCGGTGAAGCGTAACCCGCCCCGGCGCGGCATGGGCGGCTCAGGCCTGATCGGGGGCTCCGGCCTGATCTCGGGCTCGAAGGAGAAGACCACGCGATCCTCCACAGGGCGGTAGCCAAGACGCTGGTACAAGGCGTTGCTCGTGGGGTTCTCCAGGTCTGTGTAGAGCACCACCTCCCGGACGCCGGCGTCCAGCGCCACCTGGCTGACAGCCACGGTCGCGGCGCCCGCGTAGCCGCGCCCGCGCAGCGCCGGAGGCGTGTAGACCGGTCCCATCCGGACCATCCGGGCCACGGCGCGGGTCACGCAGGCGATCGAGACCGGCACGCCGCCCGTCTCCCAGACCGTGATGCCGCCGTAGCCGAGGCGCTCGTCGACGGCGGCGCCGTGATCTTGCCCGGGCGGATCGCCGACTTCGCGGGCGAAAGCGTCAAACCACTCGATGAGCAGGTCGCGGTCGCGCCCGGCGGCCTGCCTCGCCTTCCCCTCGGGCCCTGGCTCGGGAGGGACGAGCTTACCGAGCAGGAACAGGCGCATCCGGCGGTGCACCGTGACCGCGTCCCCGGTGCGGTCCGTCCAGGCCGCCGCGAACGCGTCGGCCGCCTCCTGGGCGGCGTGGACGGCGGGGACCCGGCGTCCAGCCGCGGCGAGGTCGCGGGCGAGTTCGGCCGCGGCTAGCCCGCTCACGTGGGAGAGCAGGACGGGGAACTCCGGCGTGTGCATGAACACGGCCCCGACCGGACCGGCGCTTTCCGTGTCGGGCCTGGCGGGCGGCCGCCACCAGCCGAACAACGGCGGGCCGGGGCCGGGCGTGCCGGAGCCGAGCGTGCTAGCTGCCGCGGCCCGGGCGGCGGGTTCGGCAGACGCGGCCCGGGCGGCCGTCATGACCCGGAGGTTCTCGGTCACGGTCAGCATCACGGAGTTGCGCGCGGGCTCCGCGCGCAGGAACTCCCCCGCCTCGGCCAGGAACTCCCCTACTGCTCCCGTGATGAACCAGCCCATGCGGCCATGGTTTCACGCGTGGCGGGTACGAACGGACAGTGCGGGACGAACCAGCGACGCTTATCCAGGCGCAGGCGGCCGCGGCGGCCGACGGCGCGTTCGGCGTGGACCTGTATCAGTTGCTGGCCGCGGATGCCGCCGACACGGTCTTCTCACCGGCCAGCGTAGCCAGCGCGCTGCGGATGGCCCTGTGCGGAGCGCGCGGCCAGACGGCGGCGGAACTGGCCCGCGCGCTGCACCTGGACGGATCGCTGCCGCCGGGCCGATCGCCGGACCCGGACGGAGGGCCGGACGTGGCGGCCAGCGGGCTGAGTCTGGTGTCAGCCTTGTGGGGCGGCGCGTCCGGGTCCGTGACGTTCCGGGCGCCGAACACCGTGTGGGTCCAGTCCGGCCTGCCGGTGCGGCCCGAGTTCACCGCCCGGCTGCGCGAGGCCGCGGCCACGTTCGCTGACGCCGACTTCGCCGGCGCACCCGAGTCGGCGCGGGCCGAGATCAACCGCGTGATCGCCGAACAGACCGAGGGAAAGATCACCGGACTGCTGCCGCCCGGTGCCATCGGTTCGCTGACCAGGCTGGTGCTCGCCAGCGCGGTGTACCTGAAGGCCGCCTGGTCAAAGCCGTTCCCCGCTGACGCGACGAGCGACGCGCCGTTCTACCCGGACGCGCCGGACCGCCCGGACCTGACCGTGCGGATGATGCGCGGTACCGAGCCGCGCGCCTACCTTCGCGGTCACGGATACCAGGCCGTGCTCCTCCCTTACCGGGACGCCAGCCTGGCGATGGCCGTGGTGCTGCCCGACGGGCCGCTGGCGGCGCTGCGGCCAAAGGTCGCCGCGGCCGGCCTGGGTGGCCTGCTGGCCGGGACGGCCAGGCACCAGGTCACGCTGTCCATGCCCCGGTTCCGGCTGGAGGCGGCGTTCGACCTGATCCCGGCGCTACGGCGGCTGGGGGTGAGTGAGGCGTTCGGCGACGACACGGATTTCAGCAGCATCACCGACGCCGAGCCGTTGCGGATCGGCGCGGTCGCGCACAAGGCCTACATCGACGTCGACGAACAGGGCACGGAGGCCGCGGCGGCCACTGGGGTGGCTCTAGCGGCCATGGCGGCTTTCCGGGCTCCGCCGCCGGTCACGATGATCGTCGACCGGCCGTTCCTGTTCGCGATCATCGACACCGCGACCAGCCTGCCCCTGTTCCTAGGCCAGCTAAGCCACCCGCGCGCCGGGTGATCAGGGGCCGGGAGCGGAGACTGGGCTCACTGGGCAGGTCGGGCATTGCGGATCCTTTCGCTCGCCTGCGGTCCGCGTCGCAAGCCGAAAGGACGAATGCCTGCCATCACATCAGTGGCCCTGCACAGGTGGACTCTGTCCTTCCCGCGGACCGGAGGTGCCCTGCGAACCTGCACCCATGCTACTACCGGCGGACGAGCCTCATCCGGCTGCGCTGGTCTTATCCGGCTCCGTTGGCCGCCACGCCCGCGCCGAGCTGACGCCAGCTGAGCCGGGCGCCAGGATGGAGCGTCGTCAGGTGTCCGGCAAGGTCCTGCCCGGCGGTCAGCAGGCCGTCTGGCCCAAGCTCGGCGAGGCCGTCGAGGATGAACACGGCGCTGGTGGTGGAGTGCGTGATCCGGGTGCGGACGCACTGCCGCCAGTTCCAGCAGCGGCAGGTCACGCCGTCGTCATCGCGCCAGATCACCTCGCCTGGTTCGGGGTGCTCAATGACGGCCTGTCCATCGCGCATGGTGTCGAACGGCTCGTCCCCGGCCGCGCGCGCCAGCCGGGCCGGTCCGCGGTACATGGCGAGATCTTCCCCGCCGATGGGAAGCAAGTGCTTGACCGACATCGCGTTGTAGATGTCGGTGAGCCGGTCGATCCGCGGCAGCCCGGCTTCCACCCGGCGCAACAGCGCCTCGACGCTGGGGCGGGTGCGCTTTGGCTTGGCGCCGAAGGCCTGGTAGGCGAGCCGCCACGCCGCGACCGGCGCGAGGTCCGAGGCGGCCTGGCCCGCCAGCGCGGCCCGGGCGCTGACTTCGGCGTCGCTCAGCAGCGCGTCAGTGGCCTGGTCCGTGGGGCCCGGTTGCAGGCCGTCGGTCACGATGATCAACGCTGTGTAATCCGGACGCAGGTCGAGGACCGGGCGCTCGATGGCGGCCTGCTCAAGCCAGCGCGGGGCCGCGGCGCCGGCGGGCTCGGCGTGAGCTGGCTCCGGGTGCCTGGTCTGGCCCTTCATCGGTCGCCTCCAGATCCGACATGCGGCTCGAACACGGTCAGCGCGAAACGGGCCATCGCTGCGCCATTGGTGCTGCCACCCGGGCTGGGGTTGGTGTAGCTGTGCGGGATATCGCTGTGGAAGGTGGCCGCGTCCCCGGAATCCAGCGTCTGGGTGGCCTGCCCGACCTGAAGCTGGACCGTCCCGGCCAGGACCAGCAGTAGTTCTCGGGTTCCGGCCGCGTGAGGTTCACTTTGGTGGGTCTCCCCGGGAGCCAGCGACCAGTCCCACAGCTCGACCACGTCCGGTGGTTCGGTGCCGGCGACGAGCATGGCGCTGCCGCCGGACGGGCCGTGCCACAAGACCGGCGCGTGTCCCGATCGCGTGACACGCAGCGCGGCCGGACGATCCACGTCGACCAGGATCGGCAGCCCGACACCGAGCGCGTCGCTGATGCGCAGCAGCGTGGCGATGCTCGGGTTCGTCGAGCCCTGCTCGATGTTCACCAGCATCCGCCTGCTCACCCCGGAACGTTCTGCCATCTTGTCCAGTGTCCAGCCGCGCTCGGCCCGGCTCTGCCTGACGCGCGCGCCGATCAGCTTCCCGAGTTCGGTTGCCTCAGCCATAAACGAAATCCTACCACTTATCTTGCATCTTTAGATGCAAAATGTTGCACTAGCGCGAAGGGTCGGGGGCCGGCGTGCGGTGCCGATACGCGTTTGCCGGTCAGATTGTTGACAATTTTGTTAGATATTTTTAGGATCGCCACGTGCATGCGGCTGAGGATGTGACGTCGGCGGCTGGGGCTTCGGGGGGATCTGGGGCTTCTGGGTTGGTTCCGGTTGCGGGTGCGGCGGGGCGGCGGCTGGCGGGTGAGCGGCTGCGGCAGGCGATCCTGGCCGGGGACATGGCGCCCGGGCAGCGCCTGGTCGAGGAGGAGCTGGCCGGGATGCTCGGCGTGACGCGCGCTAGCCTGCGCGCGGCGCTGTTCGACCTGACGGCGGAGGGGCTGGTCGAGCGGATACCCAACCGCGGCGCGCGGGTGCGCGCCATCACCGTCGACGAGGCGGTCGCGATCACCGAGTGCCGGATGGCGCTGGAAGGACTATGCGCGGCCAAGGCGGCCGAGCGGGTCACCGAACCCGAGGCCGTGCGGCTGTGGCAGCTGGGCGAGGAGCTCGAGCGCAGCGTCGCGGACGGCGAGCCGCTGAAGTACTCGGCGCTCAATCACGAGCTGCACCGGCTGGTGCGGGAGATTTCCGGTCAGACGGTGGCGACGGCTTTGCTGGAACGGCTGAACGGGCAGCTGGTCCGTCATCAGTTCCAGCTGTCGCTGCGCCCGGGGCGCCCGCAGGCCTCGCTGCCTGAGCACCTGGCGATCATCGCCGCGATCGCGGGGCGCAGGCCTGCCGAGGCCGAGGATGCCACCCGCCGCCACCTGCGTAGCGTCATCACGGCGCTGCTCAATCAGCAGAAGGAGGAAGCCCGGTGAGCCAGCAGGAATCCGTGCTCGTGATCAGCGCGCACGCCGCCGATTTCGTCTGGCGGGCGGGAGGCGCGGTGGCTCTGGCCGCGTCGCGGGGCGACCGCGTGCGGGTGCTCTGCCTGACCTACGGCGAGCGAGGCGAGTCGGCCAGCGCCTGGCGGGCCGGCCAGACGCTGGCGGAGATCAAGGCGCTGCGCCGGGGCGAGGCGGAGAGCGCCGCGGCCGCGCTCGGGGCGGAGATCGAGTTCCTTGACGCCGGGGACTACCCGCTGCGCGAATCCGACGAGCTTGTCGATCGCATCGTCCGCGTGTACCGGGAGGTCAACCCGTCGGTGGTGCTCACCCACCCGCTCGCCGACCCGTACAACGGCGATCACCCGGCGGCGGGGCAGATGGCGCTGCGGGCGCGGGTACTGGCCCAGGCGATCGGCTACCCGGCCCCCGGTGAGCCGATCGGCGCGCCGCCGGTCTTCCTGTTCGAGCCGCACCAGCCGGAGATGTGCGGCTTCAAGCCGGAGGTCCTGCTGGACATCACGCCGGTCTTCGACCCAGCAGCACCTGTGGGAGTACTACACCGACCTGGCCAAGCGGCGCGGCACGCAGCTCAAGCGCAACGCCGGGCCGAACCTGGGCCTGCCCCAGTCCACCCTCGGCACGGACGGGATGTTCGGTGAGCTGCTGGCGACCTCGCTGGCCGCGCGCGGGGTTCGCGGCCTGGTCCGGGAGGCGCCGGTGCGGATCCACATGGTCAACTCGGGCAGCCTGGCCACCGCTATGTTCCCTGAAGCGGACGGCATGGTCGACTATGACGGCCACACCGCGATCGCCGGGGTGCCGGGGACGGCCGCGGCCGTGGTGCTCGGCTTCGCCGGGACCGAGGGCTCGGCCACAGGCGCGCTGCTGCCCACGGGACACGTCACCGACGTCATCGACGGCATCACCGTGACCTGCATCGACAACGGCATGCCGGTGGTGGTCGTGGCCGCGCCCGAGCTTGGCCGCACCGGGTACGAGACCGTCGCCGAGCTCGAGGCGGACACCGGACTCGGACAGCAGGTGCGGGCGCTGCGGCTGGCGGCCGGCCAGCTGATGGGTCTCGGTGACGTGTCCGCCGCCACCGTGCCGAAGGTCTCGCTCCTGGCCGCCCCGGCGGACGGCGGGACGATCTGCACCCGGACGTTCATCCCTGTCCGGGTGCACGATTCGATCGGGGTGCTCGGCGCGGTCAGCGTCGCCACCGCGCTGCTGCTCCAAGGCGCGGCCGGAAGCGACCTGGCCGCCGTCAAGCCGGGGCAGACGCGATTCGACATCGAGCACCCCACCGGGCACGTCGAGGTCGAAGTCGAAGTCGACCAGACGCGCCAGCCGCCGACGGTGATCCGCTCGGGAGTGGTACGCCCGCGCGGAAGCTCTTCGACGGCATTGTCTTCCCCCGGAGGATCCCGTGACGAGCCCGCAGGACCTCTCTGGGGCGGCGGCCACCCGGCCGCCGCTGCACGAGGTCGCCCACCTCGGGCACATCGAGCTGCTCACGCCGGAGCCGGAGGCGAGCCTGCGGTTCTTCGTGGACATCCTCGGCCTGACCGAGACCGACCGCGAGGGCAACTCGGTCTACCTGCGCACGTGGGACGACTACGAGCGGCACACCCTCAAGCTGACCGCGCACGACACCTCGGGCATCCGCCGGGTGGGGCTGCGGGCCTCGAGCCAGGCCGCCCTGGAGGCCCGGGTGGCGCGCAGCGGCAGCGCCGTCTACAACGCCACCAAGCACGGCGTCGGCGCGTTCAGCGAGGCGCTGCGTCAGGAAGTCACCCGGCGGTACGTCCGGGTCAGCGTGGGCGAGCCACAACCTCTTGATGGCTTGTTTGCGGCTGACGCTAACACAGGGCTATCGGGCCCAAAGCTCCTACACTGAGCTTTCATGTACGCCAAGACCAACCCGAGGGCGGGGCGGCTCACGCCACGGCAGAAGCGGATCTTCGCGATCGCCGGGGCGCTGGTGATCCTCGTGCTCGGCGGTCTGGGCGCGTGGGGGGTAGTGGCGCATGATTCCTACGGGGCTTCGGGGCATGGCTGCGTGAACCTCACCGTGCCGAACTCCACCGGCGGGTCCACCCTGCATTACTGCGGGCCGCAGGCGCGGTCGTTCTGCCAGGCCTCGTTCCGGTCGCAGGATCAGGTATCGCTGCGCGCCCGGCCTCAGTGCGTGCTGGCCGGCCTGGGACCCGCGAACCCCTCCGCGGGGTCCGCGGCGTCCAGGTAGCCCGGCGGCCTTCAGAGGTCGATGATGATCGTGACGGGGCCGTCGTTGACGAGGGAGACCTTCATGTCGGCGCCGAAGACGCCGGTCTCGACCCGGGCCCCGTGGTCACGCAGGGCCTGCACCACCGCGCCGACCAGGGGCTCGGCCACCGGGCCCGGGGCGGCGGCCGACCAGGACGGGCGGCGGCCCTTGGCCAGGTCCGCGTAGAGCGTGAACTGGCTGATGACCAGGAGCGGCGCGGCCACGTCGGAGCAGGACTTCTCGCCGTCGAGAATGCGCAGCCCCCACAGCTTGGCGGCGAGCCTCGCCGCCTGCTCCGGGGTGTCGTCGTGGGTCACGCCGACCAGGACGAGCAGCCCTGGCTGCTCGACGGCCCCGACGACCTCGCCGTCCACGGCGACGCTGGCCCGGCTCACGCGTTGTACCACTGCCCGCATAGCAGGGCAGGGTACCTGGCGCGCGGCGCGCGCCGGAAACGGGCAGACTGCGGGCATGACGATCTCTACGGAACACAATGACGTGAACCCCGTGGTCGCCGAGGTCGTGCGTTCGGGGTTCACCGAATCGCGGCACCGCGGCGCGGTCGCGGGCCTGGCCGCCGACGGATCCCAGGTGATCAGCGTCGGGCAGACCGGGGTGCCCTTCTTCCCCCGGTCAGCGAACAAGCCGCTGCAGGCGGCGGCCATGCTGCGCTGCGGGCTTGACCTGGACGGCGAGTTGCTGGCGCTGGCCGCGGCCAGCCACTCGGGCGAGGACTTCCACGTCGACGGGGTACGCAAGATCCTGTCCGGCGCCGGGCTCGCCGAGGACGACCTGCGCTGCCCGCTCACCTGGCCGCTCGACGCCGAGACCGCGCGCCGTCTGATCGCCCGCGGCCAGGGCATGTCCAGGATCCGGATGAACTGCTCGGGCAAGCACGCCGCGATGCTGGCCACCTGCGTGCTGAACGGCTGGCCGACGGCCGGGTACCTGGCCCCGGATCATCCGCTGCAGCAGGCGATCCGGCGCACCGTCGAGGAACTGGCCGGCCAGCGGGCGGCCGCCACCGGCGTGGACGGCTGCGGCGCGCCGCTGTTCGCGCTGACGCTGACCGGCCTGGCGCGGGCTTTCCGGGGGCTGGTCCTCGCCACCCCGGGCACACCTGAGCGCCGGGTGGCCGACGCCATGCGCGCGCACCCGGAATGGACCAGCGGCACCAGCCGCGACGAGCGGCGGCTAATCATGGGGTCCGGGCCGGCGCGGTCAAGATCGAAGACGGGGCGCACCGGGCCCGGACCCCGGTCACCGTGGCGGCGCTGCGCCTGCTCGGCGCCGTGGTCCCGGACGAGCTCGCCACCGTCCCCGTCATCGGCGGCGAGGCCACGGTGGGCGCCATCCGCGCGGTCAGCTTCGCCGAGTTTCGCCGGCTGGGGGCCGTAGGATGACGCGGTGAGCAAGAAGACCAGGCCGCGCCACGGCACCCCGGCCAGCAAGGCACCGGCCAGCAAGGCACCGGCCAGCAAGGCACCGGCCAGCAAGGCACCGGCCGGCAAGGAGCGGGCCACGCCCGGGCGGAGCGAGGCGGACGCGGTCGTCGAGCGGGTGCTGTCGAGCCTATGGACCGCGATCGCGGCGGGCGACCTGCTGTCCGCCGAGCTCGAGACCGCGTCCAGCATGGCCATCCCGGTCGTGGCGGGCCAGCTGGATCCCGCCGAGACGGAGATCTTCATCTCCACCGTGCTGGTGGACGCGGCGGTCCGCAGGCGGACGCCGGAGGGCGCGGCGCTGCTCCGGCTGCTCATGGCGCTGGGCACGCAGGACACCAAGCGGGCGGCCAGCCGGGCGCTGGCCGAACTGACCGGCGCCGGCGTCTACCCGCCGGAGTGGGTGACCGAGATCGGCAAGGTCGCCCCCGGCCAGGCCTGGCGCCGCTACGACGTGTTCGGCGACGACGAGGCCATCGCCGTGACGTTCGGCTACGGCGAGGCCGAGCACGGCATCGTGGTGCAGGTTGACCTGGCCGGGATCCCCGTCGCCACCGCAGTCGGCGTGTCCACCAACGCGACCCGCTTGATCGAGGCCATCAGCGGCGACCATGACGAGTTCGACCGGTCCGAGCAGATATCCCTGGCCAAGGCGCGCCGTCGGCTGCTCGGTCCGCTGGACCGGTCTGACCGTGACCCGGACCCGGCCCTGTCCCCGGACAGCATCGCGTACCTGCCGGTCGCCCGGTCCAGGGTCCGTCGGCTCCCGGCGGACGACACCGAGCCCGGCCCGGTGTTCACCGCGGCCGACCGCGCGGCCGCCGTCGACGAGTTCATGAAGGGCCCGCTGGCCGCTGAGGCCGTCACGGCCGACGAGGAGTCCACGCGGTTCTGGGCCGAGGTGCTCACCGGCTACAGCGGCCGCGTCCCCGGCGAGCCGCCGGCCCAGGTCGGCCCGCGCAAGCTCGCGCACATACTGCTCGGCCACGTGCCGAATACGTTCGTCCTGTCCCCTGCGCAGCGCGGTCATCTCGAGCCCACGGTGACCGCGTGGGTCCGCTGGTCCGCCGACCGCCGGGACCTGGGCGAGGCCGCCACCGCGGTGCTGGTGGAGCAGGTGCCCCGGGTGCTCAACCGGTTCGGTCAGGCCTATGACGACCCGGACGCGGTCGCGATCCGCGGCTACGCGTCCGGCCTGGCCGCCAGCGACGCCGACGTTGCCTGGCTCTCCGATAACGTCGGGCGCCGCATGTTCGCGCTGCCGTTGCCGGAGAGCCATGCTCCGCTGGACCTGGCGGACCCGGCTGACCGACGCCGTCTGGTCGAGGAGGAGTTCGGCGCGTGCACCCCGCCCGCCGGCCTGACCAGCGAGGAGTTCGTAGAGGCCGCGTACCGCGTCGTCGAGGAACTCTGGCACGACGAGGAAAGCCCCACCTTCAAGGCGGCCAGCCGCCTGTTCGCCGAGGGCGTCGCACGGCACGACGTCATCCACCGGCTGGCCGGGTCACCCGCTCCGACGATGGGCACATCGATCATCCGATGAGTTCCCCGGCGCCGGGTCGTTCTACCTTTGTGCAGCATTTGCTGCCGTGCCGGCGGGACGGCTGGTACCCGGAGAGCCTGGCCGGCATGGACCAGGTGGGGTCCCAACTCGCCGAGCCGCTGAAGCAGTCGCCGCTGTACGAGATGTACTCCCGTGTGGCGCCCCGGGTGGAGGACTGGCCGGTGCTGCTGGACAAGACCGGAGACCTGCTGCGGCAGGACTTCGACTGGTCGGCAGACATCGCGAAGATCAGCGCGCCGGCGATGCTGGTCTACGCGGACGCCGACGCGGTGCGCCCGGCGCACATCGTGGATTTCTACGCGCTGCTCGGCGGCGGGCTGCGCGACGCCACCTGGGACGGCTCGGCCCGGTCCGTGGCCAGGCTGGCCGTACTGCCGAGCCACACGCACTACGACATCTTCACCTCGCCCGACCTGGGATGCGCGGTCATCCCGTTCCTGGACGCCCCATCGCTCGAGCCGCCCGCGCCGTTCGGCCAGTGATTCGTCGCGGCGGTCCGGCTCTCATGGCCGCCAGCCGGGCGGGTCGTACGGCGAGTCGGTCCACAGCGGAGGCGGGCCGTAACCAGGCGGGCGTCCGTACCCCGGCGAGCCGCCGTACTCCCCTTCCTCCGATGGCCCGAACGACCAGGCTCTTTCCTCCCACCCTCCCGGCACGCGGACCCGGCGTGACGCGGCCATGGCCGTCAGCCGCCGGTCACGGTACCCGCTGGGCTTTTTGGGGCCGGGCCGGCGCCGCGCCGACATCCTGAGCACGAGTACCAGCACGGCCACGAACACACAGACGGCCGCCGCTGCGGTGATCACGACCTCTTCGAGGGTCATGGGCCCGGCCGCAGCCATGGCGGACACCAGCCGTCTGGGCATCGAAGGTTGCTGCCTTCCCCGCGGGAACGATCATTAGCCGTGGCCTGCGCGGCCGCCATGTCGACAAGCCGGGACGCCGGTGATCATTACGCCATCGTCGCCATGTGCCACGACCGACAGCCAGCTGACCACCCATGGCGGCCGCGCGTACCTGGCCCTACATCCTCGGGTACGGACAGCCGAACGGCCCGGCTCAACGTCCCCCGCGCAGGTAAGGACCCCGTAATACCTTCCGGCGCGGTTCGATTCGGCAGGACGGCGCATAGCCGGGCCAGCGCTGTGGTGTAGGCATGTTCGGGCGGCCGGCCGTAGCCGATCACCAGGCCCGCCCGCCCGTCGCCGTCCACCAGGTCGCCGGCCCCTGCGTCGCCGGCCCCTGCGTCGCCGCCGGCGCGATAGCACGACGGCACGCTCAAGGCTCGTTCGGGAAAATTCCAGCACCGCATGCAAGCCGGCCGCGATGCCGGTGACCTGCAGCCCCTGGCGGCGCAGGGCGGCGGCCAGGCGGTCGCGGCGGCGCCGGTAGGCGAGCCTGGCCCGGCGGATCTGCCGGTCGTAGCCGCCCGACGTGATGAACTCGGCCAGGGTCAGCTGGTCAAGCGCGGATGGGCCGGCGGCAAGCTCCGAGGTCACCGCGTCCAGCAGCCGTGGCGGAACGACCAGCCAGCCGAGCCGCAGGCTGGGGGCCAGGCTCTTGCTGGCCGTGCCGGCGTAGATGACATGATCGGGCGCGAGCGTCTGCAGGGCGCCCACCGGCTGCCGGTCGTAGCGGAACTCCCCGTCGTAGTCGTCCTCGATCACCACGCCGCCCCAGTCGGCCGCCTCCCGGCGGCGCCGCGGATGCAGGGTCACGCCCAGCGGGAACTGGTGCGCCGGGGTCAGCAGCACCGCGTCCGCCCCGGCGGCCTCGCCGATGACGGCACCCATGCCGTCGACGGGCAGCGGCCGCAGGCGCAGACCCTGCGCGGCGGCGATGTCGCGGTGGGCCTGGTGACCGTACGCCTCCACCGCGAGCGTGCTCGCTCCGGCGGAGCGCAGTGCGCGGCTGATACCGGCCAGGCCGTGTGCGAAGCCCGCGCAAATGACGATGTACGCGGGATCGGCGGTCACGCCCCGCGCCCGCGCCAGGTAGTCCGCCAGGGCCTCGCGCAGCCGCGGGAGCCCGCGCGGGTCCGGATAGCCGAGCAGGTGATCGGGGGCGGCGGCCAGGACCTTGCGGGCCGTCGTGAGCCAGGCCCGGCGCGGGAACGCGGACAGGTCTGGCACCCCGGCCCGCAGGTCGTAGCGGGGCACCGCCACCTCGGGACGGGCCGCGACCCCCACGCCGAGGCCGGGCACCCGGCGCGGCGCGACGGACGTACCCGACCCGGTCTGCGCGGTCAGCCATCCCTCCGCGACAAGCTGGCTGTAGACCTCGGCGACCGTGTTGCGGGCGATACCCAGGTCCGCGGCCAGGACCCGCGATGACGGCAACCGCGTACCCGGGCGTAGGCGGCCGGCCCGGACCGCTTCGCGCAGCGCGCTCTCCAGACCCGCTCGCACCCTGGTCCCGGAGAGATCCAGGTGCAGGTCCACGCCGCCTAGTTCGGCCGACCTGGCGCCTGCGGCGTCCCCGGCAGTCGCGGCATCGCTGGGAGTCGCGGCGTCTGCGGCGCCTGTGGCGGCGCTCGCGTTCTCGGCGTCACCGGCACTCGCGCCCCCGGCGGCGCTTGCGTTCTTGGCGTCACCGGCACTCGCGCCCCCGGCGGCGCTTGCGTTCTTGGCGTCACCGGCACTCGCGCCCTCGGCGGCGCTCGCGTTCTTGGCGTCACCGGTATCTTTGGCCCATGTTTCTGGCATAGAAATGGACCTTACCTTGGGCCGCTTGGTCCCATAGCGTGGTGGTTATGACGATCACGAACGAAACAACGCAGATCCCGGTCCGGCTGGCCTTTGACTCCTTCGCAGCCGGGTTCTCCCGGGCGATGGCGCACCTGGACCAGGCCGCGACCAAGGAACTCGACAAGGCCGAGATCGACCCCAAGCTCCGCGAGCTGATCCGGATCCGCGCCTCGCAGCTCAACGGCTGCGCCTACTGCATCGACATGCACACCAAGGACGCGCGGGCGATCGGCGAGACCGAGCAGCGCATCTACGGGCTGGCCGCGTGGTCAGAGACCCCGTACTTCACCGCGCGTGAGCGCGCCGCGCTGGCGTTCACCGAGTCGGTGACGCGCCTGTCCGACACTCACGTCCCCGACCAGGCATACCAGGACGTGGCCGCGGAGTTCAGCCCGCAGGAGGTCGCCGCGCTGGTCAGCCTCATCGTGACCATCAACGCCTGGAACGCGATCAGCGTCAGCACCCGCGCCTGGATTCCAGGCTCCTACCAACCGTAAGAACAAGTGAGCGTTTCTGTGGAAGGGCTTCCATGATCATGTAACTTCCGCGTCTCCTGAAGGGGTTTCTTTTCGTGATCATGAAGGCCGGCGTGCGCGGCTTTAGGGGCAGGGCATCATGGCTGGGTGCCGCATATCGCGCTGGTTACGCTGGTCGTCGGGGATTACGACGAGGCGATCGACTTTTACGTTCGGGTCGCGGGGTTCCGGCTGGTGGAAGACACCCGGCTGGACGAGCACAAGCGGTGGGTGGTGGTCTCCCCGCCGGGCGCCCGCGAGACCGGACTGCTGCTGGCCCGGGCCGCGACCGACGGCCAGCGCCAGCGGATCGGCGACCAGACGGGCGGCCGGGTCGGGCTGTTCCTGGCCACGGACGATTTCGACCGTGACCATGACCGGATGCGCGCCGCGGGAGTGCGGTTCACGCAAACGCCGAGGAACGAGCCCTACGGAAAGATAGCGGTCTTCGAGGACCTCTACGGGAATCGCTGGGATCTGATCCAGCCGGCCAGCTGACCGCGCCGGCTGGGAGCGCAGGCGGGCTCGGGTTGGGTTGAGTGGTGCGTGTGAGGCAGGTGGGCTCGCGTCAGTTGGTCAGCTGGTCAGGGGGCGGGGTGGGGGCGCCAGCTTGGCCGCTGGGAGTGCCCGGGGAGCTCGACGCGGCCGCCCGCCCATAGCAGGGCGGTCCACGGGTCCGATTCGGCCAGGTCGGCGGGCGCCTGCGGGAAGATCCGGGCCAGGACGCGGCGGCATACGTCGCGGGGCGGATCGAGGCTGAGGCCGAAGCCGTGGGCGATGTCGTTGCCGTGCAGCAGGGCCTCGTGGCACCCCATCCCGGCGAAGCCCTCCGGGTCGGCCATCCCGGCCGGGTGAAAGGCACGGACGTGCGCGCGAGACGTGCGCACCATCGAGGCCAGGACCCGCCCGCCGGTGACGGCGAATTCCAGCACCTCGGCCGGCGAGGCATCCTTCTCGGCCGTCGCGACGGCCCGGACGTAACGCCCGGTCGGCTGGACCGCGAGCTGCCAGGCGTAGGACAGCAGGCAATCACCGATGTGTTCGGCGGTATGCCAGCAATCCCATTCCAGGGTGCCCGCGGGCACCGACCAGTCCCGGTCGGTAATAGGCAGCAGCCCGCTCATCACACATGAGATCACACTGTCAAGGTCATCGGCGGTGACTGTCATGGTGGCTTCGAGCCTACGGTCATAACAGGCCGAGCACGAGCGGTTCACCAGGAGTCAGGATCCGCACCTTGGTGTCCCGGACGGGCCATCGGGCCTGAATCGCTCGGGGCCTAATGGCCTCGCCGCCGGGTCAGGAACCGTACTCGTCGTGGCGGCGGACCCAGAACTGCGGGTCACCGTCCGCGGGTTCGTCGCGGCCCTTGGGCACGAGATCCAGGGCCGCGGCCCGGCATGTGGGCGTGCTCGAGTCGGCCGGGCTGGTCGAGCGTGAGGTGCGCGGCCGCGATCACTGGCTGAGCGTGCGCTCGGCGGGACTGCGGCCGGCCGAGGAGTGGATCGCGGAGCAGGTGTCGTTCTGGTCGCTGCGCGCGGACGCGCTGGCGGCCAGGCTGGAACGCCGGAACCGTCAGCGGTGACCGGGCCGCGGGTCGCGGTGGTCCGGCGGGTGCTGCCCGCTCCCCCCGACGTCGTGTTCGACGAGTGGCTCGATCCGGTGGGCATGACCGAGTGGATGTGCCCGCAGCCGGCCCGGGCGGTCAAGATCGCGCTGGAGCCTTCGGTCGGCGGGTCACTTCGCATCGACATCGAGGACAGCGGGTCCTCGCTGTACGTGACCGGGAAGTTCGTCGAGCTGGACCGGCCTCGGCGGCTCCAGTTCACCTGGAGTTGCTCGGACTGGGCGGATCCTTCGGTGAAAAGCGAGGTCACCGTGATCCTGGAGGATCACGGCGCGGATGAGACGCTGATGACCATCGAGCACGAGCAGCTTCCGCCCGAGCAGGTGGACAGCCGCCAGCGCGGCTGGGGCGCGATCGCGGTGCAGCTGGGCGACGCGCTCGGCGCCCGCGGCGGCTGACGACCGCCGGCGGGTGCGGCTGCGGGAGGAGGGCGCATCGTTACCAGCCGGGGCGGATGGCCTGGCTGCGTGAGGCACGCGACCCAGCCTCGTTCGGCATAAAGATTGTGATGGGTGTGGCGGGTCAGCCTGGTCACGGAGCCGGGCCTTGACGTCGACCTTGAGGACCTTGCCGACCTTGGAGCGGGGCAGGTCCGGCCAGACCTCGACCTGCTTGGGCGCCTTCACGCTGCCGAGGCGCTCCTTGACGAAGGAGCGCACGTCGTCTTCGGTTACAGTCTGGCCGGGACGCAGTTGCACGACCGCGGTGACGCGCTCGCCCCATTTCTCGTCGGGCAACCCGACGACCGCGCAGTCCTGCACGGCCGGATGAGCGAGCAGGACCTGCTCGACTTCGGCGGAGTAGACGTTGAAGCCGCCGGTGATGATCATGTCCTTGGCGCGGTCGACGATGAACAGGTAGTTGTCCTCGTCGAGGTAGCCGATGTCCCCGGTGTGGTGCCAGCCGTATCTCGCGGCCTCCTCGGAGGCCTGCGGGTTCTTGTAATAGCCCGCCATGACCAGCGGGCCGCGGGCCACGATCTCGCCACGCTGGCCGGGGCCGAGCAGGTGGCCCTCGTCGTCCATGATCGCGACGGTGGTGAGCGGGGTGGGGCGTCCGGCCGAGGACAGGCGCTCGGTTGCGAGTGAGCCGTCTTCGCGGAAGTGGTCGGCGGGCGCCATCGTGGAGATCATCATCGGGGCTTCGGACTGGCCGAACAGCTGGCCCATCACCGGGCCGATTTTCTCCAGGGCTTCGGCGAGGCGGGTCGCGGACATCGGGGCTGCGCCGTACCACAAGCACTGGATGCTGGCCAGGTCGGCCGCTTTGAGGGCGGGGTGGTCGAGGAGCACGTAGATCAGGGTCGGCGGCAGGAAGGTGTGGGTGATCTTGTTTTTCTCGATCAAGGCCAGGAACTCGGTCAGGTCCGGCTTACCCATGATGACGATCTCGCCGCCGAGCGTCATGACCGGGAAGCACAGCACGCCGGCCGCGTGCGTGAGCGGCGCGAGGGCCAGGTACCGCGGGCGCGGGCGGAACGGGTAGCTCATCAGCGTCAGCGCGGACATCGTCTCGATGTTGTGGCCGGTGAGCATCACGCCCTTGGGGCGGCCGGTGGTGCCGCCGGTGCCGACCAGCATGACCAGGTCGTCGGGTGGTTCGGCCTGCCACGGTTCTCCGGGCAGGTCCGTGAGCCACTGCCTGAAGGGGGTGGCGCTGGGGTGGCTCTCCGGGCTCTTCGGGCTTTTTGGGGTCTTCGGGCTCTTTGGGGTCTTCGGGTCGCCGTCGAGGCAGACGAGTGTGGTGAGTTTCGGCAGGTCAGGCAGGATCTTGGTGACCAGCGGGGCGAAGGCGGCCTGGAAGATGAGGCATTTACAGTCGAAGAAGTCGAGCAGGTCCCGGTTTTCCGCCGCCTCGTTGCGCGGGTTGACCGGGCACCACACCGCTCCGGCCCGGGAGATGCCGAACACGCAGCTGAACGCGACCGGGTCGTTCGCCGACAAGATCGCGACCTTGTCGCCGGGACGGACCCCGGACCAGTCAAGCGCGCGGGCGATCCGCCAGGAGAGCGCCTGGACGTCGCCGTAGGTCAGCGTGCGCCCGGCCGCGGTCAGGCAGGGTGCCTCCGCGCCCAGGGAGGCACCCTTGTCCAGGTAGTCGGTCAGGCGCACGCTGCTCGTCCTTCTTTGGTGCTCAGTGATGGACGGTGAGGTTCGGCTCCATGACCAGGCCGAAGCTGCGCAGCACGCCGAGCAGTTCGTGGTGGCCGAAGGCCTGGCAGCCGGACGCGAAGCCGACGCGCTTGGGCGGCTGCTGCAGCAGCGAGTACGCCCCGTACGCCTGCATCAGGCCGGTCTGCTTGTAGTTGGAGTTGCCGTGGATCACGCAGTGCGCGCGGCCCAGCGGGCCGGACGCGTGCACCGAGTCCAGCGAGGTGTTGATCCGGGTGGCCTCCCGCGGCGGCATCTGGTTCATCACGCCGGCCGCCTGTTCGGTCAGCACCCGCAGCTTGTCCGCCTCGGGCATGCCCTCGATCTGCTCGAGGACCGCCTTCACGATCTGCGGGACGCCCAGCATGAGCGCGCGGTTGAACACGCCGCCCAGCGCCTTGACGTTGGCCACCCGCGGGTCGCGCTTGAACCATACCGGGTGCGAGGTGCCGCCCCAGGGCAGCGCCAGGCCGGTCTCGTGCTGGCCGGGGATCGTCACGTCGTACAGGCCGGCGTCGGCGGGCCACTCGACGTACCGGTTCTGCTCCAGGTAGTACGCCTTGGCCAGGGCCGCGTTGACCAGGATCGTCCGGGTGGAGGCGATGGTGGGCATGCCCTTCCAGAAGACCAGGATGTCAAGCGTGTCGACGCCCGGCTTTTCCAGGCAGAGCTGGGCGGCGATCTCGCCGGTGGTGTACATCTGGGCGATGCCGGGCGCGAGCAGCAGGCCCTGGCCGGCCATCCGCTGGCCGTAGTTCTCGTCGCAGGTGATCAGCCAGTCTTGCTCCCCGGTGGTGTCCAGGTAGTGGCATCCGGCGTTGATGCTGGCCTCGACGACCTCGCGGCCGTACTGGGCGAACGGCCCGACGGTGTTGCAGACCACGCTGGCGCCCTGGAAGAGCTCGGTCAGCGGTTCGACGTCGTGCGCGACCTCGACGATCTCGTGCTCTACCGTGTCGATGCCGGGCACCTTGTCCAGCGCTTCGGCGATGCGCGCCTTGTCGCGTCCGGCGGCGACGAACGGCAGGTTGAACTCACGCAGGTACTCACAGACCAGGCGGCCGGTGTAGCCGGAGGCGCCGTAGACGATGACGGGCTTGCTCATGGTTGTCCTTTCTCACATGCCCATGCCGCCGTCGACGGGCAGCCCGGCGCCGGTGATGAAACGAGATGCGTCGGAGGCCAGGAAGACCACGGCATCGGCCATGTCCGCGACCTCGCCGAGGCGGCCATGCGGGGTGAGCCCGACCACGGCGCCGACGCACTCTTCCACGCTCGGGAACAGCCCGAGCGTCACCATGTCCTGCGCGAGCTGGTTGCCCATGTCGGTGGGAACCAGCCCCGGGTAGATGCAGTTCACCCGCACGCCGTAACCGAGTTTGCCCGATTCCATGGCCGCCACCCGGGTCAGCCGGTCGATCGCGGACTTCGTCGCGGAGTAGATGGCGATGCCGGGGAAGGCGATGGTGGCGGCGACCGACGCGATGTTGACGACGGCGCCGCCGCGGCCGGCCGGGCCGCCGGGGCGCATGGCGCGGAAGGCGTGCTTGATGCCGAGCGAGGTGCCGAGGATGTTGACCTCGAGCATTGTGCGGATGTCATCCGGGTCGAGGTCGACGACCAGGCTGGAAATCTCGACGCCGGCGTTGTTGACCACGATGTCCAGGCCGCCGAGTTCGGCGATCGTGCCCTCGATGGCCCGCTCCCAGCTGGCGTCGTCGGTCACGTCGAGGGGCAGGAAGGCGGCATTGCCGCCGGACTTCTTGATCGCGTCGGCGGTGGCCTCGCCGAGTTCTTCGCGGATGTCGCCGATGACGACGGCCGCGCCGGCCCGGGCCAGCGCCTCGGCCATTCCGGCGCCCAGACCGCGCGCCCCGCCGGTGACCAGGGCCTTGCGTCCGGTCAAGTCGTACACACTCATGTGGCATCTCCTCCTTGAGACGGCGCCGGCCCCGCCCTGTGCTGGCTGTTTCCTTGGCTCTTGCCGGGCAATGCGACGTAGGTCACAGCGTAACGAAATCTGGACAGTCGTCAAGACTTTCTTGGACGGTTGTCAAGTTTGTTCTGGGCGGTGCGCGCTGTCCGATATACAGTTGGTTCGGGGCTCGCAAGGCGCGGGCGATTCAGAGCCGACGGGAAACTTGCCGTGACCGACGTGGACCAGGTGGCCTCGGTGACCGCCGTGGCCCAGGGGGCTCCGGCGTCTCAAGGGGCTCCGGCGTCTCAAGGGGCAGAGACGAACCGGGAGCGGATCTCGCGGCGGCAGGTTGACAAGTTCGCCGAGCGGCGGGCGCAACTCGCCGACGCCGCGCTGCAGACGCTCGCGGAACTCGGCTATGCCCGCACCAGCCTGCGCGAGATCGCGCAGAACTCCCAGTTCTCCCACGGCGTGCTGCACTACTACTTCAGCGACAAGGAAGACCTGATCACGCACTGCGTGCGCCAGTACGAGGCTGCCTGCGTGACTCGCTACGACGAGATCGTGGCCACGGCGGGTTCGGCCGAGGAGCTTAGGCGGGAGTTCAGTGCCGCGATGGCGCAGACGCTGCGGACCGACGCGCCGATGCACCGGCTCTGGTACGACCTGCGTAACCAGAGCCTGTTCGAGGAGTCGTTCCGCGCCGACGTGCTGGAGATCGATAAGCGGCGCGAGGAGATGATCTGGCGCGTCATCAGCCGGTACGCCGAGTTCGCCGACATCACCGTGGCGGTTTCCCCCGGCGTCGCCTACGCGATCCTCGACGGCTTGTTCCAGCAGGCCCTGCTGCACCAGCTCGCCGGGAACGAAGGCGCGGCCGAGGAGTTGCGGGCGAACGTGGTGCGCGTGCTCGACACCCTGGTCCCCTGAACCCCATCCGTTCGCACCCTTCATGATCGCGAGGCGTCTGCCTGAGTAGCTCGTGGGCCCCAGGCGGCTGCCGATTGCATGCGGGCGGCTGCTGATAGTCGGCGCGCGGCTTCTAGGGGGCGGCATACGATGCCTCACTGGTCCCATGAAACCCAGCCCGCACACTATTCGCTCATAAGTTCGTGACACATAAGGTTTTTCGTGGAAGATTCGAGCTCTATGGAGGATTTGGGCAACTATAGGGAGTTTGATCAAATCCACTATCTTGAAGTGCCCGGTTCGTAGGCTCAAGATCGAAGCTACGTTCGCCCTATGACATAGCATGGTCATCAGCCGTGCGCCGCGCAGCCATCTCCGCCAAGCGGGCAACGTCGTCCGGGGACATTCCCGCCGCCCGGTACAACACTTGTAACCCCGAGGCCGCCGTCACTTCCCCGCGGCGCATGAAGGCTGGCCGCCGGATCCAGGCGGCCGGCCTGGCTCGGACCCACGCCAGGCGTGGCGCTCCGCCCGCCGCCACCTGTCGCGGCGCAGGGTAGATCAGCGTTTCCGACGGCAAACAGGCCTCTTCACGAGGGGAAAGCGGCCCAGTGACTTCACGGGATTAAGGGCACGCGGTTACTGTACAGTAATCATCCGGCACGACGGGGACACTGCAGTGATCAGGAAACAGCAGCAGCGCAAGAACCAGGAATGGCCCGGCCCGGTCGTTGTCCGTGGCCATGAGAAAGTCATTGCGCCTGACCAGATCAAGGAGACCCTCTCGCAGCATGCGCATGATCATTTCGCAATTGTGAGGGAAGGACGGCGTGACTCCTTGGACAGGACGAACGGCTGGGGTGCGTGGTTAGGGAATACCTCGACAGCGATCTCGGGTCCGGTGAGGCGAACGGCGCGTAGGCGCCGCTACCCCTTAAGGCTTCCTCGCGACCCCGCCGAACGCGTCCACTTCGGCAGGCGGACCGCCTTCCGAAGCTTCGGGCCGCCATCGCGGGCACGAGACCACGCCGGGTTCGACCAGCTCGAGGCCGTCGAAGAAGCTGGCGATCTCCTCGGGGGTACGCTGCACGTACGGGATCGCGCCGGTTTGGTTGTAGTCCTCCGTGGCCTGCTCGATCTGTTCCCGGCCGATGACGCTGGTGCCGTCATTGAGGGACAGGTAGCTGCCGGACGGCAGGGCATCCATCAGGTTGCGCACGATCGAGCGTGCCTCACCGGTGTCGGTAACGTGTCCCATAATGCCGCTGAGGATCAGCGCGATGGGCTTGGCGAAATCCAGCGTCTTGGCGGCCTCTGCCGTGATCTGGTCAGGTTCGCGCAGGTCGGCGTGGACGTAGGCGGTGGCACCTTCCCGGGTGCTGGTCAGCAGGGCACGGGCATGCGCCAGCACCATCGGGTCGTTGTCGACATACACGATGCGGGCCTCGGGCGCTATCCGCTGCGCGACCTGGTGGGTATTGTCCGCTGTCGGCAGTCCGGTCCCGATATCGAGGAACTGCCGGATTCCCGCCTCCCCGGCCAGGTAGCGGATGCTGCGGATCAGGAAGCCCCGGGAGGCGCGGGCGACGTCGCGCATGCCCGGGAACGTCGCGAGCCACGCGTCACCGGCCGCGCGGTCGACGGCGAAGTTGTCCTTGCCGTCGAGCCAGTAATTCCAGATCCGGGCCGAGTGCGGCACGGTGGTGTCGATCCCGGTCGCGGCAGTGTCCAGTTCTTCCAGCCCGCCTGGGACTGCCGAACGGTCGTCGGTCATCTGAGAATCCTTGAGGGGGTTGTGGGTCTGCCTGGTTCAGGAAAGCACTACCTTATCCGGTTGTCTTCCCGGTCATCCCTCCGGGAGGATAGCACCGCGTGAACCTTTACCGCCGGCGTGCTAGATCTCCCGGGTGATCTCGGCGAGGAACCTGGCTGTGCGGTCTGGTGTCAGAGCCTGGGTGCTCAGCTCGTTCATGACCTCCCGGTAGTGGTCGACGTCCTCGCGGCCGTCCAGGTACAGCGCGCTGGTGAGCTGCTCGATGTACACGACGTCCGGCAGTTCTGGTTCAGCGAAGCGCATGGCGACCTCGGCAAGGCGCTCCAGCTGGGCGCGCATCACCGCGCGGCCGCCCACCGCCCGCCGCAGTACAGCCTCGTCCATCACCGACCACACCTGCGGCAGCTCGGGGCTGGTGAAGATTTCCTGCCGCTTGAGCCGCAGGCTTACCCGGCGGTCGATCTCGTCGGCAGGCGCGGTCTTGTGGCCGAGCAAGGTGACGGCGCGGGCGTAGGCCTCGATCTGGAACAGGCCGTGCACGAACTGCAGCTCGAAGGTGCGGATGACCGAGGCGGCGCCCTCCAGGCCCAGGTACTCCTCGAACCAGTCGGGCAGCAGGTCACCGTACTTGGACCACCAGCCCGGAGCGTTCGCGTGCCGGGCAGATGCCAGCATCCTGGCCCGCACCTGCTCATCGGTTATGCCGTACAGGGTGAGCAAGTCGGCCACGTCCCGGTCCTTGAATCCCACCCGGCCGTGCTCCATGCGGCTGATCTTGGAGCGGGACGCCCGGATCTCATACCCCGCCCGGTCGGGCGTCACGCCAGCCGCCTCCCGCAGGCGGCGCAGCTGGGTGCCGAGGATCATGCGCAGTACCTTTGGCCCCCGTGGCTCATCCGCGCTGCCGGGCGGCGGCTCGCCCAGCGGACCATCGCTCATCTCAGCTCCCGGACCGGGCGGACCAGCGCCCGTCGCCTCCCCGCCCACGACGCCAATGGTAGCCCGCGAGATAAAGCTGGCGCATGAGCCAGAAGCGCATAAACCTGACCAGGCATTCCGGTGTGCAGCCGCCAAACGGCACCGCGCTGACCGGGTCTGCAGCGGTCACGCGCAAGAGTCCCGGGGGCATCCGGAACCGCCGCGGCTGCCACGCCACCGCGTCAGGCCGCCAGACGGGCGGCCTGACGCGATGGTGGCGCTGGCACCCGGGTACAGGTCGTCGAATTCGCCGTTCTTCGTCCCGGTCAGGAACGCCCCGATCTCGGCGCGGGTGTAGACGAGGGCCGGCCCGGAAGGGTCACGGGAGTTGCGGACAGCGATCGCCCCGCCAGGCAGCTCCGCTACCTCAACGCAGCATCCGCTGGGGTTGCTGGCCTGGCTCTTCCGCCATTGCGCCACCGGCAGCTCACTAGCCGGGGTGCCGTTCCGGACCTGCATCGCTTCTCTCCTGAATCTCGCGGGGGAACGCAACGTGAGCGGGCGGCACCGCTGGCTATCATTGCACGGCCCATCCTAGCA
>WNFD01022828.1_pt1 | contig 23998 bp, 20 predicted proteins | sample 5400491 | NCBI WGS metagenome assembly WNFD01 (sample SAMN13153343, study PRJNA577476) | soil metagenome | isolation source: 120 cm saprolite under Douglas fir tree site 2 hole 2 replicate 2 | place: USA:California | collected 2015-04-18
CTGGCAGTGATCGAGGACGCCTGTCAGGCGCACGGTGCCGTGTGGCGAGGGAAGCGAGCGGGAAGCTTCGGGCTGGCCGCGGCCTTCAGCTTCTACCCGGCCAAGAACCTGGGCGCCTTCGGTGACGGCGGCATGCTGGTGACCGGGTCACCAGAGCTGGCCGACACCGCCCGACTGGTTCGGAACTACGGACAACGCGTGAAGTACGAGCATGAGGCGACGCCCCTCAACCGCCGCCTCGACACGCTGCAGGCGGCGGTGCTTCGGGTGAAGCTGCCGCACCTCGATACCTGGAACGATGGCCGCCGCCAGCTGGCGGACCGCTATCGCGAACGGCTCGCCGACCTACCGATCGACCTGCCGCCCGCGGAGGAGGGTCGGCGTCACGTCTACCACCTGTTCGTCATCGGGGTGGACGGTCGGGAGCAGCTGCGTATCGCCCTGGCCGCCGCTGGGATCGAGACCGGCATTCACTACCCCATCCCACTCCACCGCCAGCCGGTGCTGGCGACACTGGGTTACGGTGTGGGGAGCTTTCCGCAGACCGAGCGGCTGGCGGCCCGCAGCCTGTCTCTGCCCATGTATCCGGAGCTCCCGCCAGATCAGCTCGAGTACGTGGCGGCGTCGATCCGGCACTGGCTCCATGGCTGAGGCGACGGCGCTGGGCAAGGAACTCACTGCGTGATGGAAAGCCCTCACAACGCAGACGTCGTCATTACCGCTACCTATAACGAAGCCGAAAACCTTGCCACCCTGGCGCCCCAGGTCCTCGTGCACGGTGTCTTCGACCTCTCGGTTGTGGACGATAACTCTCCTGACGGGACCGGCAAGGTTGCCGACGATCTCGCTGGTCGCACACCTGGACGGATCAGCGTCTTGCACCGCCCCGAAAAGCAGGGTCTCGGACCAGCCTTGCTTGCCGGATACAAGCGAGCGCTGGCCGCGGGCTACGAACGCATTTACCAGATGGATGCCGACCACTCGCATGACCCGAGTCTGCTTCCGCAGCTCCGCCAAGCGCTGGAGCGAGCGGACGCGGTCATCGCGTCTCGTTACGTCAGCGGGGGGCGCACCGTGGGCTTCTCCAGGCGGCGCCACCTGCTGAGCCGGTTGGGCTCAGCCTATGCCGGCCTGCTCCTCGGTCTCCCTGTACACGACCTGACCGGCGGGTACAAGGGTTTCCGCCGCCAGGCGCTGCTGGCCCTGCATCCGGAAAGCATCCGGTCCAGTGGGTACGCCTTCCAGATCGAGGTGACCTACCTGCTCACCCGTGGAGGCTTCCGCGTCGGTCACCGCCTCCCTGCGCCTTGCCCAGATTACTCCACGTCCCATCCCGACCGGTCACGTCTGAGACTTCAGCCGCAGGCGTCGGTGCCCGGGCCCTCCAGGTCGTAAATCCGGATCGTCTCCTCTCCCCGGCTGACCCTCAGCGTTTGATCGCGCAGGGCTAACATGCCGCCGTAGTCGAGATCGAGCCCATTCGCCTCCTCCAGGAATTGCACCCGTGACCAGCCGGCGGGGTCGTCAAACACTGCCACTGGCCGGCCACACCCAATCAGTTGCTCAAAAACCGAGCTCTTGCTGTTGATGAGGGCGTGCCCATCGACGACCACCCAGCGGGCGCCCTGCAGGCGGAGACTCCCGATGGTGGCGTCGGCCCCTGGCGTAATGATTCGGTGTGCCGGATCCAGCCCGACGTTGACATTCCAATGCCGTTCCGTATAGATCACCAGGTCCGGAGCGCGGGTCGCCACCATCGGCCCCGGGTGGGAGGCCAGCCAGCGACCGGCTGCCCCGGTGCCGCTGGCCTCTCGAGCCGGACCGCTTCCGGTCCAGCCGGTGACCAGGAATGCTCCGCAGACAATCAGGGCCATGGTCCACCGGAGGGCTGGCCGTTCCAGCAAGGTGACGGCCCGGGCCACGACGAGTGCCCCAAACACCACGCACACGACGATGGCCCGCGGGACCTTGTCGTGGGCCGCCGTGTAGAAGAGAAGCGACCCCATCAGGCTTCCCGCGGCGATTGCCGCCAGGGGATCGAGTTTCTTCCAGTTCCAGGTGAGCGCCGCCATGCCAACCGCAGCCGCCACGATGATCGCCGGGCCCGAGAACTCCCAGAACGTCCGGGGATAGAAATCGAGAAACGCGAATGGGAGCGCGACTGTCCCATCAGAGCGAAGAACGTGATTCTGGAGTTCCGCGGGCAGCCGGAACCAGCTGAGGCTTCTGCCGGCAAGGGCCAGCCCGTAGATAACCGCCAGGGCGAGGAGCGGCACGACGACGCAGAGGCTCGCCAATCGGCCTGTGGGCGCCCGGGGGGGCACATCATGGCGCAGGTACCACCACCCCAACCACACCAGCACTGCCAGGAGCGGCAGGAGGACCGGGACCAGGCGGTAGCTGAGGCTCAACGTCGGGAGGAAGACGCCCAGCGTCAGGAGCACCAGGCCTCTCGAGGGCCGTCCATCCCACCAGCGGTCGATCAGATAAAGCACGATCGCCACGCCGGCCAGGCCGGCTGCCTCGGCCACGATCCGGTGCCCGTAGATGATGCCGAGTGGCACGGCTCCGGCGAAGGTACCAGCGACGGCCGCCGCCGGGGCGCCCCATCGTCGCCAGGCCAGTGCCATCAACACCATCACCATCACCACCCCCGCCAGGCCGCTGAACCACGTCAGATTCTCCGGAGAGACGCCGGCGGCCATCAATGTCCCCAGGATCAGATCGTGCCCGAGCTTCCAGTGGCGGCCAAAGATCGACACATGGAGGTTTCCGTGACGAAGTTGAGGCCACACGCCTGGGTGGGTGAGGAGCGAAACCAGGAAACGCCCGGTCGTCGCAGCCCAGCCTTCGTCGTACGCGACGGGGCCGCTCCCCGGTAAGCCATCGAGACGGAGACCCACCGTCAGCAGCAACAGGGCGCCGACGCCCGTCAGACTCGCCAGGCGGCGAGCGCGTGGGGGAAGGAAAGTCTGTCGGGCCGGCGCTGGCGGCGCCCCGATGCGAGGGACATCATGGCGTTCCACAACTGCTTCGCGAAGCGCGGCAAGGGAACGGCCAAGGACCATGGGCGGCTCTTCAGGCCCGGACGAGACGGCCTGGCTCAGGCTCGGTGGCCGCCGCCGCCTCCTGAGGTGCCGAGATGGGAGAGGCATGGTGTTCCGGCCAGCCCTGCTGGAGGATGTCCAGCCGGCTGTAGACGGCCAGTCGGGTGCCGACGATGTGGAAGATCGGTCGATCCAGCTGCGGGGAGAGCTCGGTCACGACGCGATAGATGCCGGGGTAGTAGAGGTAGTCGTCCCAGACGATGGTGCCGCGGTCGGACAGGAGGCGCAGGGCGGCTTCGGTGTCGGACTTCACGTAGTCGTAGCTGTGGCTTCCATCGATGAAGACGAGGTCCATCGTTCCGAAGTACGGCGAGAAATCGAAGGTGGCGGAGTCGCCAAACAGCTGCGTGATCCGGGCCGCCTCAGGGGTCCCCCGGAACCTGGCCCCGCGGTTCCAGACGACGAAATATTCGGGGTCTGTCACCTGGTAGCGGAGCTGGTGGACCGCATCCAGGCTGGGCAGATCGAGCGTGAAGACCTGCGCATCTGGGTTGTTGTGCGCTACCACCCAGGTGGTCTGGCCGAGATACGTCCCGATTTCGAAGACCGTCCGGCATTGCAGCAGTCTGCCCATAGCAGCCAGCACCAGCCGGCAGTGCCGGGTCACGTCACCCTCGACCAGGGTGGTATCCACCCCGAGGTCTGGCAGATCCACATTCGTGACATTGGGAGCCAGGAACCGCTGCAGCTCGATCCAGAGGTGGCCGAGCAGACGGTACCGGGCGCCCTGTCCGCCCGTGAGCATCGTCCGCACCAGGCTGGCCGAAATCGACCCGATCAGGCTCCGGTTCGCCCAGAGCTGTGAACTCAACCGCTGCCCGTTCAGGCGGCGGGCCAGGGCACCGGGCGTCAGGCGCAGCAGCTCCGCCTGCTGGGCCTGATCGCGCGCCGGCTGGGCAAGGCCAGACTGCTGCACTAATCCGAACATAGTTGGCGCGGGCCCGGCGCTCAAGAGGACAATCTGCCTGCCGGCAAAGCGATGTCCCGGCCCTGGGCCCGCCGACCGGGACAGGCCGCCAGGCAGGTGGGACGGGTAATGGGGCGCGCAGGACGGGCACCCCGCCGCCGCGGGCGCGGTTGCCCATTTCGGCAGCCCGCCGGCGGCCCGTAGCCTTGAAAGTAAGTGGCCGGATCGCGCTTGTCGAGGTATTCCGCCCGATGAATAGGCAACCGACCGTAGTGATCGGCGCCGGCCCGTACGGGCTGTCGGTCGCCGCGCACCTGGAAGCGGCTCGCCTCCCCATGCAGGTGTTTGGCAAGCCAATGGAGTTCTGGCAGGGCATGCCGCGCGGGATGAAACTCCGGTCCGCCTGGAGCGCGAGCAGCCTGTCGGCGCCGGGCGGCGCCTACAACCTGGACAGTTACCGCACCGCCGTCGGCGCGCCCCAGCAGCTGCCGATTCCGCTGCCCTTCTTCATCGACTATGGCCTGTGGTTCCAGCGCCATGCCGTCCCGGACGTCGACCCCACCTACGTCGACTCGGTGACGGTCGATGATGGCGGGTTTCGAGTCGGCCTGGTTGATGGGCGCAGGCTGACCGCCGGCCGGGTGGTGGTGGCGGCCGGCATCGACAAATACGCCCATGTGCCGCCGTTCGCCAGCGGTCTTCCCGAGTCGGTGGCCTCTCACACCCGGGCTCACCACGACTTCGGCCTTTTTCGCGGGGCGACGGTCGCGGTCGTCGGGGGCGGGCAGAGCGGCATCGAGTCGGCCGCCCTGCTGAACGAAGCCGGCGCCCAGGTGGAGCTGATCGCGCGCGGACCGATCCGGTGGCTCAAGCTGCACGACTACCGCGGTCCGGGCCGGCGGCTGCTCTATGCCCCTAGCGACGTGGGTCCTCCCGGCCTGAACTGGCTGCTGCATTTCCCGCTCGTGTTTCGCCGATTCCCGGTCAGGACTCGGAAAGCCATCACCCGGCGAGCGGTTCGCCCGGCAGGGGCGCGCTGGCTGATCGGCCGCGTCATGGGCCAGGTGCGAATCACCACTCAGACGGAGGTACTCCGAGCCACCCACGAGCCTCCGGGCGCCTGTCTCCAGCTGAGCGACGGTACCACCCGCCTGGTCGACCATCTCTTCCTGGCCACCGGCTACCGTCCCAATGTGCAGAGGCTCCCCTTCATTCCGCCCTCGCTGGCCGGGCGCATCCGCCAGCGCGACGGGTTCCCGGTCTTGAACCGGTGGCTGGAATCGTCGGTGCCCGGCCTGCACTTCGTCGGCGGGCTTGCCGATCACAGCTACGGGCCGATCTGCCGCTTTGTATCGGGTGCGGACGTGGCCGCCCGTCAGATCACGACCTACGCCCGGCGCGTGCCGTCTGGGTGATCACCCAAAACGACGTCGGTGCCGTGGTCCTGGGTGGCGACTACCAGGGCCTGGGGATCGTCCGCAGCCTCGGCCGTCGCGCGGGTGGACAGCCTGCGGGATCAGGACCGCTCGGTCGAGCTGCTGGTCGACATCGGGAATCGGCTGCATCTCGACGGCTGGGTGCTGTACCCGACCCGGGAGGAGACGGTGGCCGCCATCTCCCGCCACCGGGTGAGGCTGCGGGAACAATTTCGGGTCCCCACGCCGGGCTGGGAGACCGTCCGGTGGGCCTGGGACAAACGCAATACATATGGGCTGGCGGAACAGCTCAGGATCCCCATCCCGCGGACGTGGTATCCCCGCGACCTGACAGACCTGCGTGACATTGCGACCGCGCTGCCCGTGGCCATCAAGCCCGCCATCAAGGAGCACTTCCTGTATCCGACCAAGGCGAAAGCGTGGAAGGCCGAAACGACAGCCGAGCTGGAAGTGCTCTTCCAGCGCGCCCGCACCATCGTCGGCCCTGGCGAGATCATGGTGCAGGAATTCATTCCGGGTGCCGGAGCGCAGCAGTTTGCCTTCTGCGCGTTCTTCAAAGATGGCCGAGCCGTCGGCCAGATGACCGTGCAGCGACTGCGGCAGCATCCACCGGAGTTCGGACGCGCCAGTACTTTCGTGGAGACCACGGACGTCCCCGTGCTGGAAACCCTGTCGCAGCGGCTGCTCAAGGCCATCGACTACTACGGCCTGGCCGAGCTGGAGTTCAAGCTCGACCCGCGCGATGGGGAATACAAGCTGCTCGACTTCAACGCCCGCACCTGGGGGTACCACTCACTCGGCTGGCAGGCGGGCGTTGACTTCCCATACTTGCTGTTCGCGGACCAGGTCGGAAGGGCACCGGATCCATGTCGAGCCCGGGTCGGAGTGCGCTGGGTCCGCATGTTGACGGACCTACCCACCGCGCTGACCGCGATAGTCAAGGGCGAGCTCGATTGGCGATCCTATGTACAGTCGATGCAGCGACCCCACGCCGAGGCGGTCTTCAGCAAGGACGATCCGATACCCGGGCTGGTCGAGGTCGCGCTGCTGCCATACCTCTCGGTAAAGCGCGGCTTCTAAGCCGGAGCCTTTTAGGCGGCGTTAACCACGATCGGCGGACTGGTGGCGCTCAGGCTGGCGTCGGCTGGATCCGTCGCCGTGATGGTCTGGCCGGCGGAGCCGGGGGTTGGGGTCACGAGGGTGACGGTGAAGGTGTGGCTGCCGGCATCCGCGCCGGTGAACTGGTAGTCAGCCGGCAGCTGGGCCAGGGGATCGCTGCTGCTGAACTGGACGGTCCCGGTATAGCCATCGGCCACGTTTCCAAAGGCGTCCAGGAGGGTGACGCCCAGGTCGAACGGCTGGTTCGCCGTCGCGCTGGCCGGCGTGGCGAGGCTGAGACTGGCCGCGCTGGCCGCATGAATGGTGACGGTCAGGGCGCCGGTGATGCTGGGAGCCGCCGTGTCCGTCCCGGAGAGTGGCGCGGAGCGGCCGTCGCCGCAGCCGACGTCCAGGCACTCGGCGCCTGGGAACAGGTGCTGCTGAAGTAGTATGGCGACCCGGCGGGGGGCAGGCTGGTCCGGGTGCGTGTCGGGTGTCCAGTAGTCGTCGTAGTATTGGTGCAGCTGCTCGCTGACGGATGCCGCCTCTCCGGGAGCACAGCTCATGACGGCGTCCCGATCACCAATCGTTCGCGGGTGATTCCGCCCACCCGATAAAAGCGCCGGACGAGACGGGCGGCGGCCACCTGGGCCGGACGGATTCTGACCACGTCGGCCCCTGCCAGTCCTAGGGTGAGTCGACCGGTCCTCGGATCGCGCTCCCCGCAAACGCCGAAAGCGGCAATCCATGTTTTCGGGCAACCCGGACCACGGCCCGCCCTTCACTGAAGCTATGCTGGCCGAAGCCTTTAGGGCTGACCACGTGCAGATGCTGGGTACGGGCGCGCGGTTCGAAGATGAACGGAATTCCCCGCGCCGCCACCCGCAGGCCGAGATCCGTGTCCTCGCCCCCGTACTCACGGAACGACTCATCCCAACCGCCGACCTCGAGCCACGTCTGACGGCGAATCGAGAAGTTGCCCCCCCAGACGTGCCAGGAGGCCGCGCCCTCGGTCCGGAGCTTCGACATCGCGCCCCGCCGGGCGCGCTCGTACACCAGCGACGCGCCGCCAGCGTCATGGCCGGCGGCGAGGGGATAATCGCCCTGTACCAGCACCACGCCATGGCGTTGGTGGGCTTCGAGGTGCGCGGCGACCAGCTCGACTGAAGCCAGCTGGTCGTCACCCAGCACGATCAGGACTTCGTGGCGCGCCAGGCGGCCAGCGACGTTTGCCGCAGCCACGGCTCCCCGGTTCTCCTGCACCAGCCATCGCAGCGGGTAGGTGGGGCGGAGTCCCGCCAGCGCCTCGGCCGTGCCGTCGGTCGATCCGTCTACCGTCACGATCACTTCGTAGCGGTCGGGCGGGACGGACTGGCGCTCCAGACTGGCCAGGGTCTGCAGGAGCAGCGCCCGACGGTTGTAGGTGGGGATGGTGATGGACGCAAAAAGGCCGGTTTTCGGACCGGCATTCACGGCGACGGCCGGGATGTCAGCAAGGGAGAAGACGGTCTGCACAGCGCGCTCCTAAGTCGGATAGTTTCGTTAGTACGCGCCGCGGCAGCTGAGGACGACGAAGATGGTCCTGACCAGAATCCAGGCGTCCAGCCCGAAGGACTGGCGGCTCACGTACTCGCGGTCGGCAGCCATCCACCCTTCGACGGTGCCGTCCGAACGGCCCCGTATCGCCCACAGGCAGGTCAGCCCCGGCTTGGCCTTGTGCCTGATCAGGTCCTCAGACCTGAACTGTTCGACGTGCGCCAGGATACACGGCCGCGGACCGACCAGGCTCATCTCACCCTTCAGCACATTGACGAGCTGGGGCAGCTCGTCCAGGCTGGTGCGCCGCAGCACCCGACCCACCCGGGTCACCCGGGGATCGCGGCGGAGCTTGTAAACGGGCCCGACAACATCGCCCCGGCGGCGCATCTCCTCCAGCCTGGCCTCCGCATCGATCTGCATCGTCCGGAACTTCAGGCAGCGGAAGCGCTGTCCTTTGAAGCCGACCCGCTCCTGGACGAAGAAGACCGGTCCACGGGAGTCGAGCTTGATGGCGATGGCGATGGCGATCCAGACGGGGATGGTGGTCATCACCACAATGACGCTCACGGCCACGTCCACCATCCGCTTGAGCACCGGATAGAAGGCCCACTCGACCCCCACGCCCCACCGGGAGGGCGATCCCGCCACAGCCTGCATTCGAGTCGACATGTGCTTGTGACTGAGCGTAACGCTCACCTGGGCTTCGCTTAAATGGGCAACAGGCCACCCTCTGATAGGCGGACAGCGCGCACGTCGCGGGCATGTCCCGGGACGTTTAGCTCAGAGCGTGGGACAGCCCGCGGCGCTCATGGTGGTACCGGTGGGCGGGTTTTCCACGGAACGCCCATTCCCACCTACGGCCAGTGGCACCTACGCTGGGGTCAGAGGTACATGGAGTGGCCGTCGAGATCACGTCCCCGGAGGAAGCCAGTCCAATCCGACGACTTGCGAGCTTCGCCAGCCGACCGCCGTCGGCCGTGCCGCCGCCCGAAGTCGCTCCCGCACCCACCATCCGCGTGGCGGTCATCGGGTACGGGTACTGGGGTCCCAACCTGGTTCGCAACTTCTGGGACCTTCCGGGTTGCCAGGTCTGGGGCGTTAGCGATACCCGGGAGAGCCAGCTGGCCCAGGCCCATGCCCGCTACCCGGCGATCACCACCAGCCTCGACTACCACGCCCTGATCGCGGACCCAGCGGTGGATGCCGTGATCATCATGACCCCCGTGCCACACGTTCATCTACACGGACGCGGTGCGGCGCATCAAGGAGTTGGTGGACAACGGCAGCCTGGGGCAGCTGTACTACTACGATTCCGTCCGGGTGAATCTCGGTCTCTTCCAGCACGACGTGAACGTGCTGTGGGACCTCGCCGTTCACGATCTCTCGATCATGGACTTCATCCTGGGCGAGGCACCCTGCGCGGTAGCCGCCACCGGGGCGGCGCACATTCCGGGCCAGCCGGTCAACATGGCCTACCTGACCTGCTTCTTCCGCAGCAACCTCTTCGCCCACCATCACGTCAACTGGCTGGCCCCGGTGAAGGTCCGGCGCACGCTCGTCTGCGGGGAGCGCCAGATGATCGTGTACGACGACCTGGAGCCCAGCGAGAAGGTCAAGGTCTACGACCGGGGGGTCACGGTCAACGGCGGCCCGGAGCGGGTCGCGAAATCCATGATCGATTACCGGAGTGGCGACATGTGGGCGCCCAAGATCAGCCTGACTGAAGGTCTGCGGGTGGAGGCCCAGCATTTCCTGGAGTGTGTCCGAGGGGGCCGGACGCCGCTTTCTGATGGCCAGGCGGGCTTGCGGGTGATCCGGCTCCTCGAAGCGGCCACCCGATCCCTGGCGCAACGGGGTCAGCCGGTGGAGACCGCCATCGAGCCGGCCGAAGGGCAGCTCGCCGTCTAGGGGACGCGAAACCCTGGGAACCGTGTCTCCGCTCGGTACCACCCGCCGGGTGCTGATGGTGAGCCAGCATCCGTACGCGTCTCACGAGACGCAGCCCCCCTTCTGGGGACATCCGAACGTGAGCCGGAACGTGGCGGAGTTGCTTGCCCACGGCGTCGAGGTTGACCTCGTCTGCACCACCCCTCATGTCTGCTATGGGCGGCGTCCGCTCGGGCGGGCGGGACTGCGCGTCTACGGCATCCGGATGAAGGAACGGCGGTCGCCCGCGCTCTGGTACCCGGTGCAGTACGCGGTTTTCTTCCTCTGGGCCCTGTTCGTGGTTTCCGGTCTGGCGTGGCGCCGGCGCTACGACGTGGTCCAGGTTGACAATGTGCCGGACTTCCTGGTGTTCTCGGCGCTGGTCCCGCGGCTGCGCCGGGTGCCGGTCATCTTCTTCGTCTTCGAGCTGATGCCCGAGATGACCGCGGCACGCCTGCACCTGGGCCCGGACGATCTCCGCCTCCGGCTGGTGAGTCGGCTCCAGCGGGCCGCGCTGGCCTGGGCCGATCGCGTGATCACGGTCAGTGAGCGCCTCCGCCGCATGATGGGAGAGCGCGGACTGGACGCCACTCGGATCACCGTGGTGCCCAACTCGCACCCGCTCGGCGATCTCCCAGCCGCGGTGCCGCCTCGTACTCCTGTCCTCATCCTGCCCACCACCCTTATTGGCCGGTACGGAGCGCAGGTCGCCATCCGGGCCGTGGCGGAGCTGCGCCACGAATGGCCGCACATCACGCTGCGGATCCTGGGCGACGGCGAGTACCGGTCACGGCTGGTGGCCCTCACCGAAGAGCTGGGCCTACAGCGGCACGTCAGCTTTTCGCCCGGCTTCGTTCCCTGGCGCCAGGCCGTGGAGGAAGTCCGGCAGGCAACCATCGGGATCGTGCCCATCATCTCGGACGGCTACGGCGAGTTGATGCTGCCCAACAAGGTCTGCGAGTTCGTCTTCCTGGAGATCCCGTTTGCTTGCTCCCGGTTGCCGAGCATTGAGGAGCATCTGCCGGCCGATGCGGTCGCCTACTTCGAGCCCGGGGATGCGGCCGGGCTGGCAGCCCAGATTGGCTGGCTGCTCAGGAATCCTGAGCAGGCGCGGCAGCAGGCGCAGCGCGCGCGGCGAGCGATGGCCGATCTGGAGTGGGAAAGTGCCTCGCCGCGATACCTGCGAGCGCTCGGCGTCGCCTCCACCAGCCGGCCGCCCGCTGCCACGGGGGAGCCAGTGCCGCCACCTATGTTCCTCCCCGACGCGAAACCTTTGGGCCTGCGCCGCCAGCCGGCTGGGCCGGTGCCCCCTGGCCTGTCCCTGACCGAGGGAGAGAGGACATCTCTTCCGTGGAGTTGCCGGAGACGGCGCGGGTCGCCGGCGATGACATCCAGGCGCTGCTTCTCAAGACGCTGGGCGAAGGGCAGTTTGGTCCTGGCCACTGGCGCCTGTCCCGCGCCCTGCGGCTCTATTACGGGTTGCGGCCCGTCCTACCGCGCTGGCTCACCGTGATCCTCCGGCGGTCGCGCCGCCGGTCTGCCTCCGCCCGTTCTACCCTGAACTGGCCGATCGAGGATCGGTATGTGCGGTTCCAGTGGGCGGTGGCGCAACAGGTGCTGCGCCTCTTGGGCCGAACCACCCTGCCCTTCATTCATTTCTGGCCGGACGGGCACCAATATGCCTTCGTGCTCACCCACGACGTGGAGACGGCGATCGGCCAGGGACGGGTGCGCGCCCTGGCCGACATCGACGCCAGCTACGGGTTCCGGTCTTCGTTCAATTTCGTCGCCGAACGCTACCCGCTGGACCTGGACCTGATGGGCGAGCTCCGGGAGCGCGGGTTCGAGGTCGGCGTCCATGGGCTCAAACACGACGGCCAGCTCTTTCGCTCGAGCCACGAATTTCTCCGCCGCGCCGAACGGATCAACCGGCACGTCCGGGCCCTGGACGCGGCCGGGTTCCGCGCTCCCTGCACCCACCGGAACCCCGAGTGGATGCAGGCGCTGGACATCGAGTACGACCTGTCATTCTTCGACACCGATCCGTTCGAGCCGATCCCGGGCGGCACCATGAGTTTGTGGCCATTCCAGATGGGACGCTTCCTGGAGCTGCCCTACACCCTGGTGCAGGACTACACCCTGACCTCGGTCCTGAACGAGGCCTCCCCCCGGCTGTGGCTGGAGAAAGTCGACTTCATCCGCCAGCACTACGGGATGGCCCTGGTGAACACGCATCCGGACTATCTGAGCGACCCGGGGACGCGGCGCGTCTACACGACGTTCCTGGAGGCCATGCGGGCCCGGTCAGACTCCTGGAACGCGCTTCCGTCCGAGGTGGCGCGCTGGTGGAGCGCGCGCCGGGAGGCCGTTTCGATTGCGAGTCTTCCGGGGGCGGTCCAGAACACCATCTCCGCGTCCGAGGCGGTGAACTCGACCCGAGCGAACGTCTCACTGGCTGGATGAGCGGCCAGTGTCCCCGGGAACCGGAGGACTGGGCCAAATGACCCAGCCGGCCTGGGAAACAGGACTATTGACACAGGACGGCTGGGACGATTACTTAGGAAACATGATTCAATCCCAACCGAGTCCGATGGCAACCGCCCAGGCCGCGCCGCCGGTGGCCCGGGTCCTGATCGCCGACGACCAGACGTTGTTCCGGTCCGGGTTGGCCCGGCTCCTGGAAGAGGACCCCAGAGTCCAGATCGTGGGACAGGCCGTCGACGGCCTGGACGCGGTGAAGCAGGCGGGCACGCTGAAACCCGATGTCGTGCTGATGGACCTGAAGATGCCCAACCTCGACGGCGTGGAGGCGACCCGGAAGATCGTGAACGAGCACCCGGAGATCCGGGTGCTGGTGCTCACCACCTTCGATGCGGACAGCTACGTCCTGCACGCCTTACGCGCCGGCGCCAGCGGCTATGTCCTCAAGGACTCACAGGCTCCCGCTATTGTGTCCAGCATCCTCGCCGTCGCGGCCGGAGAGCGGGTGATGGCGAGCGCCGTGGCGAACCGCGTGGTGGACATGCTCACGGGCACCACCACCCCCAAAGAATTCTACGATGGGCTGACCGCTCGCGAGGTCGAGATCCTCAAATTGCTGGCCAAGGGCCTGATCGAGCTCTAAATTCGTCCAGATCTCGGCCACTGTGGGTGAGCGGCCCACGGGGGGACTGTGCAGTCCCTGCCCCGTGGGAGGACTGCCCCATTTCGTGTGGCGGCCTGCTCAGCTACGGTCGCAGTGTGGTCATCGTTTCCGGAATGCGGAACGGGGCAGCCACCGTGAGCGTGGCTCCGCGGTCGGTGCGCGTCCTGGTGATCGACCGCCAACCACTCTTTCTGGACGCCATGAGCCGGCTGCTGGCCACGGCGCCGCTTCAGGCTCAGGTCGTGGTCACCCGGAGTTCGCAGGAGGCGGTCACCATCCTGCGGGCGGCTCCGGTGGACCTGGTCGTCTGCGACGTGCGCGCCGAACCGGTGCCGGGGCCGGAGTTGCCGGGGCTGTTGGCCGAGCACAACCTGGAGGCGCCCGTGGTCCTGCTGGCGGACAGTGAGGATGTGCCGCTGCTGGTGGCCTCCCTGCTGTGCGGAGCCTCCGGCTTTTTCACCAAGGACGCGCCAGTCGAGGAATTTCTCGGCGGACTGAACGCGGTGCTGCAGGGAAACTACGCGGTCGGCCAGAACCTGCTGCAGCCAGTGTCGGCCAGGTTGGCCAGCCAGGCGGCGGGCGCCCCGCGGGATGAGGACCGGCAGCTGTCGCCCGCCGAGCATGACATCCTGGTGATGGTCGGCGAGGCGCAGTCCATTCGGACCATCGCCGAGGCGCGCGGAATCAGTCATGAGACGGTTCGGAACCACCTGGCCAGCATCTATCGGAAGCTCGGATTGCACAACCGGACAGAGGCGATCCTCTGGGCGGCTCGGATGGGCTTGATCCATCCAGCGACCGGGTCCCGGGACTAGCGCCCAGCGCGTGAGGGTAGCGCCCATTTGCCGGGCACGAGTGCTTCAGTACGCTCAACCTATGCGCCGCCGAACCGGAGGCTTAATGCTACTCTGCCTGATCCGGCCGTTCCGATCCGCAGAGGCGATGCCCCGCGAGCCGGCTGTCGCTGGCCCGTGAGTCGTGGAGGAGAGACCCCCGCTTACCCTTCGTAATGCTTTGCTCCACCGCTGGCTGCTGGTGCTGGCGATCGTCGGAGCCTTTCTGCTGGCCGCGGGACTCCTGTCCCTGAGAAAACCGGTCTATGCGGCGTCGGCGGCCATCTACCTGGATGTGTCGCGGACCGCTCCGGGTTTTGATGAAGGGGTGGCAGCCGGGGAGCTGCTGCAGCACGATTTCATCGTCGCCTCCCAAAGCCGCCCGGTCCTGGAGGCGGCCTGCGCCTCCGCTGGCGTGGCCTGCACGCCCGAGGAGGTGGCGGCGCCCGAATCGACCCTGGCCAAGCGGATCAGCGCCAGTTCTTACCGGGGGACGAGCACGCTCCTGGTCATGGCCCGAGCGCCCACCCCGGATCAGGCCGCCGCCCTCGCCAATGCCGTCGCCCAGGCGATCATCGATCAGGACAAAGCGGAGGTGGTCCGGCTGTTCAAGCAGCCGCGCGACAACCTGCAAAAACAGCTCACCGACCTGCAGGCCGCCATGGCGGAGGAGCAGCAACAGCTGCAGCACGTGCCGGCGGGAAGCCCGGCCGCCGCCGCTCACCAGGCCCAGCTGACCCGGTTGCAGGGACAGTATTCGGTGGTGTTCGGGCGCTGGCAGGACCTGAGTGAGCAGCAGGATCGGCTCACCAGTGTGGCCACGGTCGGCCAGCCGGCCGTACCGCCCGCGCGGCCGGAAGGCCCCGGCCGACTGCGGTACCTGGCGGCGGGCCTGCTCGCGGGGGTCTGCCTGGGTGTCCTGGCTGCCCTCCTCGTGGAACGGTTCAACGACCGGATCTTCAACGTCGAGACGCTGGCCCGGGCGACCCAGAGCCCCGTCGCACTCCTCGACTCGGGTGCCGGCCGCCGCGGCCGGACCGTCCACCATGGTCCGTACTCGCTGGCGCTGGCGAGCGTGCTGGCCAGGGCCCCAGAAACCCGCACGGTACTGGTGACGGCGGCCTCCCACCTCGACCACACCGACGCGGTGGCGGCTGGGCTGGGTGCGGTGGCGGCCGAGGCCGGGCAGCGGGTCGTGGTGGTCCAGACCGACGGGCGGTCGCCCGAGCGGCCTTCTCTTGCCACCTCCGCGGCAGGGGGAGTGACCACTGTCACGGCGCCCGCCCAAAATGGCGGGAGCCTGGCGGCCACGGTCACCGAGGTGCGGCGGGAGGTCGCCTCTCCCGATACCTTTGTGGTGGTGGCCGTCCCCTCGCCAGACAGCAGCCCCTCGGCCTTCCTGCTGGGGCGAACCGCCAAGCGGGCAGTGCTGGTGGCGACCGCCGGCATCACCCGCGTCCAGGATGCCCGCCGCAGCGCCGAGCTGCTGCGCTACTCGGGGGTCGAGGTGGCGGCCGCCATCCTGCAGACGCGCCGAGCGTCCAAAGGGAGCCGGTGACGCCCGCCCTGGGTCGAGATACCCGGCTCTTGGTGCTGGCCTGGGATCGGACACAGCCTCGAACCCGCGCCCTGGGTCCTGCACTGGGCGGCGACTCGCGACACATTTACGGCGGCTGGCCGGGCCGGCATCGAGGCCTCTTGCCGGTGCGGTATGTCGCGGACGCGGTGCGCATGTGGCGCACGCTGCGGCAGCAGCGCCCTGACGTACTGGTCGTCATCTCGCCGCCGGTGATCGCGCCCCTGGTGGCCTGGCTCTGGATCGCCTTGCACCCCTGCCGGCTGGTGGTCGACTGCCACACGGGCGCCCTCCATTGGCCGAAATGGGGCTGGACGCGCCCGCTCCACCGCCTCCTCTTTCGCCGGGTGCATGCCGTCCTGGTTCAGACCGAGGAGGATGAGGCGCTGCTGCGCGCCTGGGGTACGCCCGTTGTGCTGCTGCCGGATGATCTGCCCGATCCCAGCGAGGCCGTCTCCGAACCGCCCGGGAGGCGAGTCCCCAGGGTCGTGGTGGCCGGTAGCTTCGACTGGAACGAACCCGTGGCGGCAGCGCTGGCCGCCGCCGCCCTCGTCCCTGACACGGAGGTCCGCTTGACGGGCGACGTGTCCCGAGTGCCACGATCCGTCCGCTCCGGCGCTCCGGCCAATGTCGTCTTCACCGGCTACCTTCCCTATGGGCAGTTCCTGGGCGAGCTGCTCACGGCAGACGTGGTCGCCGTGTTCAGCACCGATCCGCACATCATGAATCGCGCCGCCTTTGAAACCGTCGGCCTGGGCCGTCCGCTCGTCCTCTCCGACCTGCCCGGGCTGCGCGCCCGATTTGGCGAAGGGGCGGTCCTTTGCCGCAACGACGCGGCATCGATGGCGGAGGCCATCCGCCTGGCGCAGCGCGATCGCGACATCCTGGCCGAGCGGAGCCGGGCCCTCCGGCGACGACTTCAGGCACAGCGACAGGCGGCCCTGGCGCAGCTGCAATCGATGGTGCGGTCACGCCAGGTTCGGGCGGCCGGGGCCCGAGTGCGATCGCATCCATGACCGTCCCCGATTGGGCACGGCCCACCCGCCTCTGGCGGAGCGGACTGGTTCGTAACGCCCTCGGCCTCTATGCGCTCCAGGCCAGCTCCTGGCTGGTCCCGTTGGTGACCCTGTTGTTCCTGGCCCGGCGGCTCGGTCCGGACCACTGGGGAAGCCTGGTCTTCATGCAGGCGTTCGCCACCTACGTGATCTTCCTGGTGAGTTACGGCTTCAACTTTTCGGCGACCCGCGAGGTGGCTCGTCACCGCGACGATTCGGATCGGCTCGCCCGCCTGCTCGCGGGGGTCACGGGGGCCAAGCTCCTGCTGGCCCTGCTGGCCATGCTGATCGTGATTCCGGTCAGCGTGGTGGTGCCGGCGATCGCGCGCCACCAGGCGCTCCTCTGGCCGGCCATGCTCTGGGCGCTGACCTGGTCCTTCAGTGCCAGCTGGTACTACCAGGGACAGGAGCGGATGACCACGGCCGCCGCTTGCGAGACCGCGGCCCGCGTCCTCGCCCTGGCCGGCATCCTGCTGCTGGTCCGCTCCGGCGACGATACCTGGCGAGTGCTGACCATCCAGGGAGGCCTGTTTCTGGGTGCGGTGGCGCTCGAGATGGGCATCGCCTATCGGGAAGTCGGCTTTCGCATGCCCGATCTTCAGGGGGCGAGGGAGGCCTTGCGGGTGGGCCGGGACACCTTCCTCCTCACCGGGGCGCTCAGTTTCTACACCATCGGGAATGGGTTCATCCTGGGGCTGTTCGCCCCCCCCGCCTCGGTCGGGTACTTTGTCGGGGCAGAACGGATCAGCAAGAACTTTGCCACCGTCCTGAGTCCAATCACCCTGGCTGTCTTCCCGCGCACCAGCCATCTGGCGTCCTTCGCCCGACACGAGGCCGCCCGGCTGGCCCGAACCAGCCTCCTCTTGATGGGCACGGTGGCGTGCGTCATGGGGGCCACCGTCTTCCTGACCGCCCCCCTGCTGGTTCGCCTCTTGCTGGGGCCTGGCTTCGACAACGCGGTCCCCGTCTTGAGAATCCTGGCGCTGCTGCCGCCGCTGGTCGTCGTGACCAATGTCCTGGCGGTCCAGTGGATGCTGGCGCTTGGGCTGGATCGGTCCGTCAACGCGGTGATGGTGGCCGCCAGCCTGTTGAACATTGGCCTGGCGATCGCCCTGGTCCCCCATCACCGGGAGGTGGGCATGGCGGTGGCGGTGGTGGCTTCCGAGGCCCTGGTCACCGGGGGGCTGTACGCCGTGCTCCGAATCAAACATTTGGATCCGCTGACGTTGGCGAGGCTCGGACCGGGAGAGGCGCCGATGACGGCCACCGCCTGACGAGGGCTGTGCGCATGGGACCATGAGCGACGGGGTTCTGGCGCTCTTCCTGTTGATGATGGCGGGCCTCGCCGCCGGCCTGGCCTTCGTGGCCCTGACCGCGTGGCGGCCGGCGATCGGCTGCGGCCTGTTCGCATTGTCGATCCCGCTCACCACCGGGCTCGGGCGCGGCACGATTATCCCACTGCTGCGACCCAACGAAGCCATCCTGCTGATGCTCCTGGCCGGCCTCGCCCTGTACCACCTGCGGCGCCGGCCACAGCGACCCGTCACCAGCCTGGACCTGGCTGTGGGCAGCTTTGCCATCGGTGTCGTCGTGATCGCCGTCCTCGTCCTGTTCCTGTCCTTCTCCCTGGACCTCCACGATTTCGGCCCCGGCCGCGAAACGGTCCTCAAGCTGACGATGGCGGCCAGCGTTGTGGTCGGCCTGGTGGCTGTTGCGGAGCTGGCCAATCTCCCGGGGGTGCGCGCCTTCATGGCGGCGTACTATCCGGCGCCGGTCAAGCCGCCTGGGTGGGATCCCATCTACCGGCCCGAATCGACGCTCGGCCACTACAGTGCGGTGGGCGCGTTCGGCGCGCTCAACTACACGCTGGCCCTGTCCCTGGCCACTGCCCGCCACCCCGCCTTCTCGAGAGTCTGGCTGAGCCTGGTGATGGCCCTCAACCTGGCGGCCCTGGTGGCCAGCTTGACCTGGGCCCCGCTGCTGGTCATGCCGCTGGTGACCGGGTTGGTCCTCTGGCATGGACGCCGCGTGCCGCCCGAGCTCGGCCTCTCACTGGCGGCCCTGGCGCTCGCTTTGCTGCTGTTCTGGCCGGCCGTCACCGCGCGTGGCACGCAGCAAGGGGTGGCGACGGCGGGCCAGGGGCTCGTCATTCCGCAGACGTTCCAGTTCCGCCTCAACCACTGGGAGGAATTCTTCCTGCCGGCGCTGGCCGACCATGTCTGGTTAGGAACGGGGACGCTGATCCCGAGCGCAGTCCCGGACCGCCTGCTGGACTTCGTCGACAATGAGTACCTGCGCGAGGGGTTTCGCGCCGGCGTCCTGGGGCTGGCGCTGCTGGCCAGCATGTTGATCACGATCGCCGTGGTCGGCTGGAGGAGCCGAGCCAGTCCGGATCCCATGCGCCGGAGCCTGGGCGCCGCGTGCGTGGCCCTGGTGGTCTTCTTCGCCCTGATCGGCATGACCGCCGAATACCTGTTCTTCGGCGGGGTCACCCAAGAGTTTGCGATGATGCTGGGCTTGCTGGGGGCGATGCAACCGGCGCCCGGGTCCGCTCCCGACCGGAAGGCGCCGGCGGCCAGCATTGGCCTCGCCGGCGTCCAGGCCTGGCCGTCAACTCCCTATCGGAAGGTGACCGACCAGAAGTGGGTGATGAGGGTTTGGCCCCAGTCATTCCAGGACCCATCGGTGTAGTCGGTCATGGAATTTCCGTCTGACCAGCTATCGGTGAAGGCGATCACGCCGCTCCCCTTGCGGGTCCGCACCCAGTCGGTGGCGTAGTCCAGAAACCCCGCGCCCCAGCTGGAGGGGCTGGTCATGCCGTTATAGAGGCCGACTTCGTCGACGATCACGGGGTACGAGGAGGCGAGGTCGGCCCACAGCGCGTCACAGCTGGCCGCCTGGGCGTCGTCGAAGGTGGTGTTTCCGTTGCCGTAGCGGTGGGCGCCGTAGACGAGGTTCGGGTCGCCCAGCGGGTAGCTGGCGACCTGGTCGCAGACAAACGACCACCAGATGCAGTTGACCACGATGGGCTGGGTGTTTCCGGCGGCCCGGATCGCCTGCACCAACTGCTGCTCGCTGCTCTGCCAGTACGTCCAGTCGCCGCAGTAGGTGAGGTCGCCGGAGACACAGTTCGGCTCGTTATCGGGCTTGATCCAGACCAGCGGATTCCCGGCGTACCGTCCGGCGAGCATGGCGACAAAGTCCACCACCGCGGTCGAAAAGCCAGATTCCCCCTGGCTGACCTCCATCACCATCCCCCGCTGGGTCACCCACGACACCACCTGGTCGAGCTCGCTCAGGTACTCGATCGACCCCAGGGGTCCTGTGGTGTAGTCGATGTACGCGACCGAGACCCGAATGAGGTTCACGCCCTGGCTCTGGAGGTTGTCGAGATCCCGCTGGGCATTCTGATAGTTGGCCAGCCCATACCCGTTGACGTCGCCGCCGGCGAATCGGCCAAACACCGCGTCCGCGCCCTTGACAATGAACGGGGCTCCCGTGGAATCGACGATCCGATTGCCCTTAACCTGGTAACCGTCGGCCGCGGCGGAGACGGGCACAGGCAAGGAGGCCGGCAGCAGGAGGAGCGCTAGGGCCGCCAAAACCGAGCTCAGCCGACCGGTGGCGGCCATCAAATGGAATCTATCCCACGGGCGCCCAGCCAGTCACTGGGCCGGTTGTCCTGTCCGGTGGGACAGGTCGACAGATCCCGCCACGTCCGTGGACAAAGAGGCCACCCGAGGCCTCGTCTTGACGCGCGGTTACGTGGGTTTGATACTTCCGGCCGCAGCGGATTGGACTGCCTGGATCATCGCCGTCCAGGGACTGGCGAAGTCACCCGCGCCCCAGGTCTGATAGAGGCCGAAGCCGACCTCGTGCATGACGAAGTGCGTCCAGGATACGCCCAGTTGATTGAAGCTGATCAGGTTGCCCGGGACGTAGGCGGTTCCCTGTGACGGCCGCGAGCCCACCTCGCCGACGAAAAATGGACGCTTGTCCGGTGAGGCGTGATTGTTACCTGGGAAGTTGCAGCCGTCGGTGCCCACGGTGGCATAGCAATGCCCGGACCAGAGGATGCGATTGCCGTTGACCGAAGGCAGGTTCCAGTTCGCCGAGCTCACCTCCAGCACGACGACGTGGTGTGGATCGGCGGCGGTGATGGCATCGTAGACATGCTGGGCCCAGGCGTCGTAGGCGGCCACCGACGGCGGCGCCGGCTCGTTGAACACATCCCAGCCGGCGACGGTGGGTTCGGTCTGGTAGTGGCCGGCGACGTCGATCCAGAAGTTGATCAGGGCCTGCTGGTTGGCGGCGGAGGACCAGAACCCGCTCTGGCCGCCGTAGCCGCCGTTGGTGCCGCCGGGGGGCTGATACATGACCGGGATCATCCACAGGTGATTGGCCTTCGCCCAGGCGACATGCTGATCGACCACGGCGTAGAAGGTGGTGCGGTTGCTCGTGTACCAGGCATAGTCGAGCCCGAACCGGATGACGTTCTCCCCGAGCACGCTGCCGGCCTGAGCGTAGTCGGCGCCGTTGACGTTGATCCGGGCCATGTTGGGTCCGCCGCAGCACGCCAGCGCGGGCTCATTGTTGAAGTTCTCGCCCCGGAGGGTTACCACCCGGCCGCCGTAGACCAGGTTGCTGCCGCTGACAGTGATATAGGACCCGGTCGATGGTGACGGCAGCGGCGGTGGCACCGGCGGCAGTGGGGTTGTGGGCCGGCTGACCGCCCCCGAAGTGGGGGTCACCGTCGGGGGCCAGGGGCCAGACGTGGAACGCTTACCCGGGCCGGCCGTCGCCGGACCCGATGCCGCGCGATCCTGGTGGGCGGTTACGGACGCGCCCGCAGATGCGCCGGTTGGGGCCTGGCGGCCGGCAACGCTCGAGCGGCTCGACGCCAGCGCCACCACCAATAGGGCGACGCCAACCAGCACCCCAGCGATGGAGGGCACTCGACCCAGGTTCCGTTCCTCCCGCCGTTCCGTCACGGCATCGGACGGGTTGTCAAGCAACCCGAACGGGGCCACAGTCTACGGCGTCCCCAGGCCAAAATCGAGCCGCTCCGGTTGGGGGAAATGGTGGCACCTCAGCTGGGCTTGATGCTCCCCGCCGCGGCGGTTTGTACCGCCTGGATCATAGCGGTGAATGGGACCGAGAAGTCCCCGGCGCCCCAGGTCTGGTAGAGGCCGAACCCGACCTCGTGCATGACGAAGTGGGTCCAGGACACGCCCTGCTGATTGAAGTTGGCCAGATTTCCGGGGACGTACGACACGCCCGACGATGGCTGTGACCCAACCTCGCCCACCAGGAACGGACGCTGTGGCGGCGAGGCGGGGTTGTTGCCCGGGAAGTTGCAGCCGTTGGTCGCGACGGTGGCGTAGCAATGCCCCTGCCAGAGGATGCGACTGCCGCTGACTGAGGGCAGATTCCACCCAGCCGAGCTCACCTCAAAGCTGAGGAGGTGGTTGGTATCGACGCCCAGGATGGCGTTGTAGACACGCTGGCTCCAGCCGTCGTAGACCGACTGCGAGGGCGGAGCCGGCTCATTGATCACGTCATAGCCGATGATGGTCGGCTCGTTCGCGTAATGAGTGGCGAAGTCGATCCAGAAGTTGATCAGCGTCTGCTGGTTGCTGCTGCTGTTCCAGAAGGCGTCCTGGCAGCAGTACCCACCCGCCGAGGCACCGGGTACCTCGTAAATGACCGGCAGCATCCACAGATGGTTGGCCTTCGCCCAGGCGACGTGCTGATCGAGGACCTGGTAGAACTGGGTGCGGTTGGCGTTGTACCAGTTCCAGTCCATCCCGAAGCGGATGGCGTTCTCGCCCAGCACGGTGCTGGCCTGCGCATAGTCGGCATTGTTGGCGTTGATCTTGGTGATGTTTGGCCCGCCGCAGCATGCCAGGGCCGGCTCGTTGTTGAAGTTCTCCCCGCGCAGCGTCACGACCCGGCCGTTGTAGACCAGGTTGCCGTTGCTGACCACCAGGTAGGCGCCTGACGAGGGTGGCGGCGTCGGGCCCGGTGTGGGCGTCGGTGCCGGCGTAGGCGTTGGCCCCGGCGTTGGGGTTGGCCCCGGCGTCGGTGTTGGTGCCGGCGACGACACCGTGAAGGTCGTATCGAGACCATCGTGGTAGACGCTGTCCGCCGTCTGGTAGGTGAGGAAGCATCGCCACGTGCCTGCGGGATCGGAGGTGGTAAAGGTCCGACTGGACCTCAGGGTGTACGTGGCCCCGGCCCCCACCGAGATTGCGCCTGACACGGGCCCGAAGTCGTCGAATGGACCACCAGCATTCGTCCCGCCGGGCGGGCGGCCCGCCAGGACCACCTCCAGGAGCGAGAGCGCCGTAGTCGTGTTGTTCCAGAGCGAGCCGGTGGCCGACAGGGTTTGCCCTGGAGCCACGGTCGTCGCGCTCAGCGTGCATTGCTGCGTCACGTAGACCCCGCTGGGCGTTGGAGTCGGCCCCGGCGTTGGGGTCGGCGCGGGGGCCGGCGTTGGCGTCGGTCCGGGGGCCGGCGTCGGAGTCGGTGTAGGCGTCGGATTCGACGTCGGGGTGGGAGTCCCGCCCGGCACTGGCGTCGGAGTGGGAATCCCGCCCGGCACTGGTGTCGGCGTGGGCGTGGGGTTCCCGGGGGTTGGGGTCGTCACAGCGCCCGGAGTCGGGGTGGCGGCCGCGGAACGACCCCTGGGGGGTGTGGCTGTCGGGCGGTTCGCCTGGGGCGGGACGGCCTTGGCAGACACTCGCGGGGCGACCGCGGAGGTGCTGTTCGTGCCAGGCAGCGTAAGCTGGCCCGGGGGCATCAGCCACATGGTGGCCGCCACGGTCAGCATCAGCGTGGCGATCAACGCAAAGCGTCCCATGACCCCCGTTCCCTCCCACAGTCAGTTCACCGCAAACTCGCTCGTAACTCAACCCGTAATGGGCGACCACTCCATGACGGATGCGTGGCAAAGCCGGTCCACTGGATTCGATCCACGGTCCGGTAACGATCTGATGGCGAGCCGGTGGATGCGAATGACGCCGGTCGACGCGCGGTTGCATCCTGGGCGTTTGTCCCACGGAGGGATCGGGACAGTCCGACTTCGCCTTCCGAGTCACCCCATTGTCGGGTGGTAAACCCGCCTGCTTTTCTTGGGAAAGATGCCCTCCCCGGCACCGCAGGCCGAGTTGTGCCCCGATGCGAACGCGGGGATTGAGCCCCCGCTGCGGGCCTCGATCTGCATTCCCACTCGCAACCGCGCTCAACTCTTGCGGGTGACCCTGCAGAGCCTGGATCGCCAGTCGGTGGCGGTAGACCGGCTGCAGGTCATCGTCGGCGACGACGGTTCGAACGACGGCACCATCGACATGCTCCGACGACTTCAGCCATCCTAT